>OJQQ01000006.1_pt1 | contig 370117 bp, 264 predicted proteins | sample 1599021 | NCBI WGS metagenome assembly OJQQ01 (sample SAMN03922521, study PRJEB24848) | human gut metagenome | isolation source: stool sample | host: Homo sapiens | place: Germany | collected 2010-02
GGGGGCTATAAGATAGACCTTTTTTCAAACCTTGTCACCACCTCACAATAAGTTTTGCATGGCCGCATCTATCTGTGAGTTCTCGAACGAATCGAGGTAGATTTGCGTAATCTTTTCCGAACTATGCCCCAGCGATTCGCTGATGATGGATGTCGAAACACCCGACCTTTTCAGCACGGTGGCGAACGAGTGCCGCGCAACGTATGTCGTGAGCGTGATAGGCAGGTGCAGATGCTCGCCGATTAGTTTCAGATAGCGATTTATCCGCTTGTTCGTCCGTTGCACCCGTCCGTACTGCTGTTGTGCCGTAACGTGAACAGAACGCCTTAAAACAGGGAAAATGTAATCCTGCGGATGTGCGTTCGGCTGGCGGTACTTGTCGAGGATGTCGAGGGCGGCGGGTTGGAGTTGGAATGACAGGAGTTTACCCGTTTTCTGACGGTTGAAAACCAGCCGCCCGTCCACGATGTCGGCATAGCGGATGTGCAGAATGTCTGTCAGATTGATGCCGCACGACAGGTAGCTGAACAGGAACAAGTCTTTTGCCAGTTGCAGGAACGGTTTGGGGTACTTGGTCAGCGTCCGCACCTCGCAATCCATAATGCGCCTTATATCCTCTTTTGTCAGCGACCGTTTGGCTGTGGCTTCCTTGAATCGGCTCACTTTGAACGTGTCGAAAGGGTAGTCTGCCTTTTTGATTAGACCGTCGGTGATTGCGCTGTTGTACAGCACCCGCAACGAACGGAAACGGATGCCGATGGAGTTGTCGGAATAATGCCGTTCCACCCGCAACCATTGTTCGTACCGTTTCAGCCATTCGGCGTCGATGTCTATAAAATAAAAGTCCAGCGAACGGCAGAATTTCGTCAGCGAGGTGCGGAGTTCCTGAAAGGTTTTTGCATTGCCGACCCTGTTTGCGGCCAGCAGGCGGTCGATGTAGCCGTTCAGATATTCGCCGACGGTTTGGCGCACGACTTTGCGGGATGCCTTTTCGAGAAGCGTATTTAGTGTATATTCCTTGTCGCTGGTTTTAAAATCCAAAATCTGCTCCTGCAACTCTTTCGTCTTGGTTTCGATAAGGGTGTTTATGCGCTCCTTGTCGGGGCAATTCCGCTTGGGGCGGCTTTTGTCAAAGTCCCAAAATTTAGCATCGAGGGAAATGTGCAGGCTGATGTACTTGATTCGGCGGTTTTTCGTGAGCCGTAACATGAGGGGGTGAGTGCCGTCAGATAGGGTTTTAGAGGTGTACAGGACGGTTGTGAGGGTGGTGTTCATAACCAATTTCGGTTTAAACATTGGTTTAAACAAATTCCCGATTTCGCCGTGAAAACCGCTCGAAACAAGACACGAAAAAACCACCTACATCGCTGTAAGTGGTTGGTTTTGAGAGTGACACCGACAGGACTCAAACCTGTAACCTTCTGATCCGTAGTCAGATGCTCTATTCAATTAAGCTACGGTGCCGAATTGCAGGTGCAAATATAGGGTGAAAATCCTAAACACGCAAATTATTCCGTAAATATTTTAATAAAAAGATGGCCCGTTTTGTGTCGGAAACATACACCGGTCGGATTATCAGGGGGTTGTTGCCACGGCTATTCCAGCATTTCGGCGAGTTTCTTCGAAAGCTCCCCGCCGCGCAGGTTCTTCGCTACGATGATGCCGTCGGGCGAGATCAGGAAGTTCGCGGGGATCGACGTGATCCCGTAGGCTGCGGCCGCCGTGCTCTGCTTGTCCGCGTCGATGCCCAGGACATTGATCCACGGCATGTCGTTATCCGATGTGAACGACCGCCATTTCGCCTCGTCGTTGTCGAGCGAGACGCAGTAAATTTCGAGCCCTTTGGCTTTGTAGGCGGCGTATGCCTCGCGCAAGTGGGGGATCTCGCGGCAGCAGGGGGCGCACCAGGTCGCCCAGAAGTCGAGCAGAACCCAGTTCGCCTTTCCCGCAACGGATGACAGCGGGATAGCGGCACCTTCGGCGTCGCACAGGGCGAGGTCGGTGTACGGCTGGCCGATAGCTGTCTTCTCGACTGCTTCAATCCGCGCGAGTACTCCTCTCAGGATCGGATGTGCCTGCATCTCGGGGGAGAACTCCGCAAGGCGTTCCCGGACGCCGGCAGGGGAGCCGGACGATTGGAATTGCCGGAACAGATATGCCCCCAGCAGGTTGTCGTTGTTGGCCCTGACGGCTGTTGAAATCACCTCATCGCGTTCCGATGCGATAGCCCGGATCGTTTCCGGATTTCCGCCCGATAGCTTTTCGTCCCGGAGGCGGGCGTCGAGCGCCGCGCAAGACCGGTAAACCGAGTCCGCCCGGTCGTTGAGCCGGGTGCCCGTGACCCGGTAGCCGGAGCCGTTTCTGGGTTCGATCCGGATGGTGCCCGCTTCGAGGAAGAGCATGGCCGGTTCTACCGTGGCATAGCGGTCGGACAGGGATGCCAGTTCGGGTGCTGCAATGCGTCCTTTCAGCGTAAAGGTCGTATCTGCATCCATAACTCCGGCTGCAAGCACCGTATTGCCGCTGCCCAGCAGATATACCGAGTCGCCCGGTGCGAGGCCGTAACGCCCGGTGACGGTGTAATGAGGGCCACCGCAGCCGGATAGGAGTGCCGTGGCGATAAAAATGGCAGAGATTCTTTTCATGCTATGGGTCTGTGAGGTTTATTTGAGCTCCCGGTCGGGATGGTCTTTCAGAAATTTCTCCCAACTCTGGGAGCCGCGTTTCGAAGCTGCTTTTTTGCCGCCGCCCAGCCCTTTTACGCGCTCGTCGCCCAGGGCCGTGTTGAGCGGGCTGGCCGTTGTGAAGTGGTGGCACAAGGCTACGGCCATGCCGTCCGTGGCATCGAGCCGTCTGGGGGGCTGATCTATCGAGAGGATGCGGCAGACGATGGCTGCGACCTGTTCCTTGGCGGCGGAACCGCGCCCCGTGATGCTCTGCTTGATGCGCATCGGGGCGTATTCCGAAACGGCGAGGCCGCGGCTCAGCGCAGCCGCCATGGCCACGCCCTGTGCCCTCCCGAGTTTGAGCATCGACTGCACGTTTTCGCCGAAGAAAGGCGATTCCAACGCCACTTCGCGCGGGGCGTACTGGTCGATCAGCGCTCCGACCCGCTCGAAGATATAACGTAGCTTGGCATAGGGATCGGTCAGTTTGTGCAGGTCGATGTCGCCCAGTACGACCGAACGGACGTTGCGCCCCTCGATTTCCAGCACCCCGTACCCCATGTAATTGGTGCCGGGGTCGATGCCCATGATGCGGTATGTCTCCTGGTGTTGCATTTTTTTAAGCAGGTTGTTATCCCTTCGTTATTCGGAATAAAGACAGGCGCTTCTTCCGATATTTCAATATCTGGGACGCCTCGCCGCAGCGGATGAAGATCCGGTAGTCGGAAGCATCCCGAATTTGCGTGCTGGAATATATTTCCGGCGTTGCATGGTGTTCGGGTCGATGGATGCCCGTAAGACCGTGCTCGTGTTTTCGGGCAGGGCCGTTTCGGCTTTTTGCAAAGAACCGTTCCGGCGGCTCTGAGCGGAGGCGGACGGGTATCCCCGTGCAGGACGGATTACTCGGCGAGCAATTCGGCGACTTTGCTGCAAAGGTCTTCGCCGCGCAGGTTCTTGGCGACGATCCGGCCCTGGGAGTTGATCAGGAAATTCGACGGGATGCTTTGCACGGCATAGTCTTTCGCCGCGAGGTTGTCGAAGCCGTTGAGGTCGCTGACCTGCACCCAGCCCATGCCGTGCTCGCGGATGGCGCCGAGCCATTTGTCGTTGTCGTTGTCCAGCGATACGCCGTATATTTCGAAGCCCCGGCCGTGGAACTTGTCGTAAGCCTGCTTCAGATGGGGAACCTCCTCCATACAGGGACTGCACCACGATGCCCAGAAGTCCACGAGCGTGTACTTGTTGGCCGGGTTGTCGATCACCGAGGTCAGGGTGACGATCTGTCCGTCGGCATCGCCCTGCATGATGTTCATGTAGGGCTGGCCGATGTCGGTCTTGAGACGTTGCGCCGCAACCGTCCTGAGCGCGGACAACTCCCGGGACTTTTGCATCCCTGGCGAAAATTCGGCGATCCGGTCGAGCAGCTCCTGTCCCGAAAGCGTGGGGGCCATCCCTTCCAGGGCTATGATTCCGAACGCATTGTCGCGGTTGGCATCCGCCGTTTTGCGGGGGAGCCCGCCCAGTTCGTCTTCGATCTCCCGGCGACGTCCTTCGGAGGTGCCTTCCCGGTGGTATTCATCCATCAGCGCCATGGCCGACGCCCAGAAAGCGGTGCTTGCATCGTTTGCCGGGGTGCCCGTCACACGGGTCGACCCGGTCGGGGCGTCGGGGTTGTCCTCGATCGAAACCGTCCCCGGTTCGGGGAAGAACATCGTCCCGAACCGCTGCGCATCCCCTTCGCGCGAATCGGTGACGGTGCGCCGGGCGGTGATGTCCGCCGGGCCTTCGAAGCGGAACTTGCCGCCTTCGACGACGGCCGAGTCGATCAGGCTGTCGCCCTCGAACATGTAGACGGTGCCTTCGAGCCCGGCGATGTGGCCTTCGACGACGTATTTGGATCCGGTGCCGCAACCGCATAACAGGACTGCGGCCGATGCGAAAAGGAGTGTTTTTTTCATAGGACGGGGTGGTTTTATCGAAAAGCCCCTCCGGGGCATTTGCGGCTCGGAGGGGCTTTTTATTCGGGGCGGGCTACTTTCCGAGGAGCTCCTCCACTTTCTTGTAGAGGTCTTCGCCGCGCAGGTTCTTGGCGACGATCACGCCCTGGGCGTCGATCAGGAAATTCGACGGGATGCCCTGTACCGCATAGTCTTTGGCGGCTTGGTTGTCAAACTGTTGCAGCTCGCTGACATGAATCCAGTCCATGCCGTTGTCCTTGACGGCAGCGAGCCACTTGTCGCGGTCGCGGTCGAACGAGACACCGTAGATTTCGAAGCCTTTTTTGTGGAACTTGTCGTAGGTCTGCTTCAGGTGGGGAACCTCACCCATGCAGGGGCCGCACCACGAAGCCCAGAAGTCCACGAGCGTGTACTTGTTGGCCGGGTTGTCGATCACCGACTTGAGCGATACGGGCTGCCCCTCGGCATTGTTCTGCACGATGTCGATGTAGGGCTGGCCGACGTCGGTCTTGAGCTTCTGTTCGGCCGAGGCCTTCAGGTCGGTCAGTTCCTTGGTCTGCTGCATCTCGGGCGAGAACTTGGCGATTTCGTCCAGGGTTTCCTGTCCCGAAAGTTCGTAGGCCCGGTTGGGCATCAGCGCCACGCCGAAGAAATTGTCGCGGTTGTTGTCGATCGTCGTAAGCGTCAGTTGTTCGAACTCCTTTTCGATGGCCTCGCGGCGCTCGTCGGTCGTCGCCTGGTCGCGGTATTCCTTGATCAGGGCACGGCTGGCTGCCGAATAGGCGTCGCTGGCGTCGTTGGCCGGCGTGCCGGTGGTATGGCGAACCTGCGGATCCTCGGCGTCGCTCTTGATCGAGATGTTGCCCGGTTCGAGGATGAACTGCATGGCGAAAGCCTGCGGGCGTCCCTCGCGCGAGTCGAGCAGGTAGTGTACGCCCGGCGTTTGGGCGTTGCCCCTGAACTGGAACTTGCCTGCCTTGACGGCTGCCGAGTCGATCAGGCTGTCGCCCTGGTACAGGTAGACCGTTCCTTCGAGCCCGGCGATATCGCCGTCGATGATGTACTTGGGCTGGTTACTGCAACTGCACAGCACGGCTGCGGCTGTTGCGAAAAGGAATAAGTTTTTCATAATGCGAAGATGTTGGTTATTTTTTTGATGCTGCGAGTTGCTTCTCCAGCTCGTTCACGCGTTTTTCGAGTTCGGGCAGCCGTTTGAAAACCGTCGCCGAACGGTGGTACTGCATGCCGGGCAGCGCCGGGTAGCCGAAGCGGATCTCGCCGTCGGGCACGTCCTTGTCCAGGCCGCTCTTCGAGCCGATCTTCACATTGTTGCCGACGTTGACATGGTCGGCGATGCCCACCTGCCCCGCGAGGAAGCAGTTGCTGCCCACCTTCGAGGTGCCTGCGATGCCGGTCTGTGCCGACGAGACGGTGTTCTCGCCGACCTGCACGTTGTGGCCGATCTGGATCAGGTTGTCCAGTTTCACGCCCCGGCGGATGACCGTCGAGTCGGTTTTGGCGCGGTCGATGCAGGTATTGGCGCCGATCTCCACGTCGTCTTCGATCACGACGTTGCCCAGCTGGGGTATCTTGTCGAACCCGCCTGCGGCATTGGGCATGAATCCGAATCCGTCGGCGCCGATCACGGCGCCCGCGTGCAGGATGCAGTTGCGTCCGATGCAACAGCCTTCGTAGACCTTGACCCCCGGATAGAGGATCGTGCCTTCTCCCACACTTACGCCCGTTCCGAGGTATACCTGCGGATAGATCTGGCATCCGTTGCCGATCTTCACGCCGGCTTCGACGACCGCGAAGTCGCCGATGTAGCACCCTTCGCCCACCTGGGCTTCGGCGCAGACCGAGGCCAGCGGGCTTATGCCGCTGCGGCGGGGTTTTGCGGCATTGTACATTTCGAGCAGCTTCAGGACGCAGGCACCTGCGTCGTCGACCTTGATGAGCGTGGCCGAAAGCGGCTGTGAGGGCTCGAACGTGCGGTTGACCAGCACGACCGACGCTCCGGTAGTATAAATACAGGCTTCGTATTTGGGGTTGGTAAGGTAGCTGAGCGAGCCGGCCCTGCCTTCCTCGATCGAAGATACGGTGTGTACTTTCGCCTCCTTGTCGCCGACGATTTCACCGCCCAGGAACCCGGCGATCATTTCGGCTGTGAATTCCATCATAAAATTACAGGTATTTGTTAATATCTACTCCCACGGGCATGAACTCTTCCACCGAACGGCCGAACGAAAGCACTTCGCGCACCGTCGACGACGAAATGTCGGCCACGGGCGCCGGGGTGAACAACATCACGGTCGTGATGTCGGGGTAGATCCGGTGGTTGGTGGCCTCCATCGTGCGTTCGTATTCGAAGTCGGTTGTGTTCCGCACGCCGCGGATAATGGCGCAGGCCCCCATCTCCTCGGCGAATTCGCCCGTGAGCCCCGTGTAAATCCGGGCTTCGACACGTGCATTCCCGGCATAGAGGTCGTCGATCAGCCGTTTGCGGTTGACGACGGTCAGCAATCCCTGTTTCGAGGTGTTGTTGCCGATGCCGATGACTACGCGGTCGAAGAGGTTCAGGGCCTCGTCGACCAGTGCCGCATGGCCGCGGGTGAACGGGTCGAACGACCCGGGGAAAATAGCAGACCTTTCCATATCGGACAAAGGTAATAATATTTGGGAATACCGGGTTAAAAAATGCGAATTAATTTACCGTTCGAACTTTACATAGTCCGAATAGACGATCCGCGTATGCGGATTCGACGATACGATCTCCTGGCGCAGGGCCTTCGTGCCCCAGCGGATGAAGAGGAATCGCCGCGGGACGCGGTGCACGACCTGCCGCAGGGTGTCGGTGCTCTCCACGCGGCAGGCGACCGAGTCGGTGCGGATACGCCCTTCGACCGTAACCCAGGCATCGCGCCAGCGGAATAGTTTCAGGGTATCGCGGATTCGGAGCGTGTCCCGGCGGAGCAGGACGACGGTGTCGCGGACGGGCGCGCGCAGGTCGACGCTCGTGGCGGTGACTGTTTTGGCGGCGGCTTCCAGCCTCCGGAGCTTGATGCCGAGCCGGCGGATGGAGGCGGCATCCTCGGCGCGGAGGCGTTCGAATTCGGCACAGCGCAGACGCAATGCCTGCACCGAGGCGGCCTCTTGTCCTAGCCGGGTGCGGTAGTGTTCGATGCCGGAGGCCAGGGCATCCTGGTTCTGGGTGAGGCGGCGGGTTTCGTGGCGGTAACGGGCATAGCCGTATGCCAGCAGCGCCGTTGTGAGGACGGCGTAAAGGAAAAGGTATTTTTTCATGGTTTCCGGGTTTTGCGGCGAAGATAGCGTGTGCCGTCCCGGGAGGGTTTCTACATATTCGGAAACAGCCCGCGGAGCGCCCCGGCGATGCGTTCGGCGAAGATGGCCATGTAGGGCTGCCCGTCGCAGCGGGAAAGGGCGGTGACGCCCCGGTGGTCGATGAAGAAAAGTTCGTCCATGCGCGGCAGGTCGTCGCGCCCGACGGGCGCTTCGGCCAGTTCCAGCCCGGCGGCGCGGATGCTCCTGACTGCAAGGCTGCGCCCGATGCTCGCTTCGCCCGGCGGGGCGTAGACCCGCCTGCCCCGGATGGCGAACAGCGCCGCTTCGTCGGCCGCCATGAGAGTCCCGTTGCGGTCGCAGCGTACGGCGACGCTCGCACCCTGCAACCCGGCGTATTGCCGTGCCAGCTCTACGGCGGCCTCGCGTGCCGAGGTGGGGGCGTCGAACAGCGGCGGTTCGTATTGCAGCGTCACGGCTTCGGGCATCAGGCTGCGCAGGTCGTAGCCGCGGTAGAGCGAAACGCCTTCGAATTCCAGCCGCAGGGAGCCCGATGCCGGCAGGACGAGCCGCACGAATTTCGAACGGTCGCTGCCGGGGGCTTCCCGTCCGGCCACCGCCGCGACGGCCGTCCCGACCTCCCGGGCGTCCTGTGGCCCCGGGCACCCGAAGAGCGTGCGCGACCAGCGGTCGAGTACGGCCAGGTGTTCCCGCAGGCAGAGGCACTCCCCGTCGAGGACATGTACGGTCTGGTATAGGTAGACTTCCCGCATCAGAGCATGAAGATTTTGAGCAGCAGTTCGCGCAGCAGTTCGCCGTCCGATGCACCCCCGGCGTTCATGCCCTTGCTCTTGGCGTCGTATTCGCGCAGCAGGCCGAGGATGTTGAATACCTTGCGGTTGTCCCAGTTGACGGCGTTCTGCTTGATCTCGCCGATGACGTAGACGTTGCTCTTCTTGAGGATGCGCATCAGCTCCGTGTCGGGCGGGAATGCGACCCCCTTGTGCCGCGAGAGCCAGCGGAGGTAGTTCACGACGAAGAGCTCCTTGAACTGCCCGAAAAGCGCCAGTACGGTGACCAGCAGCGGGTTGTCCTTGGGGTTGCGGGCGAAATGCTCCGCGATCGTCAGTGCCCGCGCCATGTCCCGGGTTGCCACGGCCTTGCACAGCTCGAAGTTGTTGTAGTCCTTCGAGATGCCGATGTTGGCCTCGATGTCGGCGTCGGTGATGCGCTTCGTGCCTTCGGGCAGCGAGACGACCAGTTTGCCCAGCTCGTTCGAGATTTTCGAAATGTCGGTGCCCAGGTGGTCGGTCAGCATCGACAGCGCCTTCGTGTCGATCGCCAACCCTTTCCCGGCGATGAATCGCTGGAGCCACGAGGCGATCTCGTAGTCGCGCGGACGCACCGACTCGAGCACCGCGCCGTTGGCGGCGCAACCCTTGTAGAAGGCCGAACGCCTGTCGGCGTTTTTCTCCTTGTGGCAGATTACGAGGATCGTCGTCGGCGACGGCTTCTGGGTGTAGAGCGAGAGCTTGTCCAGCCCGCGCAGCTGCTGCGCTTCCTTGAGGATGACGACCTGGTAGGATCCCATCATCGGCATTTGGCGGCAGAGGTTGATGACCTGCCCCGCCTCGGAGTCCCTGCCGTAGACGGTGAGCTGGTTGAAAGCCCGTTCGGCTTCGCCCAGCACGGTCGTGGCTATCTGCTCGGCGATGGCGTCGATAAAGTAGCTCTCTTCGCCCATGAGCAGGTAGATGGGGACGAACCGCCGTGCGGCGATCTGGCCGGCGAGTTGTTCGTATGCGGCGACGGAATCCTTGAATTTCAGTACGCTTTTAGCCATGTCAGACGATTTCTTTGGTGATACGCAGCACGTTCTCCGTGTCGGGCGTCAGGCGGTAGCGGTCGTCGATGCGGCGGCCGACGAGCCATACGATCTCGCCGCCCGACAGCAGTACGAACTGCCGCTGTTTTTCGGCCATCGAGACCTTGGCGTCGATCAAAAAATCGCTCACTTTCTTGCGCCCCGTCATGCCGAACGGCACGAAGGAGTCGCCTTCGCGCCAGCGGCGCAGCGTGAGCGGGAATTGCAAGCGGTCGGCATCGACCTGGGCGATATGCTCCGGTACGCCGAAATTCTTGATCGTGTCGATGTCCGTATACTCGAAGTAGAGCACCGAATTGCCGCAGTAGCTCCGCTGTGCACCCCTTTCCACCTGCGTCATGCAGGCGTCGTCGGGGGTGATCGGCGCCACGACGATGGTGCCGCGGTCGACGTAGGCCACCCGTTCGCGCGAATAAAAGCGTCGCCCCGTCATATCGTGCCGGAGCGAATGGCAGAGCGAGTCGACGACGTCGCCCTTGAACCCGTAGGCCGAACTCAGCAACTCGTAAATCACGAACTCCTGCGGGAATGCCGGGTCGATGCGGTCGAGGTGGATCGTGTCGAACCCGTCCGCCGAAGTCACCGCCTCGCCGCGGATACGTTCGATGCCGTGGTTGATGAATAGCTGGGCATCGGTCAGGCGTGCCAGGTTGCGGCTCATGAGGCTCGTGAACTTGGGGTTGATCTCCCGGATGCGGGGGATCAGTCCGAGCCGGATCTTGTTGCGCAGGTATTTGGTCGAGCGGTTCGACGAATCCTCGCGGAACGGGATGCGGTTGGCTACGGCATATTCGAGGATCTCCTTGCGCGAAGCGAACATCAGCGGACGGATGATCCTGCCCACCTGCGTCGAGATGCCCGTCAGCCCGCGCAGCCCCGTGCCGCGCAGCAGGTTGATGAAGAACGTCTCGATCGAGTCGTCGGCATGGTGGGCGATCGCCACGGCCGTGTAGCCCTGCCCGCGGCTCAGGGTGTCGAACCACGCATAGCGCAGGCGTCGTGCCGCCATTTCCATCGACTCGCCCGTGCGCTCCATTTCGGCCGTGGTTTCGAACCGCTTGTTGTAAAACTCCACGCCGTACTTCTTCGCTTCCTCTTCCACCAGCACCTCGTCCTCTTCGCTCTCGGCGCCCCGCAGCTGGAAATTGCAGTGCGCCACGCCCACCGAATAGCCGCTGCGGGTGAAAAGCGACAGCATGACCATCGAATCCACGCCCCCCGAAACGGTCAGCAGGATGCGGTCGTCGTGCGTCGCCAGGTCATTCTCGGCGACATACCTCTGGAAAGCCTCTAAAAGTGCCATATTACAATATGTTGACTTCGGTGTCTATCTCTATGCCGAACTTTTCGTGTACGCGGGCCTGTACCATGCGGGCGAAATCGAGTATCTCGCCGCCCGTGGCGCCTCCCAGGTTCACCAATACCAGTGCCTGCCGTTCATGGATGCCTACCCGTCCGCTTCGGCAGCCTTTCAGCCCCGCCTTGTCGATGAGCCACCCGGCGGCGAGTTTGGCCTTGCCCGAAAGGGCGGCGGGGTAGAGCGGCATGTCGGGCCAGCGGGCCCGCAGTTGCTGCGCCACGGATTCATCGACGACCGGGTTTTTGAAGAAGCTCCCTGCATTGCCCGTCACCTTCGGGTCGGGTAGTTTGGCGCGGCGGATGGCGCAGATTGCCTCGCGGATGTTGCGCAGCGTCGTGCCGCCGCGGGATTCGACCTCGCGCTCCACGTCGCCGTACCCCAGCCGGGGTTGCGGCGTACGCGAAAGGCGGATGTCCACCGCCGTGATGACGACACGTCCCCGCAGGTCGTGCTTGAAGATGCTTTCGCGGTAACCGAAACAGCAGTGCGCGGCGTCGAGCGTCATGCATTTGCAGTTTTCCACGCAGAACATGTGTATCCGCTCGATCGCGTCCTTCGCCTCGCAGCCGTAGGCGCCGATGTTCTGAACGGGCGCCGCCCCGGCCTTGCCCGGGATCAGCGAGAGGTTTTCGAGCCCCCACAATCCGCGCTGTACGGCCCACTCCACCAGGTCGTCCCATTCGACCCCGGCGTCGGCGCGCACGTGTACCGTGCCCCCCTCTTCGCCGAGCAGGGCGATCCGCTGCGAGACGGGGGTCAGCAGCAGCCCGTCGTAGTCCTGTGTGAAAAGTATGTTGTTGCCGCCGCTCAGGACGCTCCAGCGGTCGGGGATTCCGCCGCCGAAAATCGCGTGCAGATCCTCCTCGGTCTCGAATTCGACGAGCCGGGCGGCGTGCTGCTCGACGCCGAAACTGTTGCGTCCGCGCAGGCTGGTTTGGTGAAATTCTCGGATCATGATGTGCAAAGTTAGAAATTATTTCGTTATCTTTGAAGATAATTCCGATCCGACGAAAAACTAAAGACGATAGAACCATGTTTACCGAAAAAGATTTACAGCAGATCGAAAAACACGGGCTGACTCCCGACGCGGTCGAGCGCCAGCTGGAGAATTTCCGCCGCGGGTTCCCCTTCCTGAAGGTTGTGCGCGCCGCATCGCCCGGCGACGGGGTGATGGTCGTGGGCGACGCGGAGGCTGCCGCCGCCGTGGCGCGTTATGAACGGGAGGCCGACCGCCTGGGCATCGTGAAATTCGTGCCAGCCTCGGGTGCCGCGACCCGTATGTTCAAGGAATTGTTCGAGTTCGTCAACGAGGGTAAGCGCGGCAAGGGCATCGACACGTTGCTGGACAATATCGGGCGCTTCGCCTTCTGGCCGGAACTCAAGGCCGTGCTGCCGCCCGATGCCGACGACAAGGCAACCGTGCGTGCCATCGTAAAGGACGGGCTCGGCTACGGGCAGAAGCCCAAGGGGCTGGTGACCTTCCATGCCTATCCCGAAGGGGCGCGCAAGGCGGTCGAGGAGCACCTGGTGGAGGGCGCGGTCTATGCCGCGGCCAGAGGCGTGGCCCGGATCCATTTCACCGTGTCGCCCGAGCACATCGCGGGCTTCGAAACCCTCCTGGCGGAAAAGGTACCCGTGTACGAACAGCGTTTCGGCATCCGTTACGACATCTCGTTCTCGGTGCAGAAACCTTCGACCGATACGATTGCCGTCAATCCCGACAACACCCCTTTCCGGCAGGACGACGGCACGCTGCTGTTCCGTCCGGCGGGGCACGGCGCGTTGGTCGAGAACCTGAACGAAATCGACGCCGACCTGGTGTTCATCAAGAACATCGACAACGTGACGACCGATGCGCAGCGCGGCGATACGATCCGCTATAAAAAGGTATTGGCCGGCATCCTGCTGGATTTGCAGGATCGGGCTTTCGAGTACCTCAAAGCGCTTGAGGTGGGCGGTGCCGAGCTGGAGCCGATCGTGGAGTTCATCGAACAGCGTTTGTGCGTCAAACTGCCCGCCGACTACGATTCTGCCCTGTTGCGCGCCGTGCTCGACCGTCCGATCCGTGTCTGCGGCATGGTTCGCAATGAAGGCGAGCCGGGAGGCGGCCCGTTCTGGGCCTCGAACGCCGATGGCACGCAGTCGCTCCAGATCGTCGAGTCGAGCCAGATCGCACCCGTCGACCAGCCGCTGATGAAGGCCGCGACGCATTTCAATCCCGTAGACCTCGTGTGCGGCGTCCGGGATTCCAAGGGGCGCAAGTTCGACCTGCGGCGTTATACCGACCCTGCGACGGGCTTTATCTCGTCCAAGTCGAGCGGTGGCCGCGAATTGCGTGCGCAGGAGTTGCCCGGTTTGTGGAACGGCACGATGTCGCGGTGGAACACCATCTTCGTGGATGTGCCCATCACGACCTTCTCGCCCGTGAAAGTCGTGCAGGATTTGCTGCGTCCCCAGCACCAGTGACCCCTGTGCGAACCCGATAAGGCGGATGCCGCGTGAGCGGCGTCCGTTTTTTGTGGGGCTGCCGCCTTCCCGCGGGGCCGTCCGTTTTTTTTACGGCGCCGGTGGGTTTTTACCGGACAGCCTGCGGCGGGCGGCGGGTTTCCCGGCCGTAAGACACTTCATTTCGCTTCGAAACTTCTTCTTTTTGTTCTTGAATTTTGTCAAAAAAGGACAAATTATTGCAGTGTGCCTCAGTTTTCTGATAATCTTTTATATATTTGTGTGCATATTTTGAAAAACGATAATCAAAACTAAATAACACTATGGAAAACAAACTTCAGGAGCTGACCAAAAAGCTCTACGACGAGGGGCTGGAGAAAGGCCGTGCCGAAGCCGACCGTCTGGTCGGGGAGGCTAAGAACGAGGCGGCGAAGATCGTCGCCGAAGCCCGTGCCCAGGCCGAGGAGATCGTCAAGAAGGCCCGTGACAAGGCCGAAGATGTCGAGAAGAACACGATGACCGAGATCGCACTCGCGGGCAAGCAGGCCGCTGCGAAGATCAAGTCGGAGATCGCTTCGATGATCGTGGCCAAGGCCACTGCGGCCGGGGTGAAGGAGGCTGCGCTCGATCCCGCATTCATCAAGGAGATGCTGCTGGCCGTGGCCGGGAACTGGAACGGTGCCGATGCGGGCAAGGTGGAACTGAAAGCCCTGCTGCCCGAGGCCGAGCGCACCAAGCTCGACGCGGCATTCGGCAAGAGCGCCCGGGAACTGCTCGCCGCCGGTATCGAAGTGGGCTATTCGAAGGAGGTGAAGAGCGGGTTCAAGGTAGGTGCCAAGGACGGCGGTTACTACATCTCGTTCTCCGATGCCGATTTCGACGCCTTGCTGGGCGAATACCTGCGTGAGAAAGTATCGGACATGCTTTTTAAGGCGTGACGCTATGTTCACGACGAATTATTATTGTCTGGTAGCCGGGCTGAAGGAGTATTCGCTCGATGCCGACACCAAGGGTTTCGATGCCAAGGCCATCGTCGGGGAGATCCTCGAAGGGGTGGACGGGGCCGATGCCGACGCGGTGCGGCTGTTGTACGGCTATTACGACTGTGAGAATATCGCTTCGCTGCGTGCGGGGCGCTCGGCGCACAATCCGCTGGGTAACTTCACACGCGAGGAGCTGGAAGAGGAGGTGAAGACTCCCCGGCGCCTGCCGGCGCCCGTAGCCCGCGTGTTGCGCGCCTTTGCCGACCCCGAAGGCGAGGATGCCGAGGAGGTCGATACGGCCGGGCGCTTCGAGACTGCACTCTTCGGGGCCTACTACGATGCCTGCAGCCGCTCCCGGAGCCGCTTCCTGCGCGCATGGTCGGAATTCGACCGCAACCTGCGCAATGTGACGGCCGCCGTGACGGCCCGTGCGGCGGGGCGGCCCGTCGAGGAGGTGACCGTCGGCGGAGGCGACGTGGTCGAGCAGCTGGAGCGCAGCTCGGCTGCCGATTTCGGGCTGCGGGGCGAGTTGCCCTACATCGACGCCGTGATCGCTGCCGTGAACGACGAGGCCAACCTCGTGGAAAAGGAGCACAAGATCGACCTGATCCGCTGGAACGAAGCCGTGGAGCTGGCGACGTTCGACTATTTCGACATTAATTCCATCCTGTCGTACCTGTCGCGTGTCAACATCGTGGCGCGCTGGACGCAGCTCGATGCGGTGCGCGGACGCGAGATGTTCGAGCGTTTGATGGCCGAGCTGGATGGCAAAGGGCTGATAGAAAATAAACAATAGGATAATTCATGAAAACTACAGGACGTGTAAATGGTATCATCTCCAATATCGTGATCGTCAAGGCCGACGGAGCCGTGGGCCAAAACGAAATCTGCTACGTGTATACGGGGGATACCAAAATGATGGCCGAGGTCATCAAGGTCGTAGGCGACAGCGCCTATGTCCAGGTTTTTGACAGCACCCGGGGGCTGAAGATCGGCGACAGGGTCGAGTTCGAGGGGCATATGCTCGAAGTGACGCTCGCTCCGGGCCTCTTGTCGCGCAACTACGACGGTCTGCAGAACGACCTCGAAAAGATGGACGGCCTGTTCATCGCGCGCGGTTCGATCACCGACCCGGTCGATTTCTCGGCCGAATGGGAGTTCGCCCCGCTGGCGAAGGCGGGCGACAAGGTCTCGGCCGCATCGTGGCTGGGCGAGGTCAAGGAGCAGTGGGTGAGCCACAAGATCATGGTGCCTTTCACGATGACCGGCAATTATACGGTCAAGAGCATCGTTGCGGCAGGGAAATACAAGGTTACGGACACGGTTGCCGTGGTGACGGACGACGAAGGCCGGGAGCACGGGATCACGATGGTGCAGAAATGGCCGGTGAAGCAGGCCGTGCGCTGCTACGTCGAGAAGCCGCGCCCCTCGCGTGTGATGGAGACGGGCGTTCGTGCCATCGACACCTTCAATCCGATGGCCGAGGGCGGTACGGGTTTTATTCCCGGGCCTTTCGGTGCCGGCAAGACGGTGCTCCAGCACGCTATTTCGAAGCAGGCCGATGCCGATATCATCATCATGGTGGCATGCGGCGAGCGTGCCAACGAGGTGGTGGAGATCTTCAAGGAGTTCCCCGAGCTGATCGACCCCCGTACGGGGCACAACCTGATGGAGCGTACGATCATCGTCTGCAATACGTCGAACATGCCCGTTGCGGCGCGTGAGGCGTCGGTATATACGGGCATGACGATCGGCGAATACTACCGTGCCATGGGTCTCAAGGTGCTCGTGATGGCCGACTCGACGTCGCGCTGGGCACAGGCGCTGCGCGAGATGTCGAACCGCCTGGAGGAGCTTCCCGGACAGGACGCTTTCCCGATGGATCTTTCGGCGATCATCTCGAACTTCTACTCGCGGGCCGGCCTGGTGAAACTTACCAACGGGGAGACCGGTTCGGTGACCTTCCTCGGAACGGTGTCGCCCGCGGGCGGTAACCTCAAGGAGCCGGTGACCGAATCCACGAAGAAGGCGGCGCGTTGTTTCTACGCCCTTTCGCAGGGGCGCGCCGACTCGAAGCGCTACCCGTCCATCGACCCGCTGGATTCCTACTCGAAATATCTGGAATACCCCGAGATCCGCGAATACCTCGACGATCATATCGAGAAGGATTGGGTAGACCTCGTGTATGCCGGCAAGACCATCGTGCAGCGCGGCAAGGAGGCCAATGACCAGATCAACATCCTGGGTGACGACGGCGTGCCGGTGGAGTACCACGAACGTTTCTGGAAGTCGGAGCTGATCGACTTCGTGATCCTCCAGCAGGACGCTTTCGACGACATCGATGCCAACTGTCCGATCGAGCGCCAGAAGATGATGTATAAAATGGTGCTCGACATCTGCCGGAAGGATTTCGCCTTCGCCGATTTCGAAGAGTGCTCGCAGTTCTTCAAGGGTCTTATCAACCTCTTCCGCCAGATGAACTATTCGCAGTGGCAGTCGGAGAAGTTCAACGGCTACCTGAAGCAGATCGAGGAGTATGTGAGTGAAAAAACAAAATAAGCTTTAGACCATGACAACACGAGCTTTTCAGAAAATATATACCAAAATCGACAACATCACCAAGGCGACCGTGACCCTGCGGGCGCAGGGCGTCGGCAACGACGAGCTGGCCACCGTGGGCGGCAAGCTGGCGCAGGTGGTGAAAATCATGGGCGAGAACGTGACGTTGCAGGTTTTCGCAGGTACCGAGGGGCTGGCTACCGACTCGGAAGTGGTCTTCCACGGCGAACCTCCCAAGCTGCGCGTGTCGGACAACCTCGCGGGACGCTTCTTCAACGCCTACGGCGAACCGCTCGAAGGCGGTGAGATCGTCGAGGGCGAGGCGCGCGAGATCGGCGGCCCGACGGTAAACCCGTTCCGCCGTATCCAGCCTTCGGAGCTGATCGCCACGGGTATTGCCGGCATCGACCTGAACAACACGATCGTGACGGGGCAGAAGATCCCTTTCTTCGCCGACCCCGACCAGCCCTATAACGCCGTAATGGCCAACGTGGCGCTGCGTGCCAAAGCCGACAAGATCATCCTGGGCGGCATGGGACTCACCAACGACGACTTCCTCTATTTCAAGTCGGTGTTCGAGAATGCCGGTGCGCTCGACCGTATCGTGTCGTTCGTCAACACGACCGAGAACCCGCCCGTGGAGCGGCTGCTCGTCCCCGACATGGCGCTGACCGCCGCCGAGTACTTCGCGGTGGACAAGGGCGAGAAGGTACTCGTCCTGCTGACCGACATGACGCTCTATGCCGATGCGCTGGCCATCGTGTCGAACCGTATGGATCAGATCCCGTCGAAGGACTCGATGCCCGGTTCGCTCTACTCCGACCTGGCCAAGATCTACGAGAAGGCCGTGCAGCTGCCCAACGGCGGCTCGATCACGATCATTGCCGTGACGACCCTGTCGGGCGGCGACATCACGCACGCCATCCCCGACAACACGGGTTACATCACCGAGGGCCAGCTGTTCTTGAGGAACGATTCCGATACGGGCAAGGTCATCGTCGACCCGTTCCGTTCGCTGTCGCGTCTGAAACAGCTCGTGATCGGCAAGAAGACCCGCGAAGACCATCCGCAGGTGATGAACGCCTGTGTGCGTCTGTACGCCGATGCCGCCAATGCCAAGACCAAGCTCGAGAACGGTTTCGACCTCTCGGACTACGATGAGCGTACGCTGAAGTTCGCATACGACTATTCGGAGAAACTCCTTTCGATCGACGTCAACATCGGCATCACCGAGATGCTCGACACGGCATGGGGGCTCTTTGCCAAATATTTCTCCAAGGAGGAAGTTGCGATCAAGGAGGAACTCATCAAAAAGTACTGGAAAGAAGCGTAAGGCACGATGGCAATCAAATTTCAATATAACAAGACCTCGCTCGGCGACCTCGGCAAACAGCTGAAAATGCGGCAGAAGGCGCTCCCTACGATCAAAAGTAAGGAGTCGGCCCTGCGCTCCGAGGTGAAGAAGGCGAAGGACTCCGCGGGCGATTACCGCCGTCGGCTCGATGCCCTGAAGGCCGAGTACGACTACATGGTATCGCTCTGGGGAGAGTTTGATTGTGACCTCTTGCGCATCGCTGATGTCGAACTTTCGGTACAGAAGATCGCGGGTGTGCGTACACCCGTCTTGCAGGACGTGAAATTCGAGGAGAAGCCCTACGACCTCTTCTCGTCGCCCGTATGGTTCGCCGACGGAATCGATATCCTCAAGCGCATGGCGCAGCTGGGAATCGAATTCGAGGTGTATAACCGCAAGATGGAGTTGCTGGATCACGCACGCCGTAAAACCACTCAGAAGGTGAACTTGTACGAAAAGGTGCAGATACCCGGGTACGAGGACGCCATACGTAAGATCAAACGCTTCATGGAAGACGAGGAGAACCTTTCCAAGTCGGCCCAGAAGATCGTGAAAACCAAACAGCAACAGGCCGGGGAGGGCGCGATGTTATGATAGCGAAAATGGCAAAATACGACTTTGTGCTCTATGCGGCCCAAAGTGAGGATTTTATCGGGAAGCTGCGCGAACTGGGCCTTGTCGACATCACGACCACGGGCTGGGAGCCTTCGGAAGAAGACCGGCAACTGCTGCTCGATATCGAGGGGCATACGAAGGCCGCCGACTTCCTGCGGAATTTCCGTGCCGGGGAAGGTCGTTTCAAGGCCGGTGCGAAACCCTTCGCCTCGGGTGCCGAGGCCTATGAGCACTATGTCGCCGCACACCAGAAGGCCACGGCGCTCGCCGCCGAGATCGGACGCCTGGAGAAATCGGCCGACGAGCTGCGTCCGTGGGGCGAGTTCTCGCCCGAGCGTACGAAGGCGCTGGCTTCGCAGGGCATCGTGCTGCGCTATTTCTTCACCCCGAAGAGCAACTACGACAAGTTCGGGCCCGAGTGGTCGGAACGCTATACGCTTTCGCTGATCAACCGTACCGATTCTACGGCCTATTTCGTTGCCGTGACGGCCCCGGGCGAGGATGTGACGCTCGATGCGCAGGAGATGAAGGCTCCTTCGATGGACTTCCGCGAAGCGGAACGCCGTATCGCCGAGGCAGGGCAGGAATTGCAGGCACTCGACGCTGAATTCTCGCGCGTGGCGGCGTCGGAGAAGTTGCTTGCGGCGCACGCTGCGCAACTGAAGGAGCGCCTGCAAGGCGTGCGCGTGAAAGCCACGGCGCAGCAGGCCGCCGACGGTACGCTGGTCGTCATGGAGGGCTGGGCCGAGAAGGAGACGTCCGACAAGGTCGACGCCCTGCTGGAAGCGTATCCCAACGTCGTTTATCTCAAGGGAGACCCTACGCCCGAGGACGATACGCCCGTGAAGCTCAAGAATAACCGGTTCGCGCGCGTTTTCGAACTGGTGGGCGACATGTATGCCCGGCCGAAATACGGCACGATGGATCTCACGCCGTTCTTCGCCCCGTTCTACATGCTTTTCTTTGGCATCTGCCTGAACGACGCCGGCTACGGTGCCATCCTGGCACTCCTGGGAGCCTGGATGCTCTCCAGGAACCGCAAGCCCGGCATGATGCGCCAGGCTGCGTGGTTCGCCACGCTGTGCGGCGTGATGACGATCCTCTTCGGGCTGCTGTGCGGTTCGTTCTTCGGCATCAACATGTCGGAATGGTTCCCGTCGATCCATTTCTTCGATTTCCAGGGCCAGTTCTTCTCGATCGCGCTGGCCATCGGCCTCGTGCAGATAATGTTCGGCATGGTGCTCAAGATCGTCATGATCTCGTCGACCGTCGGGTTCCGCTATTCGCTCGGTTCGCTGGGGTGGCTGCTGGTCATTTTGGGCGGGAGCCTTGCCGCCGGACTGCCGATGCTCAACTCCGGGTGGGTGATCCCGTTCTACACCACCTCCTCGCCCGCGTTCTATGCGACGCTCGGCGTGGGTGCGGTGCTGATGCTGTTCTTCAATTCGCCGGGCAAGAACCCGCTGCTGAATTTCGGGCTGGGATTGTGGGATACCTATAATAACCTTACGGGCATCCTCTCCGACGTACTGTCGTATATCCGTCTGTTCGCCATCGGCCTCTCGGGCGGTATCCTCGCCACGGTGTTCAATGCGCTTGCCGCCGGGTTCGTGCCCGAAGGTTCGGGCATCGTCGTGCGGCTGCTGATCATGATCCCGATCCTGCTGATCGGCCACGGCATCAACCTCTTCATGTCGACCATTTCGTCGTTCGTGCACCCGATGCGTCTGACGTTCGTCGAGTTCTACAAAAACGCGGGCTTCGAAATGTCGATGCGTTCGTTCGAGCCCTTGCAGAAAATAGATAATTCGGAAAACAAATAACAACTAAAACAAATTAAAATTATGGAATCAACAACTGCAATTATTTTGGGCTATCTCGGCGTAGCGCTGATGGTAGGCCTTTCGGGCGTAGCGAGCTGTATCGGTACTTCGATCGCCGGTATGGCATCGGTAGGCGCCATGAAGAAAAACGGCGGGGCTTTCGGTAGCTACATGATCCTGTCGGCTATCCCCGGTTCGCAGGGCCTTTACGGTTTCGTGGGCTACTTCATCATCAAAGGGTTCCTTACGGATTCGATGACGTTGTTGCAGGGGGCCGCCATCTTCGGCGCCGGTCTGCTGACGGGTCTGGTCTGCCTCGCTTCGTCATACTACCAGTCGAAGGTGTGTGCCAACGGTATCGCCGCAATCGGCAACGGCCACGATGTGATGGGTAAGACGCTTATCCTCGCGGCATTCCCCGAGTTGTACGCCATCCTTACGGTGGCTGCCGTGTTCCTGATCGCGGGCGCGATCTAAACGGCCGCAGCGGCAAATCGCTCCGCAGGGCGGGACATTCCGGTGTCCCGCCCTGCTTTTTTCAGGGGTGTGGCTTGAATTGTACTTTTATTGCATGAATTGATACTTGGCGAAACCTCGGGAATGTGTAATTTTGCATTGACTCGAAAGTTCCGGGCGATTGTTTTTCCGTCGGGATGGGACAGTTACAAGTTTTTAAGTGGTATAATTAGGGATTCAGGCCCGGCTGCACTTGCAGCCGGGCCTGGGTTTTTAGACTGGTTGGCGGGAACCGCCGTCTCCGGTCGGGCGGGCAGGGATTCCTGTATTGCCGGGAACCCCCTCCTTATGCTTTTTCCTGTGGCCCTTCGGGCAGTTCGTCGACCTCCTGTTTGATCTGGGAGAGCTTCTCCTTGCGGTATACCTTGGGGGTGCAGCCGTATTTGGCGGCAAAGCACTTGAAGAACGTGCCCCGGTTGACGAACCCCGCCTTGTAGATGATCTCGTCGATGGAGAGCTTGGTCGAGGTGAGCAGCTGCTCGGCTTTGGCCAGCCGGTACTCCTTGATGATGTTGGTCGGGGTCTGGTTCAGGATGCCTTCCAGGCGGCGGTAGAGGTTGCGGATGCTTACGCCCATCTCGTCGGCGATGAATTTCGTCGAGATCTCCGTGTTGGAAATGTTGTCGTTGATGATCTTCAGCATCTTGTCGATGAACTCCTTGTCGTCCTGGTGGAGCATCTTGCCGTCGGAGAGTTCGAAGGCGCTGATCGACGATTTGTAATAGTCCTTGAGCGAGCGGTTGCGTTTGAGCAGCTGCTCGGTCACGGCCTTCAGGTATTCGACGTTGAAGGGCAGCGTCAGGCAGATGTCGGCGCCGGATTCTACGCCCTTGATGCGTTCGTCGACCTGCTGTGCCGTCGAGAGCAGGATCACCGGGATATGTGAGGTCAGCTTGCCCTCCTTGATGAACTTGATGAGCGACAGGCAGTCCGATTTCTCCGAGAGCGCATCGCAGATGATGATGTCGGGGTGCATCTGTTTGAGCAGTTCGATCATCGCGTTCAGGCCGTCGGGCATTTTGATATTGTAGTCCGGGGCAAACAGCTCGGCCACGAAATTCATGATCTCCGAATCGTCGTTGACCACGAACATCGTCCGGCGGTTCTTGTCGAACGTGAATTCGCGTTGCGTGACGGTCGGCAGCGGCAGCCCGTAGTTCGTGTCGATCGGCACGATGTTGTCGTTCACGGACGTGTTCTCGGCGGTTACTTTCAGCCGCGGCAGCCGCACGGTGAACGTCGTCTGGGCATTGGGGGTGCTTTCGACCGTGATCTGGCCGTGCATGCGGGTCACGATGCTGTGGCAGATCGCCAGCCGCAGGTCGCCCTGGAACGAAAGCCCCCGTTCGCTCTTGCGCTCGAAATAATCCAGCACGCGGTAACGGTCGAAAATGGCCTCGATGTCGTCGAGGTTGACCCCGATGCTGTCGTTTGCGGCCGATATGAACAGTTCCCCGTCGTCGTTGCGGATCGTCAGGCTCACCGAGCCGTTGTAGGGAGTGTGCTTGAATGCATTGGACAACAGTGTGTTGAGGATCGTAGAAAGCCCTTCCCGGTCGCTCGGCCATGCCAGGTTGCGCTCGATGTCCAGCTTGCAGTGGATGCTGTTCTGCTCGGAGTATTCGCCGAAGGTCTCCGCGATTCCCTGGGCGATTTCGGCCACGGGAACCAGCTCGATGTTTTCATTCTCATCGTTTTGCGAGGTGCGGATGCCGCGGAACTCGTGGAGCATGTAGATCAGGTCGTGGAGCTTCGACACGTTCTGCCGGATGGTCTGTGCGTATTTGAGGATGTAGGAGTCCGATTTACGGTATGTCATGATCTGCTGACAGGGCCCCGAGATCATCGTCAGCGGCATGGACAACTCCTGCGTGATGTTCGAGAAGAATCGCATTTTCGATTCGTAGACCTCCTCTTTGCGCCGGCTTTCGAGGCGTTGCAGCTGTTGGGCCTTGCGCTGCCGGTAACGGAGCAGGTAATAACGCAGGGTCATGGTGACGGCGGCCAGCGCCAGCAGCATGTAGAGCAGCTTTGCCAGGAATGTGGCGTACCATGCCGGTTTGAGGCGTATTTCCAGTGAATAGACGGGACTTGTCGCCCCGGTGATGTTATTGCGGTAGCGTACGTCGAGCCGGTAGGTGCCGGGCGGCAGGTCGGCGAAGGACAGCTTCGACGAAGTGCTCGTCCATTGGTCGCTGAACCCGTCCAGCCGCGTGTAATAGGTGTAGTTGCTGCCGTTGACGTAGTCGAGTGCCGATACCGTGATCTCGTAGATGCGCTGCCCGTGCCGCAGCGTCAGCGCGCCCTTGTCGGAGAGCAGGTTGCCGATGTTGTGCACCCCGTCGTTGAGGCGCACGTCGCGGAAGAGGATCGGCGGGTTGAACGACTGTTCCTCGAAGCCGGTTTCCTCGACGGTGACCAGCCCGTTGATGCCGCCGAAGAAAAGCAGCCCCGTCTGCGGGTCGGTGAAGTAGGCCCCGTCGCTGTATTCGATGGTATTCAGGCCGTAGGAGTACCCGTAGGTCACCACGTTGCCCGTGTGGGGCGTGTACTGCACCAGTCCTCGGTTGGTGCTCAGCCAGAGGTCGCCCTTGCGGTCGTCGAGGATGCCGTGCACGGTGTTGGTGATGCCCGGGATGAGCGTCGTGTCGCGTGCGACCTGTATCAGTCCGCCGCTCGTGCCGAACCAGAGGCTCTTGTCCTGGGTCTGGTGGATCGTGAAGATGTCGTTGACGATGGCGCTGCGGTTGTGGTCGAATTTGGCGATCTGGTGCGTATTCGTATGCGTGTTGTAGCGTACGGCCCCGCCTCCGCGGTTGCCGAACCACATGATCGAATCGTTCTGCTCGTAGAGGGCGAAGAAGAATTTTTTGACCTCCAGTTCCTCGTTGAAGTGGAGCCGCTTGACCTCGCGGATTTCAGGATGGGTCTGCGATCCGCCGAGCGTGATGCGGAATATACCGCAGCCTACCGAAGCCACCCACAGGGTGTCCGGCGCCGTCTCGCGCAGCGTGTGGATGAACCGCATCTCCTCGGGGACGCCGAGGCGGTGGATCCTCCGGTCGGCATAGGAGTAGTAGTTCAGCCCGTCGCCGTCGGTGCCGATCCACAGCAGGTTGCGGCTGCTTGCGGCGAAAGTGTAGACCGAGTTGTCCAGCAGATCGCTGTTGGCCGTGGTTTTCTGTTCGACATGGGCTGCGTCGAAGGTCTTTCTGTCGTAGAAGTTGGGGATGCGCAATAATCCTTCGCCCTTGGTTCCCACCCACAGGCTGCGTTCGTGGTCGACGTAGAGCGCACGCACGGGCTTCGAAAGGTTGTAGGGCAGGTCGTTGAAGGTGATCGAGCGGAAAGCCACCGCATTGCGCGTGTACTGGTAAAGCCCCTGCCCGTCGGTGCCGATCCATACGATCTCCTGCCGGGCATCGCGCAGCAGCGTCATGGCGCCGCAGGTGATGTTGATGTGCTCCGTGACGTATTTTACGCTGTTTTGGGGGGTGGTTTTCAGACGGACGACGCCGTTGGTGTTGAACGACACGAGGTAATCGTCTCCGTCGCTGATGATGCGGGACACCTGTCCCATGGCGGCCAGCTCCTCGCGCATATCTTTTATATATATGATCTGACGGCTTTTGATGTCGAACTCGTAGAACACTTTGTTCCGGTCGATGAAATAAACCCTGTTCCCTTCGCGGAATGCGAATTCCGGGAGCGAAGGCAGGGCTATCTGCTGTGTTTCGCCGAATCGGATGTCCCCCTGCCCGTCGGCGGGAATTTTCACCGGCATACAGAAAATACCCTTGCGTGAAAAGCTCCACAGGTTGCCCTCGTCGTCGAGCACCATCTCCAGAATGTCGGCATACCGCCCTTGCTGCATCGGCCTTGTGGGGGCGAATTCATGGCGCGTGCGGTCGTAGTAGCTGAATTTGTTGTCCTGCGTGATGACGATCACCTCGTCGCTGCTGCGGGTCACGATCCGGTACATTCCCTGGAAACAGGTGTGCGGTTCGACGTGCTTGCTGTCCGGATCGAACAGGTCGAGCCCGTAGTTCGTGCGGATCCAGAAAAGCGAGTCCGTCGTCACGGCGATCTCCTCGATGAGGTTGCCCGACAGGGGGGTGTATTCGCCCCAGTCGTTCGGGAAGAGGCGCATGCGTTCGCCGTCCCACATGTTCAGCCCGTCGCACGAACCGACCCAGATGAACCCGTGTTTATCCTGTGCCAGCGAGAGGATGGCGTTGTTCGATATGCCTTCGCGGCTCGATATCTGCCGCAGGTTGCTGGCTTGTGCCGCCGCACAGCACAGCAGGTGTATACAGATCAGGTAGATTATTCGTTTCATGGAGGGTTGCGGTTTGTGGAAATTTTATGTTGGTTGTGCAAATTTATGCAAATTTTTTCGTAAAAACAGACTAACCATTGTCATTTTGGGCATGAAAACAGACATATTTCTTACCTTTGTCTCCGGGAAATCCCCTCTGGAGCCTCTGTCCCGGCGGTGGGAGGTGGCAAAAACCGGAATATTTTGTGTTTGGCACGGATGTGTACTATTTCTTCATGGATACGGACTGCCGATCATTCCGGGTTTCCTAATTTTGTTAGCGGAAAACCTAAAAACCTTATTGCCCTATGAAAAAAATCGTACTCCTGTCGCTGGCTGTTTTCGCGGCGCTTTCGCTCTCAGCCCAGCAACCCCGCGACTGGGCGCAGTACGGGCGTTACGAACAGCAGAATGCCGCACTGGCGGGTGAATCCGTCGAAGTGGTCTTCATGGGCAATTCCATCACGGACAACTGGATCGGGGCCGATCCCGATTTCTTCGCCCGCAATGGCTTCGTCGACCGGGGTATCAGCGGCCAGACGACCGCCGAGATGCTCGCGCGTTTCCGCCGCGACGTCATCGACCTGAACCCGAAGGCCGTGGTGATCCTGGCCGGTATCAACGACATTGCGCAGAACAACGGCGCCATCAAACTCGAAAACGTCTTCGGCAACATCGTCTCGATGTGCGAACTGGCCAAATTCAACGGGATCCGCGTGGTGCTCTGCTCGGTGCTGCCCTGCGACCGGTTTTCGTGGCGCCCCGAGATCAAACCTGCGGCAGCCGTCGCGGAGCTCAATACGATGCTCAGACAGTACGCCGCCGAACATAAGATCCCCTATGTGGATTACCATGCGGCGTTCGACAACGGTTCCGGCGGCCTGGATGCCCGTTTCTCCCAGGACGGCTGCCATCCGACCCTGTACGGCTACACGCTCATGGAGCCGATGGTCGTCGAGGGGATCAACAAGGCCCTCCGTACGAAGCAGGCGCGGTATACCACCCCGACACCCAACGAATAACCGATAACAGATAATGAAGAAAACACTCCTCCTCACCGCTGCGGCAGTTGCCGCATGTGCTTTTGCCGCCTGTGACCGGACGTCGCCGAGCCAGGCCCGCAATCTCGACCGTGCCAAGGCAACGCTCGATTCGGTCTATGCTTATTATGGTGTCGCCGACCGCTGCCTGCTGCGCGAAAACTATCCGTTCAATGCCGGTTACAAGGCGGGGTACCTTGCCTCCGAAGACCAGGCGCGTCCGAATCCCTATTCCTACCTGTGGCCCTTCTCGGGAACGCTCTCGGCTGTGAATACGATCCTCGAGGAGGATGCCTCCTATCGCAGCGTGCTCGACAACCGCGTGCTGCCGGGGTTGGCCGAGTACCTCGATACGACGCGTATGCCGGCGGCTTATGCCTCCTATATTAATACGGCTCCGGCCTCGGATCGTTTCTACGACGACAACGTGTGGCTGGGCATCGACTTCTGCGATATCTACGAGGCTACGGGCGACAAGAAATACCTCGCCCAGGCCGAGATGATCTGGAAATTCATCGAGAGCGGCACGGACGATGTGCTGGGCGGCGGCATCTACTGGTGCGAACAGAAGAAATATTCGAAGAACACCTGTTCCAATGCACCGGGCACCGTCTATGCACTGAAACTCTATGCCGCGACGGGAGACAGCCGCTACCTCGAGCAGGGCAAACGGCTCTATGCCTGGACGAAGGAGCACCTGCTCGACACCGGGGACGGGCTCTATTTCGATAACGTGTCGCTCGACGGCAATATCGGCCGTGCGAAGTTCGCCTACAACAGCGGCCAGATGGTACAGGCGGGTGCCCTGCTTTACAAGGCTACGGGCGATGAAAGCTACCTGAAAGATGCGCAGCGCACGGCCGCCGCAAGCTACGATTATTTCTTCGAGGAATTCACGCCCGAGGGCGGCGAGGCATTCCGTATCATCCGCAAGGGCAACGTGTGGTTCTCGGCCGTGATGGTACGCGGGCTCGTCGAACTCTATCGCATCGACGGCAATGCCACCTATGTCGATGCCGTGCAGCGCAGTCTGGACTATGCGTGGGATCATGCGCGCGACGGGCACGGGCTTTTCGAAACCGATTTTACGGGCGCCGACAAACAGGCCGAGAAGTGGTTGCTCACGCAGGGTGCCATGGCCGAGATGTACGGCCGCATGTCAGGCGTCGGACTGAAATAATCCCTTTGCAGTACGGACATGCCCGGGCCTTACGAATAAAAGGAACCAGTGAAGAGATTTCTCGCCATAACGCTCTTGACGTGCTCGCTTGCCGCTTGCGGACGGTGCGGTGCGACCGCGCCCGGCCATCTCGGCCGTGCGAAGGCGACGCTCGATTCCATCTATAAATGGTACGGGGTGGACGGCAGTTTCCTGCTGCGCGAAAATCACCCTTTCGATGCGGACTACAAGGCCGGGTATTTGGCAGAAGGGCAGGCCGCCCCGAACCCCTATTCTTACCTGTGGCCTTTTTCGGGAACCCTGTCGGCTGCGACCGCGATCCTCGGGGCCGATCCCTCGTACCGCAGTGTGATCGACGGCCGCATACTGCCCGGGCTGGCACGGTATCTCGATACGACGCGCATGCCCGTGGCCTACGCCGCTTATGTCGATGCGGGATCCGACCGTTTTTACGATGACAACCTGTGGCTGGGCATCGACTTTTGCGATATTTACGAGGCCACCGGCGACAGGAAGTACCTTGCCGAAGCGGAGCGGATATGGGAGTTCATCGGGAGCGGCATGGACGACGTGCTGGGTGGCGGCATCTACTGGTGCGAGCAGCATAAGGATTCGAAAAATACCTGTTCGAATGCCCCGGCCGCGGTTTATGCGCTCAAACTCTATGCCGCTACGGGCGAAAGGCACTACCTGGAACAGGGCAAAGCCCTCTATGCCTGGACGAAACGGTACTTGTCCGATCCCGGGGACGGCCTATACTATGACAACATGGCGCTCGACGGTACGCTCGTTAAGACCAAGTATTCTTGTAACAGCGGGCAGATGGTGCAGGCCGGTGCCCTGCTCCATAAGGCTACGGGGGACGAAAGCTACCTGAAAGACGCGCAACGAACCGCAGCGGCAAGCTACGGGTGCTTTTTTACCGGGTTCACGCCCGAAGACGGTACCCCGTTCCGGATTTTAGGCAAGGGTGACGTGTGGTTCTCCGCCGTGATGACACGCGGCTTCATCGAACTTTACCGGATTGACGGCAATGCCGAGTACCTCGAGGCCGTGCAGCGCAGCCTCGACCATGCGTGGGTGCATGCACGCGACGGGAAAGGGTTGTTCGGGGCGGATCTCACGGGCCGCGTGAAAGATTCCCGGAAATGGTTGCTGACGCAGGCCGGGATGGCCGAAATGTATGCCCGTATGGCAAACCTGAACTTGAAATAAACCGAAAAACCTATAACCTGATGAAACGAAAGATCCTCTTCACACTATTGGCCGCGGTGTTCGCCGCGGGGATCGCCTTTGCGGAAAAGTTGCCCGTGGCAAAGGCTGTCCGCCCTGAAAAAGAGTTGTATAAAACATTCGCTAATCCCGACGGGCGCCATCGTCCCTATGTGCGCTGGTGGTGGAACGGCGCCCGTGTGAACGAGCAGGAGATCCTGCGCGAGCTGGACGTGATGCGTGAGGCCGGAATCGGCGGTGTGGAGATCAACACCATCCAGTTCCCCGACCAGACCACCGATACGGTGGGGTGTGCTGCGCTGACATGGCTGAGCGACGAGTGGATCCGCATGGTCAACGTGGCTGCCGACGGCTGCCGTGAGCGCGGTATGGTCTGCGACATCATCGTCGGCTCGGGCTGGCCCTTCGGCGCCGAATACCTTGCGCCCGAGGAGCAGGTGCAGATGCTCTATCCCGTTACGGTCGATGTCAAGGGCGGGCGGTTTACCATCGGCCGCGACGAGGTGCTGGGCATGGCCAACGCCCATGTGGCCAATCCCCGCAGCAACCCGACCAAGGAGCTTATGTTCATCCGCCTGATGCCAAAGCATGTCGCCCATTTCACCGAGGGCGTTTCGTACGACGACCAGGCCGGCAATGATACCATCACGGTCGATGTCCCCGAGGGCGAACATGTTCTCTACTTTTTCGTGAAGCTGAACGGCTATTCGCGTGTTATCCTGGGGGCTCCGGGCGCCAGCGGGCCCGTGGTGAACCACCTCGACGGCAAGGCCGTGGAGCGTTACCTCGATAAATTTTCCGATGCGATGCATTTCACCCGCGGCAAACTCAAGGGGGAAATCCGCGCGGCGTTCTGCGACAGTTTCGAGCTGGAAGGCAACAACTGGACGCCCGGCATGTTCGCCGAGTTCGAGAAGCGTATGGGTTACTCGCTCTATCCGTTCCTGCCCTATGTGTTCCAGCGTACCGGAGCCATGGGCGAACCCGTCCGTGAGGCTTACGGCTGCAGTTTCTCGCCCGAAGTGACGCGCGACGTGATCGAGCGTGTCCGCCACGATTTCTGGCACGTGCAGATGCAGCTCTTCAAGGAGAACTTCATCGACGTATACAATGCGTGGTGCCATCGCAACGGGCTCAAGTCGCGCATCCAGGCCTACGGCCACCAGCTCCATCCCATCGAAACGTCGATGTATCTCGACATCCCCGAATGCGAATCGTGGATACACGACGGTATCGGCCGGGTGATGGAGCCCAACCAGTACCTTTCGGGACGCGGTTACAGCATGGTCAACAAGTTCGTCGCTTCGGGGGCGTTCCTGGCCAACCGCAACATCGTGAGCTGCGAAGAACAGACCAACGTGGGCAATATCTTCCAGACCACGCTCGAGGAGGTCAAGGTGACGGGCGACCGCAGCAACCTTTCGGGCGTGAACCACTCGGTGCTCCACGGCTTCAATTACAGCCCCCGCCAGAAGGATTTCTTCGGCTGGATACAGTTCGGTACTTATTTCAACGAGAACAATACGTGGTGGCCTTATGTGCGTCCGTGGATGGATTACAAGGCGCGTGTCTCCGCCCTGTTGCAGAACAGCGTCTATCAGGCCGACATCGCCATCCTGCCGCCGCTCGAAGACCTCTGGTCGATCCACGGCATGCAGCGCGACCCCTATCCCGGCGTCACCTATCCCGCCTATGCCAACGACCTCTGGGAGGCCGTCCAGCAGAGCGGCAACGGCTGTGACTATGTCAGCGAGAAGGTCATCTGTCAGTCGTCTGTCTCCGGCGGCCAGCTCCGCTTCGGTTCACGCAGCTACAAGACCCTGTTGCTGATGGAGGTCGAGAGCCTCGAACCCCGGACCGCTGCGCGCATCGCCGACTTCGTGGCGGCGGGCGGACGTGTGATCGCCATCGGGAAGGTGCCCCACAAGGGGCTCGGATTCCGCGATGCCGCGGCGAAGGATGCCCGTGTGAAGGCGATCATCGACCGTGTCGTGACGACCTGGCCCGACCGTTTTGTCCGTGTCGATGCCCCGCAGGGGGATATGCTCGGCTGGTACCGCACCTTGCAGGCGGAATACGGCCTGACCCCTTATGCGAAAATCTCCGCCCCCGACCGTTTTATGATGATGAACTATTACAAGTCGGGCGACAAGGATATCTATTTCGTCGTCAACTCTTCGATCGAACGTTCCATGCAGACCCGGCTCGAATTCCCCGCCGAGGTGGCTGCCAAGCAGGCCTGGGTCTGGGATGCAGAGACGGGCGTGCGGCATATGCTCGACGTGCAGGACGGGACGCTGGAGTTGTGCCTGACGCCTGCCGAGGCGAAATTCATCGTCTTCGAGAAAGACCGCGGCGGCCGGATGCTGCCCGCACCTGCATCCCGCAGCGCGAACCCCATTGTCCTCAACGGCATCTGGGATGTCAGGGCTAAGCACCATGTGGATAAGAGCACCCGGGAGTTCTCCCTGACCGACCTCGTGGATCTGCACAGCCTGCCGTTCCCCTGGTTGCAGAGCTTCGCCGGTACCATCGAATACACCCGCACGGTCGATGTCGAAGATCCGGCGGCCTACCATACGCTCGATGCCGGTCTTACGCATAACGGCATCACCGAACTTTTCGTCAACGGCGAGCCCGCGGGCGTGCGTTGGTACGGTACGCGTACGTTCGACGTAGCGGGCAAACTCCGTAAGGGCACGAATGTCCTGACGATCCGTGTTACCACAGTGCTGACCAACTATGCCAAGGCCCGTGCCGGAGATACTCCGACGGCTGCCCGCTGGGAATGGGCGCAGCGGCTCAACAAGGAGCTCGGCCTGCGCGGCCCCGTAACCCTGTACTGATAACTTAAAACCTTAATAAAGTAATTCTGTAAACGACTATGAAAAACAAAAACATCTCCCGGGCTTGCCTTGCTGCGGCCCTTGTCATGGCCGGTACGGTTTCGGCACACGCCTCGGCGCTCCGCAGCAGTGCTCCGGAAACCGAAGCCGCGGTTATGATTATGGACAATACGCGGATGGCCAGGCCCAAAGCGAAGATCGTAAAAGAATATGCCCCGACCAACCGTCCGGCCGAGGCCGAGCGTCTGTTCCGCTCCGAGGCCGTCGAGGCCGAGATCGCGCGCATCAAGGGCGTGCTCTCCAATGCCAAGCTGGCCTGGATGTTCGAGAACTGTTTTCCCAACACGCTCGACACGACGGTGCGCTACCGCAAGGACGACAACGGCAAGGACGATACGGTGGTTTATACCGGTGACATCCATGCCATGTGGCTCCGTGACTCGGGTGCGCAGGTGTGGCCCTACCTCCAGCTGGCCAACAAGGACGAGCACCTGCGCAGTATGCTGGCCGGCGTGATCCGCCGCCAGTTCAAGTGCATCGAGCTCGATCCCTATGCCAATGCGTTCCTCGACCCCTACGACCCGAACCCCGACCATCAGTGGATGAGCGACCAGACCCAGATGCGCCCCGAACTGCACGAACGCAAGTGGGAGATCGACTCGTTGTGCTATCCGTTGCGCCTGGCCTATGAATACTGGCTGGTGACGGGCGACGATTCGGTGTTCGACGAACATTGGATGGCGGCCGTCAGAAACATTCTCAAGACGTTCCGTGAACAGCAGCGCAAGGAGGGTGTCGGCCCCTATACGTTCATGCGTGTGACCGACCGCCAGCTCGATACGGTCTGCAACATGGGCAAGGGCAATCCGGTGAATCCCGTCGGGCTGATCGCTTCGGTATTCCGTCCCTCGGACGATGCGACGACGTTCCTCTTTCTCGTGCCTTCGAATTTCTTTGCCGTGACTTCGCTGCGCAAGGCTGCCGAAATCCTGACCAAAGTCAACGGACAGGCCGCCTTGGCTGCCGAGTGCACCGAACTGGCTGCCGAGGTGGAGACGGCGCTCAAGAAATACGCCACCTACAACCATCCCGAATACGGGACGATCTACGCCTTCGAGGTCGACGGCTACGGCAACCGTTTCCTGATGGACGACGCCAACGTGCCGAGCCTGCTGGCGATGCCTTACCTGGGCGATATGGACGTGAACGATCCGATCTACCAGAATACCCGTCGTTTCGTGTGGAGCGAGGCGAACCCCTACTTCTTCCGCGGTTCGGCGGGCGAAGGCATCGGCGGCCCGCATATCGGTTACGACATGGCCTGGCCGATGAGCATTATGATGAAGGCCTTTACCTCGCAGGACGATGCCGAGATCAAGCGCTGCGTAGAGATGCTGATGACCACCGATGCCGGGACGGGCTTCATGCACGAGTCGTTCAATGTGAACGACCCGACGGATTTCACCCGCTCGTGGTTCGCTTGGCAGAACACGCTGTTCGGCGAGTTGATTCTCAAGCTGGTGAACGAGGGTAAGGTAGACCTGCTGAACTCGATTACGGTAAAATAACAGGTTCGTTTTTTTTCAGGAGGGCCGCGGGAATATCGCGGCTCTCCTGTCGTTTTTTTGCTATCTTTGTATCCGACCTAAATTATTATATTATGAAGAAACGACTTCTGGCATTGTTCTGCGCATTGGCTGTGGGCGGTGCCGTTACGGCCAAGACCGTCGGTGCGACGTCGCCCGGCGGAAACCTCCGCATGGAAATCGAGGTGGCTGACAAGATCAGCTATACCGTCTGGAGCGGTGCCGACAAAGTCCTCGATGCCTGTACGTTGTCGCTGACCCTGGCAGACCGTACGCTGGGCGAGGCTCCCCGTTTGCGCAGCGTGAAACGCTCCTCGGCCGACGAGATGCTCGAACGCCGCAACCCGACCAAGGATGCCGTCGTCCGGAACTGCTATAATGCCGTGCAACTCAGGTTCGCCGGCGACTACGCGGTGGAGTTCCGCCTTTTCGACGACGGTGTGGCCTACCGCTTCGTCACCTCGCTGCCCGGCGAGGTCGAGGTGCTCGGCGAAGAGTGCCGGCTGGGACTGCCCGCCGGAAGCGAGGCGTGGCTCTCCGAGGTGAACGGTTTCCGTTCGATGTACGAGGAGCCCTACACCCGTGTGGCGATGTCTGGGTATGCCCCTTCGGACAAGATGAGCTACCTGCCCGTGCTGGTCGGGATGCCAGGGGGCAAGAAGCTCCTGCTGGCTGAGTCCGATGTACGGGACTACCCCTGCATGTTCGTCAGGAGCGACGGACGGGGCGGTTTCGAATCGCTTTTCCCGCGCGTGCCGAAGGAGTACGGCCCCGATGGCGACCGCAGCCTGAAGGTGCTCTCCGAAGAACCCTATATTGCCAGGACGCAGGGGACGCGCACTTTCCCGTGGCGCCTTGCCGTCGTGGCCGAGGAGGATGCCGACCTGATCGAAAACGAACTGGTGTGGCTGCTGGCCGCTCCCGCTGCCGATACCGACTGGGAGTGGGTGAAGCCCGGACTGGTGAGCTGGGACTGGTGGAACGGCATGCGCCTGTCGGGGGTCGATTTCCGTGCCGGGCGCAATACGGAGTCCTATCGTTACTACATCGACTTCGCAGCCAAATACGGCGTTCCCTATATTATCATGGACGAAGGCTGGTCGGCATCGACGACCGACGTATTCCGTCCCAATCCTGACCTCGACCTGCCCGGCCTGATCGCCTACGGCAAGGAGCGCAACGTGCAGATCGTGCTGTGGCTGACATGGCTCGCCGTCGAGAAGGACATGGAACGCCTTTTCACGACGCTCGAAGAGTGGGGCATCCCGGGCGTGAAGATCGACTTCATGGATCGTAGCGACCAGTGGATGGTCAACTATTACGAGCGTGTGACCAAGTGTGCGGCCGATCATCATATCTTCGTCGACTGGCACGGCTCCTATACACCCAAGGGCCTTTTCCGCACCTATCCGAACCTGCTGACCTACGAGGCAGTGCTCGGCATGGAGCAGGGCGGCCGCTGCAAACCCGACAACAGCAATTACCTGCCTTTCATCCGCAATGCCGTCGGCCCCATGGACTTCACCCCGGGCGGGATGTTCTGCTCTCAGCCCGAGGATAACCGTTCGACGGGTTCGAACCCGATGGCCTCGGGGACGCGCGCTTACCAACTGGCACTTTACGTCGTCTTCGAAAGCCCGTTACAGATGATGGCCGACAACCCGGTCTATTATTACCGCGAACATCCCTGCACGGAGTTCATCGCCTCGGTGCCTACGACCTGGGACGAGCTGCGCGTGCTGCGTGCACGGTGCGGCGAACAGGTCGTCATGGCGCGCCGCAAGGGCGACCGGTGGTTCATCGGGGGCATTACCAACAACCGGCCCTATTCCACCGAGGTCGCGCTCGATTTCCTGCCTGCCGGGCGCAGTTATACGATGACCTCGTTCGAGGACGGTGTGAATGCCGACCTGCAGGCCATGGATTACAAGAAACGTGAGCGGAAAGTCGATGCTTCGACCGTCGTGAAGATCGACATGGTTCGCAATGGCGGCTGGGCGGCCGTAATCGAATAGGCGTGCCCGGGCCGGAGTCCATCCGCGATCGGTAGGCGGACAGTGCCCGGATTTGCCGTAAAAAAACGAAAGGAAATGCGTTATTCGCACTTCCTTTCGTTTTTTCGTTCCTGTGTTTTTCCTGGCGAGCCCGGGAGGGTTTCAGGCCTGCGGGGCATATTCCCGCATCCGGTACAGCTGGTCGCGCAGGCGAGGGGTGAAACCCGCCTCGCGGATGGCTTTGCGGATGCCCTCGGCGTCGAAACGGTTGTGCGCTCCGGCCGAGGAGACGACGTTTTCCTCGATCATGATCGACCCCATGTCGTTGGCGCCGCTGTGCAGGGCGGCTTGTGCCGTGGCCTTGCCCACGGTGAGCCACGAGGCCTGGATGTTGCGGATATTGCACAATACAAGGCGGCTCACGGCGATGATGCGCAGGTATTCCAACGGAGAGAACCGTGTCGTTACCCCCTGGCGTTCCAATTCGGTGCCCGTCGACCGGAAGATCCACGGGATGAATGCGATGAACCCGTACTTTCCTTCGGGGCAGCGGGCCTGCAGGTCGCGGATACGCAGCAGGTGGTCTACACGCTGGTGCGGGGTCTCGACATGGCCGTACATCATCGTTGCCGAGGTCGGAAGGCCGAGGCAGTGCGCCTCGTGCATCACGTCGAGCCACTTTTCGACCGACGGCTTGGCGGGCGATATGGCCCTGCGTACGACGGGGTCGAGGATCTCGGCGCCGGCGCCCGGAAGCGAGTCGAGCCCGGCTGCCATCAGGCGGCGCAGGGTCTCCAGGGTCGTCAGGCCGCTGATGCGGGCGATGTGCGCCACCTCGGGCGCACCCAGCGCATGCAGCCGCAGCGTGGGGTAGAGCGCTTTCAGGTCGGAGAAAAGCCGCTCGTAGAAGTCAATGCGCAGTTGCGGATGCAGGCCGCCCTGCAACAGCAGCTGGTCGCCGCCCAGCTCCAGCGTACGGTCGATCTTCTCGCGGTATTCGGCCAGCGTGGTGACGAATGCCCGGTCTGTCTGGTGGGGCTTGCAGTGGAAATTGCAGAACCGGCAACCCGAGATGCAGACGTTGGTGATGTTGACATTGCGGTCGATCTGCCAGGTCACCACCTCCGGGTCGGGAACCACGGCGCGGCGCACCTCGTCGGCCACGAGCGCCAGCTCCTGCAACGGAGCCTGGTCGTAGAGCCGGTAGGCCTCCTCGCGTGAGAGCGGCTCCCTTCGCCGGCATTTGTCGTAGATGCGTTGCACGGCTATCGGTTTTTACGGCGGGTGCTGCGGCGTACCTTCGGGCCGTCCTCGCGGGGTGCGGGGGCCATGGGACGACCGTTGTCTATCAGCAGCTCGAAATCGAGCTGGCGCTTCTGCAGGTCGGCACGTTTCACGCGGATGCGTACGGCGTCGCCCAGCGTCATGCGGCGGCCTGTCGAGCGGCCGACGATCTCGTAATTGGCTTCGTCGAACTGGAAGAAATCACCTTCGATGTCGCGCAGGAACGACATGCCCTCGATGTGGGTTTCGTCCAGCTCGACATAGATGCCCCATTCGGTGAGCCCCGAAATGTGGCCGTCGAACTCTTCGCCGATGCGCTCCTTCATGAATTCGACCATCTTGTATTTGATCGAGGCGCGTTCGGCCTCGGAGGCGATCACTTCGCGTTCCGAAGCGCGGGCGCACAGATCTTCGAGCGTCGTCTTGTCTGCCGCCTTCTCGCCTGCGAGGTAACGCGCCAGCAGGCGGTGCACCATCATGTCGGGATAGCGGCGGATGGGCGACGTGAAATGCGTATAGTAGGGGAATGCAAGGCCGTAGTGGCCGATGTTGTCGGTCGTGTAAAAGGCTTTTGCCATCGAACGCACGGCCATCGTCGACACGGCGTTCTCCTCGGTCGAACCTTTGATTTGGGCGAAGAGCTTGTTCAGCTCCTTGGCCACGGCACGCCCGCTCGTGGCCTTGAAGATGTGCCCGAAGCGCAGGATGAACTGCCGGAAACGGTCGAGCTTCTCTTCGCTCGGCTTGTCGTGCACGCGGTAGACCATCGTGCGTTCCACGGTGCGCCCCTTGTCGGTCTTGCGCTTGCCGCAGAACTCGGCGACACGGCGGTTTGCCAGCAGCATGAACTCCTCGATCATCTGGTTCGATTCTTTCTGCTCCTTGAAATAGACGCCGATGGGCTTCCCAGCCTCGTCGAGCTGGAATTTCACCTCCTCGCGGTCGAAGCTGATGGCTCCGTTCTTGAAACGTTCCCTGCGCAACGCCTGTGCCAGTCGGTTGAGGGTCAGAACCTCTTCGGCGAAATCACCCCGGCCCGTTTCGATGATCTCCTGCGCCTCGGCATAGGTGAACCGGCGGTCGGAGTAGATCACCGTCCGTCCGAACCATTCGTCGAGTATCTCCAGCCCTTCGTTGATCGTGAATACCGCCGAGAAACAGAGGCTCGCCTCGTGCGGGCGCAGCGAGCAGAGCTCGTTCGACAACCGCTCGGGCAGCATCGGGACGGTGCGGTCTACCAGGTAGACCGACGTGCCGCGTTCGACGGCCTCGTCGTCGATCACCGAATGCGGGCGCACGTAGTGCGTCACGTCGGCGATATGCACGCCGATTTCCCATACACCCTCCCCGACCTTGCGTACCGAAAGCGCGTCGTCGAAGTCCTTGGCGTCGGCCGGGTCGACCGTGAAGGTCGTCACATTGCGGAAATCGCGGCGCCGGGCGATCTCCTTGGCCGTAATCCGGCCGTCGATACCCTCCGCCGCCTGTTCGATCTCGGGCTCGAAGCGGTAGGGCAGTTCGTATTCGGCCAGGATGGCGTGCATCTCGGTGTCGTTGTTGCCCGCCATGCCCAGCCGCTCGATCAGCTCGCCCACGGGGCTCTTGCTCCCCTCGGCCCAGTCGGCTATGCGCACGACGACCTTTTCGCCGTCCTTCACGTCGGGGTACAGCCGTTTGGAGAGGTAGATGTCCATCGGCATACGGCGCGAATCCGCCCGTACGAATATCTGGTGCGCCCCTACTTCGGCGATGCCGACATAGGGTTTGCGGCTGCGTTCGACGATGCGTGTGATCTCGCCCTCCATCTTCCCGTCGCGGCCGCGGTGCATGACGACCACCTCCACGCGGTCGCCGTTCAGGGCGTTGGCCGTGTTGCGCTGGTTGACGAAGATATCTTTCTCCTCACCCTCGACGCGCACGTAGATCGATCCCGTGGCCGTCATGTCCGCCACGCCTTCGAAGTGGGGCAGGTGCTTGTGCGTGAGGCGGTATTTCTCGCGTGCGCACTCCTCGACGATGCCTTCGTCGTGCAGCCGTCCCAGGATTTCGAATGTTTCGCGGCGCCCCTCTTTCGTGGCGCCTCCCGAGGCCGAAGCCAGGTGCTTGAGTGAGAATTTATTGTTGGGGAACTCCCGGAAAAGGCTCAGGATGATTGCCGCCCTGTCGGTGTTCTTCGCACCCTTTTCCGGGCGCTTTTTTTGTGTTTGCTTTTTCATTTCTTCAGAATTTGCAGGGCAAGGCGCTTCATGAAGCCGATGCCCACGTTGATAGCCCCTTCATCGGGGTTGAATGTCGCCGTGTGAGGACGTCCTGCCGCGGCGCCTACGCCCAGCCGGTAGAACAGCGACGGATATTTGGTGCAGTAAAAGCCGAAATCCTCGGCCGTGGTACGCAGCGGCAGCATTTCGACCTGCAGTTTCTCCTCGCGGGCCAGTGCCGCGGCCTGTTTCACGAGGTGTTCGTCGTTGACCACGCAGGGGTAGCCGTGGCTGATGTCGACGACGATCCGCACCCCCAGGCGCTTGTCGATCTCGGCGGCGATGTTGCGAATGCGCTGGTGGATGATTTCGCGCTCACGCTCGTCGAACGTGCGCAGCGTCCCCTCCAGGTAGACCTCGTCGGGGACGATGTTCGTGGCGCCTCCGGCCTCTACGCGGCCGATCGAGAGCACGCACTCCTCGTGGTTGAGCGCGATGAGCCGCGTCACGAACTCCGCGGCGGCCGCCACGGGGTCTTTCAGCTGCGGGCGCATGGCGCCGTGCCCGCCCGTGCCGTGTACCGAGAAGCGCAGTTCGTCGCTGGAGGCCATGTATTTCCCGGCGCGGAATCCCAGCGTCCCGACCTCCAGCTGCGGCTCGACGTGTTCGCCCACCACGGCACGTACCTCGTACCCTTCGAACGGGTTTTCGGCCAGTACCAGCGACGCCCCGCCCGGGTTGCACTCTTCGCCCGGCTGGAACAGCCCGAAGAGCGTGCCGCGGAAGTCGGGTTCGGCGGCGAGCTGCTGCAATACCCCGAAGAGTACAGCCGCGTGCATGTCGTGGCCGCAGGCGTGCATGACGCCGGGGTTGCACGACCGCCAGCCGATGTCGTTCTGTTCGGTGATCGGCAGGGCGTCGATGTCGGCGCGCAGCACTATGGCGCGGCGTTTGGGATCGGCTTTCCCGTGCCCTTCGATTCTGGCCAGTACGCCCGTCCGGGCGATGGGACGGTGTTCGATGCCCAGCTCCGTGAGCCGGTCGGCGATGAAGGCTGCCGTGGCGTGTTCCTTGAACGACAGTTCGGGGTGTGCATGCAGGTGGCGGCGGAATTCTGTGGGATTCATTTGTGTCGTTTAAAATATCGCTTTTGCAATCTTTATGATGTTGTCGGCCTTGCCCATCGGGTAGTAGTGCAGGACGGGGACGCCCGCCTCGACCAGCTCCCGGCTCTGGGCGACGGCCCACTCGGTGCCGGCTTCGCGGACGGCCTTCGGGTCGTCCTTGTGGCGCAGCACCTCGCGCTCGAGTTCCTCGGGGATATGGCAGCCGAAGGTCCGGGGCAGCAGCGTCAGGTGGCGCACCGTCGATAACGGCTTGATGCCCGGGATGATCGGGACGGTGATGCCGGCCTCGCGGCACCGGCGTACGTAATCGAAGAACCGCGCGTTGTCGTAGAAGAGCTGCGTGACGACGTATTCCGCCCCGGCATCGACCTTCGCCTTGAGGCAGGCGATGTCGGCCTCGGGCGAGGCGGCTTCCTCGTGCATCTCCGGGTAACCCGCCACGCCGATCGAGAATTTCGAGTGGTGGCACTCCTCGACCTCGCCGTCGACGAACTGGCCGCGGTTCATGGCCGCGATCTGCCGCACGAGGTCAACGGCATGCGTATGTCCCTGCGGGTGAGGCATGAAGAACTTTTCGTTCTGCGACTTGTCGCCGCGCAGCGCCAGTACGTTGTGCAGGCCGAGGAAATCGAGGTCGATCAGCGCATCCTCGATGTCGTATTTCGACTGCCCGCCGCAGATCAGGTGCGGTACGACTTCGACGCCGTATTTCTTCTGGATGGCGGCCGAGATGCCCACCGTGCCGGGGCGGCGGCGTACGACGTGCCATTCGACGCTGCCATCGGGACGCACCGCCTGCTTGATGCCTTCGCGGTGGAACGTCACGTTGATGTAGGCCGGGTCGAATCCGATCAGCCGGTCTATGCTCTCAAAGACGCCGCCCATGCCGTCGCCCTTGAGCGGCGGCAGCAGTTCGAAGGCAAAGCGCGTGCGGCGTTGTTCGACGGCATTATTGATGATGTCTACGACATTCATGGGGTTCAGATATTATGCGGTATGAGTTTTTTTACCAGTTCGACATCCAGTCCGCGGCGCCGGGCGTAGTCGAGCAGTTGTTTGGTGTCGACCGTGCCGACCGAGAAGTAGTCCGCGTCGGCCAGCAGCAGTCCGCAGAGTGCCTCCCCGGGATCGACCATGTAATTTTCCGTGAGTTTCATGCCCGTGGTCAGTTCGGCCGCCAACAGGTCGAAAACCTCGCGCTTGAGCGAGTGGTCGGGCGATGCGGGGTAACCGAACGCCATCCTGCGGCCGCGGTATTCGCCGCGGATGACCTGCCGGGGTGTAGGCGCTTCGCCGGTTTCGTAGCCCCACATCTGCCGCCGCACGAACGAGTGTACGGCTTCGGCGAACGCCTCGGTCAGTCGGTCGGCCAGCAGCTTGGCCATGATGGCGTTGTAGTCGTCGCCCCCGGCGCGGAATTTTTCGCACAGCTCCTTCAGCCCGATGCCCGCCGTCACGGCGAAGCAGCCGATCCAATCGCCTTCCGGGGCGATGAAATCCGCCAGCGAAAGGTTGTCCTGCCCGCGGGTCTGGTTGCGGAGCATCGCCAGGCGGTGTTCGCGGCCCTTGGGGTCTGTGATCCAGATGTCGTCGCCCTCGGAACGCGCCGGGAAGATGCCTACGGCGGCTTGCAGCGTGAGTAACCGCTCGTCGCGGATGCGTGCCAGCAGCGCTTGCGCGTCGGCGAATACCTTGCGGGCCTCCTCCCCCTTTTCGGGGTGGTCGAGGATCTCGGGGTAACGCCCCTTCAACCCCCATGCCGGGAAAAAGAAGTTCCAGTCGATGTAGGGCTCGGCATCGGCCACGTCGAAATCGGGGAAGACCATCCGTCCTGAGTGTGCCGGTACGACGGGACGGTGCGGTGTGGCGCCCTTGCGGGCTTTGCGCACCTCGACGATCGGGATCAGGTTGCGTGTGCGCTCGGCGCGCTCGTATTCGCTCCGCATGGCCTGCTGTCCGGCGCGGACTTTGTCGGCGTAAAGCGCCCCGTCGGGGCCGAGCAATTGTGCCAGTATCTGGCTGTTGCGGCTGGCGTTGGGCGAATGGACAACCACGCCCGCGTAGACCGGGGCGATCTTCACCGCCGTGTGCAGGTCGGAGGTCGTCGCCCCGCCGATAATGACCGGGATGCGCAGGGCGCGGCGTTCCAGCTCCTCGCAGACATGCGCCATCTCGTCGAGCGACGGGGTGATCAGCCCGCTCAGGCAGATGCAGTCGGCGCCCCACACCACCGCCTCGTCGACTATTCGCTGCGACTCGACCATCACGCCCAGATCCTTTATTTCGTATCCGTTGCAGGCCATCACGACCGCCACGATATTCTTTCCGATGTCGTGCACGTCGCCTTTCACGGTGGCGATCAGCACCTTGCCCGCTCGGTTCGGCACCCCGGCCGCCCCCTGCTCGATGTAGGGCGTAAGCGCCGCCACGGCGCGCTTCATCACGCGGGCGGTTTTCACCACCTGCGGCAGGAACATCTTGCCTTCGCCGAAGAGTGTGCCGACATGTTCCATGGCGGGCATCAGCAGCGTGTCGATCACGGCCATCGGGCTGCCCAGGGCTTCGTAACCCTCCAGCGCATCCTGCTCGATGAAATCCGCCACGCCTTTGAGCATTGCGTGGCCGATGCGCTCGCCGAGCGTCCCCGCGCGCCATGCGTCGGGAGCCTGGGGCTGCGTCTGGGCAACCGTGCGCACTTGCTGGGCATATTCGGTGAGCCGTTCGGCAGCGTCCGGACGCTGGCAGAGGATCACGTCCTCGACCCGTTCGAGCAGTTCGGGCTCTATCTCGCTGTAAACCCGCACCATCTGCGGGTTGACGATGCCCATGTCCATCCCGGCGCGGATGGCGTGGTAGAGGAACGCCGAGTGCATCGCCTCGCGCACGGCGTTGTTGCCGCGGAAGGCGAACGAGAGGTTCGACACGCCGCCCGAGACCTTGGCATGGGGCAGGTTCCGCTTGATCCAGCGCGTGGCGTCGATAAAGGCTTTGGCATAGCTGTCGTGCTCGGGGATTCCCGTCGCCACGGCCAGCACGTTGGGGTCGAAGATGATGTCCTCGGTAGGGAATCCCGCATCGGTGAGCAGTTTGTAGGCGCGTGAGGCCACCTCCGTCTTACGTTCGTAGGTGTCGGCCTGTCCCCGCTCGTCGAAGAGCATCACCACGGCGGCCGCGCCGTAGCGGTGTATCTCCTGTGCGCGGCGCAGGAATTCGGCCTCGCCCTCCTTGAGCGAGATGGAGTTCACGACGGCCTTGCCCTGCGTGACCTGCAACCCGGCCACGAGCACCTCCCATTTCGACGAGTCGATCATCGCCGGCACGCGGGCTATCTCGGGTTCCGACGCCATCAGGTTGAGGAACGTGCGCATGGCCTCCGCACCGTCGATCAGCCCGTCGTCCATGCAGACGTCGACGATCTGTGCCCCGGCGTCGACCTGGGCGCGGGCGACGGAGAGCGCCTCCTCGTAGTTGCCCTCGCGGATCAGCCGCGCGAATTTGGCCGAGCCTGCGACGTTGGTGCGTTCGCCGACGTTCACGAAATTGGCTTCGGGGACGATGCGCAGCGGTTCGAGGCCGCTCAGCGTCGTGACATGTTTGGGTGCCGGCACGGGGCGCGGGGCGTAGTTCCCTGCGATCTTCGCCAGCTCGAAGATATGTGCCGGCGTGGTGCCGCAGCATCCGCCGACGATGTTTACCAGCCCGCGGCGCATGTATTCGCCGACGTCGCGGGCGAACATCTCGGGTGTTTCGTCGTAGCCGCCCATGACATTGGGGAGCCCGGCGTTGGGGTGTGCCGAGATGCGGAATTCGGCCACCGCGGCCAGCCGTTCGAGGTAGGGCATCAGCTGCCGGGCGCCATAGGCGCAGTTGAAGCCGACGGAGAGGAGCCGCGCATGCGATACCGAGGCGTAGAAAGCCTCGACGGTCTGTCCCGAGAGGGTGCGGCCGCTGGCGTCGGCCAGCGTGCCCGAGACCATGACGGGGATTGCGCGTCCGAGCTGTGCGGCCAGCGTGTCGATGGCGTAGAGGGCGGCCTTGGCGTTGAGCGTGTCGAAAACGGTTTCGACCAGCAGGATATCCGCGCCGCCGTCCACGAGGCCGCGCGCCTGGTCGGTGTAGGCTTCGGCCAGCTGTGTGAAGGTCACCTCGCGGGCTGCGGGGTTCCCGACGTCGGCCGACATCGAGGCCGTGCGGTTGGTCGGGCCCATCGAGCCCGCCACGAAACGGGGTTTGAGCGGGTTGCGGGCCGTGAATTCGTCGGCTGCGCTGCGTGCCACCCCGGCCGCCGCACGCGAAATCTCATAGGCGTATGCCTCCAGCCCGTAGTCGGCCAGCGACACGGCGTTGGCGTTGAAAGAGTCGGTCTCGATGATGTCGGCGCCCGCCTGCAGGTATTTTACGTGTATTTCGCGCACCGCCCCGGGGCGTGTCACCGCCAGCAGGTCGTTGCAGCCTTTGAGCAGTACGTTCCAGTCGCGGAACCGTTCGCCGCGGTAATCCTCCTCCGTGAATCCGTACTGCTGCACCATGGTGCCGAAGCCGCCGTCGAGCAGCAGGATGCGGGATTCGAGCGCCTCGTATAACTTGTTTGCCATTTACTTTCCGATGATTTCTATTTCGAAGAGTTTGCTCCAGTTCTTGCCCGTCACGAAGATGCGCTTCCCGGCGGCATCGTATGCGATGCCGTTCAGTACGTCGGTCGTGGGCGTAACCTCCTCGTCGGGCAACAGTCCCGTGAGGTCTACGACCCCTTCGACCACGCCTGTCGCCGGGTCGATGATGACGATCTGGTCGGTCGTGTAGACGTTGGCCCACAACTTGCCGTCGATCCACTCCAGCTCGTTGAGGAAATTGATCGCCATGCCTTTGAGCGTCACCGTCGTGCGTTTCTCGCGTTTGAACGTCGCAGGGTCGAGCGTGTAGATATTGGCCGTGCCGTCCGACATGTAGAGCTTTTGCCCGTCGGTGGTCAGTCCCCAGCCTTCGCCGGGGTAGCGGAACTCCTTGATTTTCTTGCCTGTTTTCAGGTCGTAGACATAGGCTTTGTTCGATTGCCACGTGAGCTGGTACAACTTGCCGTCGAGTAGCGTGATCCCTTCGCCGAAATCCTCCTGCGGCAGCCGTGCGAACACCTCCGTGCGCCCGGTTTCGAGGTCGAGGGTCTGCACGACCGATTCGCCGTGCTCTCCAGTGCCTTCCCACAGCAGGCCGTCGGCGAATTGCAGCCCCTGCGTGTAACTGGTCGTCGGGTGAGGATGTACCGCGCGGACGCTGTACGTGTATTCTTTCGGCGTGACAGGAGCCTCGGGGCGTTTGGCACGGGCCTGGTTCCCGCCGCATGCTACCAGCAGCAGGCCGGATAACAGAACGCTTGCGAACTTTTCCATTTTCTCGTTTTACTTGGAGGCAAAGATACGAAAAACCCGGCATATGACGAATTTTTTATCGTTCATTGCACAATCGGTGCGGCGGCGGACGTCCGGGACAGCTCCGCAGCGCCTGTCCGTCCGGCAGGCAGTATTCCGGCCGGGTCTGCCGCCTGCCTGTCCGTCCATCCGCCGCTTGGCCCTTTGTCGGCTTGTCGCCTGCCAACCTTCCGCCTGCCCGCTGTTTCCCGCCGAACGGGCTGGTATACATATAATTTGGAAAAATTGTTGCTTTCTCGGTGAAAATCGCTATCTTTGCAACCCGATTTCGGAACGGAAAATAGGATAACAACAATATAGCAACCATTCATTATGAAGATCGTAAGAGAACAACGCGAAGAAAACAACTCGCTGCTCCGGGTGACGGTGGGCGAGGAGGATTACGGCCAGGCCGTCGAGAAGGAGCTGCGCGAGTACAAGCGCAAGGCCAACATCCCCGGCTTCCGTCCCGGCATGGTGCCCATGGGCCTTGTCAAGAAGATGTACGGCAAAGGCGTGCTGGCCGAGCAGTCGTACCGTACGGCGTCGAACGCCGTGTTCGAATATCTCCAGAAGGAGAAGATCGACTATCTGGGCGACGTGATCCCTTCGGAGGAGCAGGGCGATTTCGATTTCGAAAACGGCAAGGAGTTCGATTTCGTGTTCGAGATCGGCGAAGCTCCCGAGATCAAACTCGATCTTTCGGACAAGGATAAGGTGACCTACCACAAGATCAAGGTCGACAAGAAGATGCACGACGACTACCGTGCCAACTACCTGCGCCGTTTCGGCCGCCTGGTCGACGCCGACGAGGTGACCTCGGACGAGGCGCTGTCCGTAACGCTCGACAACGGCGAGATGAACGTTGCCGACGCTTATGTCGGGTTGATCTCGATGTCGGAGGAGGAGCGCAAGCCGTTCATCGGCAAGAAGGTGGGCTTCAAGACCACGGTCAACGTCAACGAACTTTACAAGAATCCGTCGCAGCGTGCTGCCGTGCTGCAGGTCAAGGAGGACGAGCTGGAGGGCATCAACCCCGAATTCTCGCTGGAGATCACCAAGATCCGCAAGTTCACCGAACCGGAGCTGAACGAGGAGTTCTTCAAGATGGCATTCCCCGCAGGCGAGGTTACCGACCAGGCCGGGCTGGATAAGTTCATCGACGCGCAGATCGGGCAGGAGCTCCGCCGCGAAAGCGATTACCTTTTCACGCTCCAGCTGCGTGACTACCTCGTGAAGAAGGCCGCGCTGAAGATGCCCGAGAAATTCCTCAAGCGCTGGCTCTTTACCATCAACGAAGGCAAGTTCTCGATGGAGGATATCGACAAGGATTTCGACCAGTTCCTCAAGATGTTCACGTGGAATTACCTCCAGAAGCATTTCATCAAGCAGGACAACCTCTCCGTAACAAAGGAGGAGGCGCTCGCCGAGGCCAAGTCGCTGGCCGCCGCGCAGTTCGCGCAGTATGGGATGCCGTCGGCGCCCGAGGATATGCTCGCCGGCTATGCCGAGAAGATCCTCGCCGACAAGGATCAGGGCCAGAAGATTTACGAGAAGCTCTACGAAGCGAAGGTCGTCGAAGATGTGAAATCGAAGATCAAGGTGACGGAAAAAGCCGTATCTGCGGAGGATTTCGCTAAATTGGCCCAGGCACTTTAGTATTTGCGGAAAAAATCTTATCTTTGGACTTTGCAGGCGTGATGTTTGCAAAGTCCTTTTGTTTGTTTCAGCGCCTTTTCCGGTGGCGGCCGAAAGAACCGGATATATGGAAATTCTCCCTGTGCAAAGGGAGGTTCAGCGGGATTTTAATTATGGAATGCGGTGCGCGGAGGCGCCGTAATATGAGTCCGACGAGTTCCATGAGCGAAAATCCCGACATGCTTTGTAAAACCTGAATTCGCCGGGCTCGCTTTTGATATGTCAGAATTTGAAAAATACGCACGGAACCATTGCGGCATCAGTTCGCTGAAACTGCATGACTTCCAGTCGGTCAGCGCATCGTATGTGTCGCCGACGATCATCGAGGAGCGCCAGTTGAACATCGCTACGATGGACGTCTTCTCGCGCCTGATGATGGATCGCATCATCTTTCTCGGCGCGCCGATCTACGACGACGCGGCCAATATCATCCAGGCACAGCTGCTCTTCCTCGAATCTGTCGATCCCGAAAAGGACATACAGATATATATTAATTCGCCCGGCGGGTCGGTTTCGGCCGGATTGGGTATTTACGACACCATGCAGCTCGTCAATTCCGACGTGGCGACCATCTGCACCGGACTGGCGGCCTCGATGGGCGCCGTGCTCCTGACCGCCGGCGCCAAGGGCAAACGCTCGGCGCTGCCCCATTCGCGGGTGATGATCCACCAGCCGCTGGGCGGGGCGCAGGGACAGGCGTCGGACATCGAGATCACGGCGCGTGAGATCATGAAGACCAAGCGCGAGCTGTACGAGATACTCGCGGCGCATTCGGGCGTTTCGGTCAGGAAGATCGAGAAGGACGCCGACCGCGATTACTGGCTTTCGGCCCGCGAGGCGAAGGAGTACGGGCTGATCGACGAGGTTCTTTCAAAACGTGGGAAGTGATGGCGCAGAATAAGAACAACAATAACCATCGGGGCGGAACGGGCGGCGACAGCTGCTCGTTCTGCGGTGCCAAGCGCGGGGATGTGGAGATCATGTTCCAGGGCATGGACGGTGCCAATATCTGCAACAAATGTATCGAGAACGGCTATAAGATCATCGTCGAGAACGACGTGGCCTCGGAGCAGCGGCGTGCCGCCGCGGCGCCCCTCAAGATGGAGGAGCTGCTCAAGCCGGCGCAGATCAAGGAATTCCTCGACCAGTATGTCATCGGACAGGACGACGCCAAGCGCTATATGGCGGTGGCGGTCTACAACCACTACAAACGGCTGCTTTACGCCCCCAAGGACGACGACATCGAGCTCGACAAGTCGAACATCATCCTCGTGGGGCCCACCGGTACGGGCAAGACGCTCATGGCACGCACGATCGCCAGGTTGCTCAAGGTGCCCTTCACGATCGTCGATGCCACCGTGCTGACCGAGGCGGGCTATGTGGGCGAGGATGTCGAGAGCATCCTTTCGCGGCTGCTGCAGGTCGCCGACTACAACGTGGCGCAGGCCGAGCGGGGCATCGTTTTCATCGACGAGATCGACAAGATCGCGCGCAAGGGCGACAACCCCTCGATTACGCGCGACGTCTCGGGCGAAGGCGTGCAGCAGGCGCTGCTGAAGATACTCGAAGGGACGGTTGTGAACGTACCGCCCCAGGGCGGGCGCAAACACCCCGAGCAGAAGTTCATCCAGGTCGACACGCGCAATATCCTCTTCATCTGCGGGGGTGCGTTCGACGGCGTGGAGAAGAAGATTGCCCAGCGTCTGAACACCCGCGCCATGGGATACGGGCGCCTGAATGCCGACCGGATCGACCGCGGCAACCTGATGCAGTACATCACGCCGCAGGATCTCAAGTCCTTCGGGCTGATTCCCGAACTGGTGGGCCGTCTCCCGGTGCTGACCTACATGCAGCCGCTTTCGCGCGAGGCGCTGCGCTCGATCCTCACCGAGCCGAAGAATGCCATCGTCAAACAGTACAAGCGCCTGTTCGAGCTGGACGGCGTGAAGCTCTCGTTCGACGAGGCGGTGCTGGACTACATCGTCGACAAGGCCGTCGAATTCAAGCTCGGCGCCCGCGGCCTGCGCTCGATCTGCGAGGCGATCATGATGGATACGATGTTCGACATTCCCTCGACGGATGCGCGGAAATTTACCGTTACTTTGCCTTATGCAAAGAAAAAGATAGAAAAAGCAAATATTTTGGAGTTAAAACAGGTTGGATAATATCTTTTTTATTACTTTTGCAGCGAGAACCCTAAGACAAAACCATAAAACCACAGACTGATATGTCATCTACCAATTCCAAACTGACCCGTGTGGCCGACAATATCCGTATCCTTTCGGCCGCCATGGTCGAGAAAGCCAAATCGGGGCATCCCGGCGGCGCCATGGGCGGTGCCGACTTCGTGACGGTGCTCTATACCGAGTTCCTGCGTTACGCCCCCGATAACATGGCTTACCCCTACCGTGACCGTTTCTTCCTCGATCCGGGGCATATGTCGCCGATGCTCTACTCGGTGCTGTCGCTGGCGGGATACTATACGACCGAAGACCTGCAATCGCTGCGCCAGTGGGGCAGCGTGACGCCCGGCCACCCCGAGGTGGACGTGATGCGCGGTGTGGAGAATACCTCGGGCCCGCTCGGGCAGGGACATGCCATGGCGCTGGGCGCCGCCATCGCGGAGCGGTTCATGGCGGCCCGCTTCGGCGAGTGGATGGCGCACAAGACCTATGCCTACATCTCCGACGGCGCCGTCGAAGAGGAGATCTCGCAGGGCGTGGGACGCATCGCAGGGCATCTGGGGTTGAGCAACTTCATCATGTACTACGATTCGAACAACATCCAGCTCTCGACCAAGGTCGATGAGGTGGACACCGAGAACGTGGCCATGAAATACGAAGCCTGGGGCTGGAACGTACTGTCGGTCGACGGGCACAATATCAATGAAATTCGCGAGGCGCTCGTGGCGGCCAATTCCGAAACGGAACGCCCGACGCTCATCATCGGCCATACGGTCATGGGCAAGGGGGCCCGCGCTACCGACGGCCAGAGCTTCGAGGACAAGGTGTCGACCCACGGGCAGCCGCTTACGGCGGCTGGCGCCGATTTCGCCGCCACGGTGAAAAACCTCGGGGGCGATCCTGAAAACCCGTTCGCCGTGTTCGACGAGAGCCGCGAGGCCTTCGCCGAGCGCCGCGAAGCGCTCCGTGCATGGGCTGCCCGCCAGGCCGGGGTCGAGAAGACGTGGCGCGGCGAGCACGGCGAGCTGGCCCGCAAGCTCGACATGTTCCTCTCGGGGCACCTGCCCGAGATCGACTACAAGTCCATCGAGGTAAAGGCAGGCGTTGCGACGCGTGCGGCGTCGGCCACGGTGCTGGGCGTTTTTGCCGAGAAGATCGAAAATATGATCGTGGCTTCGGCCGACCTCTCCAATTCGGACAAGACCGACGGCTTCCTCAAGAAGACCAAGGCCTTCACGAAGGGCGACTTCAGCGGCAAGTTCTTCCAGGCGGGCGTCTCGGAGCTGACGATGGCCTGCGTGGCCAACGGTATGGCGCTGCACGGGGGCGTGATCCCGGCCTGCGGCACCTTCTTCGTCTTTTCGGACTACATGAAACCCGCCGTGCGCCTTTCCGCGCTGATGCGCCTGCACGTGATCTATGTCTGGACACACGACTCGTTCCGCGTGGGCGAGGATGGCCCGACGCACCAGCCCGTCGAACATGAAGCCCAGATACGCCTGATGGAGCACCTGAAGAACCATCACGACGAGCGTTCGATGCTTGTGCTGCGTCCTGCCGACGGCGACGAGACGGTCATGGCCTGGAAGCTGGCCGTCGAGGAGCACCGCCCCGTGGCGCTCGTGCTCTCGCGCCAGAACATCAAGACGCTGCCGGCATTGGGTACGAGCCGCCGCGAAGAGGCCGCGCAGGTTTCGAAGGGCGGTTACGTGGTGATGGATTCGGCCAAACCCGAGGTCGTCATGGTGGCTACCGGCTCGGAGGTCGCTACGCTTGTCGAAGGGGCCGAATTGCTTGCTGCCGAAGGTATTTCGGTGCGCGTGGTGAATGTCCCGAGCGAGGGCCTGTTCCGTGACCAGCCCAAATCCTATCAGGAGGGCATCCTGCCTGCCGGTGTCGTCCGCTACGGCCTGACATCGGGACTTCCGGTGAACCTGATGGGTCTTGTGGGCGAGAAGGGCATGATCCACGGCCTCGACCACTTTGGCTGGTCGGCTCCCTACACGGTTCTAGACGAGAAGTTCGGCTATAACGGTGCCACGGTGGCGGCCGAGGTCAAGAAATTGCTCGGCAGATAATCGTCCGGGTTCCCTGCGCCGTAGAATGCGGGGAGCCGGATAAATACGTAATGAACAAGGCCTCGAAATCATATTCGGGGCCTTGTTTGCAAGGCCTTGCCAAGCCCGGATACCGTGGGCCGGAACCTCCCGCAGCAGGAATTGCACCTGCCGTTCCGTAAAAACGCTCCCCGGATTCAGCAAGGATCCGGGGAGCACTATATATATAATTAGGTGCCGCTGTATTACTGCATGTAGAGCGTGATCCGGTCGTAGTATTGCCCGTCGATGAAAAGTTCGCCTGTCAGCCTGCCCCGGCGGATGTATACGTTGCGCAGTTCGCGCGGGTAATCGGCCCGCCCATAGCTGATGTAGATTTTGTCGTCGTAGGCGTCCCACTGGATGTTGAGCGTGTCGAGGTAACGCCCCGTGTCGGCGTAGCGGAGCTCGTCGGTACCGAAGCCGTCCGCCCCGAAATAGACATAGCTGTCCAGAGGGATGCGTCCGTCCTGGTAGAATCCCAGGTCGCCCGCCCAGACTCTCCCCGAGAGCGTGTCGTACAGGTCGTCGTCATCGTTGTCGCAGCTCGTGAAGGCCACGGCGGCGAACAGGAGCAGTGCGGCGAGGAAAAATCTTTTCATATACGGTGTGTTAAGAATTGTCGGATGCAAAGGTATGTTTTTTTTGCATATTGTGAAAATCCTGCGTATCTTTGCAGTCCCGCCTGTCAAGCGGGGAGATGTGGAAAGATTTGACTGATTGCAACCACAATAAAAAATCGCTAAAACAGCTTATTTTTTATTCCAACAGCCAATTTTTCCCATTTTATACGTTTTTATTTATTTACCGGGTAATTGCATGCCCACGTCGGCCGTTTGTCGGTACCGGTTATTTTGTGCGGTATCGCCAAGTCCCCTCCGGGGAGGGGATTCAGGGAGCGTAGCCTTTTCAGCACGGCGGTAAGCCGTGGGCGCAGCCGCTCCGGGCTATCGGCCGGGGGAAGTATGCGATACCATAAAACAATGTATACAATGGGCTTTTTGTTTACATCGGAATCGGTGTCCGAGGGGCACCCCGATAAAGTTTCAGACCAGATTTCCGACGCCATTCTCGACGAATTCCTGCGCCGCGATGCCAATTCGAAGGTCGCCTGCGAAACGCTGTGCACCACCGGACTGGTGGTCGTGGCGGGTGAAGTGCGTTCGGATGCCTATGTCGACGTGCAGGGCGTGGCGCGCCGCGTCATCAACCGCATCGGATATACGAAGAGCGAGTACCAGTTCGACTGCAATTCGTGCGGTATCCTGTCGGCCATCCACGAGCAGTCGTCCGACATCAACCAGGGCGTCGTGCGTGCCGCCGAGGAAGACCAGGGCGCCGGCGACCAGGGCATCATGTTCGGCTATGCCTGCAACGAAACCCGCGAGATGATGCCTGCGACGCTGATCCTCTCGCACGTCATCCTCAAGGAGCTGGCCGTCATTCGCCGTGAAGGCGAGGCGATGACCTACCTGCGTCCCGATTCCAAGTCGCAGGTGACGATCGAGTATGACGAACAGACGAACAAACCGCTGCGTGTGCATACCATCGTGGTGTCGACGCAGCACGACGAGTTCATCCTGCCCGGCAACGGCCTCACGGAGAAAGAGGCCGAGGAGCGGATGCAGGAGCGCATCCGCGAGGATGTGCGCACGATCCTCATCCCGCGCGTCAAGGCGCGCCTGGAGCGTGCCGGCGACAAGCTGGCCGGTCTGATCGGCGACGACTACATCCTGCACGTCAATCCCACGGGCAAGTTCGTGATCGGCGGCCCCCACGGCGACACCGGCCTCACGGGGCGCAAGATCATCGTCGATACTTACGGAGGCCGCGGCGCACACGGCGGCGGGGCATTTTCGGGCAAGGACTCGTCGAAGGTAGACCGCTCGGCGGCCTATGCCGCCCGGCACATCGCCAAGAACCTGGTGGCGGCAGGCGTCGCCGACGAAGTGCTCGTCGAGTTATCCTACGCCATCGGCATCGCCCAGCCGCTGTCGATCTACGTCGATACCTATCGTTCGCCCCGCCCCGCGGCGCTGGAGGGGATGACCGACGGCGAAATCGCCCGCCGCATCGGCAGGCTTTTCGACCTGCGCCCCGCCGCGATCGTGAAACGTTTCGGGCTGAAGAACCCGATCTTCGAGGCTACGGCTTCCTACGGGCATTTCGGCAACCGTCCTTATACGCAGGTCGAGAAGGTCTGGGAGAACGGCCGCGAAGTGGAACGCGAGATCGAGTATTTCGGATGGGAGAAGCTCGACGCGGTGGATTGCATCCGTAAAGAGTTCGGGCTGTAACGCTCCGGGACACGGCAGATCGGGACATTCGGCGCGGATGTCCCGATTTTTGTGTATTTCCGCATACTAACCGGACGTTTTCGTTCGTTTGTCCTACGAAATAAAAAATTTTAATAAGCCTATGGCGGAAGTTGCCTCTGATTAATTTATTGAACCAATTAGTGATTATGAAAAAGGCATTTTTAATTTTAGGAGTAGTTGCCGTGTCGGCCGCAGCAGGCGGATTTACGGCTTGGAAAGTTACCGCGCCCCGCGAGGGTTCGGTGCAATACATCGAGCGTGAGGTGGAACGTACGCCCGCGCTGGGAACACATTTTACGTCGTACCAGGCCGAGCAGTACCCCGACCTGACGTACGCCGCCGAGAACGCGGTGAAAGCCGTCGTCAACATCGAGGCCGTGCAGCAGGTGGAGATGCCCCGGCGCCGGGGTTACGACCCGTTCCTGGAGTTCTTCGGTATCCCGCAGGGGTATGACGAAGGGCCGCAGTTCCGCGAGCAGCGTGCCGGCGGTTCGGGTGTCATCATCTCCGAGGATGGCTATGTCGTCACCAACAACCACGTCGTGGACGGGGCCTCGAAGCTCAAAGTGAAGCTCAACGACGGCCGCACGTTCGAGGCCAAGCTCATCGGTAAGGACTCGGCGACCGACCTTGCGCTGCTGAAAATCGAGGCCGCCGACCTGCCGACCGTGCCGTTCGGTTCGTCGGACGCACTGCGCCTGGGCGAGTGGGTGCTGGCGATCGGTTCGCCTTTCGACCTGCAATCGACCATCACGGCCGGCATCGTGAGCGCCAAGGCGCGTAACCTGGGCGTGATTCCCAACGATTTCAGCATCGAGGCTTTCATCCAGACCGATGCCGCGGTGAACCCGGGCAATTCGGGCGGTGCGCTGGTCAATACGCACGGCGAACTGGTGGGTATCAACACGCTGATCAAATCGCAGACGGGCAGCTACGTGGGTTATTCGTTCGCCATTCCCGAGTCGATCGTCCGCAAGGTGGTCGTCGACCTGAAGGAGTCCGGCATCGTGCAGCGTGCGCTGCTGGGAATCCGCTATGGCATCGTCGACCAGGACTTCATCGACAACATGGGTGAGGAGACGGGCATCAAGGAACTGGGCGGCGCCTATGTCAGCAGCGTCGTCGAAGGCGGTTCGGCTTCGGAGGCCGGCATCCGCAAGGGCGACGTCATCCTGGACATCGACGGCGTGAAGATCAACGACAATGCGACGCTCTCCGAGCAGATCGGCCGCCGCCGACCCAACGATAAGGTCAAATTATCGGTAAAAAGAGACGGCAAGGTGAAACAAATTGACGTTACTTTGCGTAATAAAGCAGGTAAAACGGAATTAATTACCAAAGAAGACGTCGATATGGTCGAGGTTCTCGGAGGTAAGTTCGCCGATGCGGGCGCCAAACTCTGCCGTGAGCTCGATATCAAGGGCGGCGTGCAGGTAGTCGGCATCAAGGCCGACGGAATTCTGGCCCGTGCCCGTGTTAAGCAGGGATTTGTGATTACCCACATCAACGACCGTCCGGTCTACTCGCTCTCCGACATGGAGCGCTTGACCGACAAGGTACGTTCGATCGACGGCATCTATCCCAATGGCCGTGCTGCAAGCTACGTGCTTGTGGAATAGCAGGACGACCCGGGCGGGTTTTGTTTGAGAAGCTAATTTTTTAGGAAGTTAAATAAGAACATGCGTCAATTAAAGATTACCAAGTCCATCACCAACCGCGAGAGCGCTTCGCTGGACAAGTACTTGCAGGAGATCGGCAAGGAGGAGCTCATCACGGTCGAAGAGGAGGTGGAACTCGCCCAACGAATCAAGAAGGGAGACCAGGAAGCCCTGGAGAAACTGACCAAAGCCAACCTGCGCTTCGTGGTCTCCGTAGCCAAACAATACCAGAACCAGGGACTGAGCCTTCCCGACCTGATCAACGAGGGCAACCTGGGGCTTATCAAGGCTGCCGAGAAGTTCGACGAAACCCGCGGTTTCAAATTCATCTCGTATGCCGTATGGTGGATTCGCCAGTCGATCCTCCAGGCTCTGGCCGAGCAGTCGCGCATCGTGCGCCTGCCGCTCAACCAGGTGGGGTCGCTCAACAAGATCAACAAGGCGTTCGCCCGCTTCGAGCAGGAGCATGAGCGCACCCCGTCGCCCGAGGAACTGGCCACGGAGCTGGAACTCCCCAAGGAGAAGGTCACCGACACGCTGCGTGTCGCCGGCCGCCACGTCTCGGTCGATGCCCCGTTCGCCGACGGCGAGGACAACTCGCTGCTCGACGTGCTGGTGAACCCCGATTCGCCCAATGCCGACAGGGGGCTGATCAACGAGTCGCTTTCGACCGAGGTCGACCGTGCGCTCGAGACCCTTACGGAACGTGAGCGCGACATCATCAAGTATTTCTTCGGTATCGGGACGTCGGAGATGACCCTCGAGGAGATCGGCGAGAAATTCGACTTGACGCGCGAACGCGTGCGCCAGATCAAGGAGAAGGCGATCCGCCGCCTGCGCCACTCGTCGCGGTCGAAACTGCTGAAATCCTATCTTGGGTAAACGGTGTTGTGATCGTAAAATCCCGGACTAAATCAGTTAGTCCGGGATTTTTTTGTGCCTTTCGCTTCCCTTTACAGCAACAACCCGAGCGTGAGCAGCAGGCCGAACAACAGGATATTGCGTGACGTGGCGCCCAGGACGGCGTTCAGTTCGCGGCCGCGGCCGATCCGTACCATGCGGCGCCATGCAGCGACATGCGGCGGCAGGTAGAGCAGCGGCAGGAGTGCCGCCCATGTCCGCCCGTCGCCCCAAAGCCCGAGGCAGAGCGCTGCGGCAGCGAATCCCGACAGCAGGTAGAGCCGTTGTCCTGCCCGTTCGCCCAGGCGGACGACGAGCGTCCGTTTGCCGCTGCGGGCATCCTGCTCGCGGTCACGGTAGTTGTTGACCATCAGCAGTGTGTCGATCACCAGGCCGCAGGCTGCCGCGACGACCGCCACCTGCCATGTCCAGCCGCCGCAGAGGACGTAGTACGTGCAGCCGACGGGGACGAATCCGAAGAAAAGCAATACGAGCATGTCGCCCCAGCCGTGGTAGGCCAGCGGGTAAGGCCCGGCCGTGTAGAGGAATGCGAAGAGGACGCAGGCGGCGCCGACGGCGATGAGCCACCAGCCCCCGTAGGCGATGAGCCCGCAGCCCGCGGCGCAGGCGGCGAGTGTGGTTGCGGCGATGCCCAGCCGCATGGACTTCGGGGTGATCCACCCCTGGGCGCAGGCGCGTTCAGGCCCGAGGCGGTCTTCCCCGTCGGATCCTTTCAGGTAATCCCACAGGTCATTTATCAGGTTGGCGTCGATCTGCATCAGCAAGGCGAATGCGAAGCAGAGTACCGCGGGCAAGAGGACGAACCCGCCGTCCGCCGCCGCAAGGCCGCAGCCCAGCATCACCGGGACGGCGGCTCCGGTCAGTGTCTTGGGACGTGCCGCAAGCAGCCATGCCCGCAGGGAATCGGTGCGTATCTCTTTTGTAGCCATCGTTTCGGTTTGTGGGCGTGGGGCTATCCCGGATTTACCATACGATGGGTTCCTGCCCCACGCTGAGGAGGTATTCGTTGGCGCGCGAGAAATGGTGGCAGCCGAAGAACCCGCGGTAGACCGACAGCGGCGAGGGATGCACGGCCTTGAGTATGCAGTTGCGCTGTGGGTCGGCGATGGCGCCTTTTTTCTGTGCATAGCTGCCCCAGAGCATGTAGACGATACCCTGCTTGCGCAGGGCGATGGCGCGTACCACGGCGTCGGTGAAGGTTTCCCACCCATGCCCGGCGTGCGAGGCTGCCTCGTGGGCGCGGACGGTCAGCACGGCGTTCAGGAGCAGTACCCCCTGCTCGGCCCAGCGGTCGAGGTTGCCCGTCGGGGGGATGGGTGTCCCGGTGTCGTCGGAAACCTCCTTGAAGATGTTTTGCAACGAGGGCGGGAACGGCACGCCGTCGCCTACCGAGAAGCAGAGCCCGTTGGCCTGTCCGGGGCCGTGGTAGGGATCCTGGCCGATGATGACGACTTTCAGTTTGTCGAAGGGGCATTTGTCGAAGGCCCGGAAGATATTGCTGCCGCGCGGGTAGATGCGGTGCGTGGCATATTCCTGCCGTACGAATTGCGTAAGGGCGGCGAAATAAGGTTTCTCGAATTCGGGAGAGAGCAGCTCTTTCCAGTCGGGGGCGATCTTTACATCCATGTTGCAAGGTGGTTAAAGTGGTGTAAATGTAGTAAAAAGTTGGCAGATTCCTGTTATCTTTGCACGAGGATATGAAGAAAGCATTTTTGTTTCTGGCGTTGTGCCTGCTCGGTGCAGGCCGCGCAGCGGCTGCGGAACCCGTCGACAGTGTCCGCAATGTGATTTATATGATCGGCGACGGCATGGGCCTGGCGCATGTTTCGATGCTCGCCGTCGAAGGCGGCTATGCCCCGACGGCTTTCGACCGGGCACAGGGTATTGCCCTGATCTCGACCTATTCGGCCAACAACCGGGTGACGGATTCCGCGGCTGCGGGGACGGCGCTGGCATGCGGGAGCAAGACGAATAACGGTACGTTGGGGCTGGATCCCCGGGGCGGGCGTCTGCAGTCGCTCATCGAGTGGGCGGTGGCCGAAGGGATGCCTGCGGGGATTGCCGTGAAATGTCATCTCCAGCATGCCACCCCTGCTGCGTTTTACGCGCATGTCCCGGATCGTGGCGACGAAAAGGCCATTACGCGCGACCTGCTGGCGAGCAATATCGACGTGCTCATAGGTGCCGGCAGGCGGCTCGAAAAGGAGTCCCCCGAGGGCGGTTCGTATCGTGATGCGTTCGGCCGCCGCGGCTATGCGGTCGTCGGTTCGCTCGAAGAGGCAGAGCCCGTTCGTGCGGGACGGTTGCTGTGTGCCGTGACCGATGAAAATATCCCAAAGACGATCCGGCGCGAAGATTACCTGCGCTGCGCCACGCAGAAGGCACTGGAAATACTCGCCCATAATGCCGATTCCGTCGGCCGCGGCTTTGTGCTGATGGTCGAGGGCTCGCTAATCGACGGTGCGTCGCACGGTAACGATGCGGAGAAGATACTGGCCGAAATGCGCGATTTCGAGCGTGCCGTGGCTGCGGCGATGGACTTTGCCGACCGCACGCCGGGGACGCTGGTCGTAGTGACGGCCGACCATGAAACCGGGGGGCTCGCCATCCCGAGCTGCGACGGTGATTTTACCCGCTCCGAGAGCGGTATCCGATATGTTTTCGGATCCAAAAGCCACACGGCGACCTACGTCCCCGTTTACCTTTATGGTACGGGTGCGGGGCATATTGCTGGGATAATGGACAACACGCAACTCGCCCGGCGGGTCATGGCGCTGCTCGGGAAGGAATAGCCGTTTTTGTGCAGCGCGCCCGGTGCGGCCCCACCGGAAGGTCATGCCATTGTCCGGTGAACGGGGGCCGGGAATTACGCCCTGCCTGCACGGGTGATGCTGTTTCGGAGAATTGCTGCGCCGCTCGGCGGCAAACGGCTCCGGTTCCGCCCCGTATTAAATACAAACGGCGTCCACTGAACTCGGGGTGGACGCCGTTTGCTGCTTATGGTTGGTGCGATGCTTCGGAAAGCCTACTTTTTTTGGGTGCCATAGCCGACTACTAAAATCTCTTCCATGTCCCCTTCCCGCTGTGCGGTGTCCTTGTCGTGGAGGATGCCTTCGGATGTCTGGACAGCGAAGTCTACCGGCATGCCGAATTTTACGCGTACGGCCTCTCCGCGCTGTTTGCCGGGCGTCCATTTCGGGGATTTGCCGATGACGCGCAGTACCTCGTCTGCAAGGGATTTATCGGGCGATTTGAATATTTCGGCGTTGCCCACCGAGCCGTCCTTCTCGATGACGAACGTGACCAGGACTTTCCCGTAAATGTTTTTGCCGAGGGCTTCCGCCGGGTATTTCACGTTCATTTGTACCCACCGGCGAAACTCGCCGATGTCGCCGCCGTTGAATTGCGGCGGGGTATCCACCACCAGGAACGGCTCCTCCCCGGAACCTTTGTTTTCACTGGTCTTAGTGTCCTGTGCCGTAGCAGTTATTCTGAAATCAACGGGCAGCGTATATCTCACACGCACCTTTTCGCCGCGCTGTTCGCCCGGTTTCCATTTGGGCGAAGCTGCGACGACGCGCCGCGTCTCTTCCGAGAATGCCTTGCCCGGCGTCTGAAGTATCTGGATATTGCTTACCGAGCCGTCCTTTTCGACGACGAACGACAGTACGACACGTCCCTGCTCCCCGTTCCTGAATGCCTCGGCCGGGTATTTCACATTCGCCTGCACCCACGTACGGAAGGTGTTCAGGTCGCCGTATCCGGGGTTGTCGCCCTCCTGCATCGGGAACAAGGGCATGGTTTCTGCGATCAGGAACGGCTGGTCGTCCTCCTTCTCGCCGGTTTCGCGGATGCTGCCGTCCTGCAGTTCGGCCTGTGCCGTGGCTCCCATTCTGAAATCTACGGGCAGGGTGTATTTCACGCGCACCTTCTGCCCCCGTTGTTCGCCGGGTGTCCATTTGGGCGATGCTTCGATTACGCGCAGCGCCTCCGCCGAGAGCGATCGGTCGGGTGTCTGGAGTATCTGCATATTGCTTACCGAACCGTCCTTTTCGATGACGAACGACAATATGACGCGCCCCTGGATATTGTTTTTGACGGCTTCGGCCGGATATTTCACATTTTCCTGCACCCATGCGCGGAAGGTGTTGAGGTCGCCGCCCCGGAACGAGGGCATCGTTTCTGCGATCAGGAAGGGCTGCTCGTTATCTTGCGCAAAGCTGCCGGTCATGGTCATGCCCCTCTGCTCCGATGCGGCCGGTGCGGGGCTGTATCCTTTGGTCGTTATGATTACCACGCCGTTGCGGGCTTGTTGCCCGTAGGTCGCTATGGCGGCTTGGTCTTTGAGAATCGTTATGTTTTCGATGCGGTTCGGATCGAGCTTGTTTATGAAATCGGGGGCCACCTCGATCCCGTCGACCACCCAGAGCGGGTTGCCGATCTCGGCCGAAAGCACCGGTGTCCCCGGGGTTTCGGATTCCAGCGGGATCCCGGCAAACTGACGGGCTGCCTCTCCGACCTCCAGCAGGTAGGGTTTGCAACCGACGTAGGTGACGGTGAGTATTGATCCCTGCGGGGCGGAGATTTCCGCATGTCCCGATTTATCGGTGACAACGCCCTTTTGTGTATCCTTTATCGTTATCACTGCTCCGGGCAGGGGTTCGCCGTCCTTAAGTACCGTTACGGCGACCTGTTTCTCGGTGGTTGCCGCTCCTTGGTTCGACGAGCTTGCGGCCTTGTTTTCAGTTCGGAGCAACACGACGACGGTGGCCTCCTTTTGGCTATGCTGCTTCGTATCGACCGTTGCCGGTTCGTAGCCGGGATAGCTTATCATGAGTTTGCTGCCGCCCGGGACGGCGATCTCGGCATGCCCGTCCGTATCGGTCACGGTGCCCTGTGTCGTGCCTATGACCTGTACGATGGCCCCGGAGAGCGCCCCTTTGTCCTTGCTCCGAACCTCTATCGACACGCTGCGTGTCTTGTCCTTTTTTTCATCTCCGGCATTCTGTGTTTCCAGCCCGGGGGCGGTTCCTATACCTGTGCCGGCTGTCGGGGCGACGATCACTGCGGCGCGCGTAGTGAACGAAAATGCGCACAGGAGCCCTATCAGGGCAGGCAGCGTACCTGCCAGCCGGAGCAGGCTGTGCCTGCCTTTTGTCTGCGTAGTCATCATTTTAAAGCGTTTTTTAGTAAGTGAGTTACGCAGCCCGTTGGCTATTTCCGGACTATAACCGAAAAGCTGCTTGAAGATCGTTTGCATGTATTCGGCCCTGTCGTAGCCGCTCGTGAGCACGTCGCTGTCGGCCTCGAATTCCTCGGCCTCGGTCAGCCGCCGTGCAGCTATCCATACGAAGGGATTCCACCACAGGGCGGCTTTCATGGTTTCCATGACGATCCGCTCGAGGGAGTGGCCGTGGGCTATGTGGCTCGATTCGTGGGCCAGGATCGCCCCCATTTCCGCGGCGGGGGTTGCGGCCCATATGTAGATTGTGCGGAAGAACGAGAACGAAGCGATCTCCTGCCGCGTGCGCACGATCCTGTATTTGCCCGTGCGGGTGACCTCCGCGCCGCGCCGCAGGCGCCGGATACGGAATATCTGCCACAACATGATGCCGAGAATCAGGGTTGCACCTGCCAGGTAAAGCCCCAGGCACAGATGCCCGGGCGTGATGGCGTGCGCCTCGGCGTCGGGCAGCACTTCGGCCGTCCAGTCAGCGAGGTCGGGCGCAGTTACGGTCGGGGTCGCCACGATGACCTGCCCCGGCCATACGGGGATGCGTAGCAGGGGGATCAGTGCGGCTGCGGCCGTCGAGGCAAGCAGGTACAGGCGGCACCAGCGGAATTTCACCCTGCGGTCGAGCAGGATGGTGTAGGCCGCTAACAGCACGCCGCTGCATGCGAGGACTTCGAGGGCATATATGGCCAGCGTTTTCATGGTCGTAAGGGCTTGGGACGGAGCGGGCGATTATTTGCGGGCGTTCTGCATGATTTGGAGAATCTCCTCCATCTCCGTGACCGAGATGTCCTCATGGCGCGAGAAGAACGAAACCATCTGTGCCAGCGAGCCGTCGAAATAGGACGACAGTACCGACGACATGATCCCGCGTGCGTACTCTTCGCGGCTTACGGCCGGATAGTAGCGGTGGCTTTTGCCCTCGGGCGTGTGGTTGACGAAACCTTTGTTTTCGAGGATTTTGAGGAAGGTTGCGACCGTGGTGTATTTCGGGCGGGGTTCTTTTGTCTGGGCGATGATTTCGTTGACCACCGCATCGCCCAGCCTCCAGAGTATCTGCATGATCTCCTCTTCGCCGCGTGTGAGTTCCGTTAATTTCTTGTCCATATCAAAAAAGCGCTTTTTTAGTTCCTGTTGCAAGTTTACTACTAAATTTTTAGATATGCAAATTTTTCTTCTAAAAAATTAGTAGAATGATGCGGGAGGGGATCGTACCTATGTTTATAAGATAAGCATTTGATTGCGGAGTATGCAGCACTGGGTCGGGACGAGGCGTCGGGAGAGCCGGGGGAGGCGGGGACTGGAACGTGGAGGGCCTGATCCGGGGGCTTCGCAGGGAGGAGGCCGCGAAGGTATGGGAGAAATGGAAGCCGGAGGCGGATGGGGGCGTGACCGTATGACGGCCTGGAGGGTGGGCGGTGCCGGATCCATAGGCGGGGGCCGTGCGGAAGTGCGGGGAGGGTGGACGAAGCCGGGGTGGGCGGAGGCTGTGGTGTGGAGCCAGGGGTGCGGCTGGGGGCAGCAGGAGGACGGAGGATTAGCGGTTGCGGTAACCGGGGCCCGGATATGGAAATCCCCGCAGAGGGAGTGGGTGGATCGGGCAAATGGCTCTACCCGGGCAAAACTGCTGGGCGCGTAACCAGCCCCGGGCACGGGGTGGATCGGGCAAATGACCCTACGCGGCAAAAAATGCGGGGTGCGTAAAGAGCCCCGGATATGGGGTGAGGTGTCGAACCTTACCTATTCCTTACGGGCGTTGCTGCCGGAGCTATGCTTCTCCGTCCGGCGTACTAACCCTGCCGTGCCTCTTCGTTGTCCTTCTCCGCCTTCTCGTCCTCTTCCCAGTCGAACCACGGGAATTCGTGGCGCCCGGCGAGCGAAAAACGGGTATAGGTGATCGGGAGCCCCATTTCGAGGAACCGTTTTTCGTAGGCGGTCTTGACCGACAGTACTTCGTCGGCGTAGCCCGTGCCGTAGATGTCGGCGTTCGAGACTTCGCACGGCAGGCCGTAGCGGCGCACCACCTCGTTCGTATAGCCGAAAAGATGTTTCGAATCGGTCTTGAGGTTGATCCATCCGCCCGGGGACAGTATGCGGGCGTAATATCCGAGGAAAAGCGGCGAGGTGAGGCGTTTCTTCGCCCGGCGGCTCTTGAGTTGCGGGTCGGGGAAGGTGATCCATATCTCGTCGACCTCGCCCTCGGCGAACAGGCCGTTGATAAACTCGATGCGCGTGCGCAGGAACCCCACGTTGGGCATCCTGCGGTCGGTGGCGGTTTTGGCGCCCCGCCACATGCGTGCACCCTTGATGTCGATGCCGATGAAATTGCGCGACGGGTCGCGCTCGGCCAGCGCTACGGTATATTCGCCCTTGCCGCAGCCCAATTCGAGTACGATCGGGTTGTCGTTATGGAAAAAGTCGCTGCGCCAATGCCCTTTGAGCGGGTGGTCGCAACGGAATACCTCGTCGAATTCGGGTTGTATGAAACAGTCGAAAGTCAGGTTCTCGCGGAACTTGCGGAGCTTGTCCTTGCCCATTGTTGTCTCTTATTCGCTTTTTACGATATTTATGCCGACGGCCTCGACGCCCTTCACCGGGCGGCCGGGTGTGACGGTTATGCAGTAGTCGCCCGTGCGGGCGAAACGGATGCGGCGGCGATAGGGGAGGTCGGCCTCGCGCGACAGGGCGGCCGGAGTGTGCGCGGCCGGGAGTGTGAGCCGGAAAGCCTCTTCGTGCCGGAGCGAATCGGGTGTGACGACTGCTATGCGTACCGTCAGCGTGTCTTCATCCATGCGGTCGTCGTAGCGCAGGAACAAATCCATGTCACGCAGCGTCGTCGTATCGGTGTTGGTGAAGACGATGGCGGCGGGGGTGTCCCAGCCCGAGGCATTCACATCGGTCACCGCGGCTCCGTGGGGTGACACGCAGCCTGCGGCAAAGGCCGCGGTGGAAAGGAGTACTGCCCGACGGACTTTCCGGAATGCGCTGTCCGTCCGATCCCGGTATGCGGCTGTGCCGGACGCTGCCCTGCCCGACCTCGGCGTATGGAACCCCGTTGGATCGGGTTTTGTTGCGCCGGTCTGGGGTGCGCGGGGTTCTGTCGTGCTGGTCTGCGTTGTGCCGGGTTGTGTCGTACAGGGCTGCATTGCGCCGGCCTGCGTGGCTGTGCTTCCCGGAATGCCGGCCGTCTGCCGAAGCGTTCCGGCTGCTGCGCGACGTGCCGCTATGTCACGTGCCCGTATCACCGCCTATTCGTTTGAACCCCCGTTGCTTCCGCTGCCGTTGTCGCTGCCCCCTTCGCGGCGTTCGCCTCCCGGACGGCGGCGGTTGCGGTTGTTGCGCCTGTTGCCACCTTCGCGGCGTTCCCCGCCGTTTGTATTGCCCTCTGCGCCGTTGTTGCCTCCGTTGTTGCCTCCGTTGTTGCCGTTGCCATTGTTGCGGGGAGCTGCCTCATTGCGGTTCCCGTTGCGGCGGTCACCGCCGTTGCGGCCCTCCCCGTTGTTCCGGTTCTCGTTGCTGCGGCCTTCCCCGTTACGGTTCTCCCCGTTGCGGGAACGGTCGCTGCGCCGCTGGCGGCGTTCGGGGCGCTCCTGCTGGGGCTGCTGCCCCGGCTGGGCCTGGCGGCGCTCCTGTCCTGTTTCCTGGGAAGGCTGTCCGTTCTGCCCCTCCTGCCCGTTCTGTTTGCCCCGGTTGCGGCCGCGCTTGTTGCGCCGTTTGGCCGAGTCGAAACGGGTGATGCTGTCCTCTTCGGAGCGGTAGGTCGGCTCCTCGGCTATCGGGCGGATGTCGTCGGCGTGCTGCAGCTGGTCGACCTTCTTGCCCGCACGGTTCAGCGCCATGATTTCGCGCACGCGCGACACGGGCAGCGTAGTGACATTGACCATCGCATCCTTGCTTGACGAGAAGGTCATCGTGCCGGCGAGGATGTCGCTTTTGACGAGGAAATATTCGCCGTCGATGGCCTGCAACGGCTCACGCAGGCGCGGGAACTCCTTGCGGGCGTCGACATAGGTGTCGTATTCGTACATCATGCAGCATTTGAGCTTCGAGCACTGCCCGGCCAGTTTCTGGGGATTGAGCGAAATCTCCTGTGCACGGGCGGCACCCGTCGTGACGCTCGAGAAGCTCGACATCCACGATGCGCAGCACAGCTCGCGCCCGCAGGCACCCAGCCCGCCGATGCGCCCGGCTTCCTGGCGTGCGCCGATCTGCTTCATTTCGATGCGGATGTGGAACCGCTCGGCGAAGACCTTGATCAGTTCGCGAAAATCGACACGCTCGTCGGCGATATAGTAGAAAATAGCCTTGATCTTGTCCCCCTGGTACTCCACGTCGCCGATCTTCATGTTGAGTCCCATGTCGGCGGCAATCTGGCGCGAAGCGATCATCGTCTCGTGTTCGAGGGCAATGGCCTCCTGCCATTTCTCGATGTCGTAGGGTTTGGCCTTGCGGTAAACCTTCTTGAACTCGCCGTTGTAGGGGTTGAATCCCGTGCGGCGCATCTGGCGTGCTACCAGGTCGCCCGTGAGCGAAACGACGCCGATGTCGTGTCCGGGCGATGCCTCGACCGCCACGATGTCGCCCCGCTTGAGCTGCAGGTTGTTGGCGTTCTGGTAGAACGAGCGGCGCGTGTTCTTGAACCGCACCTCCACGATGTCGGTCGGGATATTCTCGGGGTACTCCTCGAGCCACGCCGTTTCGTGGAGCTTGAAACACCCGTCGCAGAGTTTCGCCTCGCACTCTGCGCCGCAATCGCAGAAACTGCATCCGCGGCCGACTTCGGGTTTACACTTTTTCGTATATTGTTTTTCGGTGTCCATTTGTGGGCATAATTTGCGTAAAGATACGAAATTTTTTTTAACCGGCGGTCACTGTGCCTAAATCGTTGCCTCAATTGCCCAGGCGGAGCTTGCGGACGCTGCGCCGGATGCGGACGATCATCATCACGGCCGCGGCCGACAGGCCGAACGAGAAGCCGAGGAAAAGCCCCGTCGGCCCCATGCCGAGCGTGAAGCCGAACAGGTAACCCACCGGCAGGTTCAGCAGCCAGTAGGATACGAAGGCGATCGGCATGATGATCTTCACGTCCTGTATGCCGCGCAGAATACCCACCGAAACATTCTGGATGCCGTCCGAAAGCTGGTAGAGCGCCGCGAAGACCAGCAGTTGCGAAGCGATGGCGATCACCTCGGGGTTGGTCGAGAAGAACGTCGGGATGATGTTGCGCATGGTGATGAAGACCAGCGCTGCAAAAGCGTTCCAGGCCAGTACCAGGTGGTACGACGCCTTGGCCGCCAGCGACAGCTCCCCGATGTTGCGGGCACCGTAGCAGTGCGACACGCGGATGGTGGTGGCCGCACCGATCGACATGACGATCATGAAGGCGCAGTTGCCGATCGTGACGGCGATCTGGTTGGCGCTCATGGTCTCCTTGCCGAACCAGCCCATCATGATCCCCGTGCCGACGAACGCCGAGGCTTCGAGGAACATCTGCATCGAGATCGGAAGCCCCATGTGCAGCAGGTTCTTCACCGTGGCCCACGAATAGTTGCGGGGCGAGAACCCGTCGAGGTAGCCGCGGTATTTGTGGCGGTTGTAGAAGTAGCCGATCATCAGGATCGGGGCGATGATGCGTGAGAGCAGCGTACCCAGCCCGGCGCCTTCGGCACCCATCTCGGGAAGGCCGAAGCGGCCGTAGATGAACACCGCGTTGAAGCCGATGTTGGCCAGGTTGGCGATGATCGTCACGACCATCTCGACCTTGGTGTTGCCCACGCCTTCGAGGAATTGCTTGAAGGCGAAGAAGAGCATGACGAACGGCATGCTGAATACCAGCATCTTGTAGTAGGGAATGGCCATGTCGACGACCTCGACGGGCTGGCCGAGGTGGTACATGAGCGGGATGACGGCATATTGTACGGCGGCCATCGCGAACCCGAGCAGCGTGTAGAACAGGATGCCGTTTTGCAGCAGCCCGGCCGACTTCTCGCGGTCGCCCTGCGCGTAGAGTTCCCCCACGAGGGGCGTCATGCCCAGCGCGATGCCGATGGCGGCGATGAAAAGGATGAAGAACACCGCCCCGCCGAACGATACGGCGGCCAGCGGCACGGGGTCGTCGCCGCCGTAGCGGCCTACCATCAGGTTGTCGGCCACCTGCGTGAGGATCTGTCCCAATTGCGTCAGTACGACGGGCAGCGCCAGCCGCAGGTTGGACTTGTACTGGTCTTTGTATTTCGAGAAACTGTACATTCGGTTTTCCGGATTAGGGTGCAAAGATAGCTATTTATGTCCGGATTGCAATCCTCGGGCTGTCCCGGGATGAAAAATCCGCCCGTTTCGGGGCGGATTCCATGCCTGGGATCAGTATGGAAGCGTGATTTCGATGCAGCAGCCCGCGCGGTAGTCGGGGCATACGCGGATTGCGCCCCCGAGCCGTGTGACGATCAGGCGGCAGAGGTACAGGCCGATGCCCGACCCGGGTTTGAAAGAATCTACCTTGGTGAAGCGGTCGAACACCCATTCCTGCTTGTCCGGGGCGATGCCTATGCCGGTATCGGCCACGAGGATATGGAACCGACGTTCACGGTCGTCCTTTTCGCAGCAGACCGTGATGGAACCCGTTGCGGTGAATTTGGCGGCGTTCTGCAACAGGTTGTCGATTACGCGCGTCATGTAGGTTTCATTGGTCGGGATGACGCAGGTGCCGCGACCCCCCCCCTTGAGGATGTACTCTACCGACGGGTTTTGGGAAAGTTCACGCTGGATTTGCAGCCGCTCGGCACACAGCAGGCCGAGATCGGTTTCGGCGAGCGGCAGGGGCTCTTCGGAGCTGACGAGCCGCGACAGTTCGAGCATGTTCTCCAGCAGGGTGGTCAGCGCGGTCGTGCTGGCCCATATCTGTTCGCGGAATTCGCGCCGCGTATTGTGGTCGTGGTCGCCTTCGAGCAGTAGATCCGAGAACCCGTTGATGGCGTTGAGCGGCGTGCGGATTTCGTGGCACATCGAGTTGATGAAGGCTGTTTTCATCTTTTCGCTCTCCATGGCGCGGCGGCTTTGGCGGGTTATCTCTTTGTTGGCGTCGATCAACTGCCGCCTGATCTGCTTCAGCCGTTGAACCATGGCGTACTGGTAGATACTCCAGCCGATGAGCAGCAACACCAGGATGCCGCCGGCAAGCAGGGCGATGAATCGTATGCGGCCGGTCAGCCGGGACTTTTCGAATTCCAATTGGTCGACGTCGAACAAGGTCTGCATTTCGGCAAGGCTGCTTTGCGCCTCTTCTACCCGCTTGTTGAAACGGATGTTGTTGGCTTCCCGCACCGCTCCGAGGGCTTTTTTATATTCCCCCATTGCCTCGTACAGGTAGGATTGCGTGGCATAGATAGGCGCGAAATCCGCTTTTATGCCTGCGCGTTTATAGGCGGTTATGGTCGAGTCGATGTAAGCCACGGCCCGTTCATTGTCGCCCATATACTGGTAATAGCGGGCACTTGTGCTGTATATTTCGGCCGTGTCGCATTTGGCGCGGGCCAGCTCCATGCATTTTTGGTAATAATCGCTTACCTTTTCTTCCGGGATCAGGTCGCGCAGGTAAACCATTTTGGCGTAGGCGCGCATCATGTAGCCCGTCGTGTCGCGGTGGGGCCGTTCGAAACGGTCGTCCATCGCCAGCCATTTGCGATGCAGGTCGATGCATTGCCCGATCTGCTCTTCGGCGCGCTTGTCTTTGCAGAGCATATAGAGGTCGGAGAGCTCGTCGTGGCAAATCTTTTCCAGGTGGAGCCGCTCTTCGAGCGGGTATTTCCTGAGTTTCTCCAGTGCCTGCTCCACATAGGGGATCGCCTTGGGGATGTTGCCGTAGGCTTCGGTCGAGATCGACGAAAAGTCGATGGCGAGGCCTGTCAGGAATTCCCATTCGATGCGCTCCTCGGGTGTGAGCTGATCGCGGTTTTTGCCTTTGAGTTCTTCCAGCGCACGCGTTACCGTTTCGATCGAATTGTTGTCGTTCATCTGTTTCCAGAGGTAGTACGCGTAAAGCGACGAACGGAACAGGGCGTGGCGGGAACCCGGGAGGATGCTGTCCGAGAGGGCGATGTATTTCTCGGCCCGCCGGGTGTCGCGGTCGGCGAATTTACGAACCAGAAAGTCCAGCGCATCTTTGCATCCGTAGGTATCCCCGGCCTTGTGTGCTTCGGCGAGTGCCGCTTCCCAATAGGGTGCGGCCAGTTCGAGGCTGTCGCCGCTCAGGTCGGCCAGCAGCACGTATATCCGTTCCCGCCCGGCAGCATCGTGTGTTTGCGGCAGGAGCGTAAGAAGGCTGTCGGCATGCGCCGATCCGGTGCATGCCGATATTGCGGCATACGGAAACAGGAACATGACAAGCCCTGACGCAAGGGCCTTTATGGAAAGCGGACGCATTTTTTTGTTGTGGAACGGTGCTGATTCCGTGCAAAAATAGTTAAAAAAATGGTCGGAATGATAATCCCGGCGTAAAAAATCAGGCGCGGACATAAAAAAAGACCGGATTCATTTCCGGCCTTTTTCAAAAGACAGATTGCGTGTCATGCCACGCGCAGTTTTACGCCGTGCGATTTATCCGATTCGACGACGACCGTGTCGCCTTCGTGGAGTTTGCCGTCGATGATCAGCGTCGAAAGCGGTTCCTCGACATTGTCCATCAGCGTACGCTTGAGCGAGCGGACTCCGTAGCGCGATTCGTAGCCCATGGCCGCCAGGCGGCGTTTGGCGCCGTCGGTGATCTTCACCTTGTAGCCCAGGCGGCGCGTGCGTTCGAAGAGCCCCTGCAACTCCAGCTCGATGATACGCTCCACATCGCTCAGTTCCAGCGTGCGGAACAATACGATGTCGTCGATCCGGTTCAGGAACTCCGGGGCGAAGGTCTGCTCGAGAGCCTTGCGGTATTCGCACTGGGGCATTGCGGAGGCCGTGGCGCTCTTCGACACGGTGCTGTAACCTACCTGCACCGATTTCTTGACCACGTTGCGCGACCCGACGTTCGAGGTCATGATGATGATCGTGTTGCGGAAGTCCACCTTGCGGCCAGAACCGTCGGTGAGATGCCCCTCGTCGAAGATCTGCAGCATCGAGTTGAAGACCTCGGGGTGCGCTTTCTCGATCTCGTCGAACAGGATCACGGCATAGGGCTGGCGGCGTACCGCCTCGGTGAGCTGTCCGCCCTCGCCGTAGCCGACATAACCCGGGGGCGAGCCGATCAGCCGGGCGACGTTGTGTTTCTCGCTGTATTCGCTCATGTCGATGCGGATCAGCCCGCGCTGTTCGTCGAAGAGCCATTTCGAAACCTCCTTGGCGAGCAGTGTCTTGCCCACGCCCGTGGGGCCGACGAAGAGGAATACCCCGATCGGGCGGTTCTCGTCCTTGAGCCCGGCCCGCGAGCGGCGGATCGTGCGCGAGATCTTTTCGACGGCCTCCTGCTGCCCTACGACACGCTGCGAAAGGTGCTGGCAGAGGGTTTGCAGGCGGGTCAGCTCTCCGCCCGAGATGCGCTCGGCGGGGATGCCCGTCATCGAGGTGATGACCTGCTGGATATGCTCGGCCGTGATCTCCACGGGGTTGGTTTCGAGCGACCGCTGCCATTCGTTGCGGCTTTCGCCCAGTTTCGAACGGAGTGCGATTTCGCGCAGGCGTGCCGAGGCGGCCTTTTCGTAGACCAGTTCTTTGACCGCCTCGCGGCGTTCGCGCCGCACTTGGTCGAGTGCGGTCTCCATCTGGCGCAGTTCGGCCGGTTCGCGCGCCGATTGCAGGTGTATGCGCGAGCCCGCCTCGTCCAGCACGTCGATCGCCTTGTCCGGGAAGAAGCGGTCGGTGATGTAGCGCCCGGTGAGTTCCACGCAGGCCTGCAACGCCTCTTCCGTATAGCGCACCTTGTGGTGCTGCTCGTAGTGGGGTGCGATGTTGCGCAGTATCTGGAGCGTCTGCTCGGGTGTCGTGGGCTCGACGACGACCTTCTGGAACCGGCGCTCGAGCGCCGAGTCGCTTTCGATGTTCTCGCGGTATTCGTCGAGCGTCGTGGCGCCGATGGTCTGCAGTTCGCCCCGGGCGAGTGCTGGTTTGAGGATGTTGGCCGTGTCGAGGCTGCCCTGCGTAGAACCGGCACCCACGATGGTGTGTATCTCGTCGATGAATATGATCGTGTCCTTGGCCTTGCGCAGTTCGTCGAGCAATTGCTGCATACGCTCCTCGAATTCGCCGCGGAACTTCGTGCCCGCCACGAGCGACGATACGTCGAGCGAGAAGAGCGTCTTGTCGGCGATGGTGTAGGGCACCTCGCCGCCTGCGATGCGCAGTGCCAGCCCTTCGATGATGGCGCTCTTGCCCACGCCCGCCTCGCCGATCAGGATCGGGTTGTTCTTCTTGCGGCGCGAGAGTATCTGGACTACGCGCTCGATCTCCTGCTCGCGCCCCACGACGGGGTCGATCTTGCCCTCGCGGGCCATCTGCGTGAGGTTTACGCCGAACTTGTCGAGCACGTGCGATGTGTTTTTCTCTTCGGGTTTGTTTTCCTCGCCGAAGTCGAGCATGTGTACCTGTATCTCCGTGCGGAAGTCGTCGCCGGCGGCGAATTTCTTGATGTCTTCGGATACGACTTCGCCCGTGATGCCGTACATTTCGAGTACGCGCGATGTCGCGGTCGAGCGGTCGCCGACGATGGCTCGCAGCGCGTGGGCCGTAGAAACGCTCCGTGTGGCGCCCGATACGGCGCACAACTCGTCGGTAAAGGCGCGGTAAAACTCTTCGGGGCCCGTTTTCTCACGCAGCCTCGACCCCAATACCTCGCGTTCGATACGCAGGCGTACCTGGTAGAGCTCCCAGTCCTTCAGGCGGGAGGATAAAAGCTGGTAGGCGAGCGATCCCTCTTCGCGGAGCATCTCCAGCATGAGAAAATCCTTCAACGAGTGGTCGATTCCTGCCTTGGTCGTATTAAACGCCGCGCGGGCGATGATGCCCTCGAGCGTCTTTGAAATTTTTACTTGCATGTTGCGTCGTCATGAAATTTAATGTTCTAACTTTTGATTCTTCGCCTATCTAACGGCGTGTTATTGCTAAATATTATGTTAACTTGTTTGTCGGCATTTATTGCGTTGTCCCTGAGTGGATTGTGTGGGTGAAATTTTTGGCGTGCGATGCCGGAAACGGGTTTGGGTGTATTCTGAAAGGGTTTTCGGCCTTTTTCGCGGGGAAGAGACGCTCCCTCGGAAGGGTGTCGCCTGTAGTATGGAAAGGGTGCGCGGAGGCAGGATCGGTTCCCTGCGGCCGGTGTCGGAAAGAGCTCTTGCGGGGCGGGGTTCGCCGGCTTTGGTTTCCGGGGCTGCCTGCGGTGCCGGGCGGCTCTGTACCGGACGGCTTCATGTGCGGGGTATACCGGCTGCACCGGGATTTGCTGCCTGTTGCCGGCCGCAGCGCCGGGCGCGTTTCCTGTGGCGGAAGATGCCGTTTGCGCCGGGGATTGTTACTGCGGATGGGGGGGCTTGCGGGCTGGGTATTCCGGTCGGTGGCCGGGTCGTGCGGGTCGGCGGTCGCCGCTGTCCGTACCGTGCGGTGTCGGGAGCGGTATTGACCCGCTGAAACAGGGGCCGGCCGGTGCCGGGCGTCAGTTGCCGTTATACAATTATGATTCGGGATGTTTTATTTTTGATACGATGGCTGAAAGCCGTATCAATACCCTTCCGAAGCCGGATGTAATTTTTTTCCAAGATATTATCTCCTTGAAAAACAATTGTTATTGTAATTATCAAACGGGGCGTGTGCGTTTTTATTGTGCTGGCCTTGTTTATTTGTATTTTTAATTTTGTATTTTTGTGGAAAAGGCCCGTCCGGGGCTGTTGACAACCGACTTCAACCCGAAAAGAATATGAAACGGATACTGATCCCTCTCCTGGCGCTCGCCGCCGCCATGACCTTTGCACAACCGCCGCGCCCGCTGCCACCGGGCTATCCCGACCGTTCGGGGAATATAGACCTCGAAAGGGGGTTTCGCACCCCGCCGGCAGGTTACGGCGAGGTGCCCTTCTATTGGTGGATAGGCGACACGCTGACGCGCGAACATCTCGCCTGGCAGCTCGACATGCTGGCCCGGAAACGGATCAGCAGCCTGCAGATCAACTATTGCCACACCGATACGGGCGGCATCACCTACGGCAGGACATTCCGTTCGAAACCCGACCTCTTCACTCCGGCGTGGTGGGAGCTTTTCGGGTGGTTCATGACCGAGGCCGGCAAACGCGGTATGACCGTCAGCCTGAGCGACTATACGCTGGGCGTGGGGCAGGGCTCCTATGTGGACGAGATGCTGGCCGAAGACCCGACGCTCAACGGTTCGGAACTGCATTTCGACAGTCTGGAACTCGGCCGCGGGGAGCGTTTCTCGCGGGCTTATGCGCAGCGGCCGCTTTCGCTGAACGCTTACCCGCTCGATGCCCGGGGCCGGATCGACGGGGCGCCGGTCGACCTGTTGCCGGAAATGGGGCCCGACGGGGTCGAGTGGCAGAACCCCTGGCCGCGGGCCCTCGTGGCCGAAGTGAAGGCCGAGCGGCGCCTGCCTTCGCTCGATCCGATGCACCCTCGGGCGGGGCACAGTTACGTGCGGCACTTTTTCCAACGTTTTGCCGACCGTTTCCCCGGGGAATCGGAAACGGGGCTCAATTTCTTCTTCTCCGATGAGCTGAACTTCAACCTGCAGGGCAATATCTGGAACGATATTTTCCGCAACGAGTTCATGCGCCGCAAGGGATACGACATCCTGCCGCAGATCGACGCGCTGTTCGTCGACCTGGGTGACAGTTCGGTCAAGGTACGCATGGACTATAACGACGTACGCGTGGCGCTGAGCGAGGAAAACTTCTTCATCCCCGTCTATGAGTGGCACCAGCGGCGCGGGCTGCTTTTCGGATGCGACCACGGCGGCCGTGGCCGCGACGTGGGCGAGTTCGGCGACTATTTCCGTACCCAGCGTTGGAACCAGGCTCCGGGTTGCGACCAGCCGATGTTGCAGAAGGACATTATTAAAAACAAGGTCGCCTCGTCGATCTCGCACCTCTACGAACGCCAGCGCGTCTGGCTCGAAGGTTTCCACAGCAGCGAGTGGTCGACCAACTCGGCGCAGCTGACCGATGCGATCTTCGCCAATTTCGCCATGGGGCAGAACCTGCTGAGCCTGCACGGGCTTTACTATACGACCATGGGGGGCTGGTGGGAGTGGGCGGCGCCCTGCAACCATTTCCACGAGCCTTACTGGGACGAGATGGACGGGTTGCTGGAGTGTACCGAGCGCCTGAGCTATATCCTGTCGCAGGGATACCACGTCGCCGACGTGGCGATCCTCTATCCCGTCGAGCCGGTGGTGGCCGGGTACGGCAACGAGGCTGTCGAAGCCGCCTTTGCCGCCGGGGAGGCGATCTACCGCGACGGCATCGACTTCGACTACATGGATTACGAATCGCTCGGCCGCGCCGAGGTGCGCGACGGCCGGTTGCATGTGGCCGGTGAGTCGTTCGGCGTGGTCGTGGTTCCCGCCATGCGGGCGATCCGCCACTCGTCGCTCGAAAAACTGCGCGACTTCGTCCGCGACGGCGGCATGGTCATCAATATCGGCCCGCTGCCGGAGGCCTCCGAAAAGGAGGGGCGCGGCGGCCGGGCGTTGACGGAACTGGTGGCGGATCTCTTCGGGGGCGGGCACGACCGGGTTTTCCGTATCGGCGACCCGGCGGATGCGATCGCACTCATCGGCCGCAATACGCAGCGTGATTTCACGCTGCTCCGTCCGGCCTCGGATGTCGGGGCCCGTTCTGCCATGCATAAGACGGAGGATCCGACCCCTTACGTCATGCACCGCCGCATCGGCGGCCGTGACCTCTTTGCGGTCTATAACGTCGGGCGGGGCGCAACGTGCCGTTTCCGTGCATGGGGAGCCGCGGAACTGTGGGATCCCTGGACGGGCGGGAAACGCCCGCTGCGGGTCGCCGCCGTCACGGATGCCGGAACCGAGGTGGTGATGCCGCTGGAGCGTACGGACATGCAGCTGATCCTCTTCGACCCTTCCCGCGATGCGGAGGTCGGGGCGGAATCCGCCGGCGCGGGGAGCACGCAGCGGATCGACCTCGGCGGGGAGTGGGATTTCCGGCTGGAACCCTTGCTGGACAACCGTTTCGGCGATTACCAGTGGCCGGGGACGGACGAAAAGATCGGAGCCTGTATTTATGATGCCGAATACGAACGGCTCGGCGGCGAGGCTCGGAAAGGCCGCGGACGTTTCACCTTCGGGGAGCGGTTCATGCTGCTGGGAGCGGTACCCGCCTCGGTGGATGAACGGACGGTGCTGGACAACCTGCCCGGCACAGCGTCGGGCGTGGAGGCAGCCGGCGTGCGGTACGAGTGGCGGCCCTATGCGTTCTCATGGCGCTGGGGCGTCGAGGGCGACTTCGGGCATCAGGGCTGGCACGGCCTGAAGGCGGAGATGTACGACGATTTCATCCGCTTGGGTGCGACCGAACGGGCTTTCAACGGCATGGTTCGCAAGGCCGAGGCATCCGGAATGAAGGATTATTACCTCTACACCTGCGTGGATGCCCCGCGCGACGGGTTGTATGACGCCGAATGGGGCGGGATCCGCCCCGTGGGGTTCTATGTCGGCGGGGAACGGCGCGAGCCTGCGGCACAGGTCGTTCTGAAGAAGGGCATCAACGAGATCGTGCTGCATTACGATTCGTTCGGCACGGCGCGGTTCGCCCTGCGTGACGGGAAGGCGGACATCGCGCCCGAGACGCTGGCCGAGGCCCCGTTGCGGATGAAGTTCCGCGGCGACCGGGCGCTGCTGCCGTTCGACAGCCGGAAGACGGCGGATACGCGGGCGCGGTTCACCTTCACGGCGGCGCCCGGACTGGAGGCGCTGGAATTCACGGCCTTTGGCCGGAAACCCGAAGTGCGTGCCGATGGCCGGAAATGCCGGGTCGCCGAGGTCGCACGCCGCAGCGACGGCGCCGTGACCTACCGTGCCGTGTTGCCCCGGCGTGCCGAGCTTCCGGCGGAGGTGTCGCTGACGCTTACCGAAGAGCGCGGGTATGCCGGCGGTGCGGCGATAGACGGCCCTGTGAAGCTGGTTTGCGGGGCGGGACGCTATACGGTCGGCGACTGGTGCCGTAACGATGCCTTGCGTACTTATTCCGGTGCGGCGTGGTACGGCCGGGACTTTACGCTGACGAAGAAACCCGCGGGGCGTGTGACACTCGACCTGGGCGAGGTCGTCTCGACGGCCCGGGTGCTGGTCAACGGGCGAGAGGCCGGTTTGCGGCTGACGCCGCCCTGGCGTTTCGATGTGACCGGATTGTTGCAGAAAGGTGCCAACCGGATCGAAATCCGGGTTTGCAATACGACGGCCAATATCTTCCTCTCTTCGCCGACGGTCTACCGCGGCGATACGAAGGCCGGAATACTCGGCCCGGTGCGGATCGAGATTGCCGAATAATCCGCAGCCGGGTCGTCCCCGGGGTATTAAGGCAGGCGCCGCAATTTTGCGGCGCCTGCCTTATTTGGATGAAGCCCCGGCGTGGATTTTCCGGCGTATTTTCGGGCGGGCGTCTTCGGTACGGCTTCGTGGCGGATTCCCTGCGGACTTATTCCGCCAAACCCGTGGGGGCCATTGCGTACAGGGCGTCCGGGTGCCGGGCCGCCGTCATTCGGGGGCGTGCCCGACAGCGGATCGGGATTCCCTTGTTTCCGGGAGGGCTTCCGGAATGAACTCGGTTGCCGGTTTGTCTCCCGGTGCGGATTATTTCCGCGGCCACTCCCCGACCTCCATGTCGCGCATGTCGGCGCCGTCGATCACCAGCCGCACGGCAGTGCGGACTTTGTGGAAACCGTATTCGCCGGCTGCGCCCGGGTTGACATGCAGCAGGTCGTAAACCGGGTCGTAGACCACCTTGAGGATATGCGAATGCCCGGCGATGAAGAGTTTGGGATGCAGCGCCTGTATCTTTGCCGCTGCGCGCGGGTCGTAATGGCGCGGGTAGCCGCCGATATGGGTCATCAGCACCCGCACGCCCTCGCATTCGAATGCGAGGAAATCAGGGTAGACGCGGCGTGTGAGCCCTCCGTCGATGTTGCCCGAGACGGCGCGCAGGGGTTTGAACGACGCGATCGTGTCGGCCAGTTCGAGCGAGCCGATGTCGCCCGCATGCCAGATTTCGTCCACGTCCTTGAGGAATTCGCGCAGCGTGTCGTCGAATGTCCCGTGGGTGTCGGATATGATGCCGATGCGTTTCATTTTATGGTCGTGATGCGGGTTGCCGTGCCGGGAATCGTGCGTATGCCGCGCGTGCCGCCGGAAATCTTCGATGTATTATTTATACTTGTCCTTCCACAACTCCTGCATGCGCTGGGCGATCTTCGCCTCGGTGGCATTCCCGGTGTTGGGTTCGTAGAATTTCGTCCCTGCGAGGCTTTCGGGCAGGAACTCCTGCTCGGCGAAATTGCCCGCGTAGTCGTGTGCATATTTATACCCTTTGCCGTAGCCTGCCTTGTCCATCAGCTTGGTCGGGGCGTTGCGCAGGTGCAGCGGCACGGGGCGGTTCGTGGTGTCGTGCTCGACCAGCGACATCGCCTTGTTGATGGCCGTATAGGCCGAGTTGCTCTTGGGGCTGGTGGCCAGGTAGATCGTCGTTTCTGCCAGCGTGATCCGCGCTTCGGGCATGCCGATCTTGTGTACCGTGTCGAAACAGGCGTTGGCCAGCAGCAGTGCGTTGGGGTTCGCCAGCCCGATGTCCTCCGAGGCGAGGATCACCAGCCGCCGTGCGAGGAAGCGTGGCTCCTCGCCCCCGGCCAGCATGCGCGCCAGATAGTAGATCGCGGCATTGGGGTCGCTGCCCCGCACCGATTTGATGAAGGCCGAGATGACGTCGTAGTGCTGCTCGCCGTTCTTGTCGTAGAGGGCGATGTTCTGTTGCAGGCAGTCGGTGACGTACTGGTCGGTGATCGTCAGTTTGCCCTCCGTCGCCCCGGCCAGTATGTCGAGGATATTGAGCAGCTTGCGGGCGTCGCCGCCCGAGAATTTGAACAACGCACCCGTCTGCTTCACTTCGATCTGGCGTGCTTTCAGTTCCGTGTCGGTCGTCAGCGCCCGGTCGAGCAGCGTTTGCAGGTCTTTGTCCTCCAGCGATTTGAGGATGTAGACCTGGCAACGGCTCAGGAGCGGCGAGATCACCTCGAACGAAGGGTTTTCGGTCGTGGCGCCTATGAGTGTCACGACGCCCTGCTCGACGGCTCCCAGCAGCGAATCCTGCTGGCTTTTGTTGAAACGGTGGATTTCGTCGATGAACAGGAAGGGCGGCTTGGCGTCGAAAAAGCGCTGTTTGCGGGCCGACTCGATCACTTCGCGCACGTCCTTGACGCCCGACGTGACGGCCGAGAGCGTGAAGAACGGACGGTCGAGCTGCGTGGCGACGATCTTCGCCAGCGTGGTTTTACCCACGCCCGGCGGGCCCCAGAGTATGAACGACGGCACGTTGCCCGTTTCGAAGAACTTGCGGAACACGCCGTTCTTACCCACGAGGTGCTCCTGCCCGATATATTCGTCTATCGTGCGGGGGCGCAGTCTTTCGGCTAAGGGAGCTGACATGATCCGTGTTGTTTTATGATCCAAAAATAGGTATTTTTCCCGGAACAGGCAAATGCGGTGCCGTGGATGCAGGCAAAAAAAGGTGCCGCCGTCAGGCGGCACCCTGTATCGCACGGAACCCGGCCGGGCGTTACTCTTCCGGCTTTACCAGCGAGAGGCAGAGCTCGTCGAGCTGCGCCTGGTCGATGCAGCCCGGGGCGTCGAGCATCACATCGCGGCCCGCATTGTTCTTCGGGAAGGCGATGTAATCGCGGATTGAGTCCGAGCCGCCGAAGAGCGAGCACAGGCGGTCGAAGCCGAACGCAAGGCCCCCGTGAGGCGGCGCGCCGTATTTGAAGGCGTCCATCAGGAACCCGAAGCGCAGCTGTGCCTGTTCGGCCGTGAAGCCCAGCACTTCGAACATCTTGGCCTGCAGCTTCGAGTCGTGGATACGGATCGAACCGCCGCCGATTTCGGTGCCGTTGCACACGAAGTCGTAGGCATTGGCACGTACGCGGCCGGGGTCGCTGTCGATATACTGTACGTCCTCCGGCTTGGGCGAGGTGAACGGGTGGTGCATGGCGTAGTAGCGCTGCGTTTCGTCATCCCACTCGAAGAGCGGGAAGTCCACGATCCAGAGCGGCGCGAACTTCTTCGGGTCGCGCAGTCCCAACTGCTGGGCCACTTCCAGACGCAGGGCGCAGAGCTGTGTCAGCGTTTTGAACTTCTTGCCGCAGAGGATGAAGACCATGTCCCCGGCCTTGGCGCCGCAGCGGCCGGCCATCTCCCGGATCTCGTCGGGCGTGTAGAACTTGTCGACCGACGATTTTACGCCCTCCTGTTCGACGCGGATCCAGATCAGCCCCTTGGCGCCGATCTGCTGGCGCTTGACGAACTCCGTGAGGGCGTCGATCTGCTTGCGCGTGTAGGCGGCGCAGCCCGTGGCGGCGAATCCCGTGACGTATTCTGCGTCGTCGAAGACCTGGAAGCCGTGGCCTTTCGCAAGGTCGGTGAGGTCGGCGAACTCCATGCCGAAGCGCAGGTCGGGTTTGTCCGAACCGTATTTCTCCATCGCCTCGATCCACGGCATACGGCGCAGCGGCTCAGCCAGTTCGATGTCCATTACCTCCCTGAACATGTGCTTGGCCCAGCGCTCGAAAATCTCCAGCACGTCTTCCTGCTCGACGAACGACATTTCGCAGTCGATCTGTGTGAACTCGGGCTGACGGTCGGCGCGCAGGTCTTCGTCGCGGAAGCAGCGCACGATCTGGAAATACTTGTCGTAGCCGGCGACCATCAGCAGTTGTTTGAGGGTCTGCGGCGACTGGGGCAGGGCGTAGAACTGGTTGGGGTTCATGCGGCTGGGAACGACGAAGTCGCGGGCGCCTTCGGGCGTCGAGTTGACCAGATAGGGGGTTTCGATCTCGAGGAAGCCTTCCGCGTCGAGGAAGCGGCGGATTTCCTGCGCCATTTTGTGCCGCAGGATCATGTTGCGCTGCAACGGCGGGCGGCGCAGGTCGAGGTAGCGGTATTTCATGCGCAGGTCGTCGCCGCCGTCCGAAACCTCTTCGATCGTGAACGGGGGAACTTCGGCCTCGTGGAGTATGGTCACCTTCTGGGCGGCGACCTCGATGTCGCCCGTCGCCATCCTGGGATTTTTCGATTGCCGTTCGATGACTTTACCGACCACCTGGATGACCCATTCGCGGCCCACGCAACATGCCGTTTGGCGGGCTTCGGCGGGCGAGTGCTCCTCGATGACGACCTGAGTGATGCCGTAGCGGTCGCGCAGGTCGATGAAGGTCATGGCGCCGAGGTTCCTCACTTTCTGCACCCATCCGGCGAGGGTGACGGTCTGGTTTACGTTTTCGGCTCTCAGGCAGCCGCACGTATGGGTTCTGTACATAGGGGTTTGTATTTTTTGTTTGTTTTGTCCTTGCAACCCGCAAAGTTAAATAAAAGAAGCGAAATACGGAACGCGGGCCGGGATTTTTATTTGGCGCGGGGCGTGCCGCGGCGGCTCCTGCGCGGGATAATCCGCCGCCGGACGAGGCCGTTTGTAAAAGTTTGTCTATTTTTGCGGAAAATACCCGAAATGGAAGAACAGCGGAAAACCGACGAAAAATTCATGCGCCTCGCACTAAACGAGGCCCGCAAAGCGTTAAATGAACAAGAGGTGCCGATCGGTGCGGTAGTTGTAGCCGACGGTGCGGTGGTGGGCCGTGGCCACAACCTTGTCGAAACGCTCTCCGATCCTACGGCCCATGCCGAGATGCAGGCCCTCACGGCCGCGGCGTCGACCCTCGGCGGCAAATACCTGCAAGGGTGTACGTTATATGTCACCGTCGAGCCGTGCATCATGTGCGCCGGAGCCATCGGCTGGGCACAGGTAGGGCGTGTGGTGTGGGGTGCCGACGATCCCAAGAAGGGTTACAGGCGTTATTCCGAGGCGGTCTTCCATCCGAAAACGACGGTCGTGCGCGGCATCCTCGGCGGGGAATGCGAGGCATTGATGACCTCTTTTTTCGCCGGGTTACGCGATTAGGCCGCATTTAGATTTTGAAAAAAAGGAAAAAAAATATACTTTTGCATCCAACGTACCCGCAAACCGGGATGTATGAACTGAAAAACTTAAAAAACGAATAGGAGAATGAAAAAATTATTAGTATCGGTAATTGCGCTGTTCGGGGCCGTATCGCTCTCGGCGCAGGATGTTACGGCAATTTACAATGAGGCGGCGGCCGCTTTCGGAGCAAAGAATTTCACCGAGGCAGCTACCAAGTTCGAACAGGTCATCGACCAGGGCATGGACAACGAGAGTGCCGCTTCGATGGTGGCTACGGCAAAATCGACGCTGCCCAAATGCTATTTCATGCTGGGCGGCGGTGCGTTGAAGACCAAGAATTACGACGAGGCGCTGAAGAACTTCGAGAAATCGGCCGAGCTGGCCGAACTTTACGGCGACATGAACCAGATGGCCAAGTCGAACGGCTGGGTTGCCAAGATTTACCAGATACAGGGCGGCGACGCTTTCAACAATAAGGACTATGCCACCGCGTCGGAAATCTTCGCCAAGGGCTATGCCGCCGACCCCGACAACACGGGCATGGCGCTCAACCTGGCGATGAGCTATTGCGAAATGGCCATGAGCAGCGGCGATATGTCGCAGTACGAAAAGGGTATGGAAATCTACGAGGCCGTTGCTGCCAAGACGCACCCCAAATATGCCGAAGATGCTGCCAAGGCCAAGGAGGATATGGCGCTCTATACCAATAATATGGTTGCCAAGATGCAGGCTGCCAACGATTTCGACGGGATCATCAAGATGGCCGACGACCTGCTGGCCAAGAATCCCCAGAGCGCACTGGCGCAGAATGTCCGTCTGCAGGCTTATGCCAACAAGAAGGACTATGCCAAGGTTATCGAACTGGGACAGGCTGCTGCCGATGCTCAGACCGATCCGGCCGACAAGAGCCTGATGTACTACCTGCTGGGCGCCGCTTACAATGCCAAGGAGATGAAGCCGCAGGCAATCGCCGCCTTCAAGCAGGTGACCGACGGCCCGGCTGCCGAGAATGCCAAGGCTGCCCTGGCCGAACTTTCCAAGTAAACGGGGTAAGTGCCGATATGAAGCGGGTTCGTGAGAACCCGCTTTTTTTGTGCGGAATATGCCCCCCCCCTCGCGGAATCGGCTTTTTATTGCGGGCGGGCAGGAAACCGCGGTGTCCGGCGTTTGTTCCGGGCCGGGTTTTGCATTTCCGGCCGGGGCGTGGGTTTGCCCTAAGGTGGATGTGGAAGTCGTGCCGAATGCCCGGGTTGTTGTCGCGGCGGAAGCGCGGGGCGTCTGTCCTGCGTATGCGGGGACGGGTTATTCGGGGCCGGGGGTGCCGGCGATGTTGCTTCGGATGCGTGCCAGTCCGCTGCGGGTCAGCGGTGTCGTGCCCATACGGGCTTCGAATTCTGCTTCGTCCATCGCCAGCCACGCCTCGGCGTCCATCGCCAGCGGGTCGAACACGGGGTCGAAGGCCGGGTTGGTGTGCATCGGGGCCTTCTGGTTGTGGGGGCAACAACTCTGGCAGCGGTCGCAGCCGAAGATCCAGCCGTCGAGGCCGATTCCTTCGGTGGGCTCTTTCTCGATCGTGTGGCAGGAGATACAGCGTCCCGTGTCGATCACCTTCGGGGCGACGATGGCGCCCGTCGGGCAGCTTTCGATGCAATTGTGGCAGCGTCCGCAGCGCGACCCTTCGAACGGCGGGTCGTAGACGTCGGCATCGTCCGTGAGCAACAATTCGCCCAGCAGGACATAGGTGCCGAAACGGGGTGTCACCAGCAGCGACTGGCGGCCTATCCAGCCCAGCCCGGCCTCGACGGCCAGCTGTTTTTCGAGCAACGGCGCCGTGTCGACAAACGCCCGCCCCGACAGATCGGGGCGGGAGGCGCGGAGTGCATCGAGCATCCGGCCGAGCATTCCCTTGATCGTCGTGTGGTAGTCGGCCGCACAGGCATAGGAAGCTACTTTCGTGCGGTGTCCGGGAGGGTAGCCCTCGCCTGCGCGGTTTTTGTAATTCACGGCGCAGACCACGGCCGTACGTGCGCCCTCAACCAGTTTGCGCGGGTCAGCGCGCTTCTCGACATTGCGCTCCATGTAGGCCAGCGACGACTGGTAGCCCTTGCCGAGCCATGCCCGCAGCATCGACTCGTTCTCGACCAGGTGCCGGCACGGGGCCAGGCCGCAAAGGTCGAACCCCGCATCGGCGGCAAGTTTTTTGATGTACTGATGGTCGAGCATTTTATTATTTTGGTTCAAAAATAGTGATTTTTAACCGGAAATTAGTAATTTCGCCCCAAACTTTCGCGTTATTGAAACGTAGTTAAAACGAAACGTATTATGACCATCAATACACTTTACGAACTGGCCCGCAACAGCGTGGAGAAGTTCGCGTCGAAAGTCGCATTTTCGATGTTCGAAGGCGACGACGTGACTTATGCCGAGGTGGGCCGGCGTATCGAAAAAGTGCAGGAGATACTTACCTGTGCGGGGCTCCATGCCGGGGACAAGGTCGCCTTGCTCAGCAGCAACATGCCCAACTGGGGTGTATGCTATTTCGCCGTCACTTCGGCCGGCATGGTCGCCGTGCCGATCCTGCCCGATTTTTCGGGCGAGGAGCTCGACATGATCATCGCGCATTCCGAAGCCAAGGCCCTGCTCGTTTCCGACCGGCTCTTTACCAAACTCTCGAAACAGACCATCGAACGGCTGAACGTCGTGGTGCGCACCAAGAACCTGGGCGTCATCGCTCAGCGTGTCAAGGGGGAGGGCTCCATGGCCGTACCGAAACCCGATGATCTGGCCGTGATCATCTATACGTCGGGTACGACCTCGAAACCCAAGGGGGTGATGCTGACCCACGCGGCACTCTGCGCCCAGGTCGGGATCTCGTCGAGCATCTTTCCCGTACTGCCCGACGACGTATTCCTCTCGGTGCTGCCGCTTTCGCACACCTACGAATGTTCCATAGGCATGATCTATCCCTTCTCGATGGGCGCCAGGGTGGTTTACCTCGACCGTCCGCCCACGGCTTCGGCGCTGATGCCGGCGCTGCGTGCCGTGCGTCCCTCGGTCATGCTGATCGTGCCGCTCATCATCGAGAAGATCTACCGCCACCAGGTGCTGGCCAAATTCAATTCCAACGGTTTCTGGCGTACGCTCTATAAGGTGGGATTCTTGCGCCGCTACCTCCACCGCGTCGCGGGCAAGAAACTGCTCAAGCTCTTCGGCGGGCGTCTGCGGTTCCTCGGCATCGGGGGCGCCAAACTCGACGGCGGTGCCGAAAAGTTCCTGCTGGAGGCGAAAGTCCCTTATGCCATCGGCTACGGGCTTACCGAGACCGCGCCGCTGCTGGCGGGCGCCGCACCTTCGCAGGTGCGCCTCGGCTCGACCGGGCCCCAGGCGCCGGGCGTACGGTTGCGCCTGGAGAATATCAACCCCGACACCCGGCAGGGAGAGGTCGTGGCGCTGACGCCCAGCGTCATGCTCGGGTATTTCAAGAACCCCGAGGCGACGAAGGAGGTCTTTACCGACGACGGCTGGTTCCGCACGGGCGACCTGGGCGAATTCGACAAGGACGGCTGGCTTTATATCAAGGGCCGCCTGAAGAACATGATCGTAGGCCCCGGCGGCGAGAACATCTATCCTGAGGATATCGAAACCGTACTCAATTCGCACGTATATATCGCCGATTCGATCGTCACCGAACAGGAGGGGCGCCTCGTGGCACTGGTGCATTTCAACCGCGACGAGATCGAGGCCATGGTCGACAACTGGCGTGAGGAGTGGGAAACCCAGAAGGAGGCCTGGGAGGCAAAGACCGAGCAGCTCAAGAAGGAGATTATGGATTTCGTGAACGCCAAGGTCAACCGCTTCTCGCGGATTTCGGAGGTGGTCGAGGAAAAGGATGATTTTGCAAAGACTCCGACGCACAAGATCAAACGGTTCCTGTATAACAGGAAAAAGGACGACGACAAACAGCAGCGGGAACAGCCTGACGGAGAACCTGAAACCAAATGACAAAACAACGCCCCTCTCCGGAGGGGCGTTGCTCATTCCCGTTCTATCAGGTCGAAAAATGCGCCGAGCGATATGCCGTAGTAGCGACAGAGCCGGGCGAGGGTGCTTACCGTGATGTTGTATTTCTCGGTCTCGATCTTGCCGATATGGATGCCCGTGTCCTCGTAGACGGTCTCCTGGGAAACACCCTTTGCCGTACGCAGTTCCCTGAGCCGGTCTGCGATCTCCTTCAGTAATGTTATGTCCCGCCAAGGTTGTTTCATGTTAACAAAGAAACAAACCTCCCCAATATTTGGTAATGATTTATACATCATTGTCGGGAAATTTGCCTATCTTTGCCATCATACAGGAAACGGGCCAAAACGGCTTGGCAACTCACTGTACGGGATGAGGCGTCACTGAAAATGTGTACCCGTTGCTGCCGATACCGTTTTGACCGCAGGGAACCCACCGAGGCGGGGGTTCCCTGTCTTTTTACGGCGGGTGCCCGGGAAGGGGGATGGGAGCGGCTGTTCCCGGCCGGAAGTCCCGACCCGTAATATGTGAAAAGCCCCTCCGCAAAGGAGGGGCTTTCGTCTTTTGTCCCCGGTGGGGACTATTGCGCGGTGTCTTTGCGCGGGATAAGGGTCGTATCGACCTGGTGGGGCTTGTCGCCCACATCCACGAGGTTCTCCTCTTCGACTCCGAGCGAACGGTAATAGGCGTTGATCTCGCCGATGACTTCCTTGCGCCCGGCATATACGGCAAGGTAGTAGACGTCGCCCAGCTGGTCGAGTTTCTCGTCGATGATCGGCGACACCATGTCACCCTGCACGCCGTCGAAACGCAGGTAATATTCGATGTACTCGATCAGCGTCCTGGCGTATTCGCGCAGCAGGGCGTCGCCCTTGTCGGCCGCATCCTCCACGCCCATCGCCGAAGCGGCGTAGTACGCTTCGAGGAACGGATAGGTGTTGGAATCCGTGAAGCGTATCTGCGACGGGGGCAGCTTCGCAAGCCCCATGTCGAGCAGCTCGACGGCTTCCTGCGCGCGATCCTGCCGCAGCAGCTCCTTTGCCACGCGGGCAAAGGCATCGCGGGCGTGCGAGGCGCTCAGGTTGTATTGGATGAAATAATCGGCATATACCCTCGGGTCGGCGAGATTCCCGTAGCGGAATGTCTCCCTGAGCAGCGGCGCCGCATAATCCGCGTCGATGCGCCCGATTTCCCAGGGGTTTTGCACGGGAGTGAGGATCGGCACGAAACGGTAGGCGTAGCCGTCGAACTGGAGGTAATCCATCAGTCCGAAATCCTGCAATATGTAGACCTGCGTCATGTAGAGCGGGCGCTTCCAGTCGAAGTTGGCCAGCATGTCGAGGATCATGAGCTGCGTCTTGTCGATCGAGTTCTTCCGCAGGTTGATGTAGACCGTGTCGACCATCTGGGCGCGGTCTTTCTCGGCGACGATGCCCGAGGCGATGGCGTTCTCCTTGTTCACCGGCAGTGCGATGCGTTTGGTCGGGATGTAGTCGGTCATCGTCCCGTCCGAGAGCTTGATCTTGCTGCGCGGGTCTTCGCTGCGCACGAATTCGATCACGTCCTTGATGTCCACCGCGCGGTCGAAGCGGTTGTCCACCGGCACCCAGTCGTTGGTGAAGGTGTACTTGCTCTTGGGCAGTGAGAAAGGTACGCCCGGGGCGTCGTTGGCCTTGGTTTTCATCTCGTCGATGTACCATTCGCCGCCCAGGTAGGAGGTGTTCATGATACGCACGTCGGGGCGTACGCCGTAGATCTCCTGGTTGTTCCAGAGCGGGAACGTATCGTTGTCGCCGTAGTTGAGGATGATCGAGTTGGGCAGCGTCGACATCAGGTAGTTCCAGCCGATATCTCGCGCCATGTAACGGTGCGAACGGTCGTGGTCGTCCCAGTTCTGCGCCGCGAGGATCGTCGGCACGCCCATGCAGACTACCGTCGCCGCCACGGCGGCCGTGACGTTGTTGCGCCTGGTGAGCCATGCGACCAGGTCGCGGATGGCCAGTACGCCGAACCCGATCCATATGCAGAATGCGTAGAACGACCCTGCGTAGACGTAGTCGCGTTCACGCGGTTCGCCCGGCGAAGTGTTGAAATAGAAAACCAGCGCGATACCCGTCATGATGAAGAGCCACATGACGATCGAGAAATTCCGCTGGTCGCGGTTGAGCTGGTAGATCAGTCCGATCAGCCCCAGCAGGAACGGCAGGAAATAGTAGGTGTTGCGGCCTTTGTTGTCGGCGATTTCGCGCGGCAGGTCGTCCTGCGGCCCGAGGTATTTCTCGTCGATCCACTTGATGCCCGACAGCCAGTTGCCGTCGGTGATCGTCACGCGGGTCGGCTGTATGTCGCTCTGGCGCCCTACGAAATTCCACAGGAAATAGCGCCAGTACATGTACGAGAGCTGGTAGTTGAAGAAATAGTTGAGGTTCTCGAGGAACGTCGGCTCGACGATCGTGCGCGGTTCGTACCCGTCGTCGTATACCTTCTTGGTGCCGAAGTCGAGCACTTCGCCCTGCATGGGGCGTCCCTGCGAGTCGCGGACGATTTCGCCCTTTTCGTCGCGCATGATCTCGGTTTTGGTGCGGTAGGCGGCCCATTGCTTGTACTCCTTCTCTCCTTTGCGCGCATCCCACATGCGGGGGAAGAAGTGGATGAATTCCGGGGCGTGGGTATATCCCGTGATGACCGATGCGGGCTTGTACTTGCCGTCCTCGTCGAGGTAGTAGAAATGCTTTTCCTTGTACCCTTCGGGCGGGGCCGAGTAGTAAGCGCCGAACAGCAGCGGCCGGTCGCCGTACTGGTCGCGGTTGAGCACCGACATCAGTGCGTGGGGATTGTTGGGGTTGTTGCTGTTCATCGGCGGGTTGGCGGCGGCACGGATCGTCACCGAAGCGTAGGACGAGAACCCGATGAGGATCATGGTCGTCGAGAGCAGGACGATGTTCCACACGACCTTGCCTTTGCGGTGTGTGTACCACGAAGCCCAGCCCATGCCGCCGATCAGCGCCAGTGCGAAGAGCACCATGCCCGAGTTGACGGGCAGCCCCAGCGTGTTGACGAAGAAAAGGTCGAGCATCGCCCCGACGTAGACCGTGTAGGGGATGATGATGTTGTTGACGAAGATCAGGATGGCGCCCGCGATCAGCGTGGCGTAGACGATGCCCTTGAAGGTCACCTTCTCCGTCGTGCGGAAATAGTAGATGAACACCAGCGCCGGGATGGTCAGCAGGTTGAGGATGTGCACGCCGATCGACAGTCCCATCATGTAGGCGATCAGTACGATCCAGCGTGACGAGTGGGGCTGGTCGGCCTCCTCCTCCCATTTGAGCATCAGCCATACGACCAGCGCCGTGAACATCGACGAGAGGGCGTAGACCTCACCCTCAATGGCCGAGAACCAGAACGTATCGGTGAAGGTGTAGGCCAAGGCACCCACGATGCCTGCACCCAGGATGGCCCACACGTTGGCTCGGGTGAGCTGGCTGCCGTCGCGGGTCACGAGGCGCCGCGCCAGGTGTGTGATCGTCCAGAACAGGAACAGGATGCAGAATGCGCTGGCGATGGAGTTCATGCCGTTCACCGCCATGCCCACAAAGTCCGGGTTGCCGGCGGCGAAGAGCGTCGCCAGGCGCGCCAGCATCATGAACAGCGGGGCTCCGGGAGGGTGCCCGACTTCGAGTTTATAGGAGGTTGCAATGAATTCCGAGCAGTCCCAGAGGCTCGAAACCGGTTCCATCGTCATCAGGTATACCAGTGCGGCGATGGCAAAGACCGCCCAGCCGACGATGTTGTTCCAGCGTTTGAAGGATGTCATATTTTTTCGGTATGTTTCGCTTTATGTCCTGCAAAAGTAATCATTTAACGGCGAAATCCAATCAATATTACCTGCCGAAGGCGGAAAGTTGCTATTTTTACGTCTTGAAACAGAATGTTTTCAAACTGTTTTTGTATATTTGTTTGATGTGTCCGTGCGTCGGCCGTTGAAAATTGTAGAAACCCTTAAAATTCCGATAGAATGAAACGTTTCCTGCTTCTACTCGCTGCGGCGGGCCTTGCATGGGCTTGCGGTAAGGACGGGGCTGAAAACCCCGCTCCCAAACCCGCGGAAAATATTGAGATACCGGCTTCTGTGACCCCGCCCGTTTTCGACGAGCAGGGCGGCAATATGTCGCTGACGTTTACGGCGCATGAGGCGTGGAGTGCGAGCGTCGATGCGACGCGGGCATCCAACTGGTGTTCCGTTGCGCCCGAGTCGGGTGCTGCCGGCGCCGTTACGCTCACGGTCACGACGTTGCCCAATGATACACCCGATGAACGGAACGCGACGATCTTCCTCAAAGCGGGCACAACCACGAAGACGCTGTCCGTAACACAGAAGCAGCAGGACGCCCTGACCGTCACCTCATCGAAGTTCGAGGTGGGGGCCGGCACCGGCGAGATCGTGGTCGAACTGAAGGCGAATATCGATTTCGACTATAAAATCGGTGAGGAGTGTGCCGAATGGGTTTCGTATGTCGGTACCCGCGCCCTGAAAACCTCGCGGCTCGTATTCCGCGTCGCAGCCAATGAGGAGTTGTCGGTGCGCGAGGGGAGTATCCTCCTGCGCAGCAGCCTCGGGGACGAACAGGTGAAGATTTACCAGCAGGGAGCCGATCCCGCACTGGTGCTGACCCAAAAGTCGTATACCGTGCCTGCCGCCGGCGAAACGATCATAGTCGAATTGAACAGCAATGTCGATTATACGGTGCAGATGCCCGAAGCGGAATGGATAACCGAACCGGCCGCACGCGCCATGTCGACGCATACGCACTATTTCGTCGTCGCTGCCAACGACGAGTATGACGGCCGTACGGCTGAAATCGTCTTTACCGACAAGGCCAATAACCTCTCGGAAACGGTTACGGTCACGCAAGTGCAGAAAAATGCCGTCGTGCTGGCGGAATCCCGATACGAATTCGGTACGGACGGAGGCAAACTGGATTTCGATGTCCTGACCAATGTCGATTTGACGGTTGCGGTATCGGACGATGCGAAAAGCTGGATAACGCAGGTCACGACCCGCGGGCTGGAGCAAAAAACGCTGCATTTCGACATTGCGGCCTGTTCGCAGGAAACCGAGCGTACCGGTACGATCAGTATTAGCGGCGGCGGTGTGACACAGACGGTGACGGTCGCGCAGGGTAGCTTGAAAGAGGTGCTCGAAAAGGAACGCGCGGCATTGGTTGCGCTGTACAATGCCACCGGCGGCGATAATTGGGCGAATAAGGCCAATTGGTGCTCGGACAGGCCGGTAAGCGAGTGGTACGGCGTGACAGTCGACGAACAGGGGCGGGTTTTAACATTAGTGTTAGAGAATAATAATTTGACCGGATCTATACCGGCTGAATTTTGTGAATTATCGAATATACAAGAAATAAATCTTTTGGGCAACCATTTGTCGGGTGTGATCCCCGCCGGGTTCGGCAACCTGTCCAAGTTAAGGGTATTGTGGCTTGAAGATAATATTTTTTCAGATATTTCTGCCATATTCGAATTGCAGAATATTCAGAATTTGCATATGTATCTGCCGGAAGGAAATATACCTGCTGAAATTGGAAATTTATCCAGTTTAACAGAGTTGTGGTTGTATGGAGAAAGTGTGACGGGCGCGCTCCCAAGAGAGATTGGAAACCTTGTCAACCTGAAATATCTCGGCATAACTTGTTCCGGATTATCCGGATCGATTCCCGATGAATTGTACAATTGTACAAATCTGGAAACGCTAAGCATAAGGTGGTGTACAAGTTTAAGCGGGACGATCTCTCCCAAATTGGGACGACTCACACAACTGAAAGGCTTAGAGTTGAATAATAATAATTTAACAGGCCCTATCCCGGAGGAAATATGCAATTGCAGCCGATTGGTAAATATATTCTTACAAGAAAACAAGTTGACGGGTTCTATACCCGAAGGTTTGGGCAATCTCCCCGAACTTCGGCATTTTATTGCATTCAATAACAATTTGAGCGGAAACATTCCGGCTTCGATCCTCAACCACAGACTTTGGGATGTCGAGTGGGCGCTGATTACGGAGAATAACAACTTTAACATGGACGGTATCACTATCGATGCGGTAAACTTCTCGGTAACGGATATCGACGGCAACACGATTGATTCGAAAGAGGAATACGCCAAAAATAAATATACGATCCTGTTCCAGTTTTCACCCTATTTTGGGGATTTCACCGATATGAAATCCTTTATCGAGGACATATACGACAAGTATAAAGGGAAAGGCGTCGATGTAATAGGCTATTCGAGCGGACACCCGGGAGCTTCGGCAGACCTTGCGTCTATGAAAAAATATGTGGCGGATAACAAGATTCCATGGCGGAATATTTTATGGACGGAAACGAACTCGATCATCGGGCAGGAAAATGAACAATATCATCAGGATAGCGGCTTCGGCCCCTATTATCCTTACCATTCCTATCCGGCATATACGGTTGTAGATTCGGGCGGAAAAATCGTTTTCCATGATTTCAGCCTAAGCGGCCTGACCGGGTTATCCGCATTCTTAGCCGATCATACGGGCGGGTCGGGTGTGTACGAATCGTCGGATTATTCGAAAGACGGCGAAGTGACGGCGCTCCAGACGGCGACCCGGGGGAACGGCATCAATATCGTACTGTTGGGCGATGCGTTCAGCGACCGCCTGATCGCCGACGGCACCTACGACGGGACTATGCGCAAGGCGATGGAACATTTCTTCTCCGAAGAGCCTTACAAGTCGTTCCGCGACCTTTTCAATGTCTATGCGGTGAATGTCGTTTCGAAAAACGAAGCATACGGTTCCGGTGCGCAGACTGCGTTGGACGGATTTTTCGGCGACGGAACCCATGTCGGCGGCAACGATGACAAATGTAGGCAATACGCTATGAAAGTTCCGGGAATAACCTATGACAATATCGATGATGCGCTGATTATCGTGATGATGAACCGCACGTATTATGCCGGGACATGTTATATGTATTACCCCTCTTCGGGCGATTACGGACAGGGGTTGTCCATCGCTTATTTCCCCTTGGGTACCGATGACGGGATGTTCGGACAGTTGCTGCACCACGAGGCGGGAGGACACGGATTCCCGAAATTGGCGGATGAGTACGCCTACGAGGAATACGGGCAGATTCCCTGGAACGAGGTGCAGTCTGCAAAGCAACTGGAACCCTATGGATGGTGGAGAAATATCGACTTCACGGGGGATGTCTCGCAAGTCAAATGGAGCCGGTTTATCACCGATCCGCGCTATGCCGCCGAGGTATTGGGGGCTTACGAAGGGGCTGATACCTATTGGAGCGGGGTTTGGCGTCCGACCTACAACAGTATTATGCGCTATAATACGGGAGGGTTCAACGCTCCGAGCCGCGAGGCGATTTATTACCGGATCAACAAGTTGGCTTATGGAGACGCATGGGCCTATGATTACGAAACGTTTGTCGCCTGGGATGCCGTGAACCGTACCGGGAATGCGCCGATCATGCTGCGTACGCCGATGCGGAAGCCCCGGAATTTCGTTCCCTTGCATCCGCCTGTGGTCGTAAAGCGGTCGAGATAGGGAGAGGCGGTGAGCCGCGCGGTGCGAAAATGTGAAAAGCCGGAGCATTGCTCCGGCTTTTCCATGTGGTGTGGCATGGCGGGCACGTTGCCCGGTGGTTACTTGCGGCCCGGCCTGAGGATGCCGGACAGCCAGTTGCCCATGCCGGACTTTTTTTTCTCCGGCGTCTGGGCTTTTCGGGGAGCCTCGGGGCTTCCCGTTTCCCGTTTGTCCCGGGCGGGTTTCGGATTTCCGGGTTTGCGCCCATCCTGTCCCCGTCCCGTGTTTGCGGCCGCTGCGTTTTGCCCGTCCGGCTTTTGCCCGCCCCGGTTGCGGTTACGGCGTCGTGCCGGCCGTGCCGCGGCGTCCTTGTCCTGCGGCTGTTGCCCGTCCGGGGTCTGCTTGCCGCCGGTTCGTTGCCCCTGCGGTTTCGGGTCGCCGGGAGCTTGTCCCTGCGGTTTGCGCCTGCCCGGCCTCTGTCCGGCCTGACTTTGTGCGGGTTGTTTTTGTGCGGCTCGCTTTTCCTCCGCTTGCTTCTGCCCTCCGGTTTGTGCTGTATCCGGTTTTTTCCCGGCGGGCTTTTTCCGGCTGTTTTGTGCGGGAGCCAGTTCCCCGGAATCCGGGTCGAGTTCCAGCCCGGTCAGTTTGAGGATGTCTTTCAGCAGCGGGCGTTCCTCCTCCGAGCAGAAGGCGATGGCCTGTCCGTCGCGCCCGGCGCGTCCCGTGCGGCCGATGCGGTGGACATAGGTCTCGGGCACTTCCGGCAGGTCGTAGTTGATTACCAGCGGCAGTTCGCTGATGTCGATTCCCCGCGCGGCGATGTCGGTGGCGATCAGCACCCGGCAGGCCCCCGAGCGAAAGTCATTCATGGCGCGTTCGCGGGCGCCCTGTGACTTGTCTCCGTGAATGGCGCGTCCTTCAATGCCCGCTTTGGTGAGGATACGGGCGATGCGGTCGGCGCCGTGCTTGGTGCGCGAAAATACCAGCACCGAGCTCTCGGGGCGTTCGCGCAGCAGGGAGGCCAGCAGCGTCCGTTTTTCGGCCTTTTCGGCGAACAGGACGCTCTGGCGGATGGTCTCGACCACCGAGGCCGGGGGCGTCACGGTGACGTGCGCCGGGTTGCGGAGCATCGTATTGGCCAGTTTTACGATGTCGTCGGGCATCGTCGCCGAGAAGAAGAGCGTCTGCCGCTTTGCGGGCAGCAGCGGGAGGATTCGCCGGATGTCGTGGATGAAACCCATGTCGAGCATTCGGTCGGCTTCGTCGAGGACGAAAAAGCGGATGTCGGACAGCGAGACGTAACCCTGGCCGATCAGGTCGAGCAGGCGTCCCGGCGTGGCTACCAGCAGGTCGATGCCGCGTTGCAGCGCATCGACCTGCGGCCGCTGGTTGACGCCGCCGAAGATCACGCAGTGGCGGATGTCCGTGTAGCGGGCATAGTCGCGGCAGCATTCGTCGATCTGGATCGCCAGTTCGCGCGTCGGCGTGAGCACCAGCGTCTTGATCGTGCGTCGCCCTTTGGTGCGCGGCTCGGCCGAGAGCAGCTGGAGGATCGGCAGCGTGAAGGCCGCCGTCTTGCCCGTCCCGGTCTGGGCGCAGCCCAGCAGGTCGCGGCCTTCGAGTGCGGGCGGGATGGCCTGCTGCTGGATCGGGGTGGGGGTCGTGTAGCCTTTTTCGGCCACGGCACGCTTGAGTGGTTCTATCAGGTTCAGTTCCTGGAATGTCATTGCATATCGGTTTTGTCCCGGCGTCGTGCGCCGGATAATTCGGTGTTGATAATATACGGAGGGAAAAACGGGAAGCGTCAGACCAACGCGCACTATTATTGGCACAAAGGTACGATTAATTCCGCGATTCTGGTGCATCTCGATTAAATTTCTTATTTTTGCACAATAATTTTTCGCAATTTATGGAATCGAAACTCGTACTTTACAATACGCTCACCCGCCGCAAGGAGGTGTTCGAACCGCTGACTCCCGGCCGCGTGGGCATGTATGTCTGCGGCCCCACGGTCTACGGCGACCCGCACCTGGGGCACGCCCGGCCGGCGGTGACGTTCGACCTCATGTTCCGCTACCTGAAGTCCTGCGGCTACAAGGTGCGTTACGTGCGCAACATAACGGATGTGGGGCACCTGGAGCACGACGCCGACGAGGGGGAGGACAAGATCGCCAAGAAGGCGCGCCTCGAGCAGCTGGAGCCGATGGAGGTGGCGCACTACTATACGGAGCGTTACCACCGTGCGATGGATGCGCTCAACGTCGAGACGCCGTCGATCGAACCCTATGCCTCGGGGCATATCATCGAGCAGATCGAGTTCGTCAAGAAGATCCTCGCCGACGGCTTCGCCTACGAGTCGAACGGCTCGGTCTATTTCGACGTGGAGAAATACAACGCCAAATATAATTACGGCAGGCTTTCGGGTCGTAACCTCGACGACATCATCGCCAACACGCGCGAGCTGGACGGGCAGGGCGACAAGCGCCACTCCTATGACTTCGCGCTGTGGAAGAAGGCGTCGCCCGAGCATATCATGCGCTGGCCTTCGCCGTGGGGAGAGGGGTTCCCCGGCTGGCATATGGAGTGCTCGGCGATGAGTACCCGCTACCTGGGCGAACGCTTCGACATCCACGGCGGCGGCATGGATCTGATGTTCCCGCACCACGAGTGCGAGATCGCGCAGTCGACCGCCGCGCTGGGGCACGATTCGGCACGTTACTGGGTGCACAACAACATGATCACGATCAACGGCCAGAAGATGGGCAAGTCGCTGGGCAACTTCATCACCCTCGAGGAGCTCTTCACCGGCAGCCATAAATTGCTGGCGCAGGCCTATTCGCCGATGACCATCCGCTTCTTCGTGTTGCAGGCGCAGTACCGCTCGACGCTCGATTTTTCGAACGAGGCCCTGCAGGCCGCCGAGAAGGGGCTCGACCGCCTGATGAAGGGCGTCGAAGCGCTCGGGAAGGTCAAGCCCGCCGAAACGTCGACTATCGATCCTTCCGAGTTGGAAAACCGTTGCCGCGCGGCGATGGACGATGACCTGAACTCGCCGATGGCCATTTCGGCGCTGTTCGACTGGGTGCGCATCATCAACCAGCTAGTCGACGGGCAGCAAAGCATCACGGCCGCCGACCTCGAAGAGCTGAAAGCCACGGTTTACCGTTACACGTTCGATATCCTCGGCCTGCGCGACGAGAAGGCCGCAGGTGCGGCTTCGGGGCGCGATTATGTGACCCCGTTGGTCGAGATGCTGCTCGACGAGCGCCTGAAAGCCCGTGCCGCAAAGGACTGGGCGGCTTCCGACCGCATCCGCGACGGGCTGGCCGCAGCCGGTATCCGTGTCAAAGACCGCAAGGACGGCAGCGACTGGGAACTGGAATAAGCGGAAAAAGGGAAGATCCGGATCCCGGGCGGAACTGTCGCCGCCGTGCGCGGACGGTCGGGGCGGGCGCCCCTGCGGGTGTGCCGCTGTGGCGGGATGGCCTTGTGCAGTATGCCGGGCGTGTCCCCGCTCCCGTTCCGGAGGTGCCTGCGTGCCGTAATCAAGGAATAGTTAGGTAGTTCGTCCGGCTTTCGCCCGGACAGAGTTGATAATATATGATATGTCTGCAACGATAAAAGGGGCGGCGACGGAGCTCGGGACGGAGCGTATCCGCAAGCTGCTCATGCAATATGCCGTGCCGGCGATCATCGCCATGACGGCTTCTTCGCTCTACAACATGGTCGACAGTATTTTCATCGGCCACGGGGTAGGGCCGTTGGCCATTTCGGGCCTTGCGCTGACCTTCCCGCTGATGAATCTCGCCGCGGCTTTCGGTTCGCTGGTGGGTGTGGGTGCTGCGACGCTGGTGTCCATGCGCCTCGGGCAGCGCGATTACGGGACGGCGCAGAACATCCTGGGGAACGTCGTGGTGCTGAACCTCATCATCGGCCTGGCGTTCGGTATCACAACGCTGCTGCTGCTCGACCCGATCCTCTACTTCTTCGGGGCGAGCGAGGCGACGATCGGCTATGCCCGCGACTACATGTCGATCATTCTCATGGGGAATGTCATCACGCACATGTATCTGGGCCTGAACTCCGTGCTGCGGGCTTCGGGGCATCCGCGCAAGTCGATGTACGCCACCATCTATACGGTGGTCATCAACGCGGCGCTCGACCCGCTGTTCATCTACGGCTTCGGGTGGGGTATCCGCGGCGCGGCCATCGCCACGGTGCTGGCGCAGGTCATCGCGCTCATCTGGCAGTTCCACATCCTTTCGGACAAGAGCGAACTGCTCCATTTCCGGCGCGGCATCTACCGCCTGCGCCGGAAGATCGTGCGCGACATCCTGGCCATCGGCATGTCGCCGTTCCTGATGAACCTGGCGGCGTGTTTCATCGTCATCCTGATAAACAAGGGGCTCAAGCAATACGGCGGCGACCTGATGATCGGGGCCTACGGCATCGTCAACCGCCTGGCATTCTTCTTCGTGATGATCGTCATGGGCATCAACCAGGGGATGCAGCCCATTGCGGGTTATAACTTCGGTGCGCGGCAGTACGACCGTGTGCTGCGCGTGCTGCGGCTGACGATCATCGGTGCCACGTGCGTCACGGGCGCCGGGTTCCTGATGGGCGAGCTGGCGCCCCGGCTGGCGGTGTCGGCCTTTACGAACGATCCCGAGCTGATCCGCCTGGCGGTCGAGGGAATGCGCATTGTTTTCATCTGTTTCCCGATCATCGGGTTCCAGATGGTGGCTACCAACTTCTTCATGAGCATCGGCATGGCCGGCAAGGCGATCTTCCTGTCGCTTTCGCGCCAGCTGCTGTTCCTGATGCCGGGACTGATTTTCCTGCCCCATATTTTCGATGTCCATACCCGCTGGGACGGCAGTTGGGGCGTGTGGTGCGCGATGCCGCTGTCTGACCTGATGGCGTCGGCCGTAGCCTTCTTCATGCTGGTATACCAGTTGCGAAAATTCCGGGCGCAGATGGATGCGGCCCGTTCAACGAACCTCCAATAATGCCGATTATGGAAGATAAATTCGTCATCAACATCGGTCGCCAGCTGGGCAGCGGCGGCAAAGCCGTCGGCGAGGCCGTGGCACGCAGGCTCGGGATCGGGGTCTATGACAAACAGCTCATCAACCTGGCCGCCGAGCAGAGCGGCCTGTGTCCCGAAGTGTTCGAACGGGTCGACGAAAAGGAGTCGCGCAACCTCTTTTCGACGCTCGTCGCCTACCTGCGCTCGCCGTTCGTCGGGAGCGAATATGCCGGGAGCAACGTGCTCAGCAACGACGCCCTGTTCAAGATCCAGAGCGACGTGATCCGCGACATCGCCGCGCGCGAGTCGTGTGTTTTCGTCGGCCGCTGTGCCGACTACATCCTGCGCGACCATCCGCGGGCGGTGAATGTCTTTGTCGCGGCCGACCGTGCCGACCGTTGCGAGCGGCTCTGCCGCCAGTGCGGCATTACGCCCGGGGAGGCCGAGGCCCGGATGGATAGGGAGGATGCGCGGCGCGCGGCGTACTACAACTATTACAGCAGCGGTACGTGGGGCATGGCTTCGACCTACCACCTCTGCGTCGATTCGTCCGTGCTGGGGATCGACGGCACGGTGGATTTCGTGCTGGAGTTCGTGGAGCGCAAACTGGGGGTGAAACCCGGGGCGATTTAATTGTCAATACCGTAAATTTATGATACTTGCAGATCAGATAAAGGAGTTGGAGCAGCGCCGCGAGGCTTTGGAACGATGTCTGGGCATCGACCAGAAACGCATCGACCTGCGCAACGAGGAGGAAAAGACCCAGGAACCCGATTTCTGGGACGCGCCCGACAAGGCGCGCGAGCAGTTGCGCAAGGTCGCCGCCATCAAGGCGTGGGTCGACGACTACGATGCCGTGGCCAAGGATGTCGAAGACCTGGGGCTGATGCCCGATTTCGTGAAGGAAGGGGTCATGAGCGAGGCGGAGATGGACGACCATTACGCACAGACGCTCGAGCGTATCGAGACGCTCGAAATGCGCAACATGCTGCGCCGCGAAGAGGACAAGCTGGGGGCGATCATGGACATCAACGCCGGAGCCGGGGGTACCGAGGCGCTCGATTGGGCGTCGATGCTCCTGCGCATGTATACCCGCTGGGGCGAGGCGCACGGTTACAAGGTCAAGGTGCTCGACTACCAGGCCGGCGACGAGGTGGGCGTGAAATCCTGTACGCTGGAGTTCGAGGGCGAGTATGCCTACGGGTACCTCAAGAGCGAAAACGGCGTGCACCGTATGGTGCGCCTCTCGCCTTTCAATGCCAATAACAAACGCCAGACGACTTTCGCCTCGGTGTTCGTGTCGCCTGCCGTGGACGATACGATCGAGGTTACGGTCAACCCGTCGGACATCGAGTGGGATACGTTCCGTTCGAGCGGCGCCGGGGGGCAGAATGTCAACAAGGTCGAGACAGCCGTGCGCCTGCGCTACCACGGCAAGGATGCCGATACGGGCGAGCCGGTGGAGTTCCTGATCGAGAATATGGAAACCCGTTCGCAACTGATGAACCGCGAGAATGCCATGCGCATCCTCCGTTCGAAGCTCTACCAGCGGGAACTGGACAAGCGTATGGCCACGCAGCAGGCGCTCGAGGCTTCGAAGAAGAAGATCGAGTGGGGATCGCAGATCCGCTCCTATGTCTTCGACGACCGGCGTGTGAAAGACCATCGCACGGGCGTGCAGACTTCGGCTGTCGAGGCGGTGATGGACGGCGACCTGGATGCCTTCATCAAGGCCTACCTGATGGAATACGGCGCCGAGGCGTAGCTCCTCCGCGGCCGGTTCCGACAACCGGTTCGCGTACGGCCGGTATTTCCCGCAGGCCGATCCGCATTGTATCGGGTGCCCGGTTCTTATTGCCCAGCCCACTTCTGCCGTGCCGCCGGCCCTTGTGTCCCGCCGCACCCGCTGCCGGGCGGAGGCAGGGCAGGCTGCCGGAGGATTCCCTGCCGGGGGGGCGATATCCGGCGGGCAGGAAGCCCGGGCGTTATAAATTGTTATCTTTGCCGTATGAAGAAATTTGTCATCTCCCTGTTGTCCGTTATCTTCCTTTGCGCTGCGGCCACGGCGCAGGTATTGGTCGGTATGACCGACACGACGGCTTATTTCCCGCAGCTGGAAGGGCGGCGCGTGGCGGTGCTGGCCAACCATACGGCCGTCGCGCGGTTCTGCGCCGGTGCGCCGGGAGCTGCGGCGGACACTGCGGTTCGGTTGCCGGGGGCGGCGTCCGACGGGACGATACACCTGGTCGACCTGCTGCACGGTCGGGGCTTCGACGTGACCGGCATTTTCTCCCCCGAGCACGGGTTTCGCGGTACGGCCGACGCGGGCGAGCATGTCGCAAGTTCGGTGGATGCTGCGACCGGGATCCCGATCCGCTCGCTCTACGACGGGAATACGAAGCGCCCTTCGGACGAAGCCATGCGGTCGTTCGACGTACTGGTGGTCGACATGCAGGACGTGGGTCTGCGGTTCTATACCTACTATATCACGATGCTCCGTATGATGGACGCCTGTGCCGAATCCGGCCGCAGCGTTATCGTGCTCGACCGTCCCAACCCCAACGGGCACCACGTCGACGGCCCCGTGCTGGACATGAAATACAAATCGGGCGTCGGGGCGTTGCCGATCCCCGTGCTGCATGGCCTGACGATGGGCGAAATCGCCCGGATGGCCGTCGGCGAAGGCTGGGCCGCAAGCTGCGACCTGCAAGTCGTGCGTTGCCGCAATTATACGCACGACACTCCGTACGAGTTGCCCGTCGCCCCGTCGCCTAACCTGCCGACGCAACGGGCCGTCTACCTCTATCCCTCGGTGTGCCTCTTCGAAGGTACGGTCGTGAGCCTCGGGCGCGGTACGGATAAACCGTTCGAGGTTTACGGACATCCCGACATGACCGGCTGCCTGTTTTCGTTTACGCCCCGTCCGACTGCGGGAGCCAAACATCCGCCGCTCGAAGGCAGGCTTTGCCACGGCGTCGATTTGAGCCGGATGCCGCTCGGCGAAGCCCGGGCGGAGGGCCTGACCCTGAAGTATGTGATCGAAGCCTGCCGCAACCTGGGGCTGGACGATAAGTTTTTTACGCCGATGTTCGAAAAGCTCATCGGCGTGGGGTATGTCCGTGAAATGATCCTTGCCGGAGCTTCGGAGGCCGAAATCCGAGCCCGCTGGGCGGACGACGTGCGGCGCTTCCGGAAGCTGCGCGGGCGCTACCTGCTTTACGAATAATCTGACAACCGCCCCGGATGATTCCGGGGCGGTTGTCAGATGAAAGCGGGATGGCCGGTGCTTGATTTGGCGTGGAAATAGTGACGCCTGCTTCGTTGCAGCCGCCCCGCCGGATCGCCGCCTGCCCTCCCCTTTACGGGAAAAAGGATGCAGGTACTCTTTCCCCCGTAGGTCTTGCAACGCCTGTTCGGAAAATTTTCCCATGCCCAAGTTCGCCGCCTGCCTTGCAACACGGACATCCATGTGGCGAGGGCGGAAACCGGCAGGCAAAATATTTCGGTTTCTATGCTTTCCGGTCTTTGTGATTATTACGGAATTTCCCGCGAAGAGTTTTTCAGGGGTGTCGGGTCGGCCGAATAAAAGCGTCCCAAAAGGGACGCTTTTTCGTTAAACGACCTCCGTGATCCGGTCGTCCTCGGTGACGGGCCGGATGACCCGGCACGGGTTGCCGAAGGCGATGACCCCGGCCGGGATGTCGCGCGTTACGACGCTGCCGGCGCCGATGACCGTGCCGTCGCCTATCGTCACGCCCTGCATGACCACGCAGTTGCCGCCGATCCAGACGTTGTCGCCGATGGTGATAGGAAGCGAGCGCATGACGCCCGCGTTGCGCTGGTCGGGCAGCAGGGCGTGCGTCACGGTGTAGATGCCCACGTTGGGGCCGATGAATACGTGGTTGCCGATGGTCACGGGCGCTTCGTCGAGGATCGTGAGGTTGAAATTCCCCGTAAAGTCGTCCCCGATTGAAATCTGCGACCCGAAATCGCAGTGGAACGGGCTGTGGATGCAGAATGTGCCGCCCGTGCGGCCGAACAACTGCCGGATGATCGCATTGCGTTCCTCCTCGCGGCTCGGGGGCAGGCTGTTGAACCGGAAGACCAGTTCTTCGCAGCGTTGCAGTGCCTCCCTGATCTGCGGCTTGCGGGCGTAGAGCCACATGCCGGTTTTCATCTTTTCAAGGTCGTCCATAATTTTATTTTTCGTAGTTGTTTATTTCTATGCCCTGTCGGACGCATTTCCCGGGTTTGCCGTGCCGCGTGGCTAACTCTCCTCCGGGAAGGGGAGGGCAGGCTTGCCAATGCGGCCACAGGCGGTGGGCAACAGCGGGCGGAAGCGAAAATCCGGGCCGGGAATTCCTGCTATGTCGCATTGTATAATCCGCTCATTCCGAGCTGAAATATTCGTATGCCGCCCTGGAGACCGCAGCGGCGATGGCAGCATTTGCGGCGTCGTTTTCTTCCGATTCGGTGACGAATACGGCGATGCAGTAGCGGCATCCGTCGGGCAGGAGCACATAGCCGGCATCGTTGTCCGCAATGCGGATGCCTTCGGCCGTGCGGTCGGATGAGCCGGTCTTGTGTCCGATCACGGTTCCGGCTGGCAGCCCGGCTTTCAGTTTGTTCGTTCCCGTCGTTGCCTCGCACAACAACCGTTGCAGGAGAGCGTTGTACTCCCCTTTGAGCAGCCTGCCCTGCAGGAACAGGTCGAACAGTGTACAGACGGACGAAGGGCGTGCCTTGTTGACCCGCTGGTTCCCGATGCCGCGGTGCATTTCCTCCTCGCTGGCGGCGATGCAGATGCCGCCGATCCCCAGCGAACGGACGTAGGCCTCTACGGCTGCGGGGCCGCCTGCTTCCCGCAGCAGGATGTCGCAGGCGATATTGTCGCTCTCCGACACCGTGTAGCGGAGCAGCTGTCCGAGCGTCAGCGTGCCTCCACTTTCGGGCAATGAATCGCGCATCGGGCTGTATGTGCCGGGTAGGAGCAGGTCGGGCGTGATGCTGATCGGCTGCGTGAGCGGTGTGCCTTCGCGCTGCATGCGGTCGAGTACGGCCAGCGCCACGGGGAATTTGAAGACGCTCATCATCGGCAGCAGGGAGTCGTTTCGCGCGACTGTCTTCCCGTCGGGAGTGCGGATTGCGACCCCGACGAAGGCTTTGTGCCCCGACACGATTTCATCCAGCCGGGATTCGAATTGTCGTGTCGCCGTATCGCAAGACGCTGCGAGAACCGACAGGCATAGGAGCAGGAGTTTTTTCATAGGCTGGCAGGGGATAAAAAAGCACACCTTTTCGGGGTGTGCTTTTTTTCGGATTTCTCCGCGTCGCTTATCCTTCGATGATAGCCTCGCTCGGGCAAACGCCGGCGCAGGTACCGCAGTCGATGCACTTATCGGGATCGATGACATAGATATCGCCGGCCGAGATCGCTTCGGTCGGGCACTCGCCGATGCAGGTGCCGCAGGCAACGCAGGAATCAGTGATTTTGTAAGCCATTGTGTTAAAAATTTATTGTTAAGGTGTGTGTTGTGTCCGGCAAATATAGGAACTTATTTGATAATATCAAAACCCGTATAGGGAATCAGCGCCTCGGGGATGCGGATGCCGTCGGGGGTCTGGAAATTCTCCAGCAGGGCGGCCACGATACGCGGCAATGCCAGCGACGAGCCGTTGAGCGTATGCGCCAGCTGCGTCTTCTTGTCGGCATCCTTGTAGCGGAGTTTCAGGCGGTTGGCCTGGAACGACTCGAAGTTCGACACGGAGGATACCTCCAGCCAGCGTTTCTGTGCCTCGGAATAGACCTCGAAATCGTAGGTCAGCGCCGAGGTGAACGACATGTCGCCGCCGCACAGGCGCAGGATGCGGTAGGGCAGCCCCAGCGACCTGACGATCGACTCCACGTGCGCCACCATGCCGTCCAGCGCTTCGTACGACGCTTCGGGCAGGCTCAGCTGCACGATCTCGACCTTGTCGAACTGGTGCAGGCGGTTCAGCCCGCGCACGTCCTTGCCGTACGAACCGGCTTCGCGGCGGAAGCAGGGGGTGTATGCGGTCATCTTTACCGGGAAATCCTTTTCGTCGAGGATCACGTCGCGGTAGATATTCGTCACGGGCACTTCGGCCGTCGGGATCATGTAGAAATTGTCGGCCGTAGCGTGGTACATCTGCCCTTCCTTGTCGGGCAGCTGGCCCGTGCCGAAGCCCGAGGCTTCGTTGACCATGATCGGCGGTTCCACTTCGAGGTAGCCGGCCCGGGTGTTGCAGTCGAGGAAATAGTTGATCAGCGCACGCTGCAGACGGGCTCCCTTGCCTTTGTAGACGGGGAATCCGGCGCCCGTGAGTTTCACGCCCAGGTCGAAGTCGATGATGTCGTATTTGCGTGCCAGTTCCCAATGGGGCAGCGGGTTTTCGGGCAGCTGGGTATAGCTTTCGACCAGCTTCACGACGAGGTTATCCTCGGCGGTCTTGCCTTCGGGCACGATGTCGGCCGGGAAATTGGGCAGCGAGACGATCGCTGCCTGCAACTCCTCCTGCACGTCGTGCGATTCGGCCTGCAGGCGGTTGGATTTTTCCTTGAGGTCGGCGACGAAGCGCTTGCGCTCCTCGGCTTCGTCGCGGCGGCCCTGTCCCATCAGCGCCCCGATCTCCTTGGCGGCTTTGTTCTGCGCTGCCAGCGTATTGTCCAGTTCGGTCTGGATGGCCTTGCGGCGGTCGTCCAGCGTTTCGATCCTGGCGATGACCGGTGCGGCGTCCATTCCCTTCTTGGCGAGCTTGCGGATCGCGGCCTGCTTGTCATCGCGGATTTGCTTTATCGTAAGCATGGTATCCTGTGGTTTTTTGTGTATTCGTGTTTACAAACTGCAAAATTATAAAAAACACGTCAACTTGCACTCCTGTCGCTCTGTTTTTTGCCTGTTTCATGAAAAAACCGGGTTCCCGTCGTGTGCGGGAACCCGGTTTTCATAGGGTTGCGGAACCGGTCAGAGCCTGTGCAGTTCCAGGCCGGTGCGGAGAGTCTTGCCTGCGGCCTGTTTCCGGGCATCCCCGGCGGATGCCGGCGCCTGGGCTTTGGCGGCGGGCCTGATCGTCGTCGGAAGCAGGTCTTCGCTCAGCAGGTAGGTCGTGAACCGCTGTCCGTCCACTTCGATGGACTGCGTTTGTGCCGGGGCGGCGTTTGCCGCCGCGGACGCCTGTTTGAGCGGTACCATGCTGATGGCCGAATAGCTCCGCGAACCCACATATTCGCGCAGGTAGCTCGAACTGCTTGCCTGCGGCGTGCTGAAGAGCAGGAACATGTAGCTGTTGATGGCGTTCTTCGAGTAAGGACTTGCCGCCCAGTAGAGTTTGTCCCCGATGTAGCCGATGGCCAGGCTGTTGTCGCCCCAGTAGATCATCAGCCCGTCCGAGAACCCGAGGCGTGCGTAGTTCTGCCCGTATGTGCCGGCCGCCTGCGTCTCGACGATGAGCATGTGCTTCTCCTTGTCGTAGTAGCCGTTCAGTTCGGGTGCGAAGTCGCGCATGTCGGACATGCCCTTGATGAGGACGTCGCGGTCGTTGACGCGCGTGATGTCGATACGGTAGTTGCCCTGCGTGTCGTTCGAACCGGCCGTTATGGTCGCCGTGGCATTGAATGCGCCCAGGAAGTCCGCCATGGTCTTCGTCTGGTCGAAATCCGAGGCGAAATAGCCCTGTGTCGAGCCGGTCTTCGATACGAACGCCGTATCGCCGAACGAGTTGGTCATCAGCAGGGCGAGAACATACGTGCTGCCCTGGTCGAGCGTGTTGAACGCCGTGGCGCGTCCTTCTTCCGAGTTGAGCTCGGCGATCATCTCCTCGGCGATGTCGTACCCGCGGTCAGCAGTGAGTTCTTCGAGGGTCATCCCGAGTGCCTCGCACAGGTAATCGGCGATGTCGGTCTTGACGCAGAGGTATTTCATCGTGGCCACGTTGCTTGTCTGCATCTCCCAGATGAGCGTGTTGTAGGGCGAGTAATTCAGGTTGTCGGTCGGTGCGTAGAACTTGAATTCGTTGACCTTGATTCCGTATTCTTTCTCCGGGTCGCACGTGAAGCGCTGCGAGTAGAGCTTGCACGGGTTGTCGATCGAGTCGTAGGCCAGCGCGACGGCGGTGTAGTTTCCCTTGGGGACGTTCCATACCGATGCGTCTTCGCTGTACAGCGTCACGGTGGGGACGACGCCCTCCAGCTTGTCGTCGATGAGCTGCTGGCGGATCTCGTCCTGACGCTGCGTGTCAGCCGTGATGTCGCCCTCCACGACCGAAGCCTTGTAGAACTTGGTGTAGCTGTTGGGCGAGAAGTAGAGCTTCGGGGCGCGGAACCCTGTGGCCGTGGTCTCGATGCCCTGGAACTCGATGTCCACGATCGGCGTCGTGTCGGGTTCGCTTTCGAAGACGAGTTTTTCGGTGCCCTGGCTGAAGTATCCCGACGACACATAGTAGATCAGGTAGAACGAGAAGGTGTCCTTACCGTCGAACGTGCAGGGGTAGGAGGCGTAGGCGCTCTCATTGCCCGTGTACTCGGCCATGTCGGCCACATAGACGTACTCGTTGTAGTTCGAGTTGAAATATCCGATCGACTGTCCCGGGACGGTGCAGGTGTTGTCGTCGTGGAGGATGAACTTGAACGCCACGCCGCTGGCCCAGTCCTTCAGGCGGAAGATGTTGGCTCCGACGGCCTTTTCCACCTCCAGCCCCGAGTCGCGTCCGGTGTAATAGAGCGAGTAGTGATAAGTGGCGAGTTGCTGCACCTGCCCGCCATCGCTGCCGATGCGCATGTAGGGCTCCCAGGTCAGCTCGTACGAAGCCGAAAGGGCCACCTTGTCGCTGAACTGCGAAACCTGCGCGCCGTCGTCGCCGGGGTTGACTTCGCGTTTCGAGATCAGGAGCGTCGTTTTGTAGTTCGAGCCCATGATGAAATTCGATAGGTCTACCTCCACGGGGACGGTCACCGAGTATTTCCCGTCGGGGATGGTTACCTTGGATGGTACTTTGAACCGGGTGAGGTTGTTCAGGTCGCTGGTCTTCTGCGCCAGGTATACCGTGTAGGAGCCTCGGTTGCCCGTGCGGGCTATCTGCACGTCGATGGTGCCGCTCTGGGCATCCTGTGCAAACTCCTTTTCGATGGACGACTGGATGAAGTGTATCTCCTTCGAGTCGTCCTTGTTGGGGTTGTAGTAGGTGCCTTCCTGCGTCTTGCTGCAGGCCGCGCCGAACAGCAGGAGTGCCACACCCAGATATTTCGATATGTTTTTCATAGTATGCATGGATTAATCACTTCTTAACAATGCGTTATCACGGGTTTTGGTCTTCCTCGTTGATATTCGGGTTGGCGTTGATCTCATCCTGCGGGATGGTCATCACCCAGTCGTACGTGTCGGCTTTGGTCAGGTCGACGTTGCGGCGGCTCATGCCCGAGAGGCACTCTTCCGAGAAGCCGTCGTCCGCACGGCGGTCGATGCCCTGTCCCAGGCGGCGGACGTCGAACAGGCGCCCGTATTCGCCCCAAAGCTCGATGCGGCGCTGGATGAGGATGTCCTCGAGTAACGATCCCGTCCATGTCGTGGTCGTGGCTCCCAGGTTCAGCCCGCTGCGGTTGTTGGCGTTGTAACGCGTGTCGCGTTCGGCCATGACCGTGTTCATCAGGTCGCGGGCGACCTGTACGTTGTTCGGCAGGTTCTCCGAGCGGAGCGCCGCCTCGGCCGCCGTGAAGTACATCTCCTCGACGCGCATGTAGATATAGTCACCCAGCCACGACGCGACGTTGCTGAACGCGAATTTCCTGCCTACATAGGGGGCGTCCTTGTCATTGGGATCCCACCAGTCGCGGCGGACATCGGTCGGGTTCATGCGGTTGTAAAGCTGTTTGTTGATGACTTTGGCCGCCGATTTCGCATACTGGCCGTCCTGGTTGTCCATGTGGGCGAAGAAACTGGCATAACCGCCGGCCTGGTCTGCCACCTGGATGCCCGCTCCCCACATGACGTTGGAGCTGTTGAGCGAGTTCATGCCGCCCATCAGGTCGCTCTTGGTGCCGACCGCATAGCCGCCTTCGTCGATCACGCGCTTTGCGGCTGCATAGGCTCCGTCCCAGTCGCCTTCCACCAGGCAGGCGCGCGACTTGATGCCCAGCGCCACGTAGAGGGTGATGTGCGATTTGTTGCCCGTCGACAGCGAGCTCTCCCTGCCGGTTTCGAGGTAGCCGATCGCCTTGTCGATATCCTCGTCGATGAGGCCGTAGACCTGTTGCAGCGTAGCGCGCGGCTGTCCGCCGGTGTCGATCGAAGTGCCCGTGGTGTAGACCGGTACGCAGGCTTCCGTCCAGCGCTGGCGGCCGTTCATCGGGTCGTAAGGCGCACGCGAGAACCAGGTCGCCAGGTTCAGGTAGCAGAATGCGCGGATGGCGTAGGCCTGTCCCACGACATAGGCCACGTCGGCCTGGCTGCCCTCCATCGCCGGGGCTGCGTCGATGATGTAGTTGACATTGGATATCCACCTGTAATTGGCGTACCATACGTCGTAGGAACGGAAGATCGAACTGGTGTAGTTGGACTTCATGTTGTAGGTATGGTCGTGCCAGAACCAGCCGTTGCCCTGCGACTGCATGATCAGGTCGTCGGCCATGACGTCGAGCGCCAGGTTGTAGGCTGCGATGCCGAAACATTGGTGGGTATTGCCCGTCGTAGACCATCCGGCCGTCCACATTGAGCGGTAAACGCCGTTGACCGAAGTGATGGCCGTCGAAGCCGCCTTGAGCAACTCCTCGGCCGATCCCGAGTCGGTCGGGGAGAATTCGAGCATCGACTGGCTGCACGAGCCCATCGTCAGCGTCACGAACGAAATAATGCTATAAAATATTTTTTTCATACTTGTTTCCTCCCTTGGTTAAAAGTTCAAATCGAGGCCGAAGGCGATCACCCGCGACGGGGCGTAGCTGTAAGCCACGTTTCCGGTGAAGTTGTACTGCGGATCCATGCCGTCCATGTGGTTGAACATGGCGATGTTGTCGAATGTGGCGTAGATGCGCAGCGACTCGATGTCCAGTTTGCCCAGCCAGCGCTTGGGCAGCGTGTAGCCGATCGTGATGTTCTTAATGGCGAAGTACGAGGCGCTGATGAGCGAGTTGTCCGAGGTGGCGTAGCTGCCGCCGACCTCGAGCATCGGCACGTCTGTCCGGTCGCCAGGTTTCTGCCAGCGGCGTTTGGCGTTCTTGTGCCAGTTGTTACCGGCGTACTGCACGTTCATCGTCCCGCTGTAAAGCCCGTCGTATACATACCCGCCGATCGAATAGGTCGTCAGGAACGAAAAGTCGATGTTCTTGAAGATCGTGAAGTTGGAACCGATGCTGCCGAAGAGCTTCGGCTCGCGGCTGCCGTGGTAATACTTGCTCAGCGAAGCCATCGAGACGTTGTCGGTGATGTATTCGTCGCAGCGTACGTTCGTCAGCTTGCCGTTGTCGTCGACCGACTGCGTCCAGTAGGCGTAGTAGAGCTGCTTGCCCGTTGCGGGGTCTACGCCCGCCGTCTTCGGAAGGTAGAACGTGTAGATCGGCTTGCCGACCTCGATCACGCGGAGCCCCGAGGTGATGACGTCCTGGCCGCCGGTCAGCCCCAGCACCTTGTTGCGGTTGAAGGAGCCCATGACCGTTGCGTCCCAGCGGAAATTGGGCTTGTCGAGCACCGTCCCGCGGATCGTGGCTTCGAGGCCCTGGTTGCGCATCGAACCCGCATTGGCGTTGTAGTTCTTGAACCCGGTGGAGAGTGCCATCGGGTACTCGAGCAGCATGTCGGTCGTCTTGCGGGTGTAGTATTCGACCGAAAGGGCGAGGCGGCCGTTGAACATCGTGGCTTCGATGCCCGTGTTCAGGTTGGCGTTCTTCTCCCAGGTGACGGACTTGTTCTCCAGGGTCTTGCGCATGGCGCCGGCTTCCGAGGCGTTGGCCCAGGTGTAGTCGTAGTTTCCCTGCCAGGCGTAGTAGGTTCCCAGATTGTCGTTGCCCTGCACGCCGTACGATACTTTCAGCGTCAGGTTGTCCAGCCACGAGCGGGCACCCTCCATGAACTGCTCTTCGGAGATGCGCCACGATGCGCCGACCGACCAGAAATGTCCCCAGCGGTCGCTCTTGTAGAAACGCGACGAGCCGTCGGTACGCCAGCTGGCGTCGATGTAGTAGCGGTCTTTGTAACCGTAGTTGAGGCGCGAAAAATAGGACTCGATGGCCATGTTGTGCGAATAGCTGCTGTTCTGGGTCGTCGTCACCGCAGGGTCGAGCTCGTCGATGCCGTCCACGATGCCCGTCTTCTCGCCTTTGGCGTAGTTGTATTTGTAACGGTAGTATTCGTGGCCCAGCAGGGCGTTGACCGAGTGGTCTCCGAACATGCGGTCGTAAGTGAGCAGCTGGTTGAACGTGTAGCTGATCGTGCGGGTATTGGTCTTGCCGATCATACCTCCCTGCGTCGCTGCGTTGCCGTGGTATTTGTTGTATACGACCGTACCCTGGTAGTCGTTGAAGTCGGTACCCATGTTGAGCGAGAACTTCAGTCCGTAGAGTTTGGCGTCCTCCCTGGTCGTGCCGAACGTGGCATAGGTACGGGCCGAAAGGGAGTTTCGCGTGTTGTAGGACTTGTTGTTGTAGAGCTCGGCCTTCGAGTTGAAACCCTGTGCCGAGGGGCGGTTGGCAAAGCCGTTGTCGTCCTCCGAACCGTATTCGTACTGGCGGTTGCCGGACGCGTCCAGCACGTTGCTGCCGGCCATGTCCTTCAGGTAGACGGGATAGACGGGCGCCATGAACTGCGCCGTGTACCAGACGTTCGAGGTGCTTGTGTCGGTGAAGCTCAGGTAGTCCGATTCGCTGTGTGCGAAGTTGGCGTTCATGCCGATCTTGAACCAGTGCTTGGCCTGCGTATCGACGTTCACGCGTCCCGTGTAACGGTTGAAGTCGGTATTCTGGAGAATACCGTCCTCCTTGTAATAGCCCAGCGATACGAGGTAGTTCGAACGCTCCGACCCGCCGTTCACCGAGATGATGTGCTCGGTGCGTATGGCCGATTCGTCGCTGATCTCGTCCATCCAGTTCTCATTCCACGCGGCCTTGGCGTCCGGGCGGATCCTGCCCGTCGTCTGGTCGATCAGCGTTTCCCACGTGTAGTTTTTGTAGGGGTTGTAATACTCGGGGTTTTTCAGCCCGCCGATCTGCTGGCCGAGGTTGTTCGCCGCATAGCGGCTGGCACCTTCGAAATCCATGCCCGTACCGTACTGGGCGCTGTTGCGCAGCGCTTCGTAGCTCATTTCGACGTAATCCTTCATGTTCACCAGGTCGTAACGGTTCAGTGCGCGCGAGGCGATGCCGACGTTACCCTTGTACGATATGCGTACCCGGTCGTTTTTGCCCTTCTTGGTCGTGATGACGATCACGCCGTTGGCACCGCGCGATCCGTAGAGCGCACCGGCCGATGCGTCCTTGAGGACGGTCATCGACTCGATGTCGTTCGGGTTGAGCGAGCTCAGCGAGCCGTCGTAAGGCACGCCGTCCACGACGTAGAGCGGCGTGGATACGGCATTGATCGACCCGATGCCGCGTACGATGACCGAGGCGCCTTCGCCCGGCTGGCCGCCGCCCGAGGCCACCTGGACGCCGGCAACGGTACCTTCGAACGATTTGCTGATGTTGCCCACCACGCGCTTCTGCAACTCGTCGCCTTTGACTACGGCGGCCGAGCCGGTGAACGACTCCTTCTTGGCCGTGCCGTAGGCTACGACCATGACGCCTTCGATCTGGGCGGCGTCTTCCTGCATTGCGATGTCGACCTGGGTGCGGCCCGCGACCTGTACCTTGGCCGGTTTGTAGCCGATGTAGGAGATCAGGAGCGTGGCGTCGGACGGGACGTTGGAAAGCGTGTAGTGTCCCGTGATGTCCGTGCTGGCGCCCTGCGTAGTGCCCTCCACGACGACATTGGCCCCGATGACGGGTTCGCCGTTGGCTCCGGTTACCATGCCGCTGACGGTGGCATTCTGCGCCGAGGCCGACGCCATGCACACAAGCGACACCATGCACCAGAGAATTGCTGCTATCTTGTTCATACGTGTACTCTTATTTTAAAATCTGCTTGTTGTGAATGATTGTCCAGAGGTCGCCTTCGGGACGTGCGTCTGCGGGCAGCGTGAAACTTTCCATCGGGAAGATGAACTTCCCGGGGTTGTCGATCGGCCTGCCGACGAGCGATCTGAGCGGTGCGGCGCTGCGGGTAGCCGCCTGCGTCGAGGCGTCGGGAGCCGCGTCGGTCGTCACCGAACCGTATTTGGTGAGGGCGTCGCCGACGCTGTTCTTTGCTGTGACCATGAACACATAGGTCGTCGAGGGCTTGATGCCGTTGCTCTGCTCGAAGACGATGGCGAAGCCGTTGCCGTTGATGTAGGGGATGAATTCGTCCTTGATGTCCGAACCGTACTCCTCGATCAGCTGCGGGTATTTCGACTCGGCAATCTCAGCGATGGCGGTCTGCGGAAAGATGGCGTATCGAGCCGAGGAAACGGATACGCCCTGCATGACCCCGGCGATGGTGTTGTGCGTCGGGCCGTAGTGCTCGTCCTTGACCGGCCGCGCCATGAACCAGGTGGCCGACGAGGTGCTGGTCTTCGTGGTGACGGAGTTGACGCAGAGCGTTTCGTCTCCGCCCGACGAGGTTGCCAGCGAGAGCAGCGTGTAGGACGTTCCCATGTTGGCCGCGGAAACCATGTTGTAGCCGGTGGTGCTGTTGACCATCGTGAGCAGGGATTCTTCCACCGGGTAGCTGTAATCGTCGTCCTTGAGGAATGCGGTGATGCTCTGCTTGTCGTTGGCATCGGGGAACACCTGGCTGAATAGCTTGGTCGTGAGCGTACGGTAACGGACGCTGGTCACGTCCTGACCCTGCCAGAGCGTCCATACGGAGTTCGTCCATCCGTAGCCGGTCAATCCGGCATAGGCGTTGGTGATGTAGAAGCTCTGCTTGAACCAGTCGCTGCCGCCGTAATTCGGGCCGTCGGAATAACCGTCGGACGTGGTCTTGAACTGCACGGACGAAAGTCCCCGCGTGATCTGTCCCTTGAGATTCATGCCGAAGGCGAACGTCACGTAGCTAAGTTCGGGCGTGAGTCCCTTGACCTGGATGGTCTGGGTTCCCGACTTGAGCAGCGAGGCCATGGCCAGCTGGATGCTGATGCCCTGCTGCTGCGCGTATTCGAGCGCATACTCCTGATAGGCTGCGATGATCTCCTCGGGGGTGTTCTTGACGAAGAGCGTAGCCGGGATGACGTCGTAGAAATAAGTCTCGTCGCTCGACGCATAGACGTTGAACTCGACGGCATCCGAGATGACCAGGGTCGGGGCGATCAGGATCGCCGGTATGTCGTCGGCCGAGGTTCTGAAGGGCAGCTCGGCGGGCTCCGAGTTGGTGAAGCGCGTCGCATCGCCCGTCATGGCGCGGAGGCTGAACGTGTAGTCGCGGTCTTTCGACAGGTTGCCCAGCGTGACCATGCGGTCGGTGGTGGTGTAGGTCTGCCCGCCGATGGTATACTCGTAGAGTGCCGTCTCGGGGACTTCCGTCCATGTGATGAGCGTCTTCGAGGCATAGGCGCAGCCGAGCGTGATCTTCGGCTGGGGAAGCTGCTCGAGATCGTCGGTCACTACGTGGACGTAGGTATAGGGCGATTCCGTATTTTCATCCGCGAATTTCGGGGTTGCCTTGACTGCGACGACATATTCTTTTTGGCGCTCCAGGTCGCCGAACGAGAGCTGGCAGGCATCGGTGGAGGTCTCTTCGCTGCCGTTGAACGTGTAGACGTAAGCGCCTGCACCCTCTACGGCCTCCCAGCGAATCTTGAAGCCCGTGGTGGTCAGCTCGCTGACAATAACCTGCGGCTGTGCGACGGGGGTTTTGCCGGACGCGTCGGCCACGTCGTCGTCCGACGAGCATGCACACAGTCCGAGAAGGCTTCCCGCGACCAGGGCCGCGTATCTGTAAAAGGTTTTCATATTTCTGTTTCTCTATTGCGTTAGTGAATATGTCATTCGACGGTCACTTCGACCGGCTTACGGATAGCGGCGCCGTCCGAAACGATGACCGTAGCCTCTCCTTTCCGGAGACCCTTGATCTGCATCACGCCGCCTTGGAGCGAGACTCCGATCACGCCGGGGTCGGAGACGGTGTAGCCCAGGATGTTGGCGGAGAGGAAATAGTCGCGCAGGTCGAGGCTCACCGTGGCACCGGCCGCTACTTTCTGTGCCGGGATGCCGTCCATTTTGGCGATGGTCAGCAGCAGTTTGTAGGCGTCGAGGCGCCCGATGCCCATCATGCCTTCGTATCCGGCGTAGTTGCCTGTGCAGAAGCGGTCTACGGGTTGCGTGCTGCTCAGCAATGCCTGGCGGAGCATCTCGCCCGTCAACCCTTTGCGCTTTTCGGCTCCGTAATAGTAGCTGATAGCCAGGGCGCAGGCTCCCGATACGTGCGGGCAGGCCATCGACGTGCCTTGGATACCTTCATAGGCGGAGCCGCCGTCCGCAGCGACGCTCGTGCTGTAAACACCGCCGTAGGCGTTGCTGAGCATGAGGTCGCCGCCCGGTGCCGACATTGAAACCCATTTGCCGTAGTTGGTATAGTAGGAGGGGGTGCCGAGGTAACTCAGGGCTCCCACGCTCACTACATTGGCATCGGCGGCGGGGTAGCAGTTTTCGTTCGAGGCGTCGTTGCCTGCAGCGAAAACGACGATGCCGCCGGCCATCGGGCCCGTTTGGTTACCGTTTTCATCCAGCCCTGCATATTTGTTGAAATACTGGATGGCGCGGGTCAGCGCCGAATAGGTGCCGTTCTTCCAGTCGGTTTCGGAGATTGTCCCTGCGGTGTATCCCCAACTGTTCTGGCAGATCACGGCGCCGTTGTCGGCCGCGTATTTGAATGCGCGGATCTGCCCCGAGAGGCCTGCGCCCGAGGAGCCCGATTCCGATTTGCCGAGTATCTCGCACGACATGATCTTCACGCCGTCGTTCCGGCCCGAGCCGCCCGCGATGCCGTTGACGCCGATGCCGTTGTTGTTGACCGCGGCGATCGTACCGGCCACGTGGGTGCCGTGCATGAGTTCCTGCGAGAAGTTCAGCTCGCCCGAATTGTTGGTGAAGTTGAACCCGTAGATGTCGTCGACGTAGCCGTTGCCGTCGTCGTCGATGCCGTTGCCCGGGATTTCGCCCGTGTTGACCCACATGTTGGCGGCCAGGTCTTCGTGGTCGTATTTCACGCCCTGGTCGATTACGGCCACGATCACGTCGGGATTGCCCGTCGCGAGCTGCCATGCGGCGTAGACGTTGGCATCGGCACCCATACGGGTCTGCTGCGCGTAGACGTTGCCCGTGTTGTTGTAGTGCCACTGCATGAGCTGTGCCCGCTCGTCCTCGTTGAAGGGGAACGGTATGTCGCGCACCTCGTCGCTGACGGCACGCGTCGGATCCGGATCCCCGGTCGGGGCGGGGGTGTGCATGTAATCCGACGCTACGGCCGGCAGCGAGTACTCGATGATGGCGATGTCCTTGCAGGCCGAAAGCATTCTGGCCATCTCGGACGTTGGGACGGACGGGTCGTATTGTGCATAATACCACAGATGCAACCCTTCCTTGCGGGTGCGTTCCTCGAAGCGTCCACCCGCCGGGAAAAGTCGTTCGAACCTGACGGTGCCGACCGATGTGAGCACCCGGTCGATCTCGTCGATGCCGCTGCCTGCCGGTACGGCGCCCGCGGCACGGGTCTTTTCTACGATGCCCGATGCTTCGTTCTTGAATTTGAGGATGATCTCGCCGTCGATGGCCGCCGAAGAGGCGTTTACGATGACGGGCCCCGCGGTGTCCTCACCGCCGTGGCTCCCCGTTTCTTCCTTGGCGCACGCTGCCAATGCGAGTACGGCTGCGGCCAGGAGTAGCGATTTAAATATATGTTTCATGAATAATCGTATTTTAATGTTTTACTCCTTTACGCAGCGTACCTGTGCCGAGTAAACATGCGCTCCGGTCTGGTAAATGGCCCAGTTGTCGTTGAAATCCTGGCGGTAGCAGTCGGCGCTGGTCGTCACGGGGGTGGGCTGGCAAGTCCAGTAAAATGCCTGGCCGCCCGTGTAGTTGTGCGTCGTCTTGTTGATCGAAAGGTAATAGACGTTGCCGACCATCGGGTAGTAGTCGCCGGTGTTTTTCCAGCGGCGGCCACAGTCTTCGGCCTTGTTCCAGTCCCACTTGTCGCTCACCCCGTTCTCGTCGTAGTCCTCGACCGGGCCCCCGTTGCGCAGGCTCGTGTTGCCGCTGGGGATTCCCCAGAGGTTGCTGCCGGGAACCTTGTAACCTACGGGACAGGGGTCGAAGATGGTTTTCTCGGGGCCCCACAGGCCCGAGTGGGTCACCTTTTCGTCCTTGCTTGCGCAGTACCAGTTGTAGTGGTCGCTGTAATAGGGTTGCAGGTAGGTCATCGGGTTTTGGATCGCATTGGGGATATTTCCCGGGGGCGTGGTCAGCGGCAGCGTCGTCGCATTGAATATCCAGGAACCCGAACCGTTGCCGACCTCATAGTTGGTTTCGTTGTAGGCCGGGATGTTGTTGCTGTCGGTATCCGCATGGTAGGCCGAACGCGCCGGCATGAAGGGGTCTTTGCGCCCCCACTGGTAGAACATGCCGCGGTTGTCGATGTCCATCGGCTCGTTGTTCAGCGCACCGAGGTTGCGGTCCATGATCTGTGCCACCACTTCGTTGGCCGGGTTGATGTGGTCATGCGCAGTGATTTCGTCGTCGCAGACCCAGATATGCCAGCTCCAGAGGATATTGCCGTTGATGTCCTTCACGGCGATCACGGCGTTGCCCTGCGAGCGTCCGGTCGCAAAGGCCACATAACCCTCCTTGTAGACGGGCGCCCCGTCGATGATCTCGCGCGACATGGTCTTGTCCCCGTCGTTGCGCGACTCCCACAGCAGTTCTGCAGCCGCCACGCCGGATATTCCGGTGCCGTAGGCCGCGATGTAGTCGCTCCGGCCGTCGCCCTTGCCGTTGCCCTTGACCGAAGCGTCGAATTTATAGGCTTTGCCGGTGTGGGCGATGTAGCAGTTCGAAGTGCCTTCGGCGCTGAGGTTGATGCTCCGCTCGGCACGCTGGACGAGCGAAACGGTCGCACTGACCTGGTCGCCGTTTTTCTCGCCGCTGACGACGATGCTGCCCGTCAGCGTTTCGGGGCCGGCATTGATCGACGTCTCGACGGCCAGGGTATTGTCCTCCTTGCGGGTGACGGTGAACCAGTCGCCCGTGCTGGTGTAATCCCAGGCCGCGGCGTTTGTCGCCACGACGATCGAAACGCTTCCGCCGTCGGCATCGAAGATCAGTTTGTCGCTCGACACCTCCACATAAGCCGGCCCTTCGGGGGTTTCCGGCCCGATCTTGGTGGTTTCGGTGCAGCCTGCCAGTAAAATCGTCAGCAGCACTGCGATGCAATATGATATGATATATTTCATGTTCTGAAGATTTTACGTGTTACTGTTTCCAGGCGTCGGGTATCTGGGCGTAGTCGCTCAGCTGCGTGCAGCCCTTGAAGCATCCTGCGGTGCTGGTGAGCGCCGTGAGGCCGGAAGCCGGATTGTTCTCCGTGGTACGGTCGTAGAGGTGGTATTTTATTCCGTTGACGATCGTATAGGGCGATTCCCCGCTCAGCGACGTACAGCCCGAAAAGGCGTTCGTAACACTCTTGAGTACGGTGCATTCGTCGAAGATGTCGACCGGGATGCCCTTGAGCGACGAGCAGTCGCGGAACATGCTTGTAATTCCGGTGAGCTTGCCCGCGCTGACGAGAAGGTTTTCGCCGACCGTTTCCAATGCCGTGCAACCGTAGAATACCGAACCGAACGTCGTGCTGCCCGCGCAGTTGAAGACATTTGAGCCGACCTTGCGCAATCTGGTGCAATCGCGGAATATGCCGGTCCAGGTCGAGATCGTCGTATTCTCCCTGAACAGCCCGTCGGGGATCTCCTTCAGCGAGGTGCACTTCTCGAAGGCATACATGAAGGTGGTCGACGGGGCTTTCAGCCCGCTGAATGCATCGGGGGCGATGCGCTCCAGGCTCGTGCAGCCGCTGAACAGGTACGACAGCGTCTTGGTCTTGGTCGTCGCCCCGAACATCCGGGCCGGAACGGCTTTCAGCATCACGCAGTTCTGGAAACATTTGGTAAGCGTCGTTACGTCGGTGTTTTTCATGAACATCCCTTCGGGAATCGTTTCCAGAGCAGAACAGTCTATGAAGGCCTGGTCGAAAGTCGATGCCTTGGCCAGTCCGTCGAACATGCCTGCGGGGATGGCTTTCAGCGCCGGGCATTTCGAGAACAGGAGATCGCACTTGACCGCAGCCGTGCTCTCCCCGAAGAGTACGCCGACCTGCTGGAGAGCCGTGCAGCCTTCGAAGGCGTTGGAGTAAACCGTGACCTTGGAGTTCGCCGAGAAGAGGCCGTCGGGCAGCGAGGCGAGGTTTGCGCAGTTGGTGAATACCTTGCCGAATGCCGTGATCTCCGGGTTGCGGCTGAACAGTTCGGCCGGTACGGTTTTCAGCCCGGAGCCTGCGAAGAGGCTGGTCGCGGTCTTGAGAGCCGGCAATTGGGCAAAGAGGTCGCCCGGGACGCTTTCGAGTGCGGTGCAGTTCTCGAACAGGTTGCCGACGCTGGTGATCTTGGGGGCTCCGGCGAATGCGTCGGGCGATACGGTCTTCAGCTGGGTGCAGCCCTTGAACATCGAGGCGATGCTCGTACACGAGGTGCAGCCGTTGATGATATTGCCGCCGATCTCTTCGAGTGCCGTACAGCCGGCGAACAGGCTCGAGAACGAGGTGACCTTGGTCAGCCCCCTGAACAGCCCTTCGGGGATGCTCTTCAGCGCGGAGCAATCCTGGAATGCGTTGGCGAACGAAGTGACGTTCGTATTGGTTGCGAAGAGGTCGGAAGGCAGTTTTGCCAGCGAGGTGCAACCCGAGAACGAGGCGCTGAACTGCGTGACTTTCGTGAAGCCGTCGAACAGTCCGGCCGGAATCTCGGTCAGCGAGGTGCAGCCCTTGAAAATGTTGTTGAATGCCGTGGTCGTGACGGTGTCGAACGCCCCGGTGTTCGAGAACAGTGCGCCCGGAATGCTTTGCAACTCGGAGCATCCGCTGAAACAGGTCATGAAGGTCGTCACCTTCGAGCATCCGGCGAAGAGCTCGGCCGGGATCGAGGTGATCTTCGTGGCGTTGAACGTGCTTCGGAAGTCCGTGCACTTCTTGTTGTTGGCGAAGAGCTTTGAAGGGATGGATTTCAGGCCCGAGCCCTGGAACGTATAGTAGAAACTGTCGCACTCGGGCTGGTTGGCAAAGATGTTTTCCGGGATGGTTTCGAGGGTGAGGATACCCGTGAATACCGAACTGAAGTCGTCGATCTTCGGGTTCTTGGCGAACAGTTTTTCCGGGACGGTCTTGAGCTTGGTGTTCGAGAAGCAAACCGTGACGTTGCTCAGTTCGGGGTTGTGTGCAAAGAAATCCTCGTCGACCTCTGCGAGCGACGTATATGCGAAGGCGTTTCGTACCGATTCGAGCTTCGCAGCCTTGTGGAACAGGTCGGCCGGAACTTTTTTGAGCTCATATGCGAACTGGAACATGCTTTCGGCTGTTTTCAGCTCGACGGCATGGTCGAGGAATCCGTCGGGGATTTCCTCCAGGATGTCGCAGTGGTTGAAGGCTTCGTAGAAGGTCGTGACCTGGGCGAACGCCTCGGTCTGATCCGTGGCCACTTTAGTCAGGAACGTGCACTGTTTCAGGGCCCCTGCCATCGACGTGAGCCCGGTGCGTCCCCAGTTGAATATTTCGGTGATCTGGTTGGTCTGGGCATAGTTGTAACCCAGATTGAGATTGGTGCTGTTGAGCGAGGGCACGGTGCCTTTGACCGAAACGACATAGTAGTCCGGATCGGTGTAGGTGTGCTGCGGGAACGCCGTGGTGACATTCTCCTCGATGGTGCCGTCGCCCCAGTCGATCGTGGCGTTGATCGCCTTGTCGAAGGGCAGGCGTGCCCGCAGGTCTACGGCACTTACGTTGAGCCCGATGATGAATGCATCGAAGTCGAAGCCCGTCTGGGAAACGGTGATCGTCTGTTCGGCCATGTTGGCCTTGCCGTCACCCGCCGTGATGGTGATCGTGGCGGAGCGCGAAGATGCATCGGGATTGATTATGGAGGAGACCTCCAGACCCTCTTCCGTGCGTTTTACAGTGAGCCAGTCACTGCCTTCGGTGAGGGTGTATTCCCATTCGAAATTGGATTCTACGCTGAGTTCCTTGGCTTTGGTGGGAGTGGCCGCGAACGGGACGGTTTTTAGCGATGTGCTGATGAATGCGGCACGGTCTTGCGTGACGCGGATTGTTTCAGAGACCGGGTTTCCCCCCCCCTTGCCGGCAATCAGCTCGAAGGTAGTCTCCCTGTCTTCTATTTCTTCGTTGGGGTCGAGCGTAACCGTAACGTTCTTGCCGTCGCGTTCGACGAGCAGCCACGGGCAGGCCTTGGTTTCGTAAACCCAGTCTTCGTCGGTGGACAAAACCTCGAACGAGGCGGTCAGTTCGCCGCGTGCCGGAATCTGGAAGTTGTTTTCCGAAGCGGAGATTTCGAGCGTGCCGTAGGCATTTTGCGAAACGGCGATCGTCGCGGTTTTGTCGCCGGCCGTCACGGTGACCGTCGAGTTCTGCTTCTCTTCGACCTTGTTGCTTTCGCAGCTCAGGATAAGCTGGTCGGCCACGTCGTCTTTTTCGATGGTGAGCCATTCCGCGCCGGTGGCCGTGTATTTCCAAGCCACGTTGGTCTGGATATCTACGACGACCTCGCCGCCCAGGCTCTTGAAGCCGATGGCGGCGTTGAGTCCGTCGGCCGGGGTGAACCAGGTGTTCTTCGACGAAATGCCCAGTTCCGCGATGACTTCGGACGGTTCTTCGCCGGGTGTCGGATTGATATAGGTGATGGTATCCTCCGAGCAACCCATCATGCCGAGCATGGAAACTGCCAGTATGTAGATGAATTTTTTCATGCGTGTTGCTGTTTAATTGTTGATTTCGGGATAGACGGAGAAACTCTCTGCCGGCGGTGTGACGGCTGCGGCAGCCCGGGCGACGTCGGTCGTGGCCGAAGGATCGTCCCACTGCACGAGGTACATCGAGCCGGTGGCGTAGTAGACGTCGCTGAACGAAACGTATTGCTGCGACTGGTAGCCGATCAGGCCCAGGGTCGAGTAACCGCTGTCGAAGCCGCTCAGCAGGATTGCCTTGCGCATCTCTTCCGCATCGTCGTTGTAGCCTTCGCCCAGCGTACCGGTCAGCGAACCGCCGACGAACGAACCGGTGTTCATGTTGATCGTCATTAGGTAATAGGTACGGGTGACGGAGGGGGAGAGCTGTACTTGGAGGCAGTTTTTGCCCAGTTCGATGGTCAGGGCCCCGGTCTGCTTGTCATAAGCTGCCTCGACCACCGTCCCTTTGACGAAAAGGTCTTTGATGTAGACGCTTTTGCGGTACTCCTTCTGTTCCACGGTGCAGAATGTCCCCGTTCCGCTCACGCCCAGGGGTGAGCCGCCGTAATACCAGTTCTGCGCGAAAAGCCCGTAGTATCCCAGGAGTTTGTAATAGCGATTCTCGGCATGTGAATCCTGTGCGAGCGTCACCTCGCACGATTTGGTGTCCTTGCCGTTGGACGAACTGACCGTCAGTGTCGCCGTGCGGTGTGCATCGGGGTTGCCCGAGGTCGAGAGCGTTACGGTGCTGTTGACCTTGTTGCAGTCGATCGACAGCCATTCGGCGTCACACGTTGCCGTCCATTCGCCGTTGGTTATGACCGTGAAGATGTAGTCCTCGCCTTCGGAATCGAACGAGATTTCCTCCGGGGCGGTGGTTGACAGGAGCACCGTTTCGAGCGCATAGGCCTGACGGACGTCGACCTCATGTTGGTCTGCGTCCGACTTTACGGTGATTTTCGCATTACGGATGTCGGGGGTGGCATTGCTGCCCACGGAGATGGTCAGGTAGTCGCCCTCGGGATGCAGTGTCACCCAACCGTCAGGGCAGGTCGCCGTCCATTCCGAAGGGCTTGCTACCGAGATGGTGGTCGTTCCGCCTTCCGTGGCGAACGTGACACTACTTCGGGAGAGAACGATCACATCTGCGATCTCTTCCTTTGTCTTATCGTCGCAACTACTCGCTGCGAAGGCGATCAGACAGATCAATAGTGTAAAACATCTTCTCATAAATTATTAATTTTGGGTAAAGTGTATAATTTTGCCTGAGTGTTGGCGGGTGGACTTGTGTGTTCTTGTAAAATATTGCATGTTTAATTTAAGAGAAACCAAACGAACAGGCCTGCAATATAAGGAAAAAACAATAATAGTATGCTGAATGGGTGCAAAAACTTTTTAATTTTATCCGGGTTATGTGTCTTTGATCGGGGTGTTTGTGATGTAATATTTTGTCGTGTAAATATTTACATTGTTTTAGGCCGGGTGTTTGGGGTGGGTTGTGTTGAGTTGTGAAATATTGACATGCTGTCTATTTTGTAACAGATATTTTTTTGTCATCATGCTGTGCCGGGGATAAAAGCTATTTTTTCGGAACCGCAAGTTTTTCAGGGCCGCAAGTCCGCATTTGTCGCGGATTTTGTTAATTTTGCAAAAAATAATGCGTTGAAATCCGTCGAACTACTCGCTCCCGCCAAAGATTTGCAGTCGGCCGTCGCCGCCGTGGACTACGGTGCCGATGCCGTGTATATCGGCGGGGCTAAGTTCGGAGCCCGTTATGCGGCGGGCAACAGCGCCGGCGAGATCGCCCGTGTGGTGGAATATGCCCACCGCTACGGAGTGCGGGTGCATGCCACGCTCAACACGCTGATCTACGACGACGAGCTGGAGGCCGCTGAGCGGCAGGCCCGCGAACTGATCGCGGCCGGGGTTGATGCGCTGATCGTGCAGGACATGGCGCTGCGGCGCATGAACCTGCCGGTCGAGTTGCATGCTTCGACGCAGATGTGCAATATGACACCTGCCCAGGCGCGTTTCCTGGGCGAGTGCGGGTTCGCCCGGGTGATCCTCGAACGGGCGCTTTCGCTCGGCGAAATACGGGACATCTGCGCTGCGACCGCGGCCGAGGTGGAATGTTTCGTCCACGGGGCGATCTGTGTCGGTTACAGCGGCCGCTGTTTCCTCTCGCGGTCGGTGTCCGACCGCAGCGGCAACCGCGGGGCGTGCAGCCAGCCGTGCCGCCTGACTTACGACCTGACCGACGGCCGGGGACGTACCTATATCGCCGGGAAACACCTGTTGTCGGTGCGCGACCTGAACCTTTCGGCGCATATCGGCGAGTTGCTCGACGCGGGCGTCACTTCGTTCAAGATCGAAGGGCGGCTCAAGGATGTCGGTTATATAAAGAACGTCGTGGCCTACTACCGCCGCGAGGTCGACGCGGCGCTGGCCGGGAGGCCGCATCTGCGGCGGGCTTCAGCCGGGGAGAGCATCCCGGATTTCACGCCCGATACGGCCAAGAGCTTCACGCGCGGAGAGTCGGAATATTTCTTCGCGGGCAAGCGGCCGGGCGTGGCGTCGTTCGATACGCCGAAGGCGGTGGGCGAGTATGTGGGCCGTGTGGTGCGGGTCGAAAAGAACAGGTTCCGCCTCGATCGGGGCGGTTTGCTCGCCGCGGGCGACGGCATCTGTTTCCTCACCGACCGGGGGTTCGCAGGCACCAATGTCAACGCCGCCGACGGCGACTGTGTGACGCCCAACCGCATGGAAGGTATTGTGCCCGGGACGGAGGTCTACCGCAATTACGACCACCGTTTCAACCAGCTCCTCGCCCGCAGCCGTACGCGCCGCGTGATCCCCGCCTCGGTGCTGGTCGAAGCGACGGCAGGGGGTGTCAGGTTCAGCTATACCGACTGTGAGGGGGTGACGGCTTCGGCCGCACGCAGCGTCGCCCTGGAAAGGGCTAAAAATGCCGCGGCCAATACCGCGGCATTGCGGACGCAGGCGGTGAAGGGCGGCGATACGGTTTTTGCCGTGCGCGGGGCCGAAGTGCGGGGCGGCGACTGGTTCGTCCCGGCGTCGCTGGCCGCGGAGTTGCGCCGCGAGGGGCTCGATGCATTGTCGAAGGCCCGGTCGGAGCGCGGCATCGGACACCGGATATTGCCCGAAGGCAGGGCGGCATACCCTGCGGAAAGCCTTTCGGCGGAGGAAAATGTCACCAACCGCCTCGCTGAGGCGTTTTACCGCGACCACGGGGTCGGGCGGATCGAACGGGGGCTGGATCTCGCGGCTTCGACGGCGGGGCGCCGCGTGATGCGTTCGGCCTACTGCATCCGCCGCGAGATTGGCGAGTGCCTGAAGGAGCATCCCCGCCTGCGGGGCGAACTGTGGCTCGAACGCGGCGGTTCGCGCTATCGGCTGGAGTTCGACTGCGACCGGTGCGAGATGAGCCTGGTGGACTGTACCAAGACGAAATTATGAAACCTAAACGATAACTCCATGATGAAAAAAACTCTTTTGATCCTTGCGGCAGCGCTTTCGGGCGTGTTGGCTGCCGGCGCCCAGACCGGGCGTGAATGGCAGGATCCTGCCGTCAATGAAATCAACCGCCTGCCGATGCGCTCGTCGTTCGCCGCGGGCGAGTGCCTGTCGCTCGACGGCGTATGGAAATTCCACTGGGTACGCAACGCTTCGGAGCGTCCGTCCGGCATCGGGGCCGTCGACTACGACGATGCGGCGTGGGGCAGCATGCCCGTGCCGGGGATGTGGGAGCTGAACGGTTACGGCGACCCCGTCTATGTGAATATCGGCTATGCCTGGCGCGGCAATTTCAGGAACGATCCGCCCTATGTGCCCGATGCCGAGAATCATGTGGGTTCCTACCGGCGCACGTTCGACATCCCGGCATCGTGGGGCGGCAAGGACATCTTCCTTTCGATCGGTTCCGCCACGTCGAACGTCTATGTCTGGGTCAACGGACGTTTCGTCGGTTACAGCGAGGACAGCAAGCTGGCCGCGCAGTTCGACATCACGAAGTTCGTGAAGCCGGGCGAAAACCTCATTGCCCTGCAGATGTTCCGCTGGTCGGACGGCACCTACCTCGAAGACCAGGACTTCTGGCGCTTCGCGGGCATTGCCCGCGGCGTGGAGCTGACTGCCCGCGACAAGGCGCACCTCGAAGACGTGCGTATCACGCCCGTGCTGGATTCGGAATACAAGGACGCCACGCTGCGCGTCGAGGTGGAAACCACACCCCGTGTGAAGTCGGTCGGTCTGACGCTGCACGATGCGGCGGGCGGTGTCGTGGCGGAACATCGGTTGCAGCCTGCCGGCGGCAAGGGCGGGTATGTCTTCGAGGTCGCCGACCCGGCCAAATGGTCGGCCGAGACCCCGAACCTCTATACGTTGGAGATCGCCGTGTCGGACGGCAAGGCCGTGACCGAGACCGTGACGCAGCCCGTGGGTTTCCGCTCCGTGGAGATCAGGAACGCACAACTGCTCGTGAACGGGCAGCCCGTGCTGATCAAGGGCGCCGACCGCCACGAGATGGATCCCGTCGGCGGCTATGTGGTGAGCCGCGAACGGATGATCGAGGACATCCGCATCATGAAAGAGATGAACATCAACGCCGTACGCACGAGCCACTATCCCAACGACCCGCAGTGGTACGAGCTGTGCGACCGCTACGGCATCTATGTCGTGGACGAGGCCAACGTCGAGTCGCACGGCATGGGCTACGGCGACAACACGCTGGCCAAGGTGCCGGCCTATGCGCAGGCGCACATGGAACGCAACCGGCGCATGGTGCTGCGCGACAAGAACCATCCTTCGGTCATCATCTGGTCGATGGGCAACGAGGCGGGCATGGGCCCCAACTTCGAGGCATGCTACCGTTGGATCAAGGAGTACGACCCTTCGCGTCCGGTGCATTACGAACGTGCCGTGTACGATCAGGACGGGGCCTTCACTGACATCATCTGCCCCATGTACTGGGGCTATGAACAATGCGAGAAATATGCTCGCAACAACCCCTCCAAACCGCTCATCCAGTGTGAATATGCCCATGCCATGGGGAATTCTCTGGGCGGCCTCGACCACTATTGGGAACTGGTACGCAAATATCCCTCCTATCAGGGCGGTTTCATCTGGGACTTCGTCGACCAGGGACTTGCCCGCTACGAGCCCGACGGCCGCGTGTCGTTCCTCTACGGCGGCGATTTCAACGACTACGATGCGACGGACAACTCGTTCAACTGCAACGGTATCATCGCCCCCGACCGCACGTGGCACCCCCATGCCTACGAGGTGCAGCGCCAGTACCAGAGCATCTGGACTACGCCCGTCGACCTTGCGCAGGGCAGGGTCGAGGTCTATAACGAAAATTTCTTCATCGGGCTGGATGCCTACGAAATGGAGTGGCAGCTGCTTGCCGACGGCCGTGTGGTGAAGGCCGGCCGCATCGGCGACCTCGATGTCGCCCCGCAGCAGCGCCGTGCGTATACGCTGGGATTCACTGCGGCTGATTTCTGCCCGCAGGCGAAGGAAATCCTGGTGAACGTGGCCTATAAACTCAAAGAGAAGCAGCCGCTGCTCGACATCGGCCATACGGTGGCCAAACAGCAGTTCGTCGTACGCGAGTACGACTGTAAGGCCGGTTTCGGCCTTGCGGCCTCGGCGCGTCCCGTAGAGGTGACCCGCTGGGAACGCGGTGCGCGTGTCGAAGGGGATACGTGGCAGGTGTTCTTCTCGCGCGACGGGTTCCTGGCGGCATACACGGTCGACGGCCGTGAGCTGATGGCCGAGGGCGCCGAACTGCGCCCGCAGTTCTGGCGTGCCCCGACCGAGAACGACCTCGGGGCGAGGCTGCACCAGCGTCAGGCCGTATGGAAGAACCCCGAACTGCGGCTTACGAAGTTCGACGCTGCGGTCGAGGACGGGGTGGCCGTCGTGGAGACCCTCTATGAACTGCCCGCCGTGAAAGCTACGCTGGCGCTGACCTACCGCATCAACGGTGCGGGCGAAATGGAGGTCACCGAGCGGATGACCGCCGACAAGACGGCCGAGGTGCCCGACCTCTTCCGCTTCGGCATGACGCTCACGATGCCGGCGCGTTACGACCGTGTGATTTATTACGGCCGCGGTGCGCACGAGAACTATGCCGACCGCCTTTCGTCGGCCGACCTGGGGCTTTACGAGCAGCGTGTGGCCGACCAGTACCACGATGAATATGTGCGTCCGCAGGAGTCCGGCACCAAGGGCGGCCTGCGCTGGTGGACGGTGGCCGACAGCGCCGGTACGGGGCTGACGATCCTCGCCGATGCACCGTTCTCGGCCTCGGCGCTGCCGTACGCCACGGCAGACCTCGATGTGTCGAATTTCCCGCCGCAGCAGCATTCCGGGACGCTCGCGGCACGCGATGCCACGTTCGTGAACTTTGACCTGCGGCAATCGGGCCTGGGCTGTATCGACAGCTGGGGCGCATTGCCCGAAGAGCAGTTCCGGGTGCCCTACGGCGATTATACGTTCCGCTTCATGCTGAAGCCGACGGTAAAGTAACCATAAGCATGCAAGGACAGTTGACACCCTCGTTCGGGGATTACGAACTGATCGACACGGGGGATTTCGAGAAGCTCGAACGCTTCGGGCAGTACGTCACCCGACGTCCCGAACCGCAGGCCATCTGGCGGCGCTCGCTCCCCGAGGGGGAGTGGCGCCGCATGGCCGACGCGGCCTTCCTGCGCGACGTGCGCAGCGACGAACGCGGCGAATGGCGCCTGCGCCCCGGCATGCCCCCGCGCTGGACGGTGGCCTACGAATACAAGGATATGGTACTCCGTATGCGCTTGGGACTCACGTCGTTCAAGCATGTCGGCATTTTCCCCGAACAGGCGGCCAACTGGAACTTCATCTACGATAATTGCCGGGCGCTGGCTTCGGGCGGGACGTTTCCTGCGGATATTTCCGGTGCGGCCGCGGCCGGGAGTCTCCTGCCGGCACACGATGTTGCAGTGCCGTCAGGCGCCGGATCGGGCCGGGACGGGCACTCTGCCACCGGCCCGGGGCGTTGCGTCACGCCGCGCGTGCTGAACCTCTTTGCCTATACGGGCGGGGCGAGTCTCGCGGCATGTGCCGCAGGGGCGGATACGACGCATGTCGATTCGGTGAAGCAGGTGGTCACCTGGGCGCGCGAGAACATGGAGCTGAGCGGGTTGGACGGCATCCGGTGGATCGTCGAGGATGCGCTGAAATTCGTGCAGCGCGAAGTCCGCCGCGGCAACCGTTACCACGGCATCATCCTCGATCCCCCGGCCTACGGGCGGGGTGCCAACGGCGAGAAATGGATTCTCGAGGACAACATCTGCGAGATGCTCGAGTGCTGTGCCCGGTTGCTGGAGCCGCAGGGAGCGTTCCTCGTGCTGAACCTCTACTCGATGGGGCTTTCGTCCACGCTGGCCCGTACGGCCGTGCGGCAGGCGTTCGGTGCACCGCGTACGGAGCAGTACGGCGAACTATGTTTTACCGACCGGGCGGGCAAGCAACTGCCGCTCGGTACGTACTACCGTTTTACACGTTAAAAACTTGGAACCATGAGTATTCTGATCGTATTGTTCGGCCTGCTGAGCGGCTGCCTGTTGTCCGTCCTGGTGGGCATCATCGGCAGCAGCCGGCGCATCGGCTTCGGGCTGGCATTCCTCGTGAGCCTGATCTTCACGCCGCTCGTGGGGCTTATCATCACCCTGCTGACCGACCCGTTGCCGTACGGCGGCCAGCGCTGGGGCTGCGTCGGCACGTTCGTGGCCATCCTCGGCCTGTTGTTCCTCTGCGCCTTCCTGATCCTGTTACTGGCCGGAGGCGCCGTCGTCGCCATGTTCTGATTTCCCGTAACGCCCCTCCAGCAGGAGGATCATGTTTTCGAGTTTCTCCTCGTGCTCTCCGAAAAACCAGTCGTCGAAGGCCCTGGGGATCACCCCGATCCAGTTTCGTACCGTTTTGTCGGCGAGCGTTTTCTCGAATCCTTCGCGGTAGGATGAATTCCAATGGAGATTCTCCATCTGGGAGGGTAGCATGGCCTGCATGCGCTGGTCGTAGTACAGCTGCATGTAGTCGTCGAACGCCGCGAGTTCCTTATAGCAGCGCAGCAGGTCGATGAGGGTCTGCTTGTCGGCGATATGGGAGGCGATGCCCGTCGTCTTGAGCATTTCCAACGCATCGCTCGACAGGCGGTAGGGCTTGCCCATGCCGCCGGTAATGTAGCGCGAATAGGTTTCGACCGTGTCGGACGGGAATCCTGCGAGCGAAAAATCCGCTTCCAGCAGGCGCCGTGCCACCCATTTGTCTTTGCTGTATGTGTACTTGTAATCCCGGACGACCTGCAGGTTGTCGTGCAGTTCGGATGCGACGAGCTGCATGGCCTGCCGTACCTCCCGCTGTTTCGCAGCTTCGGTGATCCGGGCGGTCAGCCACAGGGTCAGCAGTACGCCGCCCGTGACGATCGAGAACTGGCGCGCGTAGTCGCCGATTTTCCACTTTTTGATCCGTTTTTTGAGGGGTTTCTTCATGGGTGCGGGGTTGTTTTCCTTCCGGGGATGCTCAGAATACGTAGTATATCAGGATGCCTGCCGCGGCCGAGAGGCAGATCAGCAGGATGGGGTTCACTTTTTTGACCGAGGCGACGAAGACGCCGCCGAACAGCGCCCAGCTCCAGCCGTCGATGAAGTTCTGTTCGTCGGGCGCTTTGCTGTGCGGGAACATCAGCAGCAGTGCGGCCGAGGCGATCATGCCGATAACCACGGGCCGCATCCCCTTCATGGCGCCTTCGACGATGGGGTTTTGCTTCAGGCGGAGGAAGAAGCGCGTGATGAGCAGCATCAGCGTGAGCGACGGCAGGCATACGGCAAACGTCGCCAGCGCCGCCCCCAGGATGCCGCACCACGCGTTGCCGGCCTGCGCCCCGACCGTATAGCCCACATAGGTGGCCGAGTTGATGGCGATGGGCCCGGGCGTGATCTGCGAGACGGCCACGATGTCGGCGAATTCGGCATTGGTCATCCAGGCGTGCTGCACGACCACTTCGTTCTGGATGAGCGAGAGCATGGCGTAGCCGCCTCCGAAGCCGAAGAACCCTATTTTCAGGTAGCTTACGAACAGTTGCCAGAAGATCATTTGCCTGCTTTTTTAGCGATGAATAATGTCCATGCGATGCCGATGGCGGCCGCTGCGATCAGGATATAGATCGGCGACCAGCCCAGGTACCATACGGCCAGCGCCGACGCGGCGATCACCGCGAATAGGGCCCAGTGCATCCCCCGCGCCAGCGAGATCACCGGCACGACGATCAGTGCCACCACGGCCGGGCGCATGCCTTTGAATGCGGCGTCCACGACGGGGTTGTGGCGGATGTCGGCAAACAGGAGCGCGATCGCGAGGATGATGACGAACGACGGCAGAACGCTGCCCAGCAGCGCCGCCACGGCACCTTTCAGCCCCCGCATCTTGTAGCCTACGAACACCGAGGTGTTGATGGCGATGGGGCCCGGGACGGATTGTGCGAGGGTCAGCAGGTCGAGGAACTCCTTGTGCTCGATCCAGCCGCGCTTGGCGATCAGCTCCTGCTCGATGAGCGGCAGCATGGCGTATCCCCCGCCGAAGGTGAAAAGCCCGATCTTGAAGAAGGAGGCGAAAATGGTACGAAGTCGTTGCATGTTTTCCGTGTTCTTTACTTAATCCGGCGTGTGCGGCGGCCCTGTCGCAGGGACGGGGTTCCGGGGGCGGCTATGCTCCCCGCCCGGCCGTTTTATTGTCCGGCGTTGGCCACCGACACCATGACCGTGGCGACGACGGCTGCGGTTTCGGTGCGCAGGCGCTGCGTGCCGAGGGTGATCTCCTCGAATCCGTTGGCACGCGCGAAAGCGATCTCTGCGTCTGAGAAATCGCCTTCGGGGCCGATGAAGACCAGCGCCGACTCGCCTTTGCGGAGCGTCGCGGGCAGGTAGATTTTGCCTGCGGGCGACAGCGCCGGGGCACAGTGGGCGATGAATTTCCGCCCCTCGAACGGCCTGGCTGCGGCCTCGCGGAACGGCGTAAGCGGGTGCAGCTCCGGGCGGTAGGCCTTGAGCGACTGTTTCATCGCCGCCGTGATGACCTTCCCCGCGCGTTCGGGTTTGAAGACGCGGCGTTCGCTGTGTTCCGTTTCGAGCGGGACGATGGCGCTGACCCCCACCTCGGTGGCCTTTTCGAGGAACCATTCGAAGCGGTCGGCGTTTTTGGTCGGCGCCACGGCCATCACCAGCCGGTAGGGGAGCGGTTCCCACTGCGCCTGTGTCGTGGTGACGCGAACCGTACATCGTTTCGGGTTGTCGTCGGTGATCTGGCAACAAAATAAATTGCCCCTTCCGTCAGTTATATGGAGGGTATCGCCGCGCCCCAGACGCAGCACGCGGACACAATGTTTCGACTCCTCTTCGCTCAGCGTATAGAGGGGCGGCGTGATGTCGGGGGCGTAAAAAAGTTGCATACCTGTTATAAATTACTAACTTTGCATCACTATGCGGACGCATCGAAGGTGCTTCCGCCGTCGGCGATTGCAAAGTTACACAAAATAACACGATAGATGAAACGTATTGCAGGATTATTCACCACACTTTTGCTGCTTATGACACTTGCGTCATGCGATTCCCGGAAAACAGCCGGGGAAAACCCGTTTTTCACCCAATGGGATACGCCGCACGGCGTGCCGCCGTTCGACAAGATCCTGCCCGAGCATTTCATGCCCGCCTTCGAACGCGGCATGTCGTTGCACGAGGCCGAAATCGACGCCATCACCTCGAACAAGGACGAGGCCACGTTCGAAAATACGATCCTTGCCTATGACAATGCCGGGCAGATGCTCGCGCAGGCCGAACTGGTGTTCGGCATGCTGTGTGCCGCCGAGACCAACGACCGCATGCAGGCCCTGCAGGAACAGGCGATGCCCCTGCTGGCCGCGCACAGGGACAAGATACGTCTCGACGACAAGCTCTTCGCCCGCGTGAAGGAGGTTTACGACCGGCGTGCGGCGCTGGGGCTCGACGCCGAGCAGATGCGTCTGTTGCAGAAGACCTACGACTCCTTCGTGCGCGCCGGGGCGTTGCTCGGCCCCGAGCAGAAGGCCCGCCTGAAAGAGATCAACGGCCAGCTGTCGCTCACGGCCGTGAAATTCGGGAACAACATCCTCGCCGAAAACAACAATTTCGTGCTCGAACTCAAGTCGGACGAACTCGACGGGCTGCCGGCAGGCATCCGCGACGCCGCCCGCGAGAAGGCCAGGCAGATGGGCAAGGGCGACAAGTGGGTCTTCACGCTCCACAAGCCCAGCCTGATCCCGCTGCTGACCTATTCCACCAGGCGCGACCTGCGCGAGAAGATCTATAAGGCTTATCTGAACCGTTGCAATAACGGCGACGAATACGACAACAAGCAGCTCATCAACGATTTCATCCGCCTGCGTACGGAGAAGGCTCACCTGCTGGGCTATCCTTCCTACGCCGCCTATGTCGTGGCGGACGAGATGGCCGGGACGACCGATGCCGTTTACGGCCTGCTCGACCAGATCTGGGAGCCGGCGCTCGAGCGCGCCAAGGGCGAGCTGTCCGAGATGGACACGCTCTTGCAGAAGGACATCCCCGGTGCCACCTTCGAATCGTGGGACTGGTGGTATTACGCCGAGAAGCTGCGCAAGCAGAACTATGCCCTCGACGAGGAGATGCTGCGTCCCTACTTCTCGCTCGAGAACGTGCAGGGCGGCATCTTCTACCTGGCCAACCGCCTCTACGGCATCACCTTCCAGCCGGTCGTCGTGCCGTTATACCATCCCGATGCAGTCGCCTACCAGGTGCTCGACGCCGACGGCTCGCACCTGGGCGTGCTCTATTTCGACTATTTCCCCCGCGACGGCAAGAGCCAGGGCGCCTGGTGCGGCAACTATGTCGAGCAGACCTATAAGGACGGCAAGCGCGTGGCGCCCGTTGTGAGCGTCGTCTGCAACTTCACGCGCCCGGTGGGCAATACGCCCGCGCTGCTGACGCTCGACGAGACGGAAACGCTCTTCCACGAATTCGGCCATGCGCTCCATTTCCTGTTCCACGACGTGAAATACCGCGGCCTTTCGGAGGTCGAGGGCGATTTCGTCGAACTGCCTTCGCAGGTCATGGAGAACTGGGCGTTCGAACCCGAGATGCTGAAGCATTATGCCGTGCATTACCGCACGGGCGAAGTGATCCCGAAATACCTGGTCGACAAACTCCGCAAGAGCGAACTCTTCAACCAGGGTTTCGCCACCACGGAACTGATCGCCGCGTCGCTTTCCGACATGGATATCCACTCGGTCACCGAATACGAACCGTTCGACCCGATGGCATTCGAGCGGCAGGCGCTCAACGAGAAACGCGGCCTGATCCCGCAGATCGAGCCCCGTTACCGTTACCCCTATTTCAGCCATATCTTCGACGGCGGCTACTCGGCAGGCTACTATTTCTATACCTGGGCCGAGGTGCTCGACAAGGATACGTTCGAAGCCTTCCGCGAGAGCGGCGACCTGTTCAACAAGAAGATTGCCGCCGATTTCCGCGCCAAGCTGCTTTCGCGCGGCGGTTCGGAGGACGGCATGTCGCTCTACCGGGCATTCCGCGGCGCCGACCCCGACAAGCGGGCGATGTTGCGCAGCCGCGGACTCTGGGACGAACCCGAGCCGGAACCCGCCGACGAAGGCGAAGCGCTCCTTCAGCCGGAAATACGGCAGGAATAGCCCCCATCCTTAAAATTAACCCAATATTTGCAATAACATGAAAAAAGCATTTATCATCATGACCTTTTCTGCGATGGCGGCCGGGTGTGCCGACAATTCGATCCCCAAGGCGCAGATGCCCGAATTAGATACTTCGAACCCCTTGCTGGCCGAGTGGGATACGCCCCACCAGACCCCGCCGTTCTCCGAGATCGAACTCTCGGACTACGAGCCTGCGTTCGACGCGGCCATCGCCTGCTCACGTGCCGAGATCGACGCGATCGTCGGCAACCCCTCGAAGCCGACCTTCGGCAATACCATCGTGGCCCTGGAGCGCCACGGTGCGCTGCTGGATCGTATTTCGGGTATTTTCTTCAACCTGCTCGAAGCGGACACGTCCGACGAAATGCAGGAAATCGCACTGCGCGTGCAGCCCAAGCTGACCGAACTGTCGAACGACATCTCGCTCAACCCCGAGCTCTTCGCCCGCGTGAAGGCCGTCTACGGGAAACCCGGCCGCGGCCTCTCGAAAGAGGACAAGAAGCTGCTCGAGGATACCTATCAGAGTTTCGCACGCAACGGGGCCGCCCTGTCCGACGCGGACAAGGAGCTCTACCGCAAGTATTCGTCCGAGCTGTCGGCCGCGACGCTCCAATTCGGCCAGAACGCCCTGGCTGCGACCAATGCCTTCTCGATCAACATCACCGACCCGAAGGTCGTGGCCGAACTGCCGGACTTCGTGAAGGAGGGCATGGCAGCCGATGCCAAGGCGCGCGGTGAAAAGGGCTGGACGGTGACGTTGCAGGCACCGAGCTATGTGCCTTTCCTGACCTATTCGTCGAACCGTGCGCTCAAGGAGAAACTCTGGCGTGCCTACAATTCGCGCGCATTGGGCGGCGAGAACGACAATACGCCGGTCGTCAAACAGATCGCCAACCTGCGCCTGAAGATCGCCAACCTGCTGGGCTATAAATGCTATGCCGACTACGTGCTCGAACGCCGCATGGCCGAGAACACCCCGACGGTCATGGCCTTCCTCGACGAGCTGCTCTCCCAGACCAAGGCCTATGCCGACCAGGACTATAAGACCGTCGCCGACTATGCCGCTTCGCTCGGGTTCAAAGGCCAGCTCATGCCGTGGGACTGGGGCTATTACAACGAGAAGTACAAGCACGAGAAATATGCGCTCAACGACGAGCTGGTGAAACCTTATTTCAAACTCGAAAACGTCCGCAAAGGCGTCTTCATGCTCGCCAACAAGCTCTACGGGCTGAACTTCACGCCCAACGACAAGATCGAGGTGTACCATCCCGACGTGACGGCCTACGACGTGACCGACCAGGACGGCCGTTTCATGGCGGTACTCTACCTCGATTTCTTCCCCCGCGAATCGAAGCGTTCCGGGGCATGGATGACCGAGTTCCGGGGCACGAAGATCGTCGACGGCAAGGAGACCCGTCCGCTGGTGTCGCTGGTGATGAACTTCACCAAGCCTACCGAAACGGCCCCTTCGCTGCTGACCTTCGACGAGGTGGAAACCTTCCTCCACGAGTTCGGCCACTCGCTCCACGGTATGCTGGGCGAGGGCAAGTACGAGTCGCAGACCGGAACGAGCGTTTACCGCGACTTCGTGGAGCTGCCTTCGCAGATCATGGAGAACTGGGCTACTGAGAAGGAGTTCCTCGACCTGTGGGCCGTGCATTACCAGACGGGCGAGCCGATCCCGGCCGAGGTGGTCGACCGCATCGTCGCCGCGCAGAACTACCTGGCGGCCTATTCCAACGTGCGCCAGCTTTCGTTCGGCATGACCGATATGGCATGGCATACGATCACCGAGCCTTTCGAGGGCGACGTCGAGCAGTTCGAGGTCGCGTCGATGGCTCCGACGCAGGTGCTGCCCGTCGTTCCCGGTACGGCCATGGCCCCGGCATTCGGACATATCTTCTCGGGCGGCTATGCCGCGGGGTATTACGGCTACAAGTGGGCCGAGGTGCTGGAGGCGGATGCCTTCTCGCTCTTCAAGGAGAAGGGCATCTTCAACCGCGAGGTCTCCGGCTCGTTCCGTGAGAATATCCTTTCGAAGGGCGGTACCGAGCATCCGATGGAACTCTACGTGCGCTTCCGCGGCCACAAACCCGAAACCAGGGCGCTGATCGAGAAAATGGGGCTCGGCAAATAACCGCATTCCCATACCCGATAAAAAAAGGGAACCTCCGGCCGGAGGTTCCCTTTTATGGTGCATTTCTTTTGCCCGGAAATGTTCCTAATGATGAATATTTTGCTAAATTTGCGGTTGGGATTGAGAATTTTATTACGCTAATACACACTTGCACTATGCCTCTGGAAAAACTTAATGCGGCACTGATCGGTGCTATACAAAATAGTACCCCGGAATACACCAATGCGGCGACCGTTCTGACAGACAAGCTCAATATCGGCCGCGAGGCGGCTTACCGCCGGCTGCGCGGCGAAGTGCCTTTCACCTTCGGGGAGGCGGGCGTACTTTCGGCGCAGATGAATTTTTCGCTCGACCGTACGGTCGGGGCCGTGGATTTCGGGAATGTGCTTTTCCGGTTGAGTTTCAGCGATTACCATACGGCGCTCGAAGATTATACGGGGGTTATAGACCAGGATACCCTTTTCTACCGCGAGGTTTCGTCCGACGACGATGCCGAACAGGCCATCGCCGGAAATTCGTTTCCGCGGATGCTTTATATGCGCTATCTGAACCTGACCAATTTCAGGCTTTTCAAATGGCTCTACCAGCAGGGGCTCATCGACTGCTCGGGGGCCAAGTTCGAAGACCTGAAAGCACCGGAGGTGCTTTTGCAGAGTTACCGCGACCTGGTGCACGAAGCGCAGCAGATGCCCTCCACGACCCTGGTATTCGACGGAAGCTGTACCAAACGCTGGGTCAACGCCATCTGCGCGTTCCGCAACATGCACCTGATCACGGACGAAAGCGTCGAGGTGCTGAAAGCCGAGTTGCTGCAGATGCTCGACGAACTGGAAGAGATTTGTGTCTCCGGGCAGTTCCGCAGCGGGCAGCCGGTGTCGGTCTATATTTCGGATATGGATATCGAAGCGACTTATTGCTACCTTTCGGCACGGCATTACCGAGGGAGCTGCATCGAGGCGTTCTCGATCAACTCGCTGCGCAGCTCCGATCCGGACATGTTCGAGCACACCAAACGCTGGGTGCTGGCCCTGAGCCGGTTTGCGACGTTGATATCATGCAGCGGGGAATTGCAGCGGATCCATTTCTTCAAGCGGCAGCGTGCTATCGTGGCAGAATTGGAAAGGGAGGGCTTAGAACCCTCCCCCGAAGTCTTCCAGGAATAAACGGAACCTTGCGTCTAGCTCCTTGGTGTCTATCCTGTGCTTCAAATCCTGACGGATTTTCCACTTGCGTCACTTTTGCGGGTGTAACCCGCCCCTTGCACAATCCCACTTGAATTCTTCATATCTCCTGTGCAATACAAAAGTAGGGTAAGGCGCCGGGTAAAACAAGACGGAAAACGGGTATCGGTGCATATTGATTGTCTGATTTTGATACCTGTTTTTCAGTACGGCTCGGATTTTGAAAATGAATTTTCAGGTGTGGATGGTATTGCTGAAACCCGAATAAGCCCGGTTTATTTGTTTCGTAATTCGAAACAAGCTGTTCGAGGAACAAGCGTGGGGAAGAATGAAAAAAGCGAGGAAACTTCCTCGCTTTTTCAGTTGAGCTACCTGGATTCGAACCAAGAATAACAGGACCAGAATCTGTTGTGTTACCATTACACCATAGCTCAATGACGTTTTGGTGATGCAAAAGTAGAACTTTATTTTTCAATTGCAAAGAAAATTCACAAAAAAAATTAGTACATTTGTTTTAATCATTTTCCGACCGAATGAACTTGTAAATAAAAACAACCTAAAATCAGAGAATTATGGGAATTAAATTCCGCCTTATCGTCATGAACTTCCTCCAGTATGCCATCTGGGGTTCGTGGCTCATCTCGCTGGGCGCCTACCTTGGCGGTGGCCTCGACTTCACAGGGCTGCAAATCGGAAGTTTCTTTGCCACGATGGGTGTTGCGTCGTTGTTCATGCCCGCAGTGATGGGTATCATTGCCGACCGATGGATCCCGGCGCAGAAGCTGCTCGGCATCTGCCATCTGGTGAGCGGCGGGTTCCTGATTGCCGCGGCTTCGCAAACGGCCTATGCGCCTTTATACAGTTGTATGCTGCTGAGCGTGATGTTCTACATGCCGACCATCGCCCTGTCGAATTCGGTGGCATACAATGCCCTCGACCTGGCAAGGCTCGATACCGTGAAACATTTTCCTCCGATCCGCGTGTGGGGTACCGTAGGCTTCATCGCCGCGATGTGGTTCGTCGACCTGACGCATATCGGCGGCGTGCAGATCAAGCTGACCGAGTGGCAGCTCTATGTTTCGGCGGTGCTGTCGTTCCTGCTGGCCGTCTATTCGTTCTCGCTGCCCGGCTGCCCCGTCGACCGCAATGTCAAGGCCAGGTCGTGGGTCGATACGCTGGGGCTGCGTGCGTTCACGCTCTTCAAGGAGAAGCGCATGGCCATTTTCTTCGTCTTCTCGATGTTGCTCGGCGCCGCGTTGCAGATAACCAACGCCTTCGGGGACTCCTATATACAGAGCTTCGGCTCGATGCCCCAGTATGCCGATTCGGCGATCGTGAAGCATTCGGTGATTCTGCTCTCGCTGTCGCAGATGTCCGAGACGTTCTGCATCCTGCTGATCCCGTTCTTCCTGCGGCGTTTCGGTATCAAGAAAGTGATGCTCATTTCGATGCTGGCGTGGGTGCTCCGCTTCGGGTTCTTCGGCGTCGGCAACCCGGGCTCGGGTGCCGCGTTCCTCATCCTTTCGATGGTCGTCTACGGGGTGGCATTCGATTTCTTCAATATCTCGGGTTCGCTGTTCGTCGAGAAGGAGACCAGCCGCGAGATCCGCTCCTCGGCACAGGGTGTCTTTATGATTATGACCAACGGCTTCGGTGCGTTCTTCGGTTCGTATGCCGCCGGTGCCGTCGTCGATGCCTGGGGCTGGCCCGATTCGTGGTATATCTTCGCCGGCTATGCCCTCGTGGTGGCCGTGGTCTTCGCGTTCGTGTTCAAATACAAGCACAACCCCGAAGAGATGGTCTCGGTGAACCATTAATATAGGTATGGTTCCGGCGGCGCGGGGAAACCTCTCGCCGCCGGAATTTTTTTGTCCGTTTCCGGGCTACGGGCGGAGCATTTTGACGTGCGGGATACCCGCTTCGAAATAGGTGCCCGAGACCGGTGCGAACCCGAAGGTGGCGTAAAATCCGGCCAGGTGCTCCTGAGCCGAGATGCGGATGGGCTGCGGGCCCCATGTCCGGGCAATATAGCGCAGCGCTTCGGACATCAGGCTGCGGCACAGCCCGCGGCGGCGGTACGAAGCATCGACCAGCACGCGGCCGACCGAGGCTTCGTCGTAGGCGATCCCCGCCGGGATGACCCGCAGGAAGGCGACTACGCGGGCGTTGTCCTCCATCCACATGAATACGCTCTGCGGGTCGGCTGCGTCGGCATCGGGTTCCGTGATGTGCTGTTCGAGGAAGAAGACGGCCTCGCGTGCCTGCACGATACGGTGGTATTCCCGGACGGAGAGTTCGCTGAAATGTTTTGCGATGACAGGATACATGGCGGTTTGTAATTGAACACAAAGGTACTTAAAATTTCGGAAGATATGGATACGATCCGTGTGGATGGTGCGAGCTGCATCCGTTGCGGCCGCTGTGTGAAGGTGTGCCCTTCGCAGATTTTCGTACAGGAGAAGGCGGGCGGCCCCGTGGCGCTCTCGAAACCCGGGAACTGCATCGTCTGCGGGCACTGTGTCGCGGCCTGCCCGACGGGGGCGGTGCTGCATGCGGAATTCCCGTCCGGGAGGGTACACCCGGTCGATTATGCGGTCATGCCCACACCCGCTCAGGTCGAACTGCTGATGGCCGCGAGGCGCTCGAACCGGGCGCTGTCGCAGCGTCCCGTGCCGCAGGAGATGCTCGACCGGATCGTCGCGGCCGCCGACCTCGCTCCCACGGCCACCAACGCCCGGCAGTTGGGCTATACGCTCGTGACCGACCCTGTGCTGCTGCGCCGTATGAGCGAATATACGCTCGGCGTGTTCGGCAAGCTCGCGGATCGCCTTTCCCACCCGCTCGTGCGCCCGTGGCTGAGCCGTTTGTTGCCCGACGTCTACCGCTATATCCCCGTTTTCCGGAAAATGCGCCGCGAATATGCCGAGGGCAACGACCGTATCCTGCGGGGTGCGACGGCCGTGTTGCTGATCCATGCGCCGAAAGAGAGCCGGTTCGGCGCCGAAGATGCCAACCTCGCCTACCAGAACGCTTCGCTGATGGCCGAAGCGCTCGGGGTGAGCCAGATATATATGGGCTTCGTGCTGACCGCCGTGCGGCAGGATAAGAAAAAGGGGCTCTGCAAGATGCTGGGGCTCGCCGGCCGCCGTATCTGTGCCGTCATGGCGCTCGGGATGCCGCAGTTCCGCTACCCGAATTATATCGACCGCACGCCTTCCCCTTTGGAACGGAGATAGGCTTGCAGGGCTTCCCGGAGCTGTGCCCGGGAAATTTCAGTCGCTTTTTTCGGGGGCTTTGTTTCTTCGCTTCATCTGTCCGCTTGATCCGGCTGTTGTCTATGGAACCGCGGCCTCTCGCCCCTTTGTCTTTCCCGGGGGCTTTTGCCGCGGTTGCTCCGCCTGGCTGTCTTATCCGGTTGCTTCCAGTAGAAACCTCTCTTCTGTCCTCTTGCTGCAGAATTGTCCGTCCCCGCCTCTGCCCCTCCACTCGAATGCGGCCGGATAGCGCCGGTTGTCGCCGGGATACAAAAAAAAGCGGCCTCTGCTGTGCAGGGGCCGCTTCTCCTTTGCGGCTCGGTGTCAGTTGCCCGAAAGGCCCCACTCCCCCGGGGAGTAGCCGCTTTTCGGAGCGTTCGGCACGTTGACGAAGAATTCGAACCCGCATTTGGCTTCGATCTCCGCCACGGATACAGCACAACCGTCCGGTGTCTGGGCCTTGTCTGTGGTTTGTTCGTACCAGAATCCGATGCATTGCAGTTCGTCGGCCGCAAGCGTGGTTACGGGTTGTCCCGTGGTGCCCTGCTTGGTGCGCAGCAATACCTTGTAATAATGCGTCGGTACGGGGCACGGGTTGCCGCCGTTGTCGGTCGTCGTACCCTCTGTCCCGTCAAAATAACATCCCGTTACCACATAGAGCGTATCGGCGCACATCCATCCGCGGACTCTGTTTTCCAGGGTGCCCCATGCACCGCTGTTGAATGTAGCGAGCTGTGGCGTCATGTTCGAATAGTAGGAAATCTGCTTGTTCGCCAGGTTGCTCACTTTCCGGTCGGCGTTGGGGACTTGGTGTCCCTTGTTGTAAGGTGCTCCCACGCCGCCCACCATCTGCTCGGTCTTTCCCAGCGACGGGTCGGCCGAGTAGGTCCTCTCTTTCGAAGCGTTCGGGGCTGTATAATAGGCGTGCAGCGGATATGCTGCCCATAGGGCCGCCTTTTTCGCCTTGTCATAACCCATTGCGAAATTGCGCGGGTAGGAACCGTTGCCCGTCGCCGCCACGTCGGTGATGTAGTGGCATATCTCGGTCACCGAAGTGTTCGCTGCGGGCAGTTCCGCCCACGATTTTCCTAATGCCGCTGTTCCTGTTCCCGGAGTAGGGTCTGGGGAAGGATCGCCTCCTTCCCCGCCCGGAGTTCAATTCGCCGGTTGCCAGGTTATGTCGCCTATCGTCGTTCTGTTCTGATTATTTTGTTTTATGGTAATAGTGGCGTCATAACCTTGACAGTCGATTGTCGGTATTTCGAATGCGCTTTTACTGTTTCCCGGAATAGTGATACTTGCTGCCGTGGCACCATTGGCTGTTATGGTGACTGTTGCCGAACCCTTGCTTGAGGTCAATGCATTGAATTTAAGGGCTGTAATACCTCCTGGGATCGTTACGGACATCGAGCCGTTTTTACCGATGGCTGCATATTTGTCGTTTATTACCACGACTCCGGCATTGGCAAGCGCCGTTTTGTCAGTGTTGGCCTGATTAGGATTACCACAGCCATTATAGCTCCATTGCGGGGTTCCAGTGGTTACTCCGTTGAATGTGCCGCTGGAACCATAACTGGTAGTGCTGGGCACGGTGTAATTTTCGAAAGTCTCGGTTTCCCACATTACAGCCCCCGGTTTTGTCTGGGTGACGCTTACGGTTTGCGCTTCGGCGCCTTCGTACGATAATGTGATGGTGCCGGAACGTTCCTCGCCCTGATTTGCGTCTATCGTGAAAGAAACGCCGTCGACGTCGTAAACGAATGAATTGAGCCAGGAAACGTTCGACGATGCGACGACCGACACCCCGTCTGTGGGATTATCAACCGTATAGTTGATGGTTTTGGTAGCGCTTTCCGCAGGAACGGACAAGGTCGTTTCCGATGTGATTTTCAGTACCGGCGGCAGGGTGATGTCATGGCCGGGAACGATCTGTATGCTTTCGATAATTATTCTTTCGTTTGTGGCGGAGGGCTCGATCCTGATTTTCGTTTTCGAATTTTGTGCGTCGAATTTCAGCAGGTAGGTTTTGAACTCCTCGGTTAGGTCTGCGGTCGTGATTGCCGCGGATTCTCCGGCGGTTACTTTGATTCCGGAAGTATCTTTCGGCCAGACTTTGGCCGAAATCAGTACCGAGAACGGTGCGGAGAGATCCAGTTCGCTGGTGACGATATACCCGGAGTTTTTGCTCGAACTCATGCGGAGGCCATGCGGGGAGTCGTATTGATAAACATAGGAGTTCCCCGCGGAATACAGGTCGTTTCCGTTTTTGTCTTTGCGGGACAGGATATTTGTTGCGGAGTTTCCTGTCAGGTCACTGAAATCGTCGGTAAACGGCAGGCTCAGACCGGTTGCCGCGGCTGTGATGTGTTCGTCTGAAAGATTGACATTCAAAGTGGTGATCTTTCCTGTTTCCAGATCGATTTCATTGGACAGGACAATCTCTTTTTTGATGACATACCCTTCTGTCGCTGCTTCGACGACCAATTTCGACCCCGCAGCCAGCAATCGCGGATATACGCTTAAATAGGTGCCGCTGACACCGTTGATAACGTATTCCGTATTTGTCGTATAGGTCGCCGTTACGGTGTTGGAGCCGTTATAATAGGGTGCATACATCGTGTAGTTCAAGAGGTCTACAACAACCCGGCCTGCCAGTGTGTTGTCGCCATCGGTCGTAATGGACAATGACGATACGTGCTGGTCGGCCAGTTTTGCGCCTGTGGATTGGTCTTTGAGTACGACTTTGACGATGGCGCTCAATCGTCTGAATTCCAGATTGGCGACTTGCTGTCCCTCGGAATCGAGTGTAAGCGGTTTGCTGACCAGGATGTCGGCTTTGCCGTCGAACGAACTGGCTGTCGGGGTTTGGTTTGCCGGGAGATCGACTTTTGCACCCGTATTATCTCCTACTTTGTCGATTCCGTTGGCCGTGAATGGATAATAAGCGTAAATCGTTGATGAAATGTTCGCGTTCCCGGAAAAAGTCGTTGTTGCGGCGCGCTCCGTCGCATCGTTTGTGAAGGGGTAGTTGGACTTCGTCCCGTCGGTACTGATGCCTATCTGATCGCCGACAGACCAATAAGGAGTCAATCCGTCGATCTCGGTGCGGACTTCCGGTTTGAACTCAGGGTTTCCGGCCGTAAAAGTCATCTTGACGAGTTTGCCGGAAGAGGTGTCGATGCTGCTGTCTTCCTTTTGGCAGGCTGTGGCTGTTACAGCGGTGAGAGCTGCAAACAGTGTGATTTTAGAGAGACTTTTCATAGGGCTGCGGTATTAGAGTTCGTGTTCGCTTCCCGATCCGATACCTCCTGCACCGCCGCCGCTGCCCCAATCGTCATAGACGTCGGGTGGGGTGGGCGATGTTGCAAACCCTTTTTCAGTCTCGATGTCGATCGTCTCAATTACGGGCGGAAGATAGGTCGAATTTTCCCCCCCCCCTTGCTGGTGGACAGATTGTAATTCATAAGGCTAAATTTTTTTGGTTGAAACACTTTCGTATCAAATATAGCAAAAAAATAGTCTATTCCCGTTAAAAAATTGTGAAATTCCGGTTCCCGGTCAAAATATATACACAAACGTCTGTTTTCCTGCCGGGTTTTGTCTGTTTGGCGTATTGTTGCCGGTGCCGACGGCGGGAAACGACGACCGTGCCGCATTGCCGCAGCCGGCAGCCGGATTGTCTGGGATGAAAGGGTGGGTGGATGAGCCGGGGATCGGGATTTAGTACATATTGTCGTACATCGACTGGCTCTTGTCGTATTTGAGGTCTGAAAGCGATGCCGCCTTTACGCCGATGTTGAAGCTCCAGCTGCGGTGGAACCCGAAGGGTATCCACGAGAACGACATCTGCCAGCAGTGCAGGTCGCGCGAGATGGAGATCGACGAGGTGGTGAGTTTGTTCGCCTTGATGTCGTAACCGCCCTGGAACGTGATGCCGGTCTTGGGCGTTATGGTAAGGCTGCCGTTGAAGCTGACGGTCTGCGTGACGTTCTTCTTGTATCCTTTGGGCGGGTAATTGCCCGTCGATATGTTGTAGTTGATGGCATAGTTGAACCCGAAGTTCCACGGCAGCGAGAAATCGTAGTACATCTGCGACATGTATTGCCGCCGCAGTACGGGATCCATGTTGCCGTAGGGGTCGTAGTAGGGGTTCATGTATTCGGGCGGGATGCTGGTGATGTCGTTGATGGCCGATTGCGAGCGGTCTTCGCGCGATTTGAACGTATAGCCGAACGACCAGCCCGTCGAGACGATACGCCCCGGGAAGAAGAGCTTGTTGTAGCGTTTGCCGTCGGGGGTCAGCCGGTAGGGGTCGAGCGTCATCGAGAGGTTGATGCCGAAATTCTTGAAGATCGTCGTGCGGAACGAGATCGGGATGGTCGAGAGCCCCATCGAGTCGGCCAGGAAATTGTACGACCCGCTGATGCGCAGCTCGTCGATCAGCTTGATCTTCTTCACGCCCGAGGTGTCGCGCTTCGACAGTACTTTCATTTCGAGGTTCTGCGACAGCGAGAAGTTCATCGACATCGACCGTCCGGAACTGGGGACGCCGTATGCGTTGACCGAATAGGGCGAATAGGTGGTGAAACGTCCCGTCGAGTCGGTCTGCCGCGTCTTGTAGTAGCCGTATTTCGGGTCGCCGAAGTCCGGCGTATAGGCGAATCCGATCGAAGGGGTGAGCGTGTGGCGGATGGCTTGGATCTTACGGTCCTTGCGCTTCTTGGTGAAGTCGTACATGCCGTATACGGTCGTCGATGCCGAGACGTTGAAGTTGTAGTTGTAAAGGCGGTAGAACCCGTATTGCGTCGGCAGCGTGTCCACCTTGTTCGTGACGGGGTTCCAGTCGAATTCGACTTTTTTGAAATACCACTTCTCGTTGTAGGTCGCCGACGGCGAGATGTTGATGTAGTTGAACAGGTTGAACGACGCCGATATGGGGATGTTGTGCTCGATACCGTTCTTCATGTTGTCGAGCGTCTCCTTCGAGAAGATCTTGTCCTCGGTGGTCGTCACCGAGTTGGTCATCTTGCCCGTATACTGCATCGAGATCTTTTCGTACCACCGCTCTTTGCCCATGCGCTCCTTGCGCTTGAAGGGGTAGAAACGCGAGACGTTGAAAACCACGGTCGGCAGCGTTACCGAGAGGCTTTTGTTCTGCGAGTTCTGCGAGATGGACATGTTCGCCGAGAGCGAGAAGGGGGTTCCCGCCCAGTTCTTCGAGTAGGCGATCGACGAGTTGGTCTGCGTCGAGAGGATGTCGTTGAGGTTGGTCGCCGAATATTTGCTGTAACCGCTCGTAGCGAAGTTCACCGATGCCGAGAAGGTCGACCCGGGGTTGGCCTTGGGATCCTGGGAGTGCGTCCACTGGATGCGGAAGTTGCTCTGCTTGATATAGTCCGGCTCGCCTTTTTCGCCCGTCTTGATGTTCGAGTACTGCATGTTGAAACTGCCGCTGTACTTGTAGCGTTTGATATAGCGCGATGCGGCCGACGCCTCCCACGAACCGAGCGTGTAGATACCGCCGCGTACGGCCAGGTCGGCATAGTCGCCCAGCGTGAAATAGTAACCCATGTCGCGCAGGAAAAACCCCTTGGAGTATTCCTCGCCGTAGGTGGGCATCAGCAGACCCGATTTGGGACCCATGTTGATCGGGAAGAAGCCCTCGGGGATGCCGAGGAAGTAGATCGGCACGTCCTCCATGACCAGGTAGGCCGGCCCCGTGACGACTTTCTTGCCGGGGATGACCTTGGCCTTGGTCATCGCCAGGTAGAAGTGCGGGTGGTCGGTCTCGTCGCAGGTCGTGTATTTGCCGTGCTGGATGTTGACCGTGTTGTCGGGCATTTTCTTCACGCTGCCTCCGACCAGCCAGCCGTCGCCCTGCTGCGTCGCCACGCCCTTGATCTTGGCCTTCTTCGAGGTGAGGTTGTAGGTGATCGTATCCATCGTGTACGATGCGTCGCCCTCGGAGAATTCGGGTTTGGTGACGATCGGTTTGCCTTCGAGCGAGTCGGGCTTGCCGTATGCATAGACCATCTTGGTGTCCATGTTGATCTGCATGTAGTCGGCCTTGAGGTTGCTGTTCTGATAGGTGATGTCGCCTTCGTTGTAAATGTAGACCATCTTGTTGCGCACGTCGTAGACCAGCGAGTCCTTGTTCTTGCCCGTGATCGGATCGTCGAGGAACGCCCCCGGTTTCTGGGGCTTTTTCTCTTTCACCGTGTCGCGGGCGATGGTGTCCGCCCCGCGGCCTTCGAGCGAGTCGCCTTTCTGCGTGATGAGCGAATCGAGCTGTGCGCCGAAGAGCGAATCGCGCTGCTCCTGCGGCAGGGCTTCGAATGCGGCGCGGCGGCGTGCCTGTTCCCGGGCGGCGCGTGCCTGCTCGCGGCGGTCGCGGCGGCTTTGGGTCGCAGCTTCCGGCACTTCGGCCGCGGCTTCGGAATGGGTCTGGAGGGAATCGGACAGGCGTTGGCGGAGGCTGTCTTCGGCTGCCGAGGCAAGCATTCCCCGGGGTACGGACGAGCCGAACACCAACTGGGCGAAGAGTAGGAGTGCCGCCGCCGAAAACAGATATTTTACCCTGATTCTATCCAAAATCCCAATAATTTTTCGTACCTTTGCCGACATGTCGGCAAAAACGCCTGGATCGGGGCCTCGATGCACTCCCGCCGGGTTTTTTAGGCGCGACAAAGATAGGTAAAAAATTACAGAAAGCTCACATTTGGCTCCATTAAATATGCGCACACGACTGTTCCTGTTATTCGCGTTTGCGGCCGTTACCGTTCTAATGAACGGTGCCACGGCCGGGAATATTGCGCACGGGGTCGAAGTTGTGGTCATCGATGCCGGACACGGCGGGAAATTCCCCGGGGCGCACTACGGTAATGTCTACGAGAAAGACCTCACGCTGAAGGTGGCGCTCAAACTCGGGAAGCTCATCGAGGAGGGGATGCCGGGCGTGAAGGTGGTCTATACCCGCAAGACGGACAAGGCGCTGGGCACCGATCTGGCAACCGACCTCCAGGCGCGTGCCGACATCGCCAACAAGGCCGGCGGCGACCTCTTCGTTTCGATCCACGTCAATGCTGCGAAATCCTCGGCGGCACGGGGTGTCGAGACGCTCATCATGGGCGAAAGCCCCAAGGAGCAGCGTTACAACGAGAACGCCCTGTTCGAGAACAACCGCGAAGACCTGATCGACATGTCGGACGAGCGGACGGCGGCCATCGTGCGGGCATATATCCAGAACCTGCAATTCACCTACGGCGAGTACAGCATGGCGCTGGCGCGCTGTATCCAGAATAATTACCTGAAGGCCGGGCGCCATTCGCGGGGCATCAAACCCCAGTTGCTGCGTGTGCTCTATGCCACCGACATGCCGGGCGTGCTGACCGAGATCGGTTTCATGTCCAACGCCCAGGAGATGGCCTATATGAAGTCGGAAAAGGGGCAGGACGAGATCGCCCGCTCGATTTACGAGGGCGTGAAGGACTATTCGGCCTATGTGCTCGAAACGCGCAGGGCCGGGGAGGAGGCCGCGGCCTCTCCGAAGCCCGTTAAAGAGCCCGAAACGCAGGTCGTCATCGGGAAGGAGCCTGTGCGCCCTGCGGGACAGGACAAGGCATCCGATACGTCTGCCGGGAAGTCCGGACGGAAGCCGGGCGGGAAGGCCGCCACCCCGGAAAAGGCGGAGCCGCAGAAGGCTGCGGGCAAATCCGGGGCGCAAAAGCCGGAACCGCAGAAACCGGCCGGGGCCGAAGCTACCCCTAACCAAGCTGCCCGGCCGTTGCGCTATACCGTGCAGGTGCTGGCCAGCGCGCAGACCGTGCCGACCTCGTCCGCACGTTTCAAATCCTACCGCAACAAGGTGAAACAGTATACCGCCGAGGGGCGGTTCCGCTATAAATATTGCGTCGGCGAGTACGACACCCGTGCCGCAGCCCAGAAACGGCTGGCCGAAGTACGCAAGGTTTTCCCCGATGCCTTCGTCGTGAGCTGCCGGGGCACGCAGATTGTGAAATGAAAATAAACGAGCTATGAAAAGGGAAGTTAAGATCGGCATATTCGCCGTGGCGATGATCGGCGTCGCCTGGGCCGGAATCCGGTTTCTGAAAGGTTTCGACATTTTCAGCCGGAACGTCGAGTATTATGCGGCCTACGACCAGATCAACGGCGTGCAGAACGCGTCGCCGATCATGATGAAGGGCGTGAAGATCGGTTCCGTGACACGGCTTTCGTTCGATCCCGCCCGCAGCGACAAGGTCGTGTTGCAATTCACGATCAAGCGCCAATACCGCATTCCGTCCGATTCCGAGGCCAAAATCTTCAGCAACGGACTGATGGGCGCCAAGGCGATCGAAATCACCTACGGCACGGCCGACACCTACCTCCAGAAGGGCGATACGCTGCGTTCGAGCCGCGACCGCGATCTGATGGACATGGCCGGCTCCGAGCTGGATTTCTTCAAGCAGAAGGTTTCGCAGCTCACCACCGACCTTTCGCGCACGCTCGAAAACCTGAACGGCCTGATGGAAACCAATGCGGACAACATCGCCGGGACGCTCGGCAACCTGAACTCCGTGACGGGCGACATGGCCGAGATACTCTCGGCGGAGAAAAACAGCCTGAAGAGCGCACTGGACAACCTTTCGAAATTCTCCGACATGCTCGGCGAGAATGCCGGGCGCGTGGACAGCATCATCGGCGACGTGGATCGTTTCACCTCGCAGCTCACCGAGGAACAGTTTGCCCGCAAGCTTTCGCAGGCCGTGGAGCACCTCGACGGTCTCGTGGCACGCATCGCGCAGGGCGAAGGCACGATCGGCAAGCTCATCAGCGACCCCGAATTGTACGATTCGCTCGAAAAGGCCAGCGACAACCTCGCGGCGCTGCTGGCCGATGTCAAACAATACCCCGGCCGTTACGTCCACCTCTCGCTCTTCGGGCGCAACCCCGAAAAGATGAAGGAGCGTGCCGACAGGAAGGCCGCCAAGGCTGCTGCCAAGGCTGAGCGCGATTCGCTCAAGCGGCTGCAGTAGCCCATCAACCCGACATAGAGATGATTTATCCTGCAAACTTCGAGCAGAAGATCGGCTTCGACCGGCTTCGGGAACAGGTTGCAGCGCTTTGCACCATGCGTGCCGCCCGCGGGAAGCTCGCCGAAGAGACTTTCTCGGCCTCGGCGCGCGAGATTGGGCGGAGGCTGGAACTTGCCGACCAGATGCGCCTGCTGCTCGACATGGAGCACGATTTTCCCGGCGGGGAATATCCCGACGTCGACCATGTCGTTGCCAAACTGCGTGTCGAGGGGACGTTCCTCGACGTGGGGGAGGTGGTGACCCTGCACCGGGCGCTGAGCCTCGTCGGCAGCGTCGTTGCGTTCATCCTCGCCCGCGAAGGGCAATATCCGTCGCTGTATGCCCGCAGCCGCGGCGTCGAGGCATTCCCCGGGATCGTGCAGCGGATCGACGCCATCGTCGATCGTTTCGGCAATATCCGGGACAATGCTTCGCCGGCCCTTCTGGAGATCCGGCGCGCCATCCGCGAACGCGAAGGGCAGGCCGCCAAGCGGTTGCAGGCGGTGCTCGCCGCCGCCAAAGGGGCCGGTATCGTCGATGCCGACGCCCAGATCTCGATCCGCGAAGGGAAGGCCGTGATCCCGGTTGCCGCGGCCAATAAACGCAAGCTGCAGGGCTTCATCCACGACGAATCGGCCACGGGGCGTACGTTCTACGTCGAACCGGTCGAGGTCGTGGAGATCAACAACGAGCTGCGCGAACTGGAATATGCCGAGCGGCGCGAGATCGTCCGCATCCTCTCGGAGTTCACCGATTCGGTGCGCCCCGATGCCGGGCTGATCGCCGCGTCGGGCGACTACCTGGCCGAGATCGACATGCTGCGTGCCAAGGGACGCTGGGCATCGCAGAACGGCTGCGTGAAACCGATCATCTCGGACGACGACCGGCTGGTGCTGAAGAATGCCCGCCACCCGCTCCTGCAGCAAACCCTGCGGGCGCAGGGGCGCGAGGTCGTACCGCTCGACATGCAGCTCGACCGCCGCAAGCATATCCTTGTCATTTCGGGGCCCAATGCGGGCGGCAAGTCGGTCTGCCTCAAGACCACCGGCCTCGTGCAGTATATGTTCCAGTGCGGGTTTCCCGTCCCGGCATCGGAGGTTTCGGAACTGCCCGTGTTCCGTTCGATCTTCATCGACATCGGCGACGAGCAGTCGATCGACGACGACCTGTCGACCTATTCGTCGCACCTGCTCAACATGAAGAACATGCTCTCGGGGGCTTCGTCGTCGGCGCTGGTGCTGATCGACGAGTTCGGGTCGGGTACCGAGCCGGTCATCGGCGGAGCCATCGCCGAGGCCATCCTCGAACGCCTGCTGGCCAAAGGGTGCTACGGCGTCATCACGACCCACTATGCCAATATCAAGTACTATGCGTCGAATACCGAGGGCATCGCCAATGGCGCCATGATGTTCGACGTGCAGAATATCCGCCCGCTGTTCCGCCTCGAAATGGGCAAGCCGGGCAGTTCGTTCGCCGTGGAGATCGCCCGCAAGATCGGGCTCCCGGAGGATATTATCCGCGCGGCGGGCGAGAAGGCCGGCAGCGACCATATCAACATCGAGAAGCAGCTGCGTGAGATCGCCCGCGACAAGCATTACTGGGAACAGAAGCGCGACCGCATCCGCCAGACCGACCGCAAGGTCGAGGAGCTGGAGCAGACCTATGCCGGGCAGTTGTCGAAGATCAGGGCCGAGCGGCAGGAGATACTCAAAAAGGCCAAGCTGGAGGCGCAGCAGTTGATCGCCGATGCCAACCGGCAGATCGAGAATACGATCAGGACGATCCGCGAGGCGCAGGCCGAAAAGGAGCTGACGCGCCTTGCGCGCCGCGAACTGGACGATTTCCGCGACGCGGTGACGAAGACCGATACGGCGGACAAGGATGCCGAGGTCGCCCGCGAGATCGAACGTATCGAACGCCGCCGTCAGCGGCGTGAAGAACGCAAGGCGCAGCGGGGCGAGGCGCAGGCGGCGGGGGCTGCCCCTGCCGAAGCTCCGAAACCGCGCGAGGTGGAGGCCGGGTCGAAAGTCCGCATGGCCGGACAGGATATGGTCGGCGTGGTGCAGTCGGTCAAGGGGCGCAAGGCGCAGGTCGCCTTCGGCCAGATACTGACTACGGTCGACCGGAAGATGCTGACCGTGGTTTCGAACAGCGAGTTCCGCGAGGCGACACGCCCGCAGACGGCGCGGACGGTGGTGTCGGCCGGCATTTCGGCCCGCAAGCTCAGCTTCAAAGACCATATCGACGTGCGGGGCATGCGTGCCGCCGAGGCGCTGGACGCCGTGCAGGATTTCATCGACGACGCCCTGATGGTGGGCGTGGGGTCGGTGTCGATTCTCCACGGCAAGGGCACGGGGGCTCTCAAGGAGGAGATACGCCGCTACCTGCGCACGGTGCCTGAGGTCGAAAGCGCCCGCGACGAGCATGCCGACCGGGGCGGGGCGGGAATTACGATCGTGACATTTGACCTTTCGTGAGGACGGCTGCCTCCGGCGCTTCCGCTCGCGGCAGCCGCATACTCCGCGTATGTTCCTGCCCCGCCGGCTTCGTGAAGCCCCGGATGCCATCCGCCCGGCGAAAAACGGATAAGATACAGGATGAACTACAAACTCTCGGAAATAGCCGCCGTTGTCGGCGGGAAATTTACAGGCTGCGATGCCGAAGTGCGGTCGGTTGTCACAGACAGCCGTTCGCTGTCGTGCGAACTGGGCTGCTGCCCGATGTTCGTGGCCATGCGCGGTGCCAATCACGACTCGCACGGCTTCGTCGCCCAGATGTCGGCGCGCGGCGTGCGTGCGTTCCTCGTCGAACGGGATGTCGAGTGCCCCGCCGGTTGCGGCTTCGTGCGTGTGGACAACGCCATCGACGCCCTGCAACGCCTTGCGGCGCACTACCGTGCGCAATTCAGGGGTACGGTCGTCGGCATCACCGGTTCGAACGGCAAGACCGTCATCAAGGAGTGGATCGCCGAAGAACTGCCCGCGGGGATGAAATATTACCGCTCTCCGAAAAGCTACAATTCGCAGCTGGGCGTGCCCCTCTCGGTGCTGATGCTCGAAGGCGACGAGGAGTTAGCCATCTTCGAGGCGGGCATTTCGAAGCCCGGAGAGATGGAGCGGCTGGAGCGCATCATCCGTCCCGACGTGGTTATTTTTACCTCGATCGGCGACGCGCACCAGGAGAATTTCCTCAATCTCGAACAGAAATGCGACGAGAAGATGGTGCTGGCCCGCAATGCTTCGAAAATCGTCTACCACAGCTATTACGAACCACTGGGTGGCATGGTCGCGGCGCGTTTCGCCGCCCGCAAGCCCCTCGATGCCGCGTCGTTCCCCGAGGTGCCGGAGTCGGTCATCGGCAACGCCGCATCGCGCCGCAATGCCCAGATCGTCGAGGCGTTCTGCGCCGCGATGCACTATCCCGCGCCGTCGTTCACTTCGGCGCCTACGTTGCCCATGCGCCTCGAGGTGAAGGAGGGCATCAACGATTCGATCCTGATTAACGACGCCTATAACCTCGACCTCAATTCGCTGGCGCTGGCGCTCGATTACCTGCACGGCGTGGCGCTGAACCGCCGCCGTACGCTCGTCCTGTCGGACATCTCGCAGAGCGGGCTTTCCGACGACGAACTCTACGGCCGTGTCGCGGGGATGGTCGCACGGGCGGGCGTCGACTTTCTGATCGGCATCGGCCCGCGCCTGAAACGCCATGCCGGGCTGTTCGGCTGCGACAAGGAGTTTTACGCCTCGACCGACGAGTGCATCGCGCGCATCGACCGCAGGGCCGTGGCCGGGCGTGCCATCCTGCTGAAAGGCGCCCGCGATTTCCGCTTCGAGAAACTGGCGCACGCCCTCGCGCGCCGCAGCCATACGACGGTGCTGGAGGTCGACCTCGACGCCATGACGCACAATCTCAATTTCTTCCGTTCGAAGCTCAGCTTCGGTACGAAACTCGTGGCGATGGTCAAGGCCGGCTCGTACGGTGCCGGCGATTTCGAAGTCGCGCAGCTGTTGCAGCACCAGGGCGTTGATTACCTGGCCGTGGCGTTCGCCGACGAAGGGGTACTGTTGCGCGAGCGGGGCATTTCGATGCCCGTCGTGGTGCTCAACGCCGATGCCGACAGTTTCGATCAGATGATCGCCAACCGCCTCGAACCCGAGATATACAGCCTCCATTCGCTCGGCGCCTTCGCCGGGGCCGTGGTGCATGCGGGCGAGAGCCGTTACCCGATCCATATCAAGCTCGACACGGGTATGCACAGGCTGGGATTCACGGACGACGAAGTCGGGGCGCTGTGCAGGGCGCTGGCGGAAACCCCGCAGGTCAAGGTCGCCTCGGTCTTCTCGCACCTCAACTGTGCCGACATGCCCGAAGAGGATGCCTATACCCGGGCGCAGATCGCCCTGTTCGACCGCATGAGCGCCCGCGTCGCCGCCTCGCTGCCCTATCCGGTCATCCGCCATACGGCCAATTCGGCCGCCATCGAACGCTTCCCCGAGGCGCAGTTCGACATGTGCCGCCTCGGGCTGGGGCTTTACGGCTTCGGCTACCGGCATAACGGGATGCTGCGTCCCGTCTCGACCCTCCGCACGCGTATCGTGCAGGTCAAGCACCTGTCTGCGGGCGAGGCCGTAGGGTATGGACGGGCCGGGAAACTCACGCGCGAAACTACGACGGCGACGATCCCCATCGGATATGCCGACGGGCTCGACCGCCACCTGGGCTGCGGCCGCTGGTCGGTGCTGGTGGCCGGGAGTCCCGCCCCCATCGTCGGACGCATCTGCATGGACAGCTGCATGGTCGACATTACGGGGATTCCCGGCGTGAAGGAAGGCGACGAAGTCGTGGTCTTCTCGCCCGAGCCGGGCAACGACCTGGAAACGATGGCCCGCGTGCTCGATACAATTCCCTATGAGATCATGACCTCGGTTTCGGGGCGCGTAAAACGGATTTACCTCAAAGAATAAAGTTATGAAATGCTATGATTGCGGCGGTGAAATCGCTTCCGGAACCGGAACGTGTCCCTCCTGCGGTTGCCCCGCCGGGCGCGATGAGGCCGCCGAGTGCCTCGGGGCGCGGCTGCTGACGGCACAGCTCGAATCCGAATCGGCCCTCAACCAGTTGGGCAAGGCCCGCAGCGCCATGTTCGCCGCGGCGTTGCTGGCGCTCGCCAGCGGCGTGGTTGAACTGGTCAACGCCCAGGGAAACGGGGAGAGGCTGGTGGTCGGAATCGTGATGCTCGTGCTGGCGGGCGGCTATGTGGCTATCGGCTGCAATGTCCGCAAATCCCCGCTGATGCTTTCGGTTGCGGGGCTGGTCGTGAGCGCATTTTTCCTGAGCGGTGTTTTCGGGGTGGTGATCGCCGGTGTCATGGCGCTGAGCGTCTGGTTTGCTGTGCTGTATACGAAAGCCGTTGCCCGGGAGCGGGAACTCCGGGCCAAACTCGAAAAACTGAAATAAGATGTACGGAACGCTCTATCTGATCCCGTGTCCGATTTCGGACGAGACGGCACCGTGGGACGTGCTGCCTGCGGCGAACCGTGCCGTGATGGATTCGCTCGACTATTTCATCGTCGAGAACACCCGTTCGGCGCGGCGGTTCCTGTCGAAGGCCGGCATCGCGCGGCCGATCGACACGCTGGAGTTCCGTGAGCTGAACGAACATACCGTCGCCGGGCGTGAGGTCGAAGAGCTGGTGAAACCGCTCGTTGAGGGCCGTTCGGCGGGGGTTGTTTCCGAAGCGGGCGTGCCGGGCGTCGCCGATCCCGGGGCACTGGTCGTCGAGGCGTGCCACCGCCACGGTATCCGCGTGGTGCCGCTCGTCGGGCCGTCGTCCGTCATCCTGGCCGTCATGGCCTCGGGGCTCAACGGGCAGTCGTTCGCCTTCAACGGCTACCTGCCCGTCAAGCCGCCCGAACGGGTGCAGGCGATCCGCCGCTTCGAACGCCGTGCGCAGTCCGAACGCCAGTCGCAGCTCTTCATCGAGGCGCCTTACCGCAATGTGAAGCTGATGGAACAGCTCCTGCAAACCCTTGCCCCCGAGACGCGCCTGACGCTGGCGATGGACATTACCGCCCCCGGCGAATATATCCGTACGCTCGCCGTGCGCGAGTGGCGGTCGGTGCGGCTGCCGGAAATGAACAGGCGCCCGGCGATTTTTATCATCGGGTAGGCATGGCCCGGCGGTTGGTATACAATTTGTTCGAATATAAGACGGAAAATCTGAAAAACACGAGATATGAAAAAGGAAAAAACTTATAATGAGGCTGTTGACGGTGACGAAGGATTCGTTCCCGGTGAAGGTTACCCTTCGTGCGACGGCGAACCCTGTGCCAATGTGTCAGATGACTCGCAGGACGGAACTGACACAATGGCAGACGCTGCCGAAGGCGGCGACAAGGCCGGAGCGGGATCGGATCTGACGGCGGCGCTGGCCGAGTGGCAGGATAAATTCATCCGCCTACAGGCCGAATTCGATAATTACCGTAAGCGTACGCTCAAGGAGAAGATGGACTTGGTGCAGACCGGGGGCCGTGACGTGCTGCTGGCGATGCTCCCCGTGCGCGACGACGTGCAGCGTGCCGTCGATGCCATGCAGAAGAGCGACGACATCGAAGCGCTGCGTGCCGGCGTGACGCTTATTTCACAGAAATTTACCGATACGCTCCGCCAGAAAGGGGTCACCGAGATCGACGTCAAGGGCAGGGAGTTCGACGCCGACCTCTGCGAGGCGGTGGCCAAATTCGCTGCCGGGGAGGAGATGCAGGGCAAGGTCGTCGACATTGTCCAGACGGGTTATATGCTGGGCGATAAGGTGCTGCGTTTCGCAAAAGTTGTTGTAGGAGAATAATGCCATGGCAGAAAAGAGGGATTACTACGAAGTGCTGGGCGTCCAGAAAAACGCTAACGCTGACGAAATAAAGAAGGCTTACCGCAAGGCGGCCATCCAATACCACCCCGATAAAAACCCGGGTGACAAGGAGGCCGAAGAGAAATTCAAGGAGGCGGCCGAGGCATACGACGTACTGTCGAACCCCGACAAACGTGCCCGTTACGATCAGTTCGGCCATGCCGGGATGAGCGGCGCCGCGGGTGGCGGGGCAGGCGGCTTCGGCGGGTTCAGCGGCGGCGGTTTCTCGATGGAGGATATCTTCTCGCAGTTCGGCGATATTTTCGGCGGACATTTCGGCGGCGGGTTCCGCTCGTCGTCGTCATCGGGCGGCGGGCGTCGTGTGAACCGGGGATCGGATATCCGCATCAAGGTCAAGCTGACCCTCGCCGAGATCGCCAACGGCGTCACCAAGAAACTCAAGATAAACAAGACCGTCGCCTGCGATAAGTGCGGCGGTACGGGGGCCAAGGACAGCAACTCCTACTCGACCTGTTCGACCTGCAACGGTACGGGCTATGTGACGCGTGTGGAGAACACCTTCTTCGGCCGCATGCAGACGCAGGGCGTCTGCCCCACGTGCGGCGGTACGGGCAAAGTCATCACCGCACCCTGCGACAAGTGCAAGGGCGAGGGAACCCTCCGCGGTCAGGAGGTCGTGGAGATCCGAATTCCGGCCGGCGTGGGCGAGGGTATGGTGCTCACCGTCACGGGCAAGGGCAATGCCGCCCGTCACGGAGGCGTCAACGGCGACCTGCAGGTCATGATCGAAGAGGAGTCCAATCCCGAGCTGGTGCGTGACGGCAACGACCTGATCCACAACCTCAATATCACCGTTACGACAGCCCTGCTGGGCGGTACGGTCGAGGTGCCGACGGTCGATGGCCGTGCCAAGATCAAGATCGCCCCGGGAACGCATGCCGGCAAGGTGCTGCGCCTGGGCGGCAAGGGGTTGCCCGACGTCAACGGCTATGGCCGCGGCGACGAACTGGTCGTGGTCGACATCACGATCCCCTCGAAGCTCAGTGCCGAGGAGAAGCGGCTGGTCGAACAACTGGCGCAGCAGCCCGGTTTCCAGCATGCCGAATCGGTCAAGAACCAGAATATCTTCGAGCGGATGAAGAGTTTCTTCCGGTAGGGAAGCAGCGGTTTGCATATGCGGCGGGATGTCGGGGGACTTTGCGGGCCACGGCATTCCGCCGTCGTTCGCAGCGCCCCTTCCGCTGCGGTGCACGGAGGCTTGCGGGCGTATTCCCCGCCGCCTTTCCCGGGGCCATTGCGGCTGTTGCCAGCCTGTTTGAGGGGTGTTTCCCCTCCCGTACCGCTGCCGGGGGTTTCCCCTGCTGCGGGGCATCGGACGTCTGGCACCGCATCCTCGGCAGGACTTTACGGGCGCCGCAGGCGGAAAAAAGGGTTTTGCAGGCAATAAAATTGCCGGAGAATTCGTATCTTTACCAAAAATAATTAGGAGGACACGCCATGTTAGGTTTCACCCCGTTCAAGAGACACGCCAACAAGTTCAACTACATACCGCGCTACTACGATCCCGAAAAGGAGGCGCGCGAGCAGCGCCGTGCCGAACTTCGCGGCGAGAGGGTCGAAGACGGGGATCGTGAGTACCGTCCCGGACAATATATCCGTACGCAGCGTGATGCCCGTGCCGCCCGCCGTTCCAAGGAGGATGACAAGGGGCGTATGCGCATCTGGAAGATGGCCGGTGCCGCAGTTATCGTCCTGCTGTTCATCTACATCCTTTATCCGAAGCTCGCCGATGTGTTCCTGCGCGCCCGTACGGCGCCGGCACAGACCGAATCCGCTGCCACCGAATCCGCTCCGCGCAACGGGCTCGACCAGACGGGTATTTCCGACGTAGAGTGGCAGGAGCAGCCTATCACGGTGGTTCCCAACGATTATCAGGAATAAATGGCAGATAAGATCAGATTATTACCCGAAGTCGTCGCCAACCAGATTGCTGCGGGCGAGGTCGTCAACCGTCCCGCATCGGTGGTCAAGGAGATGATGGAGAACGCCATCGACGCCGGCGCCCGTACCGTGAAGGTCAACTTCCGTGACGGGGGCAAGGATTTGATCCAGATCGTCGACGACGGCTCGGGTATGTCGCCCATCGACGCGCGTATGGCCTTCGACCGCCATGCCACCAGCAAGATAACTTCCGTCGAAGACATCTACGCCCTCAATACGTTCGGGTTCCGCGGCGAGGCGCTCGCTTCGATCGCCGCCGTGGCGCAGGTCGAATTGCGCACGCGGCAGGAGGGCGACGAAGTGGGTACCCAGACCGAAATCAACGGCGGCCAGTTCGCCGGGCAGACTCCCGTGATGTGTCCCGTGGGGGCGCAGTTCTTCGTGCGCAACCTTTTTTACAACGTGCCCGCCCGCCGTCGTTTCCTCGACAAGAGTACGGCTTCGGCCGCACAGATCAAGGCCGAATTCCAGCGTGTTGCGCTGTGCAACCCCCATATCGCCTTCGAACTTTACGCCAACGACGCCCCGGTCTATACGCTCTGTGCCACGTCGCTGGCGGGACGTATCGTTGACGTGGTGGGACGCCATATCAAGCAGAACCTGCTGGAGGTCGATGCCGACACCTCGATCGCCCGCATCGGGGGCTATATCGGCCGTCCGGCTGCCGCCAAGCGGCGCAACGGCGAGCAGTACCTCTTCGTCAACGGACGTTATTTCAAGAGTTCGTACCTCACGAGCGCCATCATGAAGGCCTATGAGAAACTGATCCCCGAGAGCAGTTCGCCTTCCTATTTCCTCTACCTGACGATCGACCCTTCGCGCATCGACGTCAATGTCCACCCGCAGAAGACCGAAGTGAAATTCGCCGACGAGGAGGCCGTCTGGCAGATCATCAACGCCGCCGTGCGCGAGACGCTCGCCAAGACGGGGGCCGTGCCGCTGATGGATTTCGACCGCGACGGCATCGTCGAGATCCCGGCATTGAGCAAAGGGGCCGTCTACAGCGAGCCCCGCGCCATGTCCAACGGCGACTACAATCCGTTTCGCGAGGAGTATATCGACCCTACGGCGCCCGATCCCAATGTCGATTTCACGGGCTTCGACGTCCCGTACGACGATCGCGGACAGACGCTTTCCGATACGGCCGGGACGGGCTTCGCCCCGCGCGCCGGTATGGGCGGCGGCATGTCGGGGCGCGGTGCGTCCGGTGGCAGCCTGCCCGGCGGGCTGCGCAGCGCCGGCAGCGGATTTACCCTTCCACAAACCCCGCTGGCGGGGGAGGATTTCACCATCCCTTCCTCGGCGGCCGACGGGTTCGAGGATTTCGTTTCGGGGAGCAGTTTCGAGGTGGAGTCCGGCGCCGGGTTCGGGACGAGTGCCCTGGAGTTCATCCCTTCCGGGGCTACGGCCGGGCAGCAGCGGCTGGCGGTCGAGGAGCGTCCGGAATTTACCGATCCGCTGCCGCTGGGCGGCGGGTACCTCGCCGCGCTGCTGGGCGGGAGGTTCGTCGTGGTGGACGTGCGGCGTGCCCGCGAGCGCATTCTTTATGAGGATTACCTGAAGATGTTCGGAAACGGGTCTTCCGTGAGCCAGCAACTGCTCTTTCCCGAGCGGCTGGTGTTGTCGGGCGACGAATATGCGCTGCTCGAGGAGAACGCCGTGGAATTCGCGTCGCTGGGATTCGACATCGACTTTGCGGGGGAGGGGACGATCGAGGTGAAGGGCACTCCGGCCGATATGCCGGCCGATGCCGTCGACCAGATGGTCTACGACCTGCTGCAAGCCTTTTCGACGCCCGTGTCGCTCGCGGATCAGCGCCGCGAGAAGATCGCCGCCGTCATGGCGCGCGGCGGGGCGAAAGGCATTCCCCGCAATATGTCGCGCGACGAAGCCGCCGTACTGCTCGCCCAGCTCGCCGCTACGGGCAATTTCAGTTTCTCGCCCTCGGGCAAAGCCATAACTGCAGAAATAACCCCCGAAGATATCCGTACCAAACTGGGATAATCCGGTGGAAAAACGTACTTTTGTAAAAATTTTACGCAATGAACAGCTATTTTCAGACACCCCCGGTGGTGAAAAACCTGATAATCATCAATGCCCTGGTCTACATGGCTACGGCCCTGATCCAACCGGCACATAACGCCATCATGGAGTATTGCGCCCTGTGGCTGGGAGCGCCGTTGTTCCACACCTACCAGTTCGTCACCTATATGTTCGTGCATGCCAATTTCGAGCATATCTTCTTCAATATGTTCGCCTTGTGGATGTTCGGGCGTACGTTGGAATACGAATTGGGGTCGAAGCGTTTCCTGACCTATTACATGGTTTGCGGCATCGGTGCGGCGCTGATCCAGTATTTCACGGCGCTGGCGTTCGGCGAGCTGCCCATGTCGCTGGTTGGTGCTTCGGGCGCGGTGATGGGGCTGCTGCTCGCCTTCGGCGTCATGCACCCCAATGCGGTCATCATGCTGCTGATCCCGCCGATCCCGATGAAGGCCAAATGGTTCGTCATCATCTACGGCGTCATCGAACTTTTCCTCGGCTGGCGTGGCGTAGGCAATGTGGCGCATTTCGCCCACGTGGGCGGTATGCTTTGGGGTTTCCTGCTGCTCCACTGGTGGAAGCAGCGCGGCATAATCCGCTTCTGAGCCGATGTCCGGCGAATTCTATAAGAACGATTACGGCAGCCGGCGCGGGGAGAAACCGCACCGCAGCCTGCTCATGTGGCTGCTCGACCTGGTGATGACGCTCCTGACCGTCGTTGTCGGGGCCACGATGGCCGTCACCTATTTCGTCCCTTATGTGAACCCCGCCGGGGTCTGGTTCTTTCCCCTGCTGGGGCTTGCCGCCCCGGCGATCTACGTCGCTACGGTCATCCTGGCGCTCTACTGGGTCATCCGCTGGCGGCTGCTCCGCGCCGGGACGATGCTGGCGCTGGTCGTCATCGGCCTCTTCAAGGTTTCGCTCTTCTATAAGCCCGAATTCCGCCGCAGCTACGGCGAGGAGAGCTACGACCGCCGGGCTTTCAAGGTCATGACCTATAACGTGCGCAGTTTCTTCGGCGAAAGCGGAGCCAGCAATGTCGATGACATCGTGCGTCTGATCGGCGAATACGATCCCGATATCGTCTGCATGCAGGAGTTCAATGCCCGCCTGGCCGAGAAATCCGATGATTTCGCCCTGTTGGACGAGAAATACGAAAGCGCGGCCTTCGGCCGTACGCAGGCTCCCGATTCGCTGTACGGGGCATCGCTTTTCATCCTGAGCAAATACCGTATCCTGCGCTCGGGCATCGTGCTGACCCCCAATACGTCGGTCTGGGCCGACCTGCTGATCGGTGACGATACGGTGCGCGTGTTCAACAACCACCTGCGTTCGACGGCGATCAAGGCGGCCGACAACGAATATATCACCAACCGCGATTTCATCTCCGACACGGCACGCGAAGTCAAGATCCGCAGCATCGTGAGCCGCCTGCGCGAGAACAGCATCCTGCGTGCCGCACAGGTCGACAGCATTGCCGATGTCATCGCCGACGCGCGTGCGCGGTGCATCGTCTGCGGCGATTTCAACGATACGCCGATGTCCTATGTCTACCGAACGATGGCCGGGGGGCTGAACGACGCTTTCAGCAAGAGCGGTTCGGGCTATTCGCATACTTTCCGCGGCTTCTTCAATACGCTTCGCATCGACTATGTCCTCTGCTCCGACAGTTTCGACCCGGTTTCCTACGAGGTGCCTCAGGTCGAATATTCGGATCACCTGCCCGTCGTGGTGCGTCTCCAAAAGAATCTACTGAATAACTAATCCGATAAACTATGATTTTCGACTCTTTGAAGAACAGCGCGCTCTATTATCCGGTGAGCCCGCGTCTGGAAAAAGCCTTCGGCTTCATCGCTTCGACCGACTGGGAAACGATGGAGCCGGGGATCCATGAACTCGACGGCAAGGACATTTATGTCAACGTAATGGAACCTGCGCTGAAAAAACCGGCGGATGCCAAACTCGAAATACACGACGCCTATATCGACATCCAGGTGCTGATCCGCGGCGAGCAGGAGACTTTCGGGTGGAGCGAGCGTGCCGACCTGCGCAAGCCGCTGGGCGAATTCGATGCCGGGAAGGATATCCAGTTCTTCGACGATGAGCCGCAGACCTTCTATACGCTGCGCCCGGGGCAGTTCACGATCCTCTTCCCCGAAGACGGCCATGCGCCGATGATCGGCGAGGGCGATGTGCGCAAGATCATCGTCAAAGTCCGCAGGTGATTCGTTGTCCGGGACAGATAACGGGCCGGTTCCCATGCGTGGGAGCCGGCCCGTTCCGTTGTCAGGCAGCCGCGAGCCGGGGCGGGGCGAGGCGCATCGCGAGGCGTATGCAGAGCCATGAGCAGACGGCGCAGACGACGAACACGGTGCCCGTCGAGAGGAGTATGTCGCCGATCCCGACCAGCGGCGAGACGATCCCGCCGAAGGCGAAGCATACGGCGCCCAGCAGTGCCGACGCCGTCCCCGCATTCTCCCGGGCACTTTCCATCGCCAGTGCCGTCGAAGTCGTGAAGGTTAGCCCCATGGCGAACAGGAGCGCGAACATCAGCAACTCGTAAACCCAGAAGTTGCAGCCCGCGGCGAGGGCTATGGCTTCGGCCACGGCGAAGAAGATCATCCCCGCACAACCGGTGCTGGTGCCGTTTTCGGGGCGGCGGAACCTGACCGAGAGTGCGGCTGCGCCCCCGATGGCGACGGCGTTGACCGCAAAGCAGATGCTGAACTGGAAAGGCGTGAACCCGTAGTGCTGCTGCACGATAAAGGGCGACGAAGCGATGTTGGCGAACAATATGCCCTGGGCGAACCCCAGCTGGAAGATATAGCACAGGTAGCGGCGGTTGCGGAGCGTCGTTTTGAACCCGCGGAGTATATCCGCCCACTCCACGGTGCTTCGGTTGGCTGCCGGGAGCGATTCGCTGAAACGGAAGCTGCCCGCGAGCAGCACTATGCCCAGTCCCAGCAGGATCGTGAAGATACCCCGCCAGCCGATGATGCCGGTGAGCGTTCCGCCGACGATCGGTGCCGCCACGGGGGCTATGCCGTTGATCGCTCCGATCAGGGCGAGCATCTTGGCCAGTTCGCGGCCTGAGAATTTGTCCGTCGCCACCGAGCGGGAGATCACGATGCCTCCCGACCCCGCGATGCCCTGCACGAAGCGCAGAAACACGAACTGTTCGATGTCTGCGGCGAAAATGCAGAACACTGTCGAGCCCAGGAACAGCCACATGGCCGTCAGCAGCGGGGTGCGGCGGCCGTATTTGTCGCTCAGCGGCCCGAAGAAGAGCTGTCCGCAGGCCAGCCCGATCATGCTTGTGGTCAGTCCCAGCTGTACCATCGACGACGAGGTTCCGAAATCGTCCGCCATGGCGGGCAGCGCCGGCAGGTACATGTCGGTGACGAAGGGCCCGAATGCGGTCAGCAGCCCCAGCAGGACGAGCAGGAATGTTTTGGAATTATCTTTATCCATGTGCTTTTATGGTTTTGGCACCACAAAAATACACCGAATTATCGGGCGGTGATTGGCCTTTTCCTGCAGGGTGTGGTTCATTTTCGGCATGCGGACTGCCGTCCCGTCTGCCGATAAAAGCCCCGGAGCGGAAGCTCTGGGGCTTATTGCGGTGCAGGGCGCGGCATCGGCCGGATGCCCTGCGGCGGGTTATTTCCCGCCGCCTATTTCCCGATCCCGTAGTAGCGCAGTCCGGCGTTGAGCACCTCTTCCTTGTCGAAGATGTTGCGGCCGTCGACCAGGATGTTGTCGCGCATGAGCGTGAGCAACTGCGCCCAGTCGGGCATCCGGAACTGTTTCCACTCCGTGACGAGTGCGATGGCATCGGCGCCCTTTGCAGCTTCGTACATCGAACCTGCGTAATGCACCCCTTCGTCGCCGATCCTGCGGCGGCCTTCTTCCATCGCCACGGGATCGTAGACCCGAACCGTGGCGCCCGCCTTGCGCAACAGGTCGATCACCACCAGGGCCGGTGCTTCGCGCATGTCGTCCGTTTCGGGCTTGAACGCGAGGCCCCATATCGCTATGGTTTTTCCGTGCAGGTCGCCCAGTGCCCGTTGCAGTTTGCCGAACAGGATGGATTTCTGCCCTTCGTTGACCCGTTCCACCGCCTCGATGACTTGCATCGTATAACCGTTTTCCTGGGCCGTTCGGGCCAGGGCCTTTACGTCCTTGGGGAAGCACGAGCCGCCGTAGCCGCAGCCGGGGTAGAGAAACTTGCTGCCGATGCGGGCGTCGGATCCGATGCCCTTGCGCACCATTTCGACGTTCGCCCCTACCAGGTCGCAGAGGTTGGCGATCTCGTTCATGAACGAAATGCGGGTCGCCAGCATGGCGTTGGCCGCATATTTGGTCATTTCCGCCGAGGGGATGTCCATGAACAGCACCCGGAAATTGTTGATCAGGAACGGACGGTACAGGCGGGTCATCAGCTTGCGCGCCCGTTCGCTCTCGACGCCTACGACCACGCGGTCGGGCGACATGAAATCCTTGATGGCCGCGCCTTCCTTCAGGAATTCGGGGTTCGAGGCCACGTCGAACGGTATCTTGCAGCCGCGTTTGTCTATCTCTTCCCGGATCACGGCCTTGACCTTCTGCGCCGTACCGACGGGTACGGTGCTTTTGGTGACGAGCACCGTATACTTCTTGATGTTGCGGCCGAACGTACGGGCGACTTCGAGCACGTATTTCAGGTCTGCCGAACCGTCCTCGTCGGGCGGTGTGCCGACGGCCGAGAAGACTACTTCCACCTTGTCCAGGCAGTCCGTCAGCTCGGTCGTGAAGTGCAGGCGCCCCTCCTCGACATTGCGTTTGACGAGTTCTTCGAGCCCCGGCTCGTAAATCGGGATGAGGCCGTTGTTCAGGGCGTCGATCTTTTTCCTGTCGACGTCGACGCACGTAATATCGAGCCCCATTTCTGCGAAACAGGCACCCGATACGAGGCCGACATAACCCGTACCCACGACTGCGATTTTCATCATATTATGTCCAAGTTTTTGGTTGGTTTAGCGGTGCATGCACCCGGCGATCCGCGCTGCGAGCGCGTGGCATGCCTCGTGCCATGCCGGCGAGAAACCCTGCTTCATTTCCACGGGTTCGCAGATCGCCTCCCACTTCATCTTCTGTGCGAACTCGCCCAGGCAGCGTACGGCGGCACTCGCCCAGCAGAAGGAGCCGAACCAGCCGAAGTTGCGCTGCGGGACGCAGCGTGCCGCGATCAGGTCGAGCAGGCGTGCCACGGGCGGGTAGAGCCCTCCGTTATAGGTCGGGCCGCCCACGATGAGCGTGTCGTAACGGAACACGTCGCGCAGGACGACCGATTCATCGGCGTAGGACATGTTGTGGACGAAGATCGGGCCCACACCTTCGGTGGCCAGTTCGCGGGCTATGCGCTCGGCCATCTGCTCCGTATTGCCGTACATCGAGCCGTAGGCGATCACCACGCCCGGTTCGCCTTCGTAGCGGCTCAGACGGTCGTAGACGTCCATCACCTGCGGGATCTCGCGCTGCCATACGGGGCCGTGGGTCGAGCAGATGGTCGTGGGGTTCAGGCCCCGTACCTTCGCGAGCGCCTTTTGTACAGGCCCTCCGTATTTGCCGACGATGCAGGCGTAGTAGCGGCGCATTTCGTCCCAGTAGCGCGACGGGTCTATCTGCGAGTCGGTAATGCCGCCGTCGATGGCGCCGAACGTGCCGAAGGCGTCGCCCGAGAAGAGCGTGCCGGCCTCGGCACACCATGTCACCATCGTTTCGGGCCAGTGTACCATCGGCGCCATGTAAAACGAGAGCGTTTTCGAGCCGAGCGATATGCTGTCGCCCTCCTTGACTTCGAGCGTCCCGGTGTCGATGCCGTAGAATCCCTGGAGCATCTGCAGCGTCTTGGCGTTGCCCACGATTCGGATGTCGGGGTAGAGCATGCGCAGTGCGCGCACGGACGACGAGTGGTCGGGTTCCATGTGGTTGATGACCAGGTAGTCGATCTTGCGGTCGCCGATGGCCTCGCGGATGTTCTCTGTCAGACGGCTGCCGAAGCCCTCTTCGACGGTATCTATCAGTGCGACCTTCTCGTCGGCAACCAGATAGGCATTGTATGAAACCCCCTGCGGGAGCGACCAGAGACCTTCGAAACGTGTGGTAGTGCGATCGTTGACCCCGACGTAATGGATGCCGGGCAAAATTTCGGTGATGTTCATGGTTCGTGACGTATTTGTTTCAAAGATAGTGAAAAATGTGCCAAAGCGGAACGGTGCGGGCCTTCCTGCATGCCTGATTTTTCCCTATCGTCCGGTATTAAAAATTTGCGTAAAGATAACCGTTTTTTCGGATATGCGTAAAATCTGTTTCCGAAAAAAACAATTCCCGCGTGATGCGGCGGCTGCACTGAGGGCTTTCCGGCCGGCCGGGTGCCTGTGGCGTTGGCCGCGCGAGCTTCTTCTTTTAATTGCTTAACTTGCTGTGCATTAGTTTGGTATATGTATGAAAAAAAGCCTTCGGCATTTACCGAAGGCTTTGGAAATATTACAGCCGGGGCTTAGAGCAACCGGAAGAAAGCCGCGCGTACGCCCTGCATGTCGATGGCATCGTTTTTCACCGACTCCGGGATGGTAGCACGGGTATAGACGCTCACGTCACCGGTGTTGATCGTACTGGTGAGCGTGATCGTGTTGTTGGCCTCGTCGGCGGTCACCGTGTACGAACTTCCCCAGGGAGTGTTGTCGCTGTAATTGCCGGAAAGTACGTCGTCCTGAAGCAGATAGCTGCCCGTGTATTTCTGGTACCTTACGGATTCGACCTTCTGGTAGATGGTGAACGACCCTCCGTCGAATGCGATGTAAGCATCGAATGCCTGGGGGGCTTCGCTTGTCCATGAAGTCAGGCGCCATTCTCCGACGAGTTGCTTGGCCAACGGCGTGTTGTTATCTTTTTTGTCGTCGTCGCACCCTGCGAACAGGCTCATGCCGAGTATGGCAAAGAGAATATAGATAGTCTTTCTCATGATCTTTTTGCTGTTATTATAATTCGTATTATAACCAACCTCCGTTCTCGGCCTGTACACCGCGGGCGATGATGGCGAACTCCTTGGTGATCGTCATGCCGCCCATCACGGTACCCGTACCGACCTTGTCGCCGCCACCGATTGCCGTGACCGTAATCTTCGCTACGCCGGACTTGGTGCACTTGATCTTCAGTTTGCCGTAGGCCATCGTGGGCAAGGTTTCGATCCCCAATTTGGCCATGTCGGCTGCGGACATCGAAACACCGGTGTAGGTGAGGTTCGTTGCGCTGCCACCGAAGAACTGCGTCAGGGGAACGAGTTCTTCAGCCCCTACGCCTACCTTGAGGCACGGCGTGCCTTCGATCTGCATCAGCAGCTGATAAGCGTCTACTGCGCCCGTACCCAGCTTCTTGCGGTAATTTTCCAGGTACATCGTGCCGTTCGAATTCTTTGTCCCGTCGAGGTAGCGCTCCATGTCGTTCACCGAAGTGAGGAGCATGCTGATGAATTCGTTGCGGGTGTAGTGCTTGCCTTGTTTCAGCGCATAGGAGAGTCCGAGTGCTGCCACGCCCGACACGTGCGGGCAGGCCATCGAGGTTCCCTGCATGTATCCGTAGTCCGAACCGTCGTTTACCTCCGAAGGCATCGTCGACAGTACCGTCGCGGTCATGTTGCTTGCGATGTAAGCGTCGCCGCCCGGTGCCGAAATGTTACAGCCGGGGCCGTAGTTGGTGTAGCTGGCCGGCAGGAAGTCGGGCGAAAACGAGGTTACCGAAATATAATCGCGGAACGCCCCGGGGTAACCGGCACGGTTGAGTGCGTCGTTGCCGGCCGAGAAGACAACGATTCCTCCGTCGATCGCGTCGCAGTTCGACGTGGCGATGAAATAGGCGAGAGCGTCGTGTTCGGCCTTGGCGCTCGAGGCATACTGGTTGTCGGAGGTGTATCCGCCGCCCTTGATACCCATCGAGCACTGGATGATCGAAGCACCGTTGTCGGCGGCGTATTTGAATGCCCTTGCCATGACGGCGGTCGTACCCGAGCCGGCTGCAGTGCCGGACAGGGCCTGGCACGACATGATTCGTACACCGTCGTCGTTGCCCGAGCCGCCCGCTACTCCGCAGACACCGATGCCGTTGTTGTTGATTGCGGCTACCGTGCCGGCGGTGTGCGTTCCGTGACCGGAGTCGCCTTCGCCCTTGTCATCGACCACATCCCAGGAGATGGGGCCGTTCGTAACGAAATTGTACCCGTAATAATCATCCACGTATCCGTTGCCGTCGTCATCGACGCCCGTGGTTCCGGTCATCTCCCTGGTGTTGACCCACATGTTCGCAGCCAGGTCGGGGTGCGTATATTTCACGCCTTCGTCGACTACGGCTACGATGATCTTGGGGTCTCCGGCCGTGAGTTTCCAGGCATCTTCCACGTTGATGTCCGCACCTTCGCGCGCGGTCTGTGCCACAGCCTTGTCACCTTTGTTGATATAGTGCCACTGGCGCTTCAACTCCGGGTCGTTGAACGGCCATACGATCGAACGTGTGTCTGCCGACATGGCGGGCGCATCCGAATGGAGCGGGGTCGCCTTGCCGTCCCACATCTTTTCGAGTTTCGTGTTGAACTGGATGTTCGCTACTTCGGCAACGGCCGACAGTTTCTGTGCGGCGAGATCCAGGTCGACTTCGGTGTCGAACTGCAATTCGTACCACCTGTGCAGGCCGGCCGCACGTGTGCGCTCCTCGTTGCGTGTGTCTACCGGGAACAGGCGGTTCAGGGAGCTGACGTTCAGCTCCGAAAGTATTTCATCCACGGAGACGATACCCGCGCGGGTAGCGACCGACCGTGTCTTGGCGGCGGCTTCGGCGGCCTGTTCGAGGCTGCCGATGGCTGCGTCGTCGAAATAGACGAGCAGGCTTCCGGCCTCGGCATTGACCGAGGTGTTGACGATCTTATGCGATGCGGCGGTGTTTTGCGAACCGCCGTCGCTACCTTCGGTCATAAGGTCGGACGTACAGCTCGCCAGCAGAAGCGCTGCAATGAGTAGTAATTTTTTATCAATCATAATCCGAGTTATTTTTTTGAGGGTCTCCCCTCCCCGATGGAAGGGGAGACCGCTCTTGATCACTAATTGGGTGAACGACTGAAATTATTTAGCCATTTTTTTCAGGGGCATTTTCTCCATGCCTCCGCTTTGCAGGCTGTTTGCCCGGGGTACAAAACCTTCGGAGAATGAACTCATCGCGGGAGTTGCGATCCGAACGGACACCTCACCTTCGAGCGGGTTCGCGCCGCGGTTGACGGGCTTGCCGAACAATTCGTCGATCAGGGCGTGGGCACGTTCGCGGCCGCGCAGTTCGACGTAGTTCGAGGGGTTGATGGAAATTTCCTTCGAGAGGGTCAGCATCTTATCCGAAGCAACCTTGCGCGGCGCAGCTGCTCCCGTGTTGCCACCGGTCGCCGGTACCATCAGCGGGGAGGTATAGCTTTCCCAGTTGCCGATCGAGTTCGTATAGTTGGCATCCGTGTACGCCCTGACCAATATGGTGTCGAAATTATACTTGTCTGAGAAGTCGGGGCTACAAATCAGGGCGAGGTACCCGTCTTCCGTGACACCTCCGACCATCATGCCGTCGATTGTGTCCGCACCCATGCTCGTTTCTTTGTCCAGAATGTAATACTTGAGATAGAGCGTCGCTCCCTGGTACGGAATGGTGCCCATGGGCTGCCCTTTCAGAACATAGATGATCCCGTTGTACCACTCCCAGACAACCGTGTCTTCGTTATTGGCTCCGAGCGAGAGGCCCGCAACATTGATTGCATCCAGATTGCTGGTATCGTCGGTCTCGTTTTCCGAGAATACGACCTGGCCGATCTTCGAGCGATTCGTTTTGCCGGAGCCGTCATTGTTTATGCCCCACAGATCCCATGTTTTGAAGAGCTGGGCTTTATTAGAGAAGGTATAAAGATCGTCAATGGTATATTTACGCTGCAGCGGATCTGCCTTGCCGGCAGTAGTCTGTTCTACGGCGAACAGTTTGCCGTTGTAACCGTTGTCGGCGTATACCAGCAGTGTGTAGCTCGTGCCCTTTGACAGCCCAACATAGAAAGGGGCGTAGCCTGTATCGTTGATCTTTTCGAGCTGTTCGGCGGTCAATGCCTTGCCGGATGCCTTGACACCGGCGATCAGCTGCGATTCGTTCATGCCCTGGGTCGAAGCCGTCGTGAACAGGCCGATGTAGCCCGATGCGATCTCCTCGCCGAACAGGATCCCCTTGATCGAGTTTTCGGGGGTGTGGCCTTCAGACTCTTTCTCCCACGTAAGCTCTGTGCGGACGCTCATCACGACGGGTTTTTCCTCCCCGGCCTTGACGTAACCGAACGATACGTACCCGTATTTCTGGAGGTTGCCTTTCTCGTCATAAGAGTTGCCGACGATGGTGTAGATACCGGTCTTTTCCATGACGGCGGTGATCGTACCCGAAGCCGTGATCTCCTCGCTCGGGGTCGTACCTGCGTCGATATCTCCCGATTTGGCCGCAGCGAGCGACTCGCTGAGCGCACCCTCGAAGAAGGCATATTTCACCTTGTCGACGTCGCTGCCGAGCGTAGCCGTGATGGCGACCTTGCCGTCTGCGGGCGCCGACTTCTCGAAGGCTACCGAGTAATCGTAGCTTACCGCACCCGGGAATAACAGGCGGGTCATTTCGGTATTGGCCTTGAAGTAGCTGGTTGCTTCCCATAGCGAAGGTGTCGTCAGAAGGATCGCTTTCGGCGGGAAGGTGAGGACGCCGTTTTCCAGCGTACCGTACATCGTGGCGGAAGCCATGGTGGGATAATTCTCCTGGCAGAACGAAACGATCACGAATGCGCCGTTGTCTTCGTATCCGACGTCGTTGATCTCAAAACCAGTCGGCTGTACCGGGAACCATACTTTTTCGGGATCCCGTGCGTCGATGATGGTATAGGTAGGAACGGAGGGTACGTTGGAGTACCTTACACCGACGATCTTGGCCATGTAGGCTTCGTCGTAGATGTTTTGGATACGGTAGTACCCCTTCATGTCGGCACGTTCGTAAATCTCGACTGCCTTTTCTGCATTGGGGACACCGTTTTCCTTTATGTTCGAGCCCATTATCGCCGTGAAGAAATCGTCGCGCCACGTGCCCTTGGTTTCACCGTTGGGCCCCTTCACGAGGTTCCACTGTACGCGGGTGACGCTGAAATCGAGCCCGTTGGAATATTCCCCGTATAGCTGCGCGTATTTCTTGTCCGTCACGCGGATGGAACATTCGTAGGTTTTGCCGATCTCGGCATTGGGGAAATCCACGGTAAATTCGGTCTCCTCCTGTCCTGCTTCGAATTTGATCTCCGAAACAGTGAAGATGCCGTCCTGAGTGCCGGTGACTTCCACGGGAACCGTGATCGCATCCTTGTAGTTCTTGCGCTTGGCCGTGAACGGCAGGGTCGTAGGCTCTGCCGGATCGGGTTCATTGTCTGTGGCATATTTCTGCGAGGGGAAATATACGCCGTAGCAGTCCGGATCTTCGCCTTCTCCGGGAGTATATTTGATGTCGTCCGAGCATCCTGCCAATACGAAGGGTGCTATGAACGCGAACAATAAATATTTGATTGTTTTCATACTATTCGATCTTTGGAATTAAAGCAAATTTTGCATTCTCCGGATACCTATTCTGTCCAAACCGGAATCTTACCCGAGGGGTCGGGGTTGTTGACTACGGCGGGATTGTTCTGGATTTCACCACGGGTGATGACGAAATTCCAGTGGGGAGCGCGGCCGTCGGTATTCAGACGGTAATCCGAGGGAGAGTTGGTGCCTTTGTAACCACGCTTCATCGGCATATCCAGGCGTTTCAGGTCGAACATGATGATACCTTCGCCCCAGAACTCGATGCGCTTCTGCGTGATCAGTTCCTCGATGAAACTCTTGAGCGTCGGCGTACGGTCGGTGCAACTGTACGAACCGTCGGTAATGCGGTATTTCATGAACGTATTGAGCAACTCACGAGCTGCGACCAGATTGCTCTGGGCCGTAGCTTCGGCTTCGATGAGATACATCTCTTCGACGCGCATGCACGGGATGTCCGTAGCACCGCCGATCTTGTAGTCGCTGTAAGCTCCCTGTGCGGGACGGAATTTGATGTTGACGTAATCCTTCAGCGTAGCGAAATATGCACTGCCGTTGGGGCGGCAACTCTTGTACGCGTAGAAGTTGCGGTCGGGATCGAGCCACGAATGCTTGCGGAAATCCTTGTTGTCGATTTTGGTATAGAACTCCTTGTCGATGGCGCGTCCCACCTGGTGTCCGTAGCCCCACGACTCCTCGTTGCCGATGTGGGCCTGGAAATTCATCAGGTTGGTGACGTTGTCGCTGGTGATCGGCAGGCCCCAGATCCACGAGTTGTTGGCCGTCGCACTATTGAAGCCGGTCGTGGGGTCTTCCCACTGTGCCTGGGTCAAGGGAGTACAGCCGCTCGTTGTGATAGCCTTACGGGCATATTCGGCAGCCTTCTTGTAAGCCTCGGAGTCGTTGTCGGAAGTTCCGCGCTCCAGATATGCACGGGCCTGGAGGCCATAGACCATTGCCAGGCTGGGCGTATAGGGATCTGCCGCCGAGTAATCGGAAAGGTATGCCGCCGCCTTTTCGAGGTCGGGGAAGATTACTTTTTCGTACACCTCGGCCGCCGTAGCGCGGGGATTGGCTTTGGCTTCCGCTTCGGTCGTCGTTTCCGTCACAATGGGCACTGCCAGGCCGACAACTCCATCGCCGGAGGTATACTTATTCTCCTTGAATTCATAGATGCGTACCAGGTCGAGGTAGAACGAGGCCCGGTAAGCGTAGGCAAAGCCGAGGACATGTTTGGTCGCGGTCGTGAGAGCTTCCGGGTCGATGGTGCTGATGATATCGTTGGCCGCCTTGATCCATGTGTAATAGTTTTTCCAGGGCAGGTCGCCGACTGCATAGTTGTCGCCGAGGGAGTTATTGGCACCCCATTGGCTGAACCAGTCGTAGCCCGTATCGCCCGTTATGACGATCTCACCGGCCGCAGAGTCCGTAGCGAGGTGGATGGCCGGCAGCGCGAAGTTCCAGTGCATCTTGTCATAGGCAGAAAGAGACCTCGGCTGTATCAATGCGGTGGGGATACCTTTCACCATAGCTTCGAGGGCTGTTGAAGACCCGGCGAGCTGGTCGGACGTAGCCCTGTCCGTCGGGAACGTCTCCTTGATGCACCCGCTGAGCAGTGCTGCCGAGGCAAGAGCCGCTATAGATATTTTCAGTATATTTTTCATATCCGAATAATTAGCTGGTTATGGATTTAGAATTGAATATTGATACCACCCGAGATGGTTCGGATCGGAGAGTAGGTCGCTGCGTTGGCAGTACCCAGAACACCCTGGCTGTCCGTATTGTCGGCGTACCGCGGATCCAGTCCCTTACGCTTGGACCAATAGAAGACGTTTTCGCAGGCAAGATAGATGCGCAACTTGCCGACTCCGAATTTCTGGGTGAATTTCGACGGCAGCGTATAGCCGAAGTTGATGTTCTGCAGAGTCAGGTAGCTGGCATCGGTCAGGAAACGGTCGGACGTATCGGTCGCATTCAGATCGCCGTATTGCAGACGGGGAATGTTCGAATTCGGATTCTCCGGTGTCCACGCTTTGAGCATATCCTTATGCCAGTTCACGCCGATGCTGCCGGTCGAGGTCGGAACGCTCATTGCCGCTGCGTACCCCGAGTCGTAGACTTTGCCGCCGATCTGGTAGTTGAAGTTGATGCCGAAATCGAATCCGAAGAACGAAACGCTCGTGCCGAAACCGCCGAACAGGTCGGGGATCGCATTGCCGCAGAGGTAATCGTCCGCTTCCGAGTATTCCGTGGTGGTAGTCCGGGTATCGCCCTCGTTCTTATACCACATGGAACGTCCGTCCTCCGAGACGCCTGCGTATTTCTTCATGTAGAAAGTATACATCGGCAGATCCTGTCCGTAGAAATAGATGCCGCTGGTGTAACCGTTGTAGCCGTCGACCTGCAAAGTGCGGCGCTCGGGCGGCAGCAGGGTGATTTTGTTCTTGAGGTGCGTCAGGTTCACGCTGATGTCCCACTGCACGTTTTTGCTGCGGATCGGGGTGAAGTTCAGGTCGATCTCGATACCCTTGTTCGACATGTCGCCGACATTGGCATAGTAGGACGAGTAACCCAGCGACGGAGCCGTGGGGAATGCCATCAGCATGTCGGTCGTCTTGCGGTTGAAATACTCGATGCTACCCGATATGCGGTTCTGGAGCACGCCGAATTCGATACCGGCGTTGAAGTTGGTATTGGTCTCCCAGGTGATGTTGGGATTACCTTTTTGCAGGAATGCCACGGACATTTCGCCGTTCGAGGAGGCGAGGCGGTAGGTATCCACATAGCGGTAGTTACCGATCTTGTCGTTACCCTGCGAACCGATCGAGGCCTTGACCTTCAGCATGTCGAGCCAACTGTGCGTCCCGGACATGAAATTCTCCTTGTTAACGATCCATGCGGCACCTACCGACCAGAAGTTACCCCAGCGGTGCGACGGGTGGAAGCGCGACGAGGCATCGCGGCGGTATGAGGCCGAGGCGAAATATTTGCCGTCGTAATCGTACTGTGCGCGCCCGAAATAGCCTTCATTATTATAGGTGGTGACATACGATGTTGCGCCCTGCTTGTCGATCACGGCACCGGCCAGTTCGTCGTTGTCGGGCGAGAACATGTTGGCCGTGCTGCCGTAAAGCAGGTACTGCCTGCGCTGGTAGTATTCGTGGCCGAGCATCACGTTGATATTGTGCTTGCCGATGACCTTCGTGTAGTTGAGGATCTGCTGGAGGTTGTGCGAGAAGTCACGCGTATGGTATTTGCCTATGATACCGTTTTCCCCTGCGAACTGTCCGTAATAGGGGTTCTGTACGGTCGTCTGGCGGGTTTCGTCGAGCGAAATTCCCGCATTGAACGTAAATTTGAAATCCTTCAGGAACAGGATGTCGAAGAATCCCGTGCCGTTGAAGGCATTGCCTTCCGAACGGTTGGTGTTCAGGCGGGAATCCGACAGTCCGTTGGCATTGGGCATATACGGACGGGTCAGTCCGGCATTCATGCCGTCACCGTAGTCGTACATGGTGATGCCGGCGTCGTTCTTCATGATATTGCCCTGCCCGTCGCGGACATAGAGCGGGTAAATCGGAGCTACCGACGTAGTGAACGCAAAGATGTTGGCCGACGAATTGCCCTGGCCGTCACCGCTCAGCGAATTGTAGGTGAAGTTTGCGTAACCGGCGTTGGCACCGACCTTCAGCCATTTCTTGGCCTGATAGTCTGCCTTCAGACGTGCCGTGTAACGCTCCATGTTCGAATTTTCCGTGATACCTTCGTTGTTCAGGTAGCCGAACGAAGCATAGAACGTGCTGCGATCCGTAGCACCCGATACACTGACGTTATATTCCTGGCGCATCGAGGAGCGGAAAGCGATGTCTTCCCAGTCATCGGGCGTGAGCAGATAATCCTGGCCGTTGTAGAATATATGGTTACCCAGCGTGGCGTTGGGATTGAGTTTCCCGTTGGTGCCGATAACCGATTGGCCGTCGGGGACACTGTAAACCATATAGCCCAGACCGCCGTCGTTTTTCGAAGCGGCGAGGTTCTTATTGGCCATGGCGTGTGCGGCGCTCTCGCTCATACCCTGCGAGCGGTAGTAGCTGCTGAGAGACGAATAGTAGGTTTCGTAGTACTGCGCAGGGCTTTTGATATAATCATAGGACTCCATTGCGCGTGAGTTCACACCCCACTTGGCATCTACCGAGATGGTAGCTTCCTGGCCACGGGCCTTCTTGGTCGTGATCATGATGACACCGTTGGCACCACGTGCTCCGTAAAGGGCGTTGGATGCGGCGTCCTTCAGGACGGTCATCGACTCGATGTCGTTGGGGTTCAGGTTGTTCAGGTCTCCTTCGTAGGGAGTTCCGTCCACGATCCACAGCGGGTCTTTCTCGGCGTTGATCGAACTGAAACCACGGATGCGGACGATCGGGTTGGCACCCGGTTTACCCGATTCGTTGGATATCTGGACACCGGCAACCTTACCGGCCAGCGACTGGGCGACGTTCGACTGTTGCGACTTGGCGATGTCGTCCGCCTTGATGACGGTCGCAGAACCGGTAAACGCCTCCTTTTTGGAGGTACCGAACGCCACGACGATCACGTCGTCGATCGCCTGTGTATCTTCGTGCATAGTCACGTCGATGCGCGATTTGCCAGCGATAGGGAGCTGTTGCCCCACATATCCGATGAACGTCACCGAAAGGGTGCCGTCAGCCGGAGCCGAAAGTGAGTACTGGCCTGCCGCGTTGGTCGTAGTACCGATCGAAGTACCGTCTACCATGACAGTAGCGCCCGCAACGGGATTCCCGTTTGCGTCAGAAACTGTACCGGAGACCTGCTTGTTTTGGGCGAATGCGTATAGCCCGAGTACCAAAACAGCAATTAACGATAGTACAATTTTTCTTACCATAAGCGTTAATTTTAATTGGTTTTTTAAAATAAAAACCCAACAGCCTGTGAGCAGGATTTTACGATTCTGGTAAGATGCTGAATATCATATATATAGTTGATTGAACGCGAGATTGCGATCCGGTTTTGAAAAGGCGCGGTAACTTGAAAGTTACCTGAGGGTGCGGTGTATAAAATTAATTTACAGCATATTAACGACTGCTTGCCATATATCTTGAGTTACCAATACATAACCGGGAAACGACTGGTAATGCCCTGCGATTCCCCGAAAATCAACGGGATGGAATAATATGACTCAATATAATCCAAAAAATCCGTATGGATTACAGTTGCCGGAACCCATATCTGGATTTATCCGGGTAATACCGCCGGGCAGCGCGGCAATACTCCGGATGCCGTAACGCTATCCCGGGCATCATAAGCCCCTGCCGGAATCCCGGCAGCGACAGGGAGGGGCTATCAATACGCACACTGCTCACCGGACGGTACGGGCATAAAAAAACCCGGAAGCGTCACGACTTCCGGGCCCAGAAAATAAGTATTAACCACTAAAGCGGATTCTGGTCGGCCGCATTGATGTATGGATTGCTGTTCAGCTCGATCGACAGCGGAATCTGGTAGGTGAATTCCTTGCCGGCAGCCTTGACCAGCTTGTGCGTGTGGTTGGAGGATGCCGTACGGTCTACACCGACGTTGAAGCGCTTGTTGGTAAAGAATTCGTGCCCCTCACCCCAGAGTTCGATACGGCTCTGCAGGAAGATCTCCTTCAGCAGTGCTTCGCCCGTATTCGAGGACTTTGCATAACCCGAATCGCGCTTCGACACCAGGTCGTAAAGCGTCTGCTGGGCTGCGGAACTGTTGCCGCCGCGGGCTTCGGCCTCGGCCTTCAGCAGGTATGCCTCCGACAGGCGCATGTAGATTTCGTCAGCCTCGTAGGTCGGGGTGTTGAACTTGACGTTCGAATAGGCCGGATAGGTGAACTCCCCGACCGTGGTCTCGGTCGCATTGAAATTCTTCTTGCGGTAGTCGGTAGCTGCGATCTGGTTGTAGAGCTGGTCGTCGATAGCCATGTAGATACCCTTGTTGTTGGCATTGTCCACAGCCGTGATCGACATGAACGATGCGAAGGAACGGTTGCCGAGCGACGTGGAAGCAGCCCACGTGTAGCCCCAGATGGTCTCGGGAAGCGAGGTGCTCTGGAAACCCGAAGTCGTATACTGCTCCTCGTTCATGAGCGAGTAGCCTGCCGAAATCACCGCCCCGGCAGCATTGGCTGCCGTGGTGTAATCGCCCGTCGTCAGTGCCACGCGAGCCAGCACCATGTTCGCAACCGTCTGGTCGATGTCCGCCGTCGAACTCTTGGGATCGTAGCCTTCCTGCTCGAACAGCGCGATGGCGTTCTGCAAATCGGTCGTGATCGTGCTGTAAACCTCGGTCGACGGGGTGCGTCCCTTGGCACCCTCGACGGTCAGATAGAGGGGGACACCCGCCTTATCCTTGCCGCCGTGCATGTAGTCGTCCTGGTAAACGCACATCAGGTAATAGTAAGCCAGCGCGCGGTAGGTCAGCGCCTGAGCCTTATATACCAGCGCCTTGCCCGTAACATCGTCGGGGATCAGGTCGAGGATCTGGTTCGACTGATAGACGATCTTGTAGTAACAGTACCAGCGGTCTGCCGTATAGGCATTGGTCTGGGCGCGGATGCTTTCGAACATATATTCGTCGGCAAACCAGTTGGTCAGTTTCGTGAGCACCATATCGTTGCCCTGCAAATCCATACCCAGATTCCAGACCATGAATCCGCGGTCGTTGGTCGTTGCCTGGCGGTTGCCGGTATGCATGTAGTTGACGGCTCCCTGCATCATGGGGGCGAGCACGAGGTCGGCATTCTCCTTGATCAGTTCGCCCAGCTGCTCATCCGACACCTGGCTGCCCGAAGGCTCGGTGTCGAGCTCGCTCGCACAGGATGCGAACAGGAGCACCGTAGCTATTGCGATGTAATATACTATGTTTTTCATACGCTAATATCTCGTTTATTATAAGTTCATCGTAATACCGAAAGTAAAGGTCTTCGCCTGCGGGAACCCGAATGCGTTCTGTCCTGCGTAAGCGGTACGCGGGTCGAAGCCCGTATGCGCGGAGGTGAAGTAGAGGTTGTCGGCGGCGAAGAAGACACGCAGCGACTCGATGCAGATCTTCGACGTCCAGCGCTTGGGCAGCGTATAGCCGACGTTGATCGTCTTGAGGCTGAAGTAGGAAGCATCGCGGTAGAGGTAGTCGCAGTTCGAATCTACGAAATTCCAGGTGCCGTTGAACATCAGCTTGGGGAATTTGGCATTGGTATGCTCCGGCGTCCAGGTGTTGCCCACGAGGTCTTGCGAGGCCGTAAAACCGGCACGTCCCGGACTATATACGTTGGCCGAGTTGCCGTCCCACTGGCGGCCGCCGATCTGGTAAGCCGCAGCCAGCATGAAATCGAAGTTCTTCCAGCGGAACGAGGTGCGAAAACCACCCGTCACGTCGGGCAGCGCATCGCCGATCTCATACTGCGTGGCTTCGTTGATATTGAAGGTCTTTTCACGGCCCGTAACCTTGCCTTCGCCGTCCACGACATCTTTCCAGAACGTCTCCTGGCCGGTTTCGGGATCTACGCCGGCAAACTTGAAGAGGTAGAGGTTGTAGTAGGACTTGCCTTTGCCGCGCAGGAACCTACCGCTGATGTAGTCGCCGCCCAACGCCGGGTTGCCCAGCTCCGAAGGATAGTCGATCAGGCGGTTGCGTGCGAACGAGGCGTTGACCGCGAAGTTCCAGTAGAGATCCTTATGCTTGAGGATGTCCACGCCCAGGTCGATTTCGAAACCGCGGTTAGCCAGGATACCGACGTTTTCCAGGCGGCTCGCAAGGCCCGTCGACGACGGGGTCGGACGGTTCCAGATCAGGTCGTGCGTACGGCGGTTATAGTAGTCGACCGTACCGTAGAAACGGTTCCACAGGCGGAAGTCGATACCCAGGTCGATCTGGTAGTTGCGCTCCCACGAAAGATTGCGGTTACCCGTGCTGGCTTGCGTAATGCCGATCTGGCCGTTGGTTTCCCCGATCGTCCAGAGGTTGGTGTAGGGATACGAAGCCGAAAGCTGGTTGCCGGCCACACCGTAGTTGACGCGCAGTTTCAGTTCGTCGACCCACGTAGCGTTGTCCATGAAGCTCTCGCCCTTGATACGCCATGCGGCGCCCACAGACCAGAAGTGGCCCCACTTGTCGTACTTGAAGCGCGACGATCCGTCGTAGCGGTACGAACCCGAGAAGAAATACTTGCCGGCGTAGTTATAGTTCACACGTGCGAAATAGCCTTCGATGGCGGTCACCACGGTGCTCGAGGTCGAGCCGTTGCTATACTGCGAAACGGCGTTGCCCAGTTCGGGGATGCCCGGGTAGAAAATATTTTTCTTGTAGGCGTCCACGACACGCTGGTCGGTCTTGCCGAACTCGTGGCCGATCAGTACGTCGAAGTTGTGGTTCTCCTTGATGGTCTTGTTCCAGTTGAGCATCTGCTGGGTGTTGTACGAGAAATAGTTGTTGTTGTACTTCTCGACAAGACCGTTGTTGGTCGACGTGGCAGCCGTACCGTATTCATTGTTATAATAGAAGGTATCCATCCGGTACACGTTGTCCAGCGTGAAGTTGGCCGTGAACTTGAAATCCTTCAGGAATACGACCTCGCCGTAGAAATTGGCGTAGAGGTTGTCGCGAACCGAGTTGTTGATATCGCGGCTCATCGACTGCACGGGGTGCGCGAAGTTGTTGAACGCGTTGAACTGATCCTGCGTCGCACCGTAGGGCGAAAGGGTCGTGCCGTTGCCCTGCTCGTACATCTTCGTGCCGTCGGCATTGTAACGGATGTTACCGTCCAGGTCGCGGGCGTAGTACGGCACGGTGGGGTTCTGCCACATCGTCCACAGGAACACGTTGCCCGTGTTGGCGCCCGAATAGCCGGGGCTGTCAATATCGCGGCGGGCATACGAAAGGTTCGTCCCGACCTTCAGCCATTTGGTGGCCTGTGCATTGAAGGCGGCCCGGCCCGAGTAACGCTTGAATCCCGACATGATTACGTACGAGGGGTCTTCGAGGAAGCTGCCCGAAACGTAGTAGTCCATCTTGTCGTTGCCGCCGCTGATGCTCAGCGTGTATTCCTGACGGAACTGCTTGGTGAACAGGTAGTCGTCGTAGTTGTCGGCATAGAGCAGTTTCGCGTCGGAATTGAGCTTGCCCGTGGCGGGGTCGATCAGCGTCGTGCCGTCGGGAATCTTATAGGCCATGTAGTTTCCGAGCACGGGCATGAGGTTGGAGTTCGCCGCCTTGGCAAGCGCAGCATGGCTCGCCCCCGGATTATTCGCCTCAAAGTAGTTATAAAGCCCGCCGTATACATATTCGTAATAGTCGCCGGGGTTCTGCATGGTCTCATGCTCTTTGATACCCTGCTGGTTCCAACCCCACTTGGCTTCGAACATGATGTTGGCCTTCTGGTTGCGCGTTCCCTTCTTCGTGGTGACGAAAACCACGCCGTTTGCGGCACGCGAACCGTACAGCGCATTGGCAGCGGCATCCTTCGACACGACGATCGACTCGATATCGAGCGGGTTGATCGTCGAAAGCGCCGACGAATAAGGCACGCCGTCGACGACGATCAGTGCGGTCTGGGTTCCGTTGATCGAACCGATACCGCGGATGATGATCGAAGCGTCGTCACCGGGCTGTCCCGTAGAGCTGTACGACTGCACACCGGTAACGGCGCCTTCCAGCATTCGCGAAGCGGAAGCAACGGTGGTCTTTGATATTTCACCGGCCGAAACCGATGCGATCGAACCGGTAAAATCCTTCTTCTTGATTTCACCGAAGGCCGTGATGACTACATTGTCGATCGCCTGTGCATTCTCCTTGAGCGTCACCGAAACATGGGTGTGCCCGGCGATCGCGACGGTCTCGGTGTCATACCCGATGAACGAAACGACCAGTTTCCCGTTTGCAGGGGCTGCAAGCGAGAAGGTGCCGTTCGTACCTGTCGTGGTACCGATATGCTGGCCCTCGACCATGACTGTGGCTCCAGCCACCGGAGCACCGGCGGCATCGGTAACTGTACCGGAAACCTGCTGGTTCTGGGCCATTGCAACGGCGCAAATCCCCAAAACGGCAATTAACGATAGTACAATTTTTCTTACCATAAGCGTTAATTTTAAATTAATTTTAAAATAAAAAGTTCACAAGCAAAGATAAAGGATTGCTAACTCATTTACAAATAAATTATTAAAAAAAATTTAACACGGTTACAGCTATCTTTCAAATTGTGGTTGACGGCTTACGATTTTTCGCGCATAAGGCCTGTGGCGATTACAATTTGCAATCGCCATTTCGGGGCGTTTTTTGTTGATTTCGGGATTTTCCCCAGCCGGAAGGGGATGCAAGGGGTGAAAAAAGTGACTTAGTAGAGCCTTTCCGACTCGTTCGGCATGCCCGACGGCGTCCAGTCGGGGCACAGCGAGTTGATACGTTTGGACAGGCGTTCCATCTCTCCGCTGATATGCGAATGGGTGATATTCGCATAGATCTGCGTTGTGCGTATGTTTTTATGTCCCAGTAATTTACTGATTGTTTCGATGGCGACACCCTGCGAAAGGGTAATTGTCGTGGCAAACGTGTGCCGGGCCGCATGGAACGTGATCTTTTTCGGAATCCCCGCTTCGGCGACAATCTTGTCGAGGCATTTATTGCACCACCCGTTGCTCGGAAGGTCGAATATCCGTCCGGAGCCCGATGCGGGCATGTATTTCAACAGGATATTGTAGGGCACGGTAAACAGCCGTACATTGACCTCAGACCCCGTTTTGCGGCGGGTCGTGTTGACCCACAGCTGTTTGTTTATTTTCTGAATATTCTGCGGCACCAGGCCTCGGATGTCGACATAGGACAATCCGGTGAAGCAACTAAACAAAAACGTGTCCCTGACAAGTTGTAAGGTGAGGTCTTCGCTCTCGTACTGCATCATACGGGTTATCTCTTCCATGGTCAGGTAGTTGCGTGTTACGAATTCGCTCTGTAATTTGTAATTTGCGAAGAGATCCTTGTCCATATATCCCTTGCTGCGGGCCAGCATGAGGATATGTTTCAGGGCGATCATGTAAATCCAGATCGTGTTTTTTTTTATACCCGGCTTCCTTTGCGATATAGGCGTGGAAGCCCGTGAGAAATTCCCGGTTGAGCTCCTTGAACATCAGGTCTTTCCGGTCGTACTTGTCCCAGATGTAGTTTGCCAGATGCTTGCAGACGCACCTATATTTATAATATGTGGCCTTGCTGCGGCTGATGCCGACCATACGGTTGAATTCTTCGTTGTGCTGCCTGAAAAAGGCGAGCACGGTCTCCTGACGGAGGTTGGCTCCAAAGTACATCTCTTTGACCATCAAGGGGGTTACGAACGATTGTTCGTAGAATAACTTGTTGTAACACCTTTCGATGTGGTAGTGGATATTCGAAAGCTGTTCGTTGATCCTGCCTGCAGCATTGCTCCGCCCGGCGACACGCCCCATTCCGACATCCCAGTGTTCGGGTGCGACCGAGAGGCGCGTGGAAAACTGCGTCCGCTCCCCGTTGATCGTGATGCGTCCCATGATCGGGGCGTTCCCATTCCGGAGAGGCGCGTTTTTCTTGATGTAAAACAATACATTAAACGTGTTTCTCATTGCTCAAATAACCTTTTGTGTTTAACCTAATAACAATATGCAAACCGCATTAAAGGTAATGATTAAGTAACCCCCGAATAACGTATTATTCGGTCTAAATATCTTATTGTACAGATGTTAGCCTGTGCGAAGCGGTTACTTTGTAGTAACACTGCTACAATCCGACATGGCATTTATGGAGATTCAAATGCCTTTTAATCAGTCTATTATGTTTGGATTAGCCAATTTTGCGCCAGAAAAGACCTTGTGCGCTGAATATCATGGTGTTGTATAAATTAACGCACAATGATAACTTTTTATTTTAAAAAACCAATTAAAATTAACGCTTATGGTAAGAAAAATTGTACTATCGTTAATTGCTGTTTTGGGGATTTGCGCCGTTGCAATGGCTCAGAACCAGCAGGTTTCCGGTACAGTTACCGATGCCGCCGGTGCTCCGGTGGCTGGAGCCACAGTCATGGTCGAGGGCCGGAATATCGGTACCACGACAGGTACGAACGGCACCTTTTCGCTTGCAGCCCCTGCAAACGGAAAACTGGTCGTTTCGTTCATCGGGTATGATACGGAAACCATCGCGATTGCTGGGCAAACCAATGTCGCAGTGACGCTGAAAGAAAACGCACAGGCGATCGACGACGTGATCGTCGTGGCGTTCGGTACGACGACCAAAGAGGCTTTTACGGGCTCGGCCACCGTCGTGAAAGCCGAAGATATTGCCAAGCGCCAGGTTTCGAACGTCGCACAGGCTTTGGCCGGTGCCGCAGCCGGTGTGCAGGTAGCCAGTTCGTCGGGTAATCCCACCTCGACACCTACGGTTCTCATCCGCGGACTCTCGTCGATTTCGGCCGGCGTGACTCCGCTCTATGTGATTGACGGCGTGCCTTACTCGGGAGATCTGAACATGCTCAACACGTCGGATATCGAAACGCTGACCGTCCTGAAGGACGCGGCGTCCACCGCCCTCTACGGTGCGCGCGGTGCCAACGGTGTCATCATGATCACCACCAAACGGGCCAAGGGCCGGGAGGCGGTCGTGAGCTTCGATGCCAAATGGGGTGTCAATTCCCGCGCCACGCGGCTCTACGATTATATAGATAATCCCGGGGATTACTACGAAACCTACTACAAGTCGCTGTATAACTACTATCTGGCCAGCGGTACGGCCGACCAGGCACATATGCGTGCCAACAACCTGCTCACCAGCAGCAACGCCGGCGGTCTGGGCTACCAGGTTTATACGGTTCCCGACGGCGAATATTTCATCGGTACGAACGGCAAGATCAACCCCAACGCCACGCTGGGCCGCAAAGTCATTTACAACGGCCAGGACTACTGGCTGAGGCCCGACGACTGGGAGGACGAGGCCTACCGCACCTCGCTGCGTCAGGAATACAATGTAAATATTTCGGCCGCTAGCGACCGCGCCAATTTCTATGCGTCGCTGGGTTACCTCGACAACGAGGGTATCGTAGCCAATTCCAGTTTTACGCGTTACTCAGCCCGTTTGCGCGCCGACTACCAGGCCAAGAAATGGCTGAAAGTCGGGGCCAACGCCAGCTATTCGCACTACGAGAGCAAGGCGCTGCAGGACGAGTCGGGCTCCGGAGGTACGACCAACGTGTTCGCCATTGCGAACCAGATCGCCCCGATCTACCCCGTCTACGTGCGCGACGGCAACGGCAATATCATGAGGGACGACAACGGGTATAAAATGTACGACTACGGCGACGGCATGAATGCCGGACTGAACCGTCCGTTCCTGCCCAACTCCAATGCCTTGCAGGCCATCCGCCTGAACAGCGCCCTCACCAACGGCAACGCTTTCTCGGGTACGGCTTTCGCCGACATCAAGCTGCACCGCGACCTGACTGCGACGGTCAATATAGGTACGAACCTCGACGAAGCCCGTTCCAATACGGTGACGAATCCCTTCTACGGCCAATTCGCCGGTACCGGCCGCGTCGTCGTCGGGCACCAGCGTACCTACGAGGTCAATGCGCAGCAGATGCTCAACTACAACCACACGTTCGGCACGCAGCACCGCTTCAGCGCGATGATCGGCCATGAATTCTACAACCTGAAGAGCTATACGCTCAGCGGCGCCAAGCAGAACATGTTCTCGATCGACAACAACGAGCTCAACGGTGCAGTCGTGGATACGCAGAACGCCGCCTCCTATACGACGGAATACAACAACGAAGGTTATTTCGGCCGTGTCGAGTACGAATACGACAACCGCATCGTCCTGAACGGATCGTACCGCCGCGACGCATCGTCGCGTTTCCACCCCGACCACCGCTGGGGTAATTTCTGGTCGGCGAGCGCCGCGTGGCTGATCAACCGCGAATCGTGGTTCAGAGCCGATTGGGTGGATATGCTCAAACTCAAGGCTTCGGTCGGTTCGCAGGGTAACGACAATATCTCGAACTACCTCTATGTGGACTACTATTCGATCGAACCGTCGGGCGAGGACATGTCCATCGTATTCTCGCAGAAAGGTAACGAACTGATTACCTGGGAAACCAACACCAATATCAACGCCGGTGTGGACTTCGAACTCTTCCGCGGCCGCCTGGGCGGTACCGTCGAGTATTTTAACCGCAAGACTTCGGACATGCTGTTCTGGTTCTCGGTGGCTCCTTCGATGGGTTATTCGGGCTACTACGCCAATGTCGGCGACATGCGGAACAGCGGTTTCGAAATCGACCTGCACGGAACCCCGATCCAGACGAAGAATTTCCGGTGGAACCTCACGCTGAACATGTCCCACTACAAAAACAAGGTGACCAAGCTGGCTTCCGAGCGTAAGAATGCGACCGTCGAAGGGTATGACGGCTATATCGACGGCAACAAATTCGTGGGCGAAGGCTTGTCTTACTATACGTGGTATATCCCCAAATATGCGGGTGTGGATCAGGAAACGGGTCTTTCGATGTGGTATAAGGACGTCAAGGACGCCAAAGGCAACGTGACGGGCCGCACGACCACGACGACCTATTCCGAAGCTACGAACTACCTGGGCGAATCGTCCCTGCCCGACCTCTACGGCGGCTTCACCACGGCGTTCGAGTTCTATGGCGTCGACATTTCGGCTGCGTTCGCCTACCAGATAGGCGGCAAGAGCTACGACTCGGGTTACGCTGCGGCCATGGCATCGCCTTACGGTTCGATGGGCGGCACCAACATCCATAAGGATATCGCCAAGTCGTGGACCCCGGAAAATCCGTCGGCGTCGGTTCCCCGTTTCCAGTACGGCGACGACACCAGCACCAGCTTGTCCGACCGGTTCCTGTTGGATGCCTCTTATCTCAACATTTCGAATATCCAGGTAGGTTATACGCTTCCGGTTTCCTTCACCCGTAAATTCGGTGTCGAGCGGCTCCGCGTCTATCTGGCCTGCGACAACGTCTACTATTGGTCGAAGCGCGAGGGATTCGATCCGCGTTACAGCTTCACGGGTACCACGGGTTACACCAACTATGCTCCTATCCGTACGATTTCGGGCGGTATAAACATTCAGTTCTAAGTTTTGACGGGTACATACAAATCAGATTTTATGAAAAGATATTTGAAAAATATAACCGTTTCGGCGCTGGCGGCGGCTTCGCTGTCGTTCAGCAGCTGTATCAAGGAAACTTTTCCCACAAACGGTGCGACGGCCGGCCAGGTGGCCCAATCGACTACGGCGCTCCAGGCCATGGTGAACGCAATTCCCACACAGTTGGTTCTTTACGGTCAAAATTACGCGCAGGCCTGGGATTTCGGTTACCCCGCGATCAACGTATCGCTGACCAGCATGACGGGCGACATGGTCGTGGCCGGAAATTCGGGCTACGACTGGTTCGCCAACTGGATGACCAACGTGGCCCTCAGCGAGGACTATGTGACGGGCTACCAGTTCTGGTACAACTATTATAGCTGGATCAAGAGCTGCAACGACGTGATCTCCACCCTCTCGGCGGTCGCCGAGGAGGATATGAACGACGAGCAGAAAGCCTATCTGGGTATCGCGCTCGCTTTCCGGGCGCAATTCTACCTGGATCTGGTACGTCTGTTCGAGGCCAAGGAGTGCACGGGCTCACAGGTCAAGAACTATACGATCCCCGAGAACATCAAGGGGCTGGCGTGCTGCATCGTCACTGAGAATACGACCGAGGAACAGTCGAAAAGTAATCCCCGCGCTACGGTTGACGAGGTTTACGACCAGGTGATTTTCCCCGACCTGGAGCGTGCCGAACGCATGTTGGCCGACTACACCCGTACGGTGAAGACCATGCCCGACCTGAGCGTCGTATACGGTATCAGCGCCCGTGCATGGCTCGAGCGCGGCTCCGCAGGTGTAGACGGCGCTTTCGCAAAGGCTGCCGAATATGCCCGCAAAGCCATCGACCAGAGCAATTATACGCCGTTGACGCAGGAGCAGTGGGAAGACCCCACGACCGGCTTCAACAGCGCAACCTCCAACTCAGCCTGGATGTGGTGTACCTCCCAGACCTCCGAACAGGTTCACAACCTCTATTCCTTCATGGCTCACATGTCGGGCGAGGAACAGTGGACGAACTATGGCGGCAAGGGCGTGGGGCGCGCTATCAACTCGAAGCTCTATGCGCTGATCAGCGACGACGACTTCCGCAAGCACTCGTGGCTCGATCCCGGGCTGTTCGACTACTACGAGTACAAGAGTTGCCGTCCGGACTACAAGGAGTTCTTCGACCCCAACTCCGCGGCGTCGACCAAATTGCCCGGCTCGCTCGTTGCCATCAAGTTCCGTCCCGGACAGGGCAATTATACGACCTATACGGTGGGTAATGCCGTCGATCACCCGCTCATGCGCGTCGAGGAGATGTACCTGATCGAGGCCGAGGCTACCGCGGCTTCGAACCTCTCGAACGGTATCGCATTGCTCAACAGTTTCATGCAGACCTACCGCTATGCGTCCTACAACTGCCAGTCGGCCGATTTCAAAGCCTTCCAGAACGAGATCGGTCTGCAGGCCCGCATCGAGTTCTGGGGCGAAGGCATTCCGTTCTGGTACAAGAAGCGCCTGGCGCTGGGTATCGACCTGGCCAACTCCAACTGCAAGGAGGATAGCTACCGCTTCGTGGTCGACGGACGGGCTCCGTGGTGGAACTGCCAGATCCCGCGTACCGAGTGGTCGAGCAACCCCGCACTGATCGGTATGAACAACCCCGATCCGTCGGATACGGTCGAAAACGTCATCGAATAACTGCAGTGTCTAACCGAAAAAAGAGAACAACATGAAATATTACTGTAATTTAGCCTACATGCTGGCTGTGGCGATACTCTCGCTGGGTTTTGCAGCCTGCTCGGACGATGATGATTATAAGCCTGCGCCCTCTGTTCCCGAGGATTGCATGCAGGTGTATTTCTCCGAACTCAATGAGTCCGAATACGAAATAGCTCCCGAGGATCTGACCGGCACGACGATCGACCTCACGGTGATGCGTTTGCAGACCGCCCAGGCGGCTTCGGTTCCCGTCACGGCATTTCAGACGGGCGACCTGTTCGTAGTTCCTGCCTCCGTAGAATTCGCCGCAGGCGAGGATACCGCGACGTTGTCGATCACGCTCAACGAAGCTGCATCCGGAGAATTTTCGCTGCGCCTGGCCATCGAGGACGAGCAGTATGCCGATCCCTACAAAGTGGTAGAAGGCAGTCCGTTGTTCGGCATCAATGTGGAGGTCGTGAAGTGGAATTTGCTGGGTACGGGCGATTATACCTACAACAGCGTGTTCTCGGGTGTCGATCCCGGGCTCGAACTTTACCAGAAAGAAGGCACTACGATGTATAAAATCCCGAACTGGGGCGGAGGCATCGAACTTAACTTCATTTGCGACGAAGAGGGTAACATTACCGTCCCCGAGCAGTACATCGGCGCCGACGACAGCACTTACGGCGCCGTCTACATCACCTCGTCGAATGCCGATGCCTCGAGCTATTACGATGCGGCTACCAAAACTTACTATTTCAACTGCCGTTATATCGTAAGTGCCGGTTCGTTCGGTACATTCTACGAAAAGTTCGAATTGAAGAACCCTGTACAATAGGCAGGCAGAATTCTGCATCATGCGGTTCACCAGAAGCCGCTTTAGTGGTTAATACTCATTTCTGGGCCCGGAAGTCGTGACGCTTCCGGGTTTTTTTATGTCCGTACTGTTCGGTGCGAGTCTGGATAGCCTCTCCCCGCTTGTTTCAAATTCTCGATTTGAGATTGGAACGCCTTGCCGACCGTGCGTTTTATCGCTTTATCCGATACTCGTTCATGTAATGATATTGCCGTAAACTCTTTACTCTCGGACTGCAATTCGATCATCTTTGCACGATAGGCTTCTATTTTATCTGCAATAAGGCGTTCGATATGCAAACGATTAGGGCAATTTCTACGTGGTCTGTTTTTCTCGAAATCCCACAATGCAGGATTGACCGAAACACCGATACTGGAATATTTCAGTTTACGGTCTTTCGTGATTCGTAACATTAGCGGTGATTCATTGTTAGCCAATACTTTGGACTTGTAGCAAACGACCTCGATCGTGGCACTTATGGTTTACACAGCGGTTTACACAACCTGTCCAAACACCCATAAAACCGCTACGGAAAGGACAAAAAGAAAACCACCTACATCGCTGTAAGTGGTTGTTTTTCTTCGTGGTACCACCAGGAATCGAACCGGGGACACAAGGATTTTCAGTCCTTTGCTCTACCAACTGAGCTATGGCACCATCCCGATAATTGTGGTCGGAAGTACTTCTTTCCCGTATTATCGTGGTGCAAAGGTAAACAAAATTTCCAAACGTGCAAAATATTCTCCGAATTTTTGCGCATTATTGCAGTTCCAGGCTGATCCTGGGCACCTACAAATGTCCTGTACTCCTGCCTGCCGAGTCCTGTCGGACAGGGGCTGATTGAAAATATTGCCGGGGGCTTGCCATTTCCATCCTTGGCTGCTCCGATTCCGGAGGTCTGGATCGATAATAAACCATTTTCATTCGACCTCACTTGCGGGGCATCCGGAGGTCTGGATGCCGGTTCTGGAACCGGCCCGGCGGGAACCCACCGGATTATCGGGCATACCCTTGCTCATCGGTCGCAAGGGCTGCTCACTGCCCGGCTTGCCTTACAAGTTCCTGCAGCCCGGCCTCGTATTCCGCAACGGTTTCGCGGACGATCTGTCCCGCCGTCGGCAGCTCGCGGATCAGCGAGGCTGCCTGCCCGATTTCCAGCTCGCCCTCCGTCAGGTCGCCTTCGAAGATGCCCCGTTTCGAGCGTCCGCGTCCCAGCAGTTGCTGTAACTCTTCGGCCGTCGCACCCCTGTTCTCCGCCTCCTCGACCGCACGGTAGAAGCCGTTGCGGATCAGGCGTGTCGGACTGAGCTTCTTCAGCGCGAGCATCGTGTCGCCCTCCTGCAGCCCGATGCAGAGTTTCTTGAATGCGTCGCTGGCCGAACTCTCTTCCGAAAGCGCGAACCGCGTTCCCATCTGGATGCCCTCGGCACCCAGTGCGAAAGCCGCCAGCATACCGCGCCCGGTGGCGATGCCGCCCGCGGCGATCAGCGGTATCGCCACGGCCTGCCGCACCTGGGGTATGAGCACCATCGTCGTCGTCTCCTCGCGTCCGTTGTGGCCGCCGGCCTCGAAGCCCTCGGCTACCACGGCATCGACCCCTGCCTGCTGGCTTTTCAGGGCGAACTTCGTGCTCGAAATCACGTGCGCCACCTTGCATCCCGCTTCGTGCAGGCGGGCCGTCCAGGTTTTCGGGCTGCCTGCCGAGGTGAATACCGCGGGCACGCGTTCCTCCATGATGACGCCCATGATCTCTTCTGCGTAGCGATACATCAGCGGGACGTTCACGCCGAACGGTTTTTCGGTCGCCGCGCGGCATTTGCGGATATGCTCGCGCAGCAGGTCGGGGGTCATCGAGCCGGAGCCGATCAGCCCCAGTCCGCCTGCTTCGCTCACAGCTGCGGCCAGCCGCCAGCCGCTGCACCAGATCATGCCGCCCGCGACGATGGGGTAGCGTATGCCGAACAGCGAAGTGATTCTGTTTTCCATGGTTTCAGGTATTTGTCGTCCTGCAAAAATAGGCAAATTATCGGGAGTGCAAGCTGCCTGCCACGGGAAATAACGGTCGTATTCCTTGGCCGGGGCTGAAAATTTTGCCACCTTTGCCCTGCGTTTTACGAATAACCGTTCACAACCATGATATATACGGAAGATACCCGGATCGCGGCGCTGGCCGTGCATATCGTCGGGAATAAGGCCAAGGACGAGCCCCTGCTCGTCTCCCCCGCATTGTCCGGGCAGGTCGGCGACACGGGCCTGATGCAGATCCTGACCGCCTATTTCGCCGGAGGTTTCAAATCCGAGGAATACTACAACCTCCACCACGAAACCGACCTGGCCTGCAACGAAGTCTATAATTTCGTCTGCAAGGTGTTCGACGACCGGGAGACGTTCTACGACAACTCCGTGAACCTTGCCCGGCACCTTTACGAGGCGGGTACCCACCCGCAGATCAAGGGTGGCGAATTTTACGTCGCCTATTTCACCGGCTGCCGCTTCGGGGGCGAGGCGGTCGATGCCGTCGGGCTTTTCAAGTCCGAGACCCGCGATACGTTCCTCGATGTCGGGGAACAGGACGGGCAGCTGCATATCTTCTCCTGCCAGGGGATCGACGTCAACAAACTGGACAAGGGGTGCCTCGTGTTCGATACCGAGCGCGAAGAAGGCTTCGCCGTCTGCGTCGTGGACAACACCAACCGGGCGGAAGCGCGTTACTGGATCGACGATTTCCTGCATGTCCGCCCGCGGCAGGACAACTATCACAACACGCACAACATCCTGGCCATGTGCAAGAAATACGTGACCAGGCACCTTCCTGCGGAGTTCGACGTGTCGAAGGCCGACCAGGCCGAGATGCTCAACGAGACGATGAAATACTTCAGGGAGCAGGACAGTTTTTCGCTCGACGACTTTTCCGAAAAGGTGATCCGCCAGCCCGAGGTCATGGAGAGCTTCACACGCTACAAACAGGAGTACGAGCAGGATCGCGAGATCCGTATCGAGGATGAGTTCGCCATTTCCGATTCCGCCGTCAGGAAACAGGCTCGCGCCTATAAGAGCGTCATCAAGCTCGACCGCAATTTCCATATCTATGTCCACGGCAACCGCAACCTGCTTGAGCAGGGCGAGGACGAAAAGGGCAAGTTCTACAAGGTCTATTACCAGGAGGAGGAATAACCTCCTTTCCCGGGCGGGATTGCCGTGCCGGCAAGGCGGACTGCAAGGTGCAGCCCGCTTTTTTTTGTGTATTGTGCCGAATAACCGGATTTTGAATCCCCTTCACAGGGAGCAAATAGTCGCTTATTGTGTATATTTGTATATGAAGTGGGGATTCCGAAAGGTACGGCAGGTTGCTGCGTTATCTCGCACGGCCTGTTTTTATGGTCCATTATAACCGGGTGAAGGCCGGGTCATCGTTTGCAGGATATTCTGGGACGATGCGATTATAGTGCATTCGGGCTGAAATCGGCGGATTATCCGTCTCAGGACTTCAGTGGAAGCGGTATCATCCTGCCAACTACTTATTTGTAGTTATAAATCAGGGTATAAATGCGGTAATTTGCACTATGAAAAGGCAGCGACGAAATGACTTTTTTGTCGGGCAGGTTGCTGACAGGCTGGCGAAAGCCAGACGAAGGCGTAACCTGACTCAGGAAGTCGTGCGTTTCGATACCGGGCTGAATGTCGGCCGGATCGAAGCCGGATGTTCCGATATCACGCTGTCGACCTTGGCTGACCTTTGTGATTATTATGATATTTCACCCGGGGAGTTGTTTCAGGACATAGTGACGCACTCATCCTGAAGAGGGAACCGGCCATGCGGCCGGTTCCCTCGTTTTATACCCTCATGTCCCGAGGGTTTTCTCGAATGCCAGCCGTTCGCCGCTCCGGTAGCGTACCTTCCCGCAATAGACGAACCCCAGCCGCCCGAGCATACGCAGCATGTAACGGTTGTCGAAATTGGTGTCGACGCGCATACTGCCCGTGCCGTGCCCGCACGCCATCGCTTCGACGCGCCGCATGAACTCCGTCGCCACCCCGCGGCCTTTCTCGCCGTCGGCCACCGCCATGCGGTGCAGTACGACATAGTCCCCGTCGGTGAGCCAGGCCCCTTCGATGGCGTCGTAGGCCGGTTCCCCGTCGAATACCACCGCGCCGTAGGCGACGACGTTACCCTGGGCTTGGGCTGCGGCCGCTTTTGCTGCCTGCGTCTCCTGTGTCTCCCGCATCTCCTGCGTCTCCCGCATCTCCAGTGCCTCCTGCGTCTCCCGCATCTCCCGCGCTTTGCGTGTTTCTTCCGTCGCTTCCGTCGCCTCTTCCGTCGTCGCTGCCGTTTCGTCGGCGCCGGATCCCGTTGCGCCGGCCTCCCCCGTGTCCGTTATTTTCCGCGCGGCAGCCGTTTCCGGACGGAAACCCGCAGCCCCCGTGCCGTCGCTTCCCCGCGCTTCGGGGCTCTTTTCCGCCTCCGGTTTCTCGAAGACCCATCCGTAGCCGCAAGCGATGTCGTGTCCGATATCGGCCGCTGCCGGATAGCCGTCCTGCCATTGCAGGCTTCCCAGTGCCCGCATCTGCGCCTGCGCCTGCCGGATGATCTCCATGATGCGCGCCGCGTCGGCGGGGCGGGCGCGCCGGAACACTAATTTTTCGTCCATACGGCAAATATAGGATAAAATGCCGTGATACGCTACTGCCCGGGGGATATCTGCGCGGCGGAATTTCCGCCGTACGGCTTTTTTATCCCTCCTTCCGCCCGGGCGGGATGCCTTCCGCAGCCTTTTTTACCATGCCCCGTGCGAATCCGGCAAAAAAATCCGGGATAAAATCGTACATAATAGGCAAAAATCGTAACTCCAGACTCCTGGTTGTGCCCTGCGGACTTTTATCCCGATGCCCCGTCCTAAATTCGTTTTCAGCGGGACAGCCCTTCTGCGGGGCCTCCCCCGGGATACCCACCGAACCTATTTTTTAACCTTAAAATTAGTGTGTATGAGTTTTTCTACTAACCGTTTTTCCCGGAAAGCACTATTACTTGTGACAGCCGTGTTCTCTGCGTCGTTGCTGTGGGCGCAGGCCACCGGCATCTCCGGACGTGTGCTCGATGAGACCGGTGCGCCGGTCATCGGTGCGACGGTCATGGTCAAAGGCACCACGATCGCCACGGCGACCAATGTCGACGGCACCTTCAACCTGAAGAATACGGGCCGCAACGTCACGCTCGTGGTATCGTATGTCGGCTACGAGGCGCAACAGGTGGCGTCGAAGGGTGCCGGGTCGGTGACGATCACGCTCAAGCCCGAGGCCATCGGCATGGAGAGCGTCGAAATCGTCTCCGTGGGCTACGGTACCCAGAAACGCGAATCGGTCGTGGGGGCCATCTCCACGATCCGGCCCGAGGAGCTGCGCGTCCCCGTGCGGTCGCTGAGCCAGACGCTGGCCGGTAACCTGGCGGGTGTGGTCGCGTTGCAAACCTCGGGCGAGCCCGGCAAGGACGACGCCCAGTTCTGGATCCGCGGTATCGCCACCTTTACGGGCAGTCCCGATCCGCTGATCCTGGTCGACGGTATCGAGCGTCCTCTCAACGACGTCGACCCGCTGGAGATCGAGTCGTTCAGCGTCCTGAAAGACGCCAGCGCCACGGCCGTATACGGCGTACGCGGTGCCAACGGCGTTATCCTTGTCAACACGCGCCGCGGTTTCGACGGCCCGGCCCGGATCGACCTGCGTTACGAGCAGGGTTTCTCGTTCGCCAGCAAACGCCTGTCGTTCGTCGACGCCGCTACCCGCTCCGAAATGTTCAACGAGGCGGTGGATGCCGTGAATGCCTCGGCGGCACTGAAATACGGCGCCGACGAGATCAAGGCCATGCGCATGCAGACCGACCCCGAGGTCTATCCCGATGTCGACTGGCAGAAGCTCCTTATGAAAAAGGTGTCTCTTTCGGAGAAGGTGAGCGCCAATATCTCGGGCGGCGGCAAGTTCGCCCGCTACTTTACGGCCCTCTCCTTCTACAACCAGGAGGGGCAGTATGCCGTCAAACCCGGCAAATATTCGTGGGTGAGCGACAAGATCGGCCGTTACGGCGAGAATGTCAACTACAAACGCTATAACTTCCGCTCGAACGTCGACATGGACATCACCAAGACCACGGTGGTGAATCTGGGCGTGCAGGGCAACGTGACCGAGAACATGGAGCCCGTCGAGGGATCGGCGGCCATCTACCGCGACATCATCAACGCGGCGCCGAACGCTTTCCCCGTCCGCTTCAAGGACGGCGAACTGGCCGGCCGCGACGGCCTGAACAACCCCTATAACATGCTCACGCAGCGCGGTTGGAAGAAGACCACCGGCAATACGCTTCGCGCCAACCTGACGATCAACCAGGATTTCTCGTTCATCACCCCGGGTCTTTCGGCCAAGGTGAGCTACGCCTACGACGCCGTGAATTATTCGGTGGAGGAGCGTGCGCGCAACATCAACTTCTTCGAGGCCACGGGCCGCGACCAGGACGGCGAACTGATTCGCACCGAGTGGCAGGCCGACCAGAAACAGGAGTACCTGAATTACAAACAGTCCGGCAACGGTTCCCGTACGCAGTACGTCGAGGCGGCGATCAATTACAGCCGGACGTTCGGCGAAAAGCACGAGGTCGGCGGCCTGCTGCTCGGCTTCGCCAAGGATTACCGGTTGCAGGAGGCTACGAGCGATTACCTCAAGTCGCTGCCCAACCGTTCGCTCGGCCTTGCCGGCCGTCTTACCTATGCCTACGACAAGCGTTACCTGATCGAGGCCAACATCGGTTTCAACGGTTCGGAGAACTTCGCCAAGGGCAAGCGCATGGGCGTATTCCCCGCCGTGGCTATCGGCTGGGTGGCCTCCGAGGAGAGCTTCCTGCGCAACAGCGAGGTGCTGACGTGGTTCAAGATCCGTGCGTCGGTCGGGCAGGTCGGCAACGACCAGATCCCCAGTACGCGTTTCATCTACCTGGCTACGATCAACAGTGGCGCCAACGGTTACGGTAACCTCGGCGTCAACTTCGACCAAGGGGCCGGCGGTATCGGCGAAGGTCGCATGGCCAATCAGGACGTGACGTGGGAGGTGTCGACCAAATACAACGTCGGTATCGAAACCGGGTTTTTCAACGAGTTGAAAATCAATGCCGACTTCTTCTACGAGCGGCGTGAAAACATCTTCCTCGCACCCCAGTTCTCGGAGATTTCGGGGCTTCCCAAGGATTATACCAACTACGCCAACATGGGTCTGATGGAGAACCGCGGCTTCGAGGTTTCGGCCGAATACGTAAAGCGTTTCAGCAAAGACCTCACCGTCTCCGTCCGCGGAAACTTCACCTTTGCCCGCAACAAGGTGATCGACGACGGCAAGTACTATGCCTATCCGTGGCAGGATCAGCGCGGCGTGCGTTACGGACTGACCATGGGCTACCGTGCCATGCACCTCTTCTCGCAGGAGGAGCTGGACAACATGCCCGACTACTATACGCAGTTCGGCCTGGACAAGCAGCAGCTGCGTGCCGGCGACATCCGCTACGAAGACCTCAACGACGACGGCAAGATCACCGAGGCCGACATGACGTGGATCGGCAACCCCGCGATGCCGGAGATCGTCTACGGTTTCGGTGCGTCGCTCAACTACAAGGGCTTCGACTTCTCGTTCCTCTTCCAGGGCGGAACCAACCGTTCCTCCTACCTGAGCGGCGGCTGGTATTTCTACCCGTTCCAGGCAGACCGCGGCCCGAAGTTCATGGGTAACGTGATGACCATGTTCAAGGATCGCTGGACGGTGGACAACCCCGATCCGCACGCCTTCTCGCCCCGCCTCTCCTACGGCGCCGATGCCAACAACTACAAGACTTCGACCTGGTGGCAGCGCGACAGCGGCTACCTGCGCCTGAAGAATGTCGAGATCGGCTATACGCTGCCCTCGGCCTGGGCCAGCAAGCTCCGGTGCAGCTCGCTGCGCATCTATGCCACGGGTGTGAACCTGTTTACGGTCAGCAAATTTATCTCCGACTACTGGGATCCCGAGACGGGTGCCGATGCCTATCCCATGCAGCGCCAGGTTTTCGTCGGTGTGAATTTAACCTTCTAATACAGCCTAAAGAATGAAAAAGAATATCGTATATTTAATGCTCGCGTCGCTCCTTTTGTTTACCGGCTGCGCCAACTATCTGGATCAGGATCCCGAAGACCTGAACTCGATGGACAAGATCTTCTCGTCCAAGATCGAGACCACCAAGTGGTACAACCGCATTTACAGCGACGATTTCATGGTGCAGGAGATGCATTACAGCGGCCAGATTCCCTATTTCTGGTGCACCGACGAATCGGCCTACATTCTCGAATCGCACGTGCGCAATATCGCCGAGGGGAAGATGAGCCCCGACAACTACTACGGCTATACGGGCTACAACCTCTATTTCTTCGTGCGTTACTACCAGGCCATCCGCCACTGCAACCTGTTCCTCGAAAACGTGGACAAGTGCGCCGAACTGGGCGAGATCGACCGCCGCACGATGCGTGCCGAAGCCCGCTTCATGCGTGCCTATTACCACTACCTGCTGCTGCGCCTCTACGGCCCGATCCCCATCGTGGAGACCAGCCGTTCGGCCGACCAGATCGGGGCTTCGCAGGCGCGCAACACGCTCGGCGAATGCGTCCGCTGGATCAACGGCGAGATCGACTGGGCCTGTGAAAACGGTATGCCCGCCGCCCGCGACGAGAAATTCACGCTGGGGCTCCCCACCATCGGTGCCGCCCGGGCCATCCAGTCGCGCATGCTGCTGATGGTCGCCAGCCCGCTCTTCAACGGCAATTCGGCCTACAAGAACTGGACGAATCACGACGGCACGGTGCTCATGCCCCAGACCTATGACAAGGAGCTGTGGAAGGATGCCGCCGATGCCGCCAAGACGGTCATCGACATGACCGAATACCAGTTGCTCAAACCGGCCGCAGGCGCTACGTTCGACGAGATCGTGGATAACCTCCGCGCCGTGACGACCACCTGGGGCGCCGGCAAGAATACCGAGATCATCTGGGGGCATCCCAACTCGGTGCAGTGGTACGGCATGTGCGCCCTGCCGGCGCGCTGGTACGGCTGGAACGGCCGCTATTCGCTGGCCATCGACATGATCAACGATTTCTTCATGGCCGACGGCAGCCCGAGCCGCCCGCTCGAAGAGTGGTTCGCCTCCAAGAAGTTCTCGGCCGAAGCCGGCAACGGCACCATCGCCAATACGTTCTGGATGTTCGTCGACCGCGAGCCGCGGTTCTATGCCTCGGTTCACTTCCCCAACCAGCGCCTGTCGTATGCCTACGAGAACAAGACCGACAGCTATCAGGATGCCGACGGTTACGGCGTGGTCGATTTCTGGTACTCGGGGCTGAGCGGCAACGGCAGCACCCCGGGCGACAAGAACACCTCGGGATTCTCCGTGCGCAAGAACCTCCCGCTGGATTACCGCAGCAACAAGCAGACCAGCGAGGCGACGCGTATGCTCAACGTGCCTTTCCCCATCATCCGCCTGGGCGAGGTCTACCTCAATTACGCCGAGGCCCTGAACGAGTACTACGGCACCTCCCGGCAGGACGAAGCGCTCTATTACCTCAACGAAATCCGCACCCGTGCCGGCATTCCGGCCTACGAGGGCAGCTATTCGCAGGACGAGATGCGCGAGATGATCCGCCACGAGCGCAAGATCGAGCTGGCGTGGGAGTGCAACCGCTATTTCGACGTGCGCCGCTGGTTCACGGCCCATGGCCCCGACGGCGAGTTCAACCACGACGAATACGGGCTGGACATGTCGCGCGGTACGGGTGCCACCGACCCGGCGTTCTTCACCCTGACCAAGGTGGCCAACAAGCGCTTCGACATCCAGCACTACTTCCTGCCCATCAAGTCGTCGGAGGTCATGCTCAACACGCAGCTGGTGCAGGCGCCCTACTATTGATGGCCGCAGCCGGACACATGTTAAACTTAAAAATGGAAAATTCGCTATGAAACAGTTTTTTAAGATACTGGCGCTCGCGGCCCTGGCGCTGCCTTTCACCGGCTGCGACGTGGAATACGACCCCATCGTCGTGCAGCCCGACGTGGCGCTCGAGGATTCGGGCATGACGACCGTCCCGACGGTTTCCATCTACCAGAATGACGCCTATACCGTCACGCTCGCCCGTACCGAGGGGCTGAGCCGGGCGGCCGAGTTCGACATCGTCGTCGACGAGGCGCTGATCGACGAATATAACGAGCTCAACGGCGCTTCGCTCGAGCCGATGCCGGCCTCGGGCTATACGATCGGCGTGACGTCCGTCGCCTTCGCCGAGAAGGCCAAGACGGCGACCTTCTCGATCCAGTTCAAACCCCAGGCGATCGTGGCTGCGGCCGGTTCGCCCCGGCGGGCCGAGAACTTCGTGATACCTTTCGCCTGTGTCCCCCGGACAACGGTCAATTCGGCCTCGCAGTCCCTGAGCGCCCTCGTGCGGTTCTCGTTCAGCGAGCCCACCGTCACGGTGGATGCCCCGGTCGACCCGGTGGAGCTGACATTCATTTCGGGCGTGCCCGTGCCGCGCAGGCTGGAACTTTCGTGCCGCGCCAATTTCACGACGCTTCAAACCTCGAAGCTGGCCTTCGCCGCCACCCAGGAGATGGTCGACGCCTATAACGCGGCCAACCAGGCCGACTGCCTGCTGCTGCCCGCGGATTGCTATTCGGTCGATGCCGGGACGTTCGATGCCGAGGCGCTCACGCTGCTCTACGGCATCACGGTCGACGCTTCGGCACTCGACCCCGACCATGTCTATCTGCTGCCCCTGAAGCTGGCCGCCAACGACTATGCGGTCACGCAGGACAATATGTATTACGTGAAGGTCACCATCCAGGAGATCCAGTTCACGGTGAACAATACCGACCGCTACGAGGCTGCCACGCGCCTTGCCCATCCGATCAGCCTCGACGTGGCGCTGAACGGTGCGCTGGCCGACGACGTGCCCGTGGAGTTCACCTACGATCCCTCGAAGGTCGCCGACTACAACGCTTCGAAAGGCAAGGCATACGAAGCGCTCGACGCCTCCAGGGTCACCGTCACGAATGCCGCGATGACGGCCGGGACGGTCAGGGCTACGGCCACGGTGAGTGTGGACATGGCCGGCATCGCCTTCGACGACGGCAAGGAGTACGTCCTGCCGTTCGTACTGGATGAGTCCAAACTGCCGCAGGGCAGCGTCATGATGAGCGACGAGGTCGTGTACGTCCGTCTGAAGCGTACGCTCTACGGTTCGTGGAGCAACCGCAATTCCAGCGACGATTTGCAGAAAACCGCCACGTCCGGCTGGAGCAACAGCAACTGGATGAAGGCTACCACCAAACCCAGCGACACGGCGGTCGACGGGAAGGCTTATCCCTATGTGAACTGCTATTACAGCTGGTCGACCGGTTACCATTGGTATGTTGCCTGGGACGAGGTCTATGGCGGCGATCCGAACAAGCGCGTCGTACATGCCTTCTCGAAGGTGACCAGCGGTTACAACGAGGCGCAGCAGGTAGCGCAGACCATGGATTACGGCAGCTACTTCGACATGGAGACCGGAACCGTCTTCTTCGATTTCCAGTACTACTGGAACGACGACGACAAGAACCAGGACAAGCGCCAGACCATCCAGTGCTACCTCGAAAGCCCGCTTACCGTCGCCGAGTTCTGATTTTTGAACCGCCCCGTGCGGTGCCGCATCATCCGGGCAGGGATCCCCTGCCCGGGTACGGGCGGCTCCCGGGGGATAAATTTCCGCCTATGTATCGCCTGAAATATCATGCCGTCGCGCTCGCGCTGCTTTTCCTTTCGCTCTCATGCCCCGCCTGCGGCAAGGAGGGCGGGACGGAGCCTTCGGGCCCGGAGCCGCCCGTGCAGCCCGAAATCCCCGGGGAGCCGGAACAGCCCGAACGGCTTGTCGTCGAGATCGCCGACCCCGGTTTCGAACAGGAGGTCGATTTCACCTCCGGGGCGTGGAAAAAGACGCACGCCTGGCAGACCGACCGCGCCGTATTTTCCTACGAGCCTACGGGCGGTTACAACGGTTCGGCCGGCATTAGGATCGCCTGTGTCGACGGGGATTATACGACCGACGCCGTGGTGACGCAGCCCGTTTCGGGGCTGGTGCCCGGCAAGCTCTACGAACTTTCGGCCATGGTGCGCACCTCGGGCGTCACGGGCGGCCGGGGCGGTAACATCTGCCTGTTCGGTCAGGGCGTCTGGGTCGGCTCGCCGCCCTTCGTGGGTACCAACGGCTGGACGCGCCGCAGCGTGCAGTTCATCGCCGAAGAGACGACCGCCGTCATCGGGTGCCGCCTAGGGTTCTGGGCGGGCGATTCGCGCGGCAGCGTGTGGTTCGACGACGTGGCGCTCCGCACGCCCGACGGGATGTACCACCGGGCGAGCGAACACCTCGAGTTATACCTCGACAAGGCGCTGGTGCGCGTTTCCGACGCCGTGATCGACGGCTGGCTGGCCAAGCTGGACAAGGTCTACGACGCCTATACCGAACTGTTCGACTTTTTCGTGCCGTTCGGCGGGCGGAAGATGATCGTCCTCTCGAAACAGATCGACGCCTGGGCCTATGCGGGATACCCGATCGAGTGGAACCGCGACTATGTGGCCTCGACGCTCGACGAGGTGGTGCGCTACGACAATGCCGTGTTCGGCATCATGCACGAGATGGGGCATAACTTCGCGCCCGGGAACTACGTGACCGGGTCTTACGGTAGCGGCAACAGCGAATGGAACTGGAACGAGGAACTTTTCGCCAACTTCCGGATGTACTATGCGCTCTGCAGGACAGGCTATAAGGTCTACATGAACAATACGGTTTATACCGGGGCCCAAATCGCCGACATGTACCGCAAGTCCTATGAAGAGACACTGGCGCGGGGTATCGCCTCCGACGGCGACGGCCTGATGTACGTCATGACGCGCATGGCCGACACCGAAGGCTGGGAGCCCTTCCGCAAGGCGTTCCGCGAATTGTACGGCCTCGATCCCGCCGTGTCGTGCGGCGCGACCAAATGGGAGAAGATCGACTGTTTCTTCTCCGTCGTATCGCGCTACGCCTCGAAGGATTTGCTCGAAACCTATTTCACCCCGGCACAGATCGCCGCGCTGAAAACCCTGAAATGATTGAATTTTAAATATACCGGTTATGAAAAAAATGCGATTCTTTTTGTGCGTAGTCCTGTCGGCCGCGGCGTTTTGGTCATGCGGCGGCGACGGTGACGGCGAGCCCGGGCCCGAACCTCCCGTGCCGCCCGTCGTGGATCCCAATGCCGTCGAGGTCGTCAACAGCGGCTTCGAAAAGGGGCTCGAAGGCTGGACGCGCGTCGATTTCCACAACGGCGGCAAGGTGACGGTCGAGGTGGTCGAGGGTGCCGGCGTCAACGACAGCCGCTGCATCAAGATCCAGCAGTTCCCCGAGAACGGCCGTTGCGGCGTGGGCATCAAACAGAAGCTCACGGGGCTGGAACCCGACCAGATGTACCGCATGTATGCCAAGGTCAAGTATTCGGACATCCCGCAGGACGAAGGGCGCGGCGCCATCCTGTTCGACATGTCCCAGAAGCAGTTCTGGGGCGCCTCGAAATTCCTCTACGGCACCAACCTCAGGAACTGGACGTCGCTCCATTTCGACTTCCTTTCGCAGGACGACGGGACTGCCGAGATCGTCTGCGCGCTGGGGTTCCGCTACGGCGGGACGACCAACGGCGGCTATTCGACCGGCACGGCCTACTTCGACAACGTGAGCGTGGTGAAGGTCACCGACGAACTTTTCATGCAGGAAGGCGAGCATATCCGCCTCTTCGTCGAACCCTCGCAGGTCTACGCCTCGGCGTCGCAGATCACCGAGTGGATCGCCAACCTGGACAGGATGTACGAGTCGTATGCCGACCTGGTGGGGGCGACCCCGCACGAGGGGCGCAAGCTGGCGATCCTTTCGTCGCGCGGGCTCGAAAGCGGTTATTGGGCGCTGGCGGGCTATCCCATCCTGTGGAGCAGCAACTATTCGGCCGTCACCTCGACCTTCGAGGAGCTGGCGCAGCACGGCACCTGGAGCTTCGGCCTGATGCACGAACTGGGGCACGTCTTCAATCTGGGCAATTCGAGCTGGAACTGGAACGACGAGATGTTCGCCAATTTCCGGATGCAGTACGGCCTGGAACAGAACCAGGGCAAGGTCTGGATGGACGAACGGGTCTACACCGGGCGCGAGATCCTCGACATGTACAAAAAGGATTACGACAATACGGTCTACACGCAGGTCAACGACAACGGCATCCATTACATGCTCGGACGCCTGGCCGGCCCGGGCGGCATCGGCTGGGAACCCTTCAAGGCCGCTTTCCGCGAACTGACGACCACGGGCGGGGCGCCCTCGGGCAAATACGACAAGTTCGAATACCTGCTTTCGCTGCTTTCCAAGCACGCTACCCGGCTGACCGGGCGCGACGTGGATGTCAGGACGCAGTATTTCACCGAGGCCGAGCTGGCCTCGATCCGCAAACAGTTGCAATAATAACCGCCGTATCCCGTCGCGGGGCGATGCGTCGTCTCTGCCGGGCGGCAATTAATACCCAATGCGAAAAATGAAGAGAGTGGTATTTCTACTCGCCGCCATCGCGGCGTGCGTGCTGTGCCTGTGCGCCTTCGGTTCGAAGGTCAAGGTCTTCTCCGACAATTTCGACCGGCCCGAAAGGTTCGCGCGCTACTGGAACCATAATGCCGGGGAGGTGCCCGGCACGGTCGAATACCTGCCCGGCGGCGGTGCCGACGGCGGCGGATGCGTGAAGATCGCCAGCGCCGAAAGGACCGCCCTGGCCATCAAACACAAACTTACGGGGCTGCATCCCGGCAAGCTCTACCGCCTGAGTGCGCTGATGAAGTGCGACAGCGTGCAGGACGGCCGCGGCGCCGTGCTCTACCTCGACCCCGAGGGGCTGGAACAGTCGTGGAATGCCTCGGAGTTCGCCTACGGCACCAACGACTGGACGGAAGTGTATATGGATTTCGTGCCCGACCGGCAGGGCGAAGCCGTCGTCTGCTGCGGCCTGGGATTCCCCTGGGGCACCTACAACGGAGGCAAAGCCTCGGGGACGGTGTGGTACGACAACGTGAAGGTCACACCGGCGCCCGAAGAGGCCCTCTATACCCGCGAGGGCGAACACATCGTGCTGAAACTCGACCGCGACAAGGTGACCGTCTCCGATGCCGACATCGACGCCTGGCTCTCGAAGCTCGACCGCACGTACGAGGCTTACCGCGACCTGGTGGGCGACGTGCCCTTCGACGGGCGCAAAATCATGATCCTCAACACGCCGGGCATCGAACCCGGTTACTGGGCGCTGGCCGGCAACCCGATCCTGTGGAACAGCCACGTCGCCGTATCGAAGCTGCTCGACCGCACGGTCGAGTTCGGCGACTGGGGCTTCGGCATCATCCACGAGATCGGCCATGTCTTCTCGCAGGGAAACATTTCGGGTACGGGACGCTGGAACTGGAACGACGAGATTTTCGCCAATTTCCGCATGTCCTATGCCCTCGAAGCGTGCGACGGTACGATGTCGCAGCGCGACATCTGCTACCGGGGTGCCGACGTAATCAACTACTACAAGATTTTCTACGACGAAACCATCGGCGCCGGCATCCCCAAGAACAACGGCGATGCCCTGCATTACACCTTCCTGCGCATCAAGGAGCGTTACGGGTGGGACGTCTACAAAAAGGCATTCCGCGAACTCTACGCGCTCGGCGACTCGGGGCAGGAAGGGCTCGAGACGTCCTACGACAAATTCCTCTTCTTCCTCTCCTACGTTTCGAAGGCCGCGGGCGAAGATGTCGTGGCGGCGACCTATACGCCCGGGGAACTGGCCCTGATCGAGGAATCGCTTAGAAACTGATGCCGATGAATACCTTGCGAACAGCCCTCCTGGCCCTGGTCGTGGCCGCCGCGTTCCGCGCTGCCGCACAACCGGTCTATACCTTCCGCGTCAAGGTCGGCATCGACCGCGAATCGGTCGATTCGCTGGGCGGGCGCGACCGGGTCGTGCAACTGACCGAAGATATGTTCCGGCGCGTCAACCGTGCTTTCAACTACGGGGCGCAGCTGCGTGCGGTCTACGATTTCGTGGTGGACTGGGACGCCTTCTACATCTACGACGGCGTGTCGGCCGACCAGATCCGCAAGCCCCATCCCGACCACGATTATCTGGTGGTGATGGACGGTTACAAATCCGATCCCCGCGAGACGGGCGGCGGCTGGTACGGCGACGAGATCCAGACCATCTACCATTCGCGCACGCACAACGACCGTTTCAACAGCCCGTTCGAGAAGAATGCCATCGACGGCATCATCCACGAGTTCGGCCATGCGCGGGGCGTCCCCGACATCTATGCCATGAAGGTCGACGCGGACAAGAACCCCGTCAACGGACAGGCGTTTTCCGGCGTGCGGTGCATCATGAATTATCCCTATGGCGAGGAGCTCTGGAGCGACTATGCCGTCCGCATGATCAACCATGCCGCCGACCGCAATGTCGACATCGACGACCTGGTGGCGGGCGTGTTGCCCGACCGTATCCGGGTCGAGGTGGCGGATGCCGACGCAAGCCCGGCCAAAGGGGCTGTCGTGCGGTTCTATCCCGTGCGGTGGTACACCTATACGGTGACCGCCGAGCCGCAGGCCGAGGCCGCGACCGACCGCCGCGGACGCTGTACGGTTCCCGTTGCGCGAATTTTCGAACCCGAGCAGGAGTTCGGCGTGCGCTATTGCAACTGCCTGGTCGAAGCGGAATACGACGGCGTGAAAGCCTATGGCTGGCTGCCGCTCTACGAGTTGCAGAACGCCCGTTTTGCCGGGCAGCGGGAGCATACGCTCCGGTTGCGGCTCAAACGCGGCTGCGGGCTGGTTCGCGCCGTAGGAATTGACGAATAATTGCTATCTTTAGGGCTCTTAATCACAAAACACCGAACTATGACAGGAAGAACCTTACTGACTTGCATTTTCATGCTGTCCGCAGTTGCCGTATGCGGACAACGCTGGCAGATCGCCCCCGACGGGCGGGGCATCGTGTGGAAGGTCGGCAGCGACATCCCGCACGACGACCACATCGAGATGAGCGGCGAGCGAATGGCCTTCGTGCTCCGCTGGGGTGTCGACTCGCGCGGGGCGTTCCGCCAGGAGCGTTCGCTCGTCTTCCCCCTGCTGCGCACCCTGCCCAACAACACCCACGCCAGCCTGATGTACCGCATGGCCGCGGACATCCCTTCGCTGCTGGGCGTGGACGGCCTGGCCTTGCAGGACGAACGGGTCGGGCAGGTGGCCATCGACGGTGCGCTGGAGGTGCGGAGCCGCTGGGGCGTCGGTAAGATGAATGTCGGTTCGGCGCGGGACATGAAACCCGAGCCCGTCGTGGAGATGACGCGTACGATCTTCCCTTCGCGCACGCTGCCGCTCATGTGCGAGCGCTACACGCTGCGTAACGTCGGGGCGAAGCCGCTGACGGTTTCCGTACCCGAATTCTCGCAGGTTGTGACGACCGATCCGGCCAGGGGCGTCACGGGCAGCTATGTCGTGCGGGGCGACATCGCGGGCAGCGGCACCTTTACGCTTGCCGCGGGGGACTCGCTCGCGTTCGACGCCGTGTTCCAGGCCTACCCGGGCGGCGGAGAGCCCCTGCACCCCGACGTGGCGGCCGAGTTCGCCGCCCGGATGGCGTTCGTCAGGGAGTGCATCGACGCGAACCTCGTGCTCGAAACCCCCGACCCGGTGATCGACACCCAATTCCGCTATGCCAAGCTGCGGGCTGCCGAGAGCATCGTTGCGACCAAGGGCGGCTACATGCACGCCCCCGGCGGTGAATCCTACTATGCGGCCATCTGGGCCAACGACCAGGCCGAATACGTCAACCCCTTCTTCCCCTTTCTGGGCTACGGGGTGGGCAATGCCTCGGCGCTCAATTCGTTCCGCCATTTCGCCCGTTTCATGAACCCCGCATACGAACCGCTGCCCAGCTCGGTCATCGCCGAGGGCGACGACATCTGGAACGGCGCGGGCGACCGCGGCGACGCCGCGATGATCGCCTGCGGGGCGGCACGCTACGCCCTTGCGCGCGGTGACCGTGCCGAGGCCGCCGAGCTGTGGCCGCTCGTCGAGTGGTGCCTCGAATACTGCCGCCGCCAGCTTACGCCCGACGGCGTCGTGGCTTCCGATACCGACGAACTGGAGGGGCGTTTCCCCACCGGCGATGCCAACCTCTGCACCTCGACGCTCTATTACGATGCACTGCTGTCGGCCGTGTCGCTCGGCCGCGAGCTGGGCGTGGAATCCGCCCAGACCGCCCGCTATGCCGCACAGGCCAGGGCGCTCGCCCGAGCTATCGACGCGTACTTCGGCGGCGAGGTCGGCGGGTACGACACCTACCGCTACTATGCGGGCAATACGCTGCTGCGCTCGTGGATATGCATGCCGCTGATCGTGGGGCTTAAGGAGCGCAGCGAAGGCACCGTCCGGGCGTTGCTCGGCCCCGAGCTGATGACCGACGACGGCCTGCTGACCCAGCAGGGCAGCTCGACGTTCTGGGATCGCTCGACGCTCTACGCCCTGCGCGGGATCTACAACGTGGGGCAGGCCGACCGTGCGACTGAACTGCTGCACCGCTATTCGCAGCGGCGCCTGCTGGGCGACCATGTGCCTTATCCCATCGAGGCGTGGCCCGAAGGCTCGCAGCGCCACCTTTCGGCCGAGAGCGGGCTCTACTGCCGCATCATCACCGAGGGCCTGTTCGGCATCCGCCCCACGGGGCTGCGGTCGTTCGACCTCACGCCTTCCATGCCCGCTGCCTGGGAGAGCATGTCCCTGCGCCATATCCGGGCGTTCGGCTCCGATTTCGACATCACGGTCGCGCGCGTGGCGGACGGCAGGCTCCGCATTACGGTGGCCCGGCCCGGCGCAAAACCGAAAATATACCGCGCGGCACCCGGCGCGACGATACGGGTGAAACTAACCGATTAACAATCCGATTTACCTATGAACCTTTTCCGCTGCTTCGCCATTTCGTTTGCATTGTCCTTCGCGGCCGCCTGCTCGTCCGGCCCCGGGACTGATTTCAAAGTCGCCTCGCCCGACGGGACGCTCTGCGTCGGGATCCGTGCGGCCGACTCGCTGACCTATACCGTGACCCGCCACGGTACGCCCGTGCTGCTGCCTTCGGCCATCGGGCTGCACTTCGCCGACGGTACGGTGCTAGGACGCGGTGCGAAGGTGACCGATGCGCGGCGCGAAACGGTGGAACGGGTCGTCGAGGCCCCCTTCTACCGGCAGGCACGCTTCACGGAGCATTACAACCAGCTGAGGCTTACCTTCGAAGGCGGTTATGCCGTGACTTTCCGGGTCTTCGACCAGGGTTGCGCCTACCGTATCGAAACGCATCTGCCGGGCGAACGAACCGTGGCCGGTGAAGTGGCCGAGTTCAATTTCGCGGGCGACCCCGGGTTGTTCGCCGCCTATTCCGACGGCCTGTGCAACGCCTACCAGAGCCAGTATGAGAAGTGCCGCCTGAGCGTGCTGGGGACGGAAAAACCCGTCCTGCTGCCGCTGGCCGCCGACTGCGGCGCCGCCGGCCGCGTGTTGGTCTGCGAAGCCGATCTGGAAGCCTATCCCGGCATGTTCCTGACGCCCTCGGCGGGCGGCCTGCGGGGGTTGTTTGCCGCCGTGCCCGACAGTTGCTACCTTCACGAGCGCCGCTGCCAGGAGAAGGTCGCCACGCGCCATGACTATATCGCCCGCGTCGAGGGCACGCGGACATATCCGTGGCGTATCCTCGCCGTGGCCGACGAAGACCGCGAACTCCCGACCAACGACCTGGTCTATGCCCTCGCCGCAGAGAACCGCATCGGCGACTGCTCGTGGGTGAAGCCCGGCAAGGTGGCCTGGGAGTGGTGGAACGACTGGGGGCTGACGGGCGTGGACTTCGAGCCGGGCATCAACACGCGAACCTATAAGGCCTATATCGACTTCGCGGCCGACTACGGGCTCGAATACGTCGTGCTGGACGAAGGGTGGTCGGATCCGAAGGCCGGCGACGTGATGTCCGTGGTCGAGCAGATCGACCTGCCCGAACTGGTGCGTTATGCCGACGCCAAAGGTGTCGGGCTGATGCTGTGGGTCGTGGGCAACGTGCTCGACGCCAAGCTCGAAGAGGCGTGCAGCTACTATGCCGGATTAGGTATCCGCGGCTTCAAGGTCGACTTTATCGACCGCGACGACCAGAAGGCCGTCGAGCTGGTCTACCGCCTTGCCCGGGTCGCCGCCGCGCACCGCCTGGTGCTCGATATCCACGGCGTCTACAAACCCACGGGTCAGAACCGCACCTATCCCAATATCGTCAATTTCGAAAGCGTCTTCGGGCTGGAGGAACTCAAGTGGAGCAATCCCGACATGCCGCTCTACGACGTGACCTTCCCCTTCATCCGTATGGTGCAGGGCCCGGTGGACTATACCCCCGGCGCCTACCGCAATGCCACGCGCGAAGGCTTCCGGATCGACTACCGCAACCCGATGAGCCAGGGCACGCGGGCGCACCAGGTGGCGGCTTACGTGGTCTTCGACGCGCCGCTGGTGATGCTCTGTGACTCTCCGACGCGCTACATGGCCGACGAGGCCTGCACGCGCTTCATCGCTTCGCTGCCCGTCGTGTTCGATACGACGCGGGTGCTCGCGGGCGAAATCGGCGAATATATCGTCACGGCACGCAAACGGCAGGATTGCTGGTATGTGGGCGGGCTTACCGGCTGGACGCCACGCACGCTCGATGTCGACCTGTCGCTGCTCGACCCCGGGCGGGAGTATACGGCCACGCTGCTCGCCGACGACGGCCGCTCGGCTGCGGAGCCCGCCCGCTATGCGCTCTCCACGCAACGGGTGACCTCCGCGACACGGCTGCAAATACCCGTGGCACCCGGCGGCGGCTTCGCGCTGAAGATCGAACCGGCTGATAACAAATAACCCTATCCGAAAAATACGACCCTTATGAACCGAACCCTGAGAAAATGCTGCGCCGCCCTGCTGGCCATCCTGGCCGTATATGCGGCACCTGCGGCGGAAAAAACCGTCTACCTGAAAGATTTCCTCGCGCCCGGCGCTGCCGGGACGGATGCCGTGCCCGCCGTGCGGGCCGCGCTGGAACACTGTGCCGAGGTCGGCGCCTCGCGGCTCGTGCTGCCCGGCGGCCAGCTCCGCATGCGCCCCGACCGGGCGGTCGAAAAGTACCAGTTCATCAGCAACAACGACGAGAGCCTCAAGCGCATTGCGTTCGACCTGGTGGGTATGCGTGACTTCGAGATCGACGGCAACGGCACCGAACTGCTCTTCACGGGCTTCATCTCGCCGTTCAGCCTCGAAGACTGTGAGAACATTACGGTGCGCGACCTGACGATCGACTTCACCCGTACGTTCAATTCCGAGGGCACCGTTGTGGCGAAGGGCGACGGTTGGCTGGAAATCGAGTTCCCCGAAGATTACCTCTGCGACATCGTCAACGGCTGCCTGCGTTTCCGCGATGCCGAGGGTACGGTGTACCCCTTCTCCAACCTGCTGGAGTTCGACGCCGTGCGGCGCGAACCGGCGTTCCGTGCCACGGACTACTGGCTGTCGAACCGGACGATCCCGGCCGAAAAATGCGCCAACGGCAACATCCGCATCCTGCGCAAAGACCTGACCGCCACGGTCGGCAACGTGATGGTATTCGGCGCGGCTGCGCGTTACAACCCCGGTTTCACGCTCGCCGACTGCCGGGGCGTTGCCATCCGCGACGTCAACCTCTACCACTGCGGCGGCATGGGTGTGATCGCGCAGCGCAGCCGCGACATCGAGCTTCGCAAGCTGGTGATCGTCCCCTCGCCCGGCAAGGGACGCATGATCAGCATTACGGCCGATGCCACGCACTACGTCAACTGCGGCGGCTACATCCGCATGATCGACTGCACGTTCGAGAACCAGAAAGACGACGCGACGAATATCCACGGGCTGTACATGGCCGTCGAAAAGGTCGGGGGCGCCGACAAACTGCTGCTCCGCTGGCGCAACTCGGGGCAGTACGGCGTGGATTTCATCGTGCCGGGGATGACCCTCGAACTGGTCGACAACAACAACGTGGAGACCTATGCCCGCCGGACGGTGAAGTCCGTCAGGCGACTCAACAAGGTTTACACCGAAGTCACCTTCACCGAGCCGCTCCCCGACGGGGTCGAGCCCATGCATGTCGTGGCGGCCGACGATGAATATCCCGAGGTGCTCATCAAGGGTTGCCGCATGCGCGGCAACCGGGCGCGCGGACTGCTGCTGGGCTCGCGCAACCGCATGGTCATCGAGGATAACTACTTCCACATCGCCGGGGCGGCCATTCTGATCGAAGGCGACGCCAACTACTGGTACGAGCAGTCGGGCGTGCGCGACGTGGTGATCCGCCGCAACCTCTTCGAGAACGGCAACTACGGCAGTCCCGGTTGGGGCTCGGCATGTATTGCCGTGGGCAGCGGCATCCCCGACCGCGAGACCAGCCGCTACCACCGCAACATCCGGGTCGAGGGCAACACCTTCCGCGTGTTCGACCCGCGTATCGTCAACCTCTACTGTGTCGACGGGTTCGTGTTCACGCGCGACAACGTCATCGAATACACTGACGATTATCCCTATGTACTCGACGAAAAGCGCAATTTCATCACGCGGAATTGCGACCGCGTGGTCGTCGATAAGAAACAGACCGATAAAAAATAAACGACTTTTTCCGATGAAACGGCTCTTTTCCGTCGTGCTGGCGCTATTGCTGGCCGTGCAGCTCCCGGCGCGGGTGAAACTCCCCGCCGTGCTGGGGAGCAATATGGTGTTGCAACGCAATGCCGAAGTGAATTTCTGGGGCGAAGCATCGCCACGCAGCCGGGTGCGGGTCACCGCCTCGTGGGATGGCCGCACGCATGAAACCCGGGCCGATGCCTCGGGCCGCTGGGCGCTGAAGCTCCCCACGGGCGAAGCCGGAGGCCCCTATACCGTGACTGTCAGCGACGGCGAACCGCTCGTGCTCGACAATGTCCTCGTGGGCGAGGTGTGGGTCTGCTCGGGACAGTCCAACATGGAGATGCCCGTGAGCGGATTCATGTTCCAACCCGTCGAAGGGGCGGTCGATGCCATCGCCGATGCGGGCATGTACCCCGGCATTCGGATGTTCACCGTCCCCAGGGTCTCGTCCAAGACGCCCCTGGACGATTGCGATGCGGCCTGGCAGACCGCGACGCCCGCCTCCGTCGGCCAGTTCAGTGCCGTGGGCTATTTCTTCGGGCGTATGCTCTACAAGGCGCTGGGCATTCCGGTCGGGCTCATCACCTCCAACTGGGGCGGTTCGACCATCGAGGCGTGGATGACCGTCGACGCCATCGACGCGACGCCGGGCATCGACCACGCCGTTGCCAAGTCGGGAACCTACGACAACAGCATTCCCCAGCGGCTCTACAACGGAATGATCCTGCCCGTCTGCCGCTATACGGCCAAAGGGTTCATCTGGTACCAGGGCGAGTCGAACCGCAAGAACTGGTACGATTACAAGGCATTGCAGGTCTCGCTCGTCAAACTCTGGCGGGAAACCTGGGGCGACGGGAAGATGCCGTTCTACTATACGCAGCTGGCGCCTTACCGCTACGAGGGCGACGAGTTGCGTTCGCTGCCGCTGGTGATCGAGGCGCAGTACCGGGCGCTGGCCGAAATCCCGCACTCGGGGATCGCTGCCACGACCGACCTGGGCAACCCGACCTGCATCCATCCGGCGCGCAAGCGCGAAGTGGGGGAGCGGCTGGCGTTCCTCGCCCTGGCGAACGATTACGGGGTGACGGGGCTGCCCGCCCCGGCGCCGGTATACAAGTCGATGGAGCGCGACGGCAATAAACTGGTGCTGACTTTCGACAACCTGCCCGTCCGGGCCCAAAACGGCGTCGACAGTTTCGTGGCCTTCGGCCCTGATGGTTATCGCCGTCCGGGCGGTTTCGAGATTGCGGGCGAAGACCGGGTTTTCCACCCTGCCGTTGCGAATTTCAAATATTGGGACAACCGGATCGAAGTGAGCTCCGACCGGGTGCCCGACCCTGTGGCGGTGCGCTACGCCTTCCGCAATTACTGTCCCGAAGCCAATGTCGTGACGACGATGGGACAGCCCCTTGCGCCGTTCCGCACCGACGACTGGCCGCTGGACGATATCGGTGAGATCAGGTAAACATCCGGCGGCCATGAATCCCGAATTCCCCCCCCCTCTTCCCGGCTCATTTCCGGGTACTCCCTGTTATTCACGGGGATAGCGACCCGTATCCTGTGTCTGTATTGCGGATGGCATCGGCCGTCCGCCCGGGGGCGGCATGTCTTCGGGGCGGGGCGGCGGATTGCGGCGCGTAAGGGCGGTGCCCCGACGGTTGATGTTTCCTGTCGCGGAGCTGGATGCTGTATTTCGGATTGTCTGAATTGAGTATAATGGAGCCTAATATTTGTATATATTACGGAAAGAGAGTATTTTTCTCATCGGATGCTTCCGCCCCGGGAGAGGTTGCGTCGGGATTTTCGGGAGGAAATTACAAGTATTATAACGTTCTCTAAAAGGTCGGCGCTATGGAATCGAGGGTGAAATGTGCGGTATGTGCGGTCGTGATGTGTCTGGTGTTGCGTGCAGGGAACGGTATGGAGCACAAATTCAGGTATTATACCGACAACAGCGGGTTGTCGTCGAATACCATCCAGTGCCTCTACCAGGATGACAAGGGGTATGTCTGGGTCGGCACGGCCGACGGCCTCGACCGGTTCAACTCCTACGATTTCACCAACTACCGCTCCGATTACCGCCGCCGCAATACGCTCGAAAACAACTGTATTTACAGTCTTTGCGGCGAAGGGTTCCCCAACGGCGACCGCATATGGGTCGGAACCAGCGACGGGGTCTATATTTTCGACTCGAAGGACGAGTCGTTCGTCCACCTGCCCATCCTGGGCAGCGATGGCCGGGAGCGCCGCAACCTGCTGGTCTATTCGCTTGCGGCGGACGTCGCGGGCAACATGTGGATCGGGACGCTCGGCGACGGCCTCTACCGTTACAGCCTCAAGAGCGGCACGTTCGAACACTATAACGCCGCGAAATACCCCGAAGCGTTCTCGTCCGACGTCATCGTGAAAATCGTGCTCGACCACGACAACAACATCTGGGTGGCTTCGGGCGGCGGTTCGCTGCTGAGCCGCTACAACCCCGAGAACAACCGTTTTTCGACCTTCCGGGTCGAGGACACGCTCACGCGCGAGCCGATCTCGCGTATCAGTACCATGTGCCAGGATTCCTTCGGCGACATCTGGATCGCGGGGTATGCCTGCGAGCTCTACAAGTTCGAACTTTCGCGGCTGACGTTCACCTGCAACCGCCCGGAGGACGGCGAGGCGTATGGCCGCGTGCGGAGCATGATCGAATACACCCCGGGGATAATCATGCTCGGGACGGATCACGGCCTGGTGAATTTCAATACCAAGAACCGCAGTTTCGAGCATGTCGACAACGGCACGACCAACCGGAACGGACGGCTCAACGACAAATTCATCCACTCCATCCTCAAGGATCGTGACGGCGGCGTGTGGATCGGAACCTATTTCGGCGGCATCAACTACCTCTCGCCGCTCAGTTCGCTTTTCACGCTCATCGAGGCCGGCGAGGGGTGCGGGCATATCATCAGCAAATTCTGCGAGGATCCCGAGGGGAATATCTGGATCGGCAGCGACGACGGGGGGCTGAGCCTTTACAACCCGCGTACGGGCAGCTATACGCCCGTGGCGGTCGACCCGCGCGACCGGGCGCTCAACATCCATGCGCTCACCATCGACGGCGGATGGCTGTGGGTCGGGACGTATGGCGACGGGCTTTACCGTATCGACCTGCGCACGCGGCAGATGAAGCACTTCACGCAGGCCGGCACGGGACTCGACAATCTCGACGTCTATTCGGTTTTCCGCGATTCGCGGGGGCAGTTGTGGATCGGCACCAAAATGGGCATCTGCCGTTACGACGACGTTTCGCAGACCATCACGTGCGCATTCGGCCTGGGACATAACAGCGACGTGGTGGACATCTGCGAGGATGCCCGCGGGCACCTGTGGTTCGCGTCGCTGGGCAAGGGGTTGATCCGCTACGGGTTCGACGACGGCCGGTTCGCCCTCTGTTCGCACGATTCCGGGGGCGGGCTTTCCGATTTCGTGAGCTGCCTGGCCGTCGAGGGGGACAACCTGTGGATCGGCACCCACGGCTGCGGGCTTTGCCGTTACGACATCGCGGCCGACACGCTCTCCAGGGAGTTCGACATGCTGCCCTACGGCAACTGCGCCGTGTTCCAGATCGTGCAGAACGGCGGCGAACTGTGGCTCACGACCAACCGCGGGCTGCTGAAATACAGCCCCGGGAACGGCCCGCAGTCGATCTACAAGTTCACCTCCGACGACGGACTGCTGGCCAATATCTTCAACGCCAATTCGGGCATCAAGTCCTCGACCGGGCATATCTACATCGGCTGCAACAACGGCATCAACAAGTTCTATCCCTATGATTTCACGCGCCGCGAGAATTCGGCCAAGCTCAGCGTCGTCTTCCCCGATTTCAAGCTCTTCAACCGCAGCGTGCCCGTGGACGGCCGGCTGCTGTCCAATACCATCGACTGCCAGCGCTCGGTGCGCCTGCGCGGACGGAAGATGTCGTTCAGCCTCGATTTCATTGCCCTCAACTTCTCCTCGCCGCTAAGGACGGTCTACCGTTACCGGCTGGAGAACTTCGACGACAAATGGATCACCACCGGCCTGGACGAAGGGGCCGGGGTGCAGCATGTCTCCTACACCAACCTGCCGCCGAACCGTTACCGCTTCGTCGTGAGCGCCTCGACCGGCGGCGAGCAGTTCGGCGAGGAGGCCGTGGTCGAGATCCTCGTGTTGCCGCCGTGGTGGATGGCTCGCGCCATGGTCGTGGCCTACGGCGTGCTGGCTCTGCTGGCCGTGGCGGGCGGCGGCCTGTGGCTGCGCCGCAGGATCGGCCGCGCGCACCGCGAGCAGATCGCCTCGATCACCCGCAAGAACAAGCTCGACCTGCTCGAGGCCAAGGTGAGCCTCTTCACGGAGGTGGCCAATGAAATACGTACGCCCGTTGCGCTGATTGCCGCACCCGTCGAGGAGATCGCCAAGCGCGCCGGGGATTTGCCCGGGTTGCGCGACGACGTGGACATCATCCGCAAGAACTGCGAGCGGCTGCGGACGCTGGTCGACCAGATCCTGAACCTGAAAAGCGCGGAGGAGGGCGAGCATGCCGCTTCCCGTGCCCCGGAGCGCGTCGACGTACGGGAAGTATTGCGGACGGTGGTCGCGGCGGTGGGGGATGCCGTCCCGCGGCGGGGTATCGCGGTGCACCTCGGGCTGCCCGGCGAAGCCCTCACGGCCGAGATGTGCTGCGACCACTTCTCGAAGATCGTGGGCCAGATACTCGGTAATGCCTACCAATTCGCCGAGAGCCGCATCGACGTGACGCTCGAAGGCCCCGGCGGGGAGGTGCCCGGCGATGTGTTCCGTGTGCGTGTCCGTGACGACGGCGCGGGGATAGACCGGGCGGAGAAGGCACGGATATTCGAACCTTTCTATACGTCGGACAAGTGTGTCTCCGGCAGCGGGCTGGGGCTGGGGCTCGCCGTGGCGAAGAGCCTGGCGACCCGGATGGGCGCCGTGCTCGGGGTCGAAAGTGCCGTGGGACAGTGGACGGAGTTTACGGTGACGGTTCCGCTCGGTGCACCCCGTCCCGTCCCCGGGGCGGATGGCGATTCCGGAGTGCCTGCCGGGCAGCCGGCCGTGGCGGCCGTGCAACCCGAGGTGCAGAAACGGCTGCCCGACATCCTGCTGGCCGAGGATAATGCCGACTTCGCGGACTTTTTCGTGCGGCATCTTTCCGGCAGCTATACGATCCATTGTGTGGCGGACGGGCGTGAGGCGCTCGACCTGCTCCGAAGCCGGGGCATTGCGGCCGTCGTGAGCGACGTGGCGATGAAGGGGATGGACGGCGTGGCGCTCTGCGCGGCGATCCGCAACGACCCGGCGCTGGATCACCTTCCCGTGGTGCTGGTTTCGGTGGACTCCTCTTCGGCGGCGAAGGTGCGTGCGCTGGAGGCGGGTGCCGACGCCTACCTCGAAAAGCCGTTGTCGGTGGACTACCTCGACTGCCAGATACGGGCGCTTATCGGCATCCGCGGCCGGCTGCGCCTGAAATTCTCGAAGATGCCCTACCTGGTCATGGACGGGGATGCGGCGAGCCCTTCGGGCAACCGTTTCATGGCGCAGGTGAACCAGTATGTCATGGACAACATCTCCAATTCGAACCTTTCGGTCGAGGACATCGCCGCAGCCGTGAATGTCAGCCGTACGCTCTTTTTCTCGCGCATCAAGTCGCTGACGGGCACTACGCCCAACGAGTTCCTGCGTTCCACGCGCCTCAGGGTGGCCGCCGAGCTGCTTTCCAAACCCAACGACCTGCGCGTCACGGAGATATGCTATATGGTGGGCTTCACTTCGACCTCCTATTTCGCCAAGTGCTTCCATGCGCAGTTCGGGATGCTGCCCACCGAATTCATGGAGAAATACCGCCGGGAGTGATCCTGATGTTACGGTTGTTTTCGCGGGGCGCAGTGCGTACGCCCGGGGCAGGCGCCTGCTGCCTGCAAGGGTTCGGGGCGTGAAACGGCAATCCCGGCCTGCATCTATTCAAATGCGGGCCGGGATTGTTCACGTTCTCCATTTACCGCCTCATCCCGTAGCCGATGCGCAGCAGTACGAGCAGGAGCAGCGTCACGGCCAGTTCGGCCGCCGGTACCGCGAGCCAGATCCCCGCGACGCCCGCCAGCCGCGGCAGCACGAGGAAGCAGAAAGCCATCAGCACGATGCCCCGAAGCACGGTGAGCCCCGTCGCAAGCCGTCCGCGCTCGATGCTCTGGTAGTAGCCGATCGTGACGACGTTGATTCCGAAAAAGGGATACCCGGCGGCGAAGAACGGCAGGCCGCGCACGGCGATTGCATAGGCCGGGGCGTCGGGCGTCAGGAACAGCCCCACGATCCACGGGCTGAACAGCCATGTGAACCCGAATACCGCCAGCCCGCAGGCGAACGCCGAGCCGAGTGCCATCCTGAACGCATCCCTGCCGCGCCGCATCAACCCTGCGCCGTAGTTGTAGCTGATGATCGGCTGTGCCGACTGGATGATGCCGTTGTAGACCATGAAGATGATCGGGAAGATATAGCAGGCGATGCTGTACGCCGCCACGCCGTCCTTGCCGATGTAGCGGATGAACGTATAGTTGCCCACGATCATCAGGCACGAGATCGCCAGTTCGCTCAGCAGCGCCGGGAACCCGATGTAGGTCATGTAGCCCAGGTTGCGGGCCGTGAGGCGCAGGCTCTTGTAGCTGGTTTTGAGCTTCACGAAATGCAGCGTGCGGCTGCTGCGCAGCATGTACCGCAGCATCACGCCCGAGCCTACGATATAGCCGATGCCCGTTGCGATGGCCGCGCCTGCGAGCCCCCACCCGAATTCGAAGATGAAGAGGTAGTCGAGTACGATGTTTATGCAGGCCGCCATGATGTTGCACGCCATGGCGAACCGGGGCGCGCCGTCGAGCCGCACGATGAACATCAGGATGTTGAAGACGGCCAGCGGCGCGAGGAAGAGCGTGAACCACACGAGGTATTCGCGCGCGGGAACCATCAGCTCGGGCGGCGTGCCCAACAGCAGCAGCAACGGTTTGTGGCAATGGATCAGCAGGGCGCTGAGCAGCGCGATCAGCAGGGCCGGTATGACCAGCGACTGCGTGATGTTGATCTGGGCCACGCGGCGTTTGCCCTGTGCCAGGTTCACCGACGCCACCACCGAGCCGCCCATGCCGAACATCAGCCCGAGCCCCGTGCCGAGCGTGAAGAGCGGGGCGGTGAGGTTGACTGCCGCCAGTGCGTCGCTGCCGATGCCGCGGCCTACGAATATCCCGTCGGTGATGACGAACACCGCCGAGAAGACCATCCCCATGACCGTGGGGAAAAGAAAGCGGCGGAAGAGTTTGCCGACCGCCGTGCCTTTGTAATCGATACTGTCGCGTAACATAGTTGCACCTCTTTTTTTTGAGGTGGTGCAAAAGTAAGGCATTCTGCGCCGGGAAAAGTTATCTTATGGTAATTTCCGTGTCATTTGACCCCGGCGCGGATGCGGCTCAGGCTTTGGGGCGTGAGAAAGAGGTAGGCCGCGAGGTCTTTCAGGGCGATGCGCTGCATCAGCTGGGGATATTTGCGCAACATGAGGCCGTACTGTTCGCGTTTGTCGCGCCAGGCATAATCGGCGAAATAGTCCTCGTGGCGGCGCAACTGCTCCTCGGCCATGCGCCGTCCCCAGTCGGCCAGCTCGACATTCCCGGCGAAGAGGGCGTCCATGCGGGCACGCGGGATGCGTACCAGGGTCGTGGGCTCCATCGTTTCGATCGTCTGGCGCGACAGCCCGCCGGGCTGTGTGCCGAGTGTCGCCGTTGCAGGGTCGCCTTCGAACGAGAAGGAGACGATGACGCATTTGTCCTCGCGCATGACATACGTGCGCACCGAACCCTCGGCCACGAAGCAGACGTCCGGGTCACGCTGCCCCTCCTCGATGATGACCTCCTTGCGGGCGTGTTGCGTCAGCGTGGCGGATTGCATGAGCAGGCCCGTGCCCTCGTCCGAGAGTGCGTAGCGTTCGGTCAATATCCGTGCGAAATCCATGCGGCAAAGGTACGCTTTTTTCGGCAATTGCGAAAAAGCCGCCTGTTCCGTCGCTGGCGGAAGATTTTTTTGCCGGTTTGTCATGTCGGAATTACAGGGTTTGTGACAATTTATGACATTTTTTCATTTTCATGCGGCTGGCACAGGATTTGACCTTTTACGGGTGAAACCGCTCCGGAAGGGGCAGCGAAAGAAAACAAAGTTAAACCAAAATAAAACAAGGAGGACAAGATTATGACACCTGCAAGAACGAATCAGAACTGGCTGCCGAGCATTTTCAACGAATTTCTGGATAACAACTGGCTCGCCGAGCGCCGCAATGCCACGGCTCCTGCCGTCAACATCATCGAGGACGAAGACCAGTACAAAGTGGAGGTCGCCGCTCCGGGCATGACCCGTGAGGATTTCAAAGTCCACATCAACGAGGACAACGAGCTGATCATCTCCCTGGAGAAGAAATCCGAGGAGAAGGAGGAAGACAAGAAACGCAAGGGTACCTACCTGCGCCGCGAATTTTCCTATACGCAGTTCCAGCAGAGCCTGCTGCTGCCCGACAACATCGAGCGCGAGAAAATTTCGGCCAAGGTCGAAAACGGCGTGATGACCATCGACATCCCCAAGAAGAAGGTCGAGGAACTCGCCGCCGCCACGCGCCAGATCGAAGTGAAATAGAGGCATACGTAGCTCAGGTGAAATACTCCTGGGAGCAGAAACCCCGGATACGAATTCGTATCCGGGGTGTTTTTTCTGTCAGCCCGTATCTGTGGACAGACAGGGATCAGGCTGTTTTCAGAATGCCAGTATGCACCGGATCAAGTTGCTGTCATTGCCCTTATTGCTGCTGGCCACAATGCCGGACTTGAAATTTATGATTTTTGCCGTACGCCCGTCTTCTTCCGAAGCCGTCCAGTAGGTAATGTTGCTTAATTGGCTTGCAGACCCGATTGTCGCCAATCTTTCGTTGATCGCGAGGCTGTTGGCTGTGTCGGGTTCGTCCTCGTACCCGAGATCGTCGATATTCCCGTCGAAGACTCCCGTGCAAAGTAATGAGAGTTCTTTTACCGAGGGGGCGTACCAGTCGCTTGAATTTTCGGGCGCTTTGGTCTTGTCGCGATATTCCTGGACATAGGTTACGATTTCGACCTCCCACCATTCGTTGGCTTCGTCCGCATTGAATGCCTCGATGGCCTTGGTATTGTTATATCCCAGCATTTTATTGAGGTTGTCGTCCATTTTATAACCGGCGAGCAGGGAGGTATAGCCTGTGAGGTTGTTTCCGAGCCATGCGCTGACCGTCGCATCGTAATCGGAGTAATATGCCTGCCACGGACTGTCGGTTTCGTGCAGGGCTACAACCAATCCATGAGTACATCCGGGATGTTCCTGTCTCAGGATCGCATCGTCTTTCGTGGGATCGCCGACCCAGAATATAATTCCGATCGGGTCTTTCCCCGTTTCCAGGGCGGAGGAATAAGAGCCGTCGGAGTAGTAGTAATCGCCGATAGCAGGTGTGGAGGGACGGGCGGTTACCGTTATTTCGCACGTTGCCGTTTTTTCACCCGCTTTTGCTGTAATGACGGTTTTCCCCGCAGCAACGGCTGAAACCGTACCGTCGTTTACTGTGGCGACATCTGTTTTAGAGGAAGTCCAGGTGATGATTTTATCGTCCGTATTGTCCGGAAGCACGGTCGCTTTCAGGGTTACGGTTTCTCCGACCTGCATTTCATGGGTTTCCTTGTCCAACGTAACCGACTCTACGGGAATTCCCGTTACTGTTATCAGGCAGGTCGCCGATTTTTGACCGGCTTCGGCTGTGACGGTGGCTTTGCCGATGGCGATGGCTGTTACCTTACCCGTATTGTCTACCGAAACGCAGGTAATGTCCGACGAACTCCATGTTACTGTTTTATCCTCGGCATTTTCCGGTTTTACCGTTGCGGTAAGCGTTTCGGACTCGCCTTTATGCAGGCTGAGAGAGGACGTGTTCAAGGTTACGCCCGTAACGGCTACCGGATTTTTGGGATCATCGTTGTCCGAACAACCGACCAAAGTAATGGCTGACGTGATGGCCAGCATGAATAGTGTGGTTAATTTCATAATAGGATTGAATTTAAAAGTGACGATAGCAAAAATACGAAAAAAAGCTTAGCGGCACATGTAATGCGTCTATTTATTTCTATTGTAGAGCTAAATATGTTATTGCGGCCGGGATTTGGAAGTTCGATAATTTATTTTGTTTGATTTATATGACGTTGGTTATTAGCCATGTTACATCCGTTTTATAGCCCAAATGGCCCGGGGGAGGACAATTTTCGTGTAAATCCGCTATCTTTGGGGTGCATACGCGACAGCAGACTAAACCAACGTACATGAAAGTAGGATTGTTCATACCCTGTTATATCAACGCCGTCTACCCCGGGGTGGGGCGTGCGTCGTACGAATTGCTCGGGCGGCTGGGCTGCGAGGTGGATTATCCCCTCGGACAGACCTGCTGCGGGCAGCCGATGGCCAATGCCGGGTTCGAGAAGGACGCCCGGGCGCTGGCCGCGCACATGGATGCGCTTTTTGCGCAGTACGACTACGTGGTCGGGCCTTCGGCCAGCTGCGTGGTTTTCGTGCGCGAGGGCTATCCGCGGTTGTTGGACAATTACCGCGAGCATGCCTGCGTCGATTCGCGTATCTGGGAGATCTGCGAGTTCATCCACGACGTGGTGAAGCCCGCGAAGCTGGATGCACGTTTCCCGCACCGGGTGAGCGTGCACAACTCCTGCCACGGGGTGCGCAAAATGGGGCTGTCATCGCCCAGTGAGCTGAATGTGCCCTATATGTCGAAGCTGCGCGACCTGCTCTCGCTGGTCGGGGGCATCGACATCGCCGAGCCGTCGCGCCGCGACGAATGCTGTGGTTTCGGCGGCATGTTCTCCGTCGAGGAGAACGCCGTGTCGGTCTGCATGGGGCGCGACAAGGTGCGCGACCACATGGCTACGGGTGCCGAATACATTACGGGCGCCGACTCTTCGTGCCTGATGCACATGCAGGGGGTTATCGACCACGACAAACTCCCGATCCGCACCATCCATGCCGTTGAAATCCTCAATTCGAAGTTATGAGCACCCACTCCAAAGCCGCCGCGAAATTCATCGCCGACGCCGAACGCACGGCGTGGCACGACAAGGCGCTTTACGCCGTACGCGAAAAGCGCGACAAGATGGCACGCACGGTGCCCGAATGGGAAGACCTGCGGCGCATGTCGTCCGAGATCAAGCGCCATACGCTGAGCCATCTGGGGCATTACCTCGAAGAGTTCGAACGCAACGCCACGGCCAACGGCATGGCGGTGCACTGGGCCGCCGATGCCGACGAGATGAACGCCACGGTGTGGCGCCTGGTGCAGGAGCACGGCGGGCGGAACCTCATCAAGAGCAAGTCGATGCTCTCCGAGGAGTGCGGGCTTACGCCCTACCTGCGCGAGCGGGGCGTCGATGCCGTCGAGAGCGACCTGGGCGAGCGGATCATGCAGTTGCTGGAGCTGCCGCCCAGCCACATCGTGCTGCCCGCCATCGGCGTACGCCGTGAGGAGGTCGGCGAGCTTTTCGAACGCGAGTTCGGCACCGAGCACGGCAACAGCGATCCCACCTACCTGACGCACGAGGCTCGCCGCCAGTTACGGCCCAAATTCCTCGGTGCCGACATCGCCATGACGGGCGTCAACTTCGCCGTGGCTTCCACGGGGACGCTGGCCGTCTGTACCAACGAGGGGAATGCCGACATGGGAACGTCGTTCCCCGACCTGCATATCGCCATCATGGGGTTGGAGAAGGTAATCCCCGACATGCAGGCGCTGGCGGTCTTCACGCGCCTCTTGGCGCGTTCGGGGACGGGGCAGCCCGTCACCTCCTACACGTCGCTCTACCGCAAGCCTGCACCGGGCAAACGGATACACGTCGTGATCGTGGACAACGGCCGCTCGGAGTGGCTGGCCGATGCCGCGCACCGCAACATGCTCAAATGCCTGCGTTGCGGCGCCTGCATGAATACCTGCCCCGTCTACCGGCGCTCGGGCGGCTATTCCTACTCCTATTTCATCCCCGGGCCGCTGGGCATCAACCTGTCGATGCTGCGTTCGCCGAAGCTCCACCACGGCAATGTCTCGGCCTGCTCGCTGTGCTACTCCTGCTCGGACGTATGCCCGGCGATGATCGACCTCGGGGAACAGATTTACGCATGGCGGCAGGAGTTGGCGCCCATGCATCTGGCCGACCCGGTAAAGAAACTGACGGTCAAAGGCATGGACTTCATCATGGGAGGGCGACGACGATTCTACGGCGGCATCGCGCTGGCCCGCGTCGCGGAACATCTCCCGCACGCCGTGCTCAACAACCGGTTCAATCCGTGGAGCGCCCCGGGCCGCGACATGCCGCCGTTCGCCCCCAAGACGTTCAATGCCCTGTGGAAGCGGGGCGAGGTAAAATCCGGAAAAACGAGTAAAGATGAATAACAGCAAGGAAAACATACTGAAACGGATCGCCGCGGCGGGAATGCCCGAATACGCATACCCCGACTTCGGCTACGAACCCCAGCATTTCGACGACCCTGCGGCGATGTTCGCCCAGCGGCTCCGGGCGGCCGGGGGCGAGGCCGTATGGCTGGACGGGGCAACGACGCTCGATGAGGTCGTACGCCGCTGCTACCCCGATGCGAAGAGTGTCGCTTCGGCACTGCCCGAAGTGACGCTCGCCACGGTGAATCCCAACCGGGTCGAAGACCCGCGCGAGTTGGTCGACATAGATCTGGGGGTCGTTTCGGGGGCGTTCGGCGTCGCCGAGAACGGTGCCGTGTGGATCCCGCAGGACATCCGCCACAAGGCGCTCTATTTCGGCGCCACGGCACTGATGGTCGTCATCCCGCGCGATGCGCTGGTCGATACGATGCACGAAGCCGTCGTGCGCCCCGAAGTCGGGGACTTCGCCTACGGGTGTTTCATGTCGGGCCCTTCGAAGACTGCCGACATCGAACAGGCGCTGGTGTTCGGCGCCCACGGGCCGATGTCCGTCACCGTCGTGCTGCGCTGACCGCCTGCCCGGCCGGCCGTTTTCGCAGGCTTGTTTTTCCGGTGCGGATTTTTTACCTTTGCCGTATGACGACCGAACTTTGCGCCTACAGCGTCGAGGCGTGCGAGACTGCCCGCCGTGCGGGTGTCACGCGCGTGGAATTGTGTGCCTCTCCTTACGAGGGCGGCACGACCCCTTCGGCTGCCGCCATCCGTATGGCGCGCCGTATCGGAGGGTTGCAGCTCAGCGTGATGGTGCGTCCCCGCGGCGGGGATTTCCTCTATTCCGATACCGAATTCCGCCAAATGCTCGAGGAGGTGCGCTTCGCCCGCGAATGCGGCGCCGACGGCGTGGTTTTCGGCGTGCTCACCCCCGACGGGCGGGTCGACGTGCAGCGTACGGCTGCCCTGGTCGCCGAGGCGGGGCCGATGCAGACCACCTTCCACCGGGCGTTCGACATGGCGTGCGACCTGGAGGAGGCGCTCGAAGCGACGGTGGCTGCCGGATGCCGCCGGATCCTGACCTCGGGGGGCCGCAATACGGCCGTCGAAGGCATCGACACGCTGCGGGCGTTGGTGGCGCAGGCCGCCGGACGCATCGAACTGATGGCCGGCAGCGGCGTCAACCCCTCGAATGTGCGGCAGCTGGCGGCCACGGGCGTCGATGCCGTACATTTCAGCGCCCGCAGCGTGCGTCCGGGCGGCATGGTTTTCCGCAACCCGCATGTTTCGATGGGCGGCTGCGGCGATGTTTCCGAATACGATCTTCTTTGTGCCGACGAACGGCTCATCCGACAAATACTTACCCTGCTCGAACCATGAAACGCATCATCTTCCTTTTGCTGGGGGCGTGTCTCTGTGCCTGCGGCCGTTACGGCTGCGGTGTCCCCGCCGGATACGAACCGCTGCTGGATGCCGCGCTGGCCGGCTGTCCGCGCGCCGACAGCCTGCGGCATTTGCTGCGGCAAACCCCGCGCGAGCAGCGCGAAGGGATGGCCTTTCTGATCGCCCACATGCCCCGGGGCGACCGCGACACGATGCGCCTCGACCTGCTGCGCGAGAATGTGGAATATGCCTACCGTGCCCGCCGGGACTACCCTTGGACACGTGCGCTGCCCGATTCCGTCTTCCTGAACGAGGTGCTGCCCTATGCCGCCGTGGACGAGGTGCGCGACAGCTGGCGGGCGGATTTCTACCCGCGCTTCGCCCGGCGCGTGGCGCTTTGCCGCGACATCCGCGCTGCGATCGACTCCGTGAACCGGAATATCGCGGCCGACGTCGGGGTGGAGTACAACACCGCCCGCGAAAAGACCAACCAGAGCCCTGCCGAGTCGATGCGGCAGCATATGGCCTCCTGTACGGGGCTTTCGGTGCTGCTGGTCGACGCCCTGCGCGCGGCGGGAATCCCGGCGCGTTTCGCCGGGACGCCCGCGTGGCACGACGACCGCGGCAACCACAGCTGGGTCGAGGTATGGATCGGCGGCCGCTGGTATTTCACGGAATATTACCCCTCGGGGCTCGACCATGCCTGGTTCCTTTCGGATGCCGGGCGGGCGCTCGACGACCGTACGCACGGCATCTTCGCCGTGTCGTTCCGGCCGACAGGCGACTGGTTCCCGATGGTGTGGAACGAGCGTTCGCGCGACGTGCACGGGGTCGACGTCTCGCAGCGTTACCGCGACCTCTATGCATCCTACGAGCAGGCCCTCGTGGCGCAGGGAAGGCATACGACGGTGACTTTCGTGATGTACGACAGTGCGGCGCACGAAGGACGCTCGGACGCCCGCGTGGCGGCCAATGTCGATGTATTCTGCGGTGCCGAGCAGATGGGCGGAGGCCGCACGGCCGGGCCGAGGCAGGACATGAACGATGCGTTGAGGTTCCTGCTGGAAAAAGGCAAGTCCTATACGTTCCGCTACGAGAACGCCCGCGGCGAAATGACGGAGGTCACGGCCGGGGTGGGCGATGCCCCGCTGACCGTTACGGGATACATGCGATAGCCCCCCCCCTCCCTGTCCGGGAATCCCGCCTTTCACCGCCGATGGTGCCGGGCGGGCTGTCGGCCCGCTCCCCGAAAATGGAAATCACCCCTGTCGGAGCTATCTCCGGCAGGGGTGAAATCGTAGCAACCGGGCTTGCCGGCCGGCACTTTCCGTCAGGGCTGTTTTTCCGTATCTGTGCCGGGCACTTCCGCCCGGAAACCGATGCCGATCCGGTCGGTCGGCAGGCTCGGGATCTTCACGAGTCCGGTGTGCGGGGCGTGTCCGAGTTCCATATGCAGGATGGGGTAGGGCCGGCCCGAGGGGTCGGCCGCGTCGCGCCCGGCGGTGCGGAATCCCATCCGTTCGTAGAAACCCGCGGCCTGCGGGTTCTGCTCGTTGACGTCGACCCGCCGCACGCCGCAGTGCCGTGTGACGTGGTTCACGAGTTGCCGGCCGAATCCCTTGCCCCGCATTCCGGGGGCGACGAACAGCATTTCGAGCATATCGCCGGCGACGCCTGCAAAGGCGGTGAATCCGCCGAACTCGTTTGTCCGGCTGTCGCGTCCTGTTTCGCCCGTTTGGCCTGTCGCGGTCGATCCCCTGTTCCCGTCTGTCCCGCCAGACCCGAAGGCCCGGTCTGTTCTGTCGTCGGTGTCCCGTATGACATACAGGTCTACGGCCGCAAGTGCTTCGTTGCGAACCATCTGCCGGAAGAAGGGGATGTCCTCCTCGCTGAGAAAATCGTGCGTCGCCCGCACGGAGGCCTCCCAAAGGGCGGTCAGTGCGTCCAGTTCTGCGGGCGAGGGTTGTGTGAGGTGTTCGATCATGTTGCAATAAGGGTTATAATAAGGTTACGGGTGGTTTCCGCCGCGCGAAGTTCCGAGCCAGGGCTGCTGCAAAGGGCGTGCGGAATGTGCGGGCACCGAAGGCGCACCCTTTCACGCAGGCGCAGCAGCGGATGCAGCGTGCCGGGTCGGTGTGCAGCTCGTCGCCGCGTGCGATGGCCTGCGTGGGGCACAGTGCGACGCAGCGGCCGCATTGCGTGCAGCGTGCGGCATCTCCCTCGGGCAGCAGGACGACGGGGTGGCGTTTCTGCCGGCGGCGGTATCCCAGTACGAACCGGATGAAGCGCAGCTTCGGGAGGAGCGGCGTACGCGGTTCGCGCAGTTTCGCGGGGTCGATGGGGACAAGGGCGCCCGTTGCGGGGGCCTTGGCTGTATCCACGGTGCCGGTTTGGGTTGCCCGGGTGGTTGCTGCGGTGTCGGATGCCATTCCCGGATCCCTGTCGGGGACAGGCTGTATCATCGCTAATTTTTCGCGTACCTGCGCCCCGAATGCCGTGGCGGCGGCCAGATCCCGTGCGTCGGGGCGTCCCTGGGCGATCGGGGTTTCGGGCGTGCTGTACGAATGCTCGCCGACGAATGCCCCTGCCGCTACGGGCACGAATCCCCGCCCGGCGACGAACGAGGCGAGCTCTGCGACGGCCGTGCCGAACGAGCGGTTGCCGTAGACGGCCAGGATGACGGCCGGGGTGCCTTCGCCGCGGATTTCCCGCAGGCGTTCCAGGGCTGCGGGCGCCACGTGCCCTCCGTAAACCGGCACGGCGAATATGGCGACGGATTCGCCCGGCAGCGGGGCGGGGTGCCCGGCGGGATGGGTCAGGTCGATGGCCGTGACAGCCGGTTTTCCGTGCACGCTTGCCGTTTCGTTCCTGTCTCCGACGGCAGGCTCCGGTGTCGCCGCTGCGGTTGCCGCTTCCGGGGTTTGCCCGGCAGGGGGTGTCTGTACCGCGTCCGTGTTGTGTCCGGCGGACGCCCGCGTGGCTGTCCCTTCCGTCCCTGCCATCCCCTGCGCCACGGCTGCGGCGATTTTCCGCGATGTCCCGGTCGGCGAGAAAAAGAGGGAGTAAATGCTTGTCGTTTTCATGTTCCCGGCAGATTTTTTTCGGTGTAAAGATAGCGTTTTTCCGGCTGAATTTTTATATTTGTCCGGAAACCTGTAAAATTGAGAAGAGATGACTATGAAGATTTTTGCATGTGCGGCGCTGCTGCTCGCATCATGCGGCGGTACGCAGACGGCCGGGGAGCAGGCGCGGGTTCCCGAAACGAAGACCGAAGTGAAACACGGTGCCCAGATCGCACTCCTGAAGCCCGACCCGAAATCGGGCATGACGATCAACGAGGCGTTGCAGAACCGCCGCTCCTCGCGTGAATATGCTCCCGAAGCCCTTTCGCTCGAGGAGTTGTCGGGCGTAATGTGGGCGGCTGGCGGCATCAACCGCCCGCAGGACGGACGGCTCACGGCACCTTCGGCACTGGCGTTGTATCCCATCCGCATTTATGCGTTTTTCCCCGAGGGCGTTTACAGCTACGATGCCAAGGGGCAGAAACTGGTGCGCGTGACGGAGGGCGACCACCGGAACCTTGCCGGGGCACAGCCGTTCGTGTTTACGGCGCCGCTCAACCTGGTTTATGTGGCCGACATGTCGGTCTATGAAGGTAAGAATATCCCCGCCGGGCATGTCCGCTACCTTTGCGGGCAGGATGCCGCAGGCTATGCCGAGAACGTCAACCTCTACGCCGCAGGCCATGGCCTGAAGTCGATCACGCGCGGCAGCGCCCCCGAGGCCGAGCTGCTCGAGGCCCTCGGCCTCGACCCGGGACGTTACTTCCTTGCGCTGGCGCAGACGGTGGGCAAATAGCGGTGTGCCCCCGGAATGGAAAAGGGACGGCTTTTAGGCCGTCCCTTTTTTATTTGTCCGCAGGTGCGGCTATGGCCGGTCGGATGGCGCGCCCCGGCTTTGTGCCCGTCCCGGCTTTGGCTCGGTCACGGCCTTTCGCACGGGCTGTTGCGGGGCTGTTGCCGGGGCTCGTCCGGTCTTCCGTTTCCAGCTTGTCACCGTCCCGTCCTGGGTTTGGTCACGGCCTTTCGCACGGGCTGTTGCGGGGCTGTTGCCGGGGCTCGTCCGGTCTTCCGTTTCCAGCTTGTCACCGTCCCGTCTTGGGTTCGGTCACGGCCTTTCGCACGGGCTGTCTTGGGCGCGTTCCCCGGTGTTGTCCTGAAGGCCGTTTCCGGCTGTTCCGTCCTTAGTCTGCCGAAAGCGTTTCCTTTGCCGCATCCCGGCCGTCGGGTTCCTCCAGCGGGACGATATAGAATCCGCGTCCCGGTGTCCACTCCACGCAGAAAAGTTTTTCCGCATCGGGGTACCCCGCCTGCCGGAGGTGGCGCAGGAGCCACCGCTTGCCCTTGCCGCTGCGTTCGAGTGCGTCTTCCATGACCTTGCCCCCGTTGACGAGCAGGTACGATTCTGGCGGTTCGTTGCGGCGCGATATGGTTATCCGCCCGTTGGTTTCGAAACGCACGTCGTCGACGTCGAACATCGAGAAGATGCCGTTTTCGCGCAGCATGGTGCGGAACTGTTCCATTTCGAGCCCGTTGCGGCGGAATTCGCGCATCACCAGCCGGCGGTCGCGGACGAGCATCACCGAGTCGCCCTTGATCGCCCTGCGGATGCGGTGGAAGCGCATCAGGTAGCGCAGCGAGACGTTGGCCGCCGTCCACACCGCGAAGGCGAATACCAGATACCATACCGGGGTGTCGGGGTTGTAGATTACGCCGCCGACCAGCGCCCCGAGTACGAACGAGTTTACCGAATCGAGGGGTGTGAGCTGTGCCATCTGGGTCTTCCCCGATATGCGCAGGAAAAAGATCACGCCCAGCATTCCGACCAGCAGTTTGATGGCGATGGATAGATACATGGTGTGCAGGTTTTGTTTTCCGTTTCCCCTCACCCTGCAAATTCCGCGCAAATCCGGGAAAACCTACCCGGCGGGGGGGGGCTCCATCCTGCGAATAGCGTGGTACGGCCGTATCTCCGGCCGTCTTCCTTGGGGCTAAAGGCCGTACTCCGCGGCGTAACGCCACAGGGGTGCGGCCATCAGTGCCTGCCGGATGCGGCCGCTTTCGAGCAGGTCGCGAACCTCGGCGCTCGAGAACAGGTGCACGCGGATGTCCTCCGTAGCATCGAGGTGCTGTTCGCCCAGGCGTTCCACGCCCGTCGCCAGGTAGCAGTACGTCAGGTTGTTCTGCGTCGAGGGGTTAGGCGCCACGACCATTAGCTCGCGCCACTGGCCGCCGCCGTACCCCGTCTCCTCGGCCAGTTCGCGCTGTGCCGCGGCCAGCATCGAGGCGTCGTCGGGCTCGGCTACGCCCGCCGGGATTTCATAGTCCGTTTCGCCCAGCCCGTGGCGGTACTGGTCGATAAAGACGAATTTCCCCTCTTTCGTAATGGCGATGACGTTCACCCAGTCGGGATATTCGAAGACGTAGTAGTCGGGTATGCGGCGCCCGTCGGGCAGTTCGATGCTCTCGTGGCGTACCGTAAACCAGGGTTTGCGGGCGAGGTATTCGCTCGTGAGAACTTTCCAGTTGCGTTTTTTCGGATTTTCCATGGCGGCGTCTTGCTTGTCGGATGCAAAAATAGCGAAAAATAGTTATCTTTGTAACATCCGTAAAAAAACATCCATGTTGTCCCAGAACGAACGAAAGCGTATCATCGCCCTCATCAACCGCGAAGTGGTGCCCGCCATCGGGTGTACCGAACCGATCGCTGTGGCGCTGTGCACGGCGCGTGCAGCCGAACTGCTCGGCTCGCGTCCCGAAAAGGTCGCCGTGCGCCTGAGCGCCAATATCCTCAAGAACGCTATGGGCGTTGGGATCCCCGGTACGGGGATGATCGGCCTGCCGATCGCCGTGGCGCTCGGGGCGCTCGTCGGCCGTTCGGAGTACCGGCTGGAGGTATTGCGCGACGTGACGCCCGGGGCCGTGGAGCAGGGCCGCCGGTATATCGACGAAAAGCGCGTATGTATCGACCTGAAGCAGGGTATCGCCGAGAAACTCTATATCGAGGTCGAGGCCCGAGGCGCCGGGCACTGTGCCACGGCGGTGATCGCGGGCGGCCATACCTCGTTCGTATACCTCGAGCGCGACGGCGAGGTGACGCTCGACAAACGTACGGCCTCGGCGGCCGAAGAGGATGGGGGCGAAGTACCCCTCACGCTGCACCGCGTGTGGGAGTTCGCCACGACGGCGCCCCTCGACGAACTGCGCTTCATCCTCGAAACACGCCGCCTGAACAAGGCCGCCGCCGAGCAGGCTTTCGCCGGGGAGTTCGGCCACTGCGTAGGGCGTACGCTCCGTTGCGAGCGAGAACGGAAGATTATGGGCGACAGCATCTTCTCGCGGATACTGTCCTATACCTCCGCGGCGTGCGACGCCCGCATGGCCGGGGCGATGATCCCCGTGATGAGCAACTCGGGAAGCGGCAACCAGGGCATCGCGGCGACGCTTCCCGTGGTGGTCTACGCCGAGCAGACCGCAGCCACCGAACAGCAGACGATCCGTGCGCTGGTGCTGAGCCACCTCACGGTGATCTATATCAAGCAGAGCCTCGGCCGCCTGTCGGCCCTGTGCGGCTGCGTGGTGGCCGCCACGGGGTCGAGCTGCGGCATTACCTACCTGATGGGCGGCGACTACGGGCAGGTCGCGGCGGCGGTGAAAAACATGATTGCCAACCTTACGGGCATGATTTGTGACGGAGCCAAGCCGAGTTGCTCCATGAAGCTCACGAGCGGCGTCTCGACCGCCGTGATCTCGGCCATGATGGCGATGGACGGCCATTGCGTGACGCCCGTCGAGGGAATCATCGAAGAGGATGTCGACAAGTGCATCCGCAACCTCACGGCCATCGGCCGCGACGGCATGAACGAGACCGACAGGGTCGTACTGGGAATAATGACACATAAATGCTGACTATGAATAAACTGACCATGAAAATGAGGCTCTTTGCGGCGTTCCTGCTGCTCGGCCTCTGGGGCGCCACGGCCCAGACCGCCCGTGAGCAGATCGCCGCCATGCCCGAACGCGCGGGCGGGATTTACCACTCGTACGAGTACCTGCCCGGCCCCGCCGTACCCGCCCCGAAGGGCTATGTTCCCTTCTACATCAGCCACTATGGCCGCCACGGCAGCCGTTGGCATACTTCGGAAAAGATCTATGCCGAGCCGCTGGGTATCCTGCGCAAAGCCGACTCGGCCGGGGTGCTGACCCCGAAGGGGCGCGACCTGCTGGCTAAGGTCGAGGTCATTGCAGCCGATGCCCGGGATCGTTACGGCGACCTCTCGCCCCGCGGCGTGGCGGAACACCGGGGCATCGCCGAACGCATGTATAAGGCCTATCCCGAGGTCTTTTCGACCGAGGACGGCCGCGAATGCTTTGTCCAGAGCCGTTCGACGCTCGTGCCGCGCTGCATCCTGAGCATGGCGGCCTTCAACGAGCGCCTCAAGGAGCTGAACCCCGAAATCCGGATGACCCGCGAATCGAGCCAGCGCTACATCCCTTATATGAGCAACGGCGCAGGGTTGAATTCCCAGCGAAAGGCATCCGGTGCCGTGGCCGACAGCCTGCAGGATGCCCGCACGCATCCCGCCCGTCTGATGGCGTCGCTCTTCTCCGACCCCGCCTTCGTGGAACGCGAGGTGAAAAGGCCGGCGAAACTGATGAACCAGCTGTTGGCGCAGGCAGCCATCATGCAGGACGTCGAATACCTGGGCATCTCGCTCTACGACCTCTTCACCGAGGAGGAGATATACGCCGCCTGGGAAGCCGAGAATTTCCGCCGCTACGTGATGTTCGGCCCGTCGAAGCGTTTCGGCGACCCGATCATCGCCGATGCCAAGCCCCTGCTGCGCAATATCGTGGAGACTGCCGAACGGGTCGTCGCGGGGGAAGAGAACCTCTCGGCCTCGCTGCGTTTCGGCCACGACGTGAACGTCATTCCGCTGGTGGCGCTCCTGGGCGTCAAGGAGGCTTCCGGGCGCGTATGGACAGCCGAGGAAGCTGCCGGGGTGTGGCAGATACACCGCGTATCGCCCATGGCGACCAACGTGCAGTTCATCTTCTTCCGCAACCCCGAGACCGGCGACGTGCGGGTGCGGGTGCTGCACAACGAGCGCGATGCCGAACTGCCGATCGGCGGTGGCCCCTATTATCCCTGGGAGACCCTGCGCGACTACTGCAAGTCGCTCTATGAATGACATGCCCCGGTGCCGGGCATAAAAATAAAGGGGCTGCCTGCCGGTTCCCGGAATTAAAATCACCCTCGTCAGAAGCATCTCTGACGAGGGTGATTTTTTAAGCCGGCTTGCCGGGCAACCTTTTCCGCGGCTTTTTTTCCGCGGCCTTTCCGTGGCCTTTCCGTGGCTTTTTCCGCGGCCTTTCCGTGGCCTTTCCGTGGCTTTTTCCGCGGCCTTTCCGGGGGGGGGCCACCGATAGTCCCCTCTTTGGGGACGGCTAATGGAAGATGGTCTTGACGATGATGTTCGTGGCGCCCTGGTGACGGGTGGTGTAGTCTTTGGCTATACGGCTTGTTTTCAGCAGGAAATCCTCGTTGTCGCGCAAGGGGATGAACCACGTGCGCAGTTCGTCGTAGTTTTTCACCGAACGGGCGGCGCCGAGCGTCACCAGGTCGCGTGCCTCCTTGAATTTCGCATAGTTGGGGCCGAATGCCACCGGAAGCCCGAATGTCGCCGCTTCGAGCGTGTTGTGTATCCCCACGCCGAACCCGCCGCCGATATAGCTCCACGTCGCGTAGCCGTAGACCGACGCCAGGATCCCCACCGTGTCGAGGATCAGCAGTTGCTTCGACCCGTAGGCCGTGTGGGGCGTGCACTGCGTGTAGCGGAGCGTCCCGCCCTTGGCCTCGGCCGCGAGGCGTGCCATGCGGCCTTCGTCCATCTCGTGCGGAGCCACGATGAATTTCACGTCGGGGTTGTCGTTTATCAGGCGGATCAGCAGCTCTTCGTCCGGGTTCCAGGTCGAACCCGCCACGAAGAGGCGTTTGTCCCCCTTGAACCGGTCTATGATGTCGATATGTTTGGCTGCGGCGGCGATTTCGGCCACGCGGTCGAAACGCGTGTCGCCCGCTACGATCACGTTGTCGAAGCCCAGCCCGGCCAGCAGCTTTTTCGACTCTTCGTTCTGCACGAACATCACGTCGAAGGACTCCAGCGCCTGCCTCCACATGCCGCCGTAGGGGCGGAAGAAGATCGAGTTGCGGCGGAAGATGGCCGAAACGATATAGGTGCGCACCTTGCGGCGGCGCAGGTCGCGCAGCAGGTTGAGCCAGAATTCGTATTTTACGAAAATTGCGATTTCGGGATGCGCCGCATCGAGGAACCGGCGGGCGTTGCGCGGCGTGTCGATCGGCAGGTAGAAGATGTAATCCACACCCTGGTAATTCTTGCGGACTTCGTAGCCCGAGGGCGAGAAGAACGTGAGCAGGATCTTGTATTCGGGATGGGTCTTGCGGATGCGTTCGATGATGGGCCGCCCCTGTTCGAATTCGCCGAGCGACGCGACGTGCACCCAGACGATGCGGTCGGTCGGGTCGATGGTCTCGGCCATGCGTTTATAGAGGTCTTTGCGCCCGTCTATCCATAGCCGTGCCTTCGGATGCCTCGGTGCGACCAGCCGGATGAGCCACACATAGAGTGTCAGACCGAAATTATATAACCACATCGGTGTTTACGGTTTGCGGTGTTGAAGTACTATACGTTAACTTTCGCCGGGTGGGCCCGGGTTTTTCCGGCCCTGTACGCAGGGCTTTCATTTTCAGTGCGACAAAGGTAGTATAATTTGTCGGAAATGCAAAATTACCAGTTGTATTCCATCGCCCGCTCCACCAGGCGCACCTCCATGCGCCCGTCGGGCATCACGTCCACGGCCGCCAGGTCGAACTGCGCCTCTTCCTGCCCGCCCGTTGCGGCCAGGTAACGCACGGCCGCCCGTGTCAGTGCGCGGAATTTCTGCGGCGTGACGGCAGCCTCGGGCGGCGTCAGGGAGCCGACCCTGCGGGTCTTGACCTCCACGAAATGCACGATTCCCGCCTTGCGGGCCACGATGTCCAGTTCGTAGCGGCCGCTGCGCCAGTTGAGGGCGCAGATTTCGTAGCCCGCGCCGCGCAGGTACTCCACTGCGGCGCGTTCGCCCGCGCGCCCCGTTTCGGCCGTCGTACCCATGCCCGTCAGTGGATGATGCGCTGGATCGAGTTGGCCCGTTCGAAGGCGGCCTTCAGCCCTTCGGCGTCGTCGCGCTCGATCATCCGGCGCATGATCTGCAACTGGTGGATATGCTCGCGCAGCACGTCCAGCAGGTTGTATTTGTTGCGCAGCATGATCGGCACCCACGTGGCGGCCGAACTTTTCGCCAGCCGCACGGTGCTCTCGAACCCACCGCCCGCCAGGTCGAAGATGTGCCGTTCCTCGCGCTCCTTCTCGAGCACGGTCAGCGCCAGCGCGAACGAGGTGATGTGGGAGATGTGCGACACGTAGGCCGCATGCAGGTCGTGCTCCTCGGCGTCCATGTAGACGGCGGGCGCCTCCAGCGTGCGGAAGATGCGCTCGGCCGTCGCCAGCGCGTCGGGGTCGCTCCGCTCCGCCTCGCAAAGCACGACGTTGCGCCCCGTGAAGGCACCGTGCTGGGCGGCGCGCGGCCCGCTGTATTCGGTGCCCCACATCGGATGGGCGGCCACGAAGCGCCCGCGGCGGGCGTGCATCGAGATCACCTCGCACAATTCGGCCTTGATGGAGCCCAGATCCATTACGACCTGGTGCCCCTCCACGCGGTTGAGGGCTTTTACGGCCATCAGGGGAATCGTATCGACGGGGGTGGCCAGCACCACGAGGTCGGCCTGCGGGATGCCCTCTTCGAACGCCACGATGCGGTCGGCCAGCCCGAGCCGCAGCGCCTCGGCGGCGTTCTCCCCGGAACTGTCTGTGCCGAGTATTTCGTCCGCTATGCCGCGGTCGCGCAACGCGAGGGCAAAAGAGCCGCCTATGAGGCCCATGCCCGCTATCAGAACTTTCATACCTATATATAAATATATTTATTGGCCGGAACCGCTTCCGGCCGGGAATCAGAGCAGGAACGACAAGTCGCTGCCCGGTTGTACTTCGAAGGGCTCCGTGCCCTTGCGGAACATGCGCATCGGGCGCTTGCCGATCAGTTCGAGTTTCCCCTCCGCATGGCGGAGCATGCACCCTTCGCGCAGCCCGGCGACCCAGCGCCGCGGATTGGCCTCGATGTATTCGAGGATGCGCTGCTCGCGCGTCTCGCCGGCGTGCCCCTCGGGGTTGGCGTCGAGGTAGTGGGGGTTTATCTGGAACTTTACGGCCCCGACGGCCTTGAACGACTGCGGTTCGACGATGGGCATGTCGTTTGTGGTGCAGATGGTGGGACATGCCACGTTGCTGCCCGCCGACCAGCCGACATAGGGAGTCCCGGCCTTGATTTTACGCAGGATGGCGGCCATAAGCCCCTGTTCCTGCATCTTTTTTGCCAGCGCGAAGGTGTTGCCGCCCCCGACGCACAGGGCTTCTGCCTCGCGTACCATGCGTGCGGGGTCTTTGGCCCGGTGTACCGAGCGCACGCGGATACCCAGCTCCGAGAAGCGTGCCTGCACCTTTTTTTCATACTCGGCGTAGGAAAATGTCACGGCGGCATAGGGGACGAATACGATTTCGCTGACGCCCTGCAGGAAACGCCCGATTTCGGGCATCGGGTAACGGAGGTATTCCTCCCCGGCGTTGGTCGAATTCGAGATCAGAAGCAATTTCATAAGCCTATGGTTTTGAATCGGTTAATTTAAAAAATGTGCTAAATGTCGAAAAAGTTGTGAATAAAAAAAAGGTCTGTTTTGTCAAAAGTAATAAAAAAAGTGTTACTTTTGCGCAAAATTACCCCGGAAATACGAAAGAACTATTTCCAAATAATTGTTTAACTAAAAAATTAAAATTATGTCAGAAGTTCAATCAAAAGTTGTCGAGATCATCGTCGACAAACTGGGTGTCAAGGAATCGGAGGTTGTACCCGAAGCAAGCTTCACCAACCATCTGGGTGCTGATTCGCTCGACACCGTAGAGCTGATCATGGAGTTCGAGAAGGCTTTCGATATCCAGATTCCGGACGAGGACGCTGAGAAGATCGCTACCGTTGGCGACGCTATCAAGTATATCGAAGAGCACAAGAAATAATTTATAAAAAGAGCATTCACAGCCTCTTATAGCCTTAAATTTATGACAGAAAGAAGAGTAGTTGTTACGGGCATCGGTACGATCAACCCGCTCGGTAATAATATTGAAGAGTATTTTTCGAATTTGGAGAAGGGAGTCAGCGGTGCCGCACCGATTACTCATTTCGATGCAGAGAAGTTTAAGACGAAGTTTGCTTGTGAAGTAAAGAATTACGACTCGAACCTCTATTTCGACCGTAAGGAAGTACGCAAGTACGACCTTTTCACCCAGTATGCCCTGATCGCGGCCACGCAGGCCGTCGAGGATTCGGCGCTCGACCTCGAGGCCGTCGATAAGGAACAGGTGGGGGTGATCTGGAGTTCGGGCATCGGAGGAATCAAATCTTTCTTCGATGAGTGTCTGGGCTGGGCCGCAGGGGATGGAACCCCGCGGTTTAGCCCGTTCTTTATTCCCCGCATGATCTCCGACATCGCAGCCGGTTTCATCTCCATGAAGTACGGCTTCATGGGGCCCAACTACTGCACGGTGTCTGCGTGCGCATCTTCGAACCACGGCATGATCGCCGCGTTCGACGCTATCCGCTACGGGAAGGCCGACGTGATGGTGGCCGGAGGCTCCGAAGCTGCGGTCAACGAGCCGAGTGTCGGCGGGTTCAACTCCATGCAGGCGCTCTCCACGCGCAACGACGATCCCCAGCACGCTTCGCGTCCGTTCGACAAGGATCGCGACGGTTTCGTGATCGGCGAAGGCGCCGGAGCCCTGATCTTCGAGGAGTATGAACATGCCAAGGCCCGCGGTGCCAAGATCTACTGCGAGATCATCGGCGGCGGCGCTTCTGCCGACGCTTACCACTTCACCGCCCCTCATCCCGAAGGGAAGGGTGCCATGAAGTCGATGCGCGACGCCATCAAGGACGCCGGCATCAAACCCGAAGATATTGATTATGTGAACGTCCACGGTACCTCGACCCCCGCGGGCGACATCCCCGAACTGAAGGCTGTCGCCGGTGTGTTGGGCGACCACGTTTATAACGTCAATATCTCTTCCACCAAGTCGATGACCGGTCACCTGCTGGGTGCTGCCGGGGCTGCCGAGGCCCTGGCCTGCATCTTCGCCATCACGCACGGCGTGGTTCCCCCGACCATCAACTGCGAGAACCTCGACCCGGAGATCGACCCGAACCTGAACCTCACGCTGAACAAGGCGCAGAAACGCGAAGTGAGGTGTGCCCTGAGCAATACGTTCGGTTTCGGCGGACATAACTCCACGGTCATTTTCCGTAAGATCTGATTACCTTAAAACCGTCCGGGCCCGTGTTCGATTTCATACTGCGCCCCCTTAGAAGGAATTTCGGGCGGGATAAGGCGTATTACAAGATTGTCGATGATATGTTCGGGTTTATCCCGAACAACATCGAACTTTACAAGCTGGCTTTGATTCACAAGTCAGCTTCTTTGGTTCTGGAGGACGGGCGCCCGATCAACAACGAGCGGCTCGAATTCTTGGGCGACGCCGTGATAGAGGCCGTTACCTCGGACTACCTTTTCATCGAGTATCCCGACCGGGACGAGGGGTTCCTCACGCAGCTGCGGTCGAAGATCGTGTCGAGGCAGTCGCTCAACGAGTTGGCCGTAAAGATCGGTCTGGATCGGCATGTCATCTCGAACGCCAGTACGAGCATCAGCCAGAAGCATATCTACGGCGATGCCTTCGAGGCGATGATAGGTGCCGTCTACCTCGACCAGGGGTATGAGTTCACCAATCGGCTGCTGATCAACCGGATCTATTTCCAGGCCCTGAACCTCGACGAACTGACCGAGTCGGAGACCGACTTCAAAAGCCGGCTGATCGAGTGGTGCCAGAAGAACCACCTCAAGATCGTATTCCGCACGGGCAACGACAAGGGGTACTCCTCGAACCACCCCGTGTTTTACTCCACGGTGCTGGTCGACGGTATAGAGGTGGGGCACGGCTCGGGCGATTCGAAGAAAGAGGCCGAGCAGCATGCCGCATTTTCCGTGGCGGAGTATATGACCGACGAACAGTGCGCGTCGCTGCTGGACAGGGTCGACCGGCTGACGCAATAACTTTTGGTTATACCCGGCGGCCGAAGCCAGGGGCATTGGGGCGGAGCGGCCCGGGTTGCGAACCTCCGGATTCCATGTCGGCATCAGGGGGCTCCTGTGGCCGATGCTGCGGCAACTGGCAGGCTGGTAGAACCCGGAAGCCGATTGCCCGGCTCCCGTAGCTGGTGTCCCGGCGGCCGATGCACGTATGCCGGAACAACCCTGGCACACCTTACTTGCCGATGCCCGGAACTCTCTTAGACGGTCGATGCCCTGGGCTGGCCGGATACTTACGATATGCGGCCCGGTCTTGTGTCCGATAACTTTTCCGCATACCGCGCGATGTACACCCGATTTTCCACCCGATATTTCCCCTATGAAGACGATAACCGATAAGATGGCGGCACGGGGTGCCGAATCCCTCAGCGATGCGGAGTTGCTGGCCGTGCTGACCGATGACGAACAGACGGCCGGGGCGTTGCTCGCGGCCTGCGGCGGTGCGCTCGCGCGTATCGCGTCGGAAGATGCGGCCCGCCTGCGGATGGTCGGCGGGTTGGGGCTCAGGCGTACCCGCCTGCTGCTTGCTGCCGCCGAGTTCGGCCGCCGCGTCGCGGCGTCGCGGGCTGCGGAAGCGGATGTCATTGCGACGAGCGACGACGTGGTGGCGCTGTTCCGCCCGCAGCTGGAAACGCTTGCCTATGAGGAGTGTTGGGCGGTTTACCTCACCTCTTCCAACCGCATCATCGAGCGCCAGCGCATAAGCCAGGGCGGGGTGCAGGGAACGGTCGTCGACCATCGGCTGATCGTCAAACGGGCGTTGGAACTGCTCGCCACGCAGCTGGTGCTGATCCACAACCACCCTTCGGGGGCTGCGGCGCCCAGTCCGCAGGACAAGGTGCTCACCGAGCGTGTCGCACAGGCTGCGGCACTGTTCGACATCCGGCTGTTGGATCACATAATCATAGCGCGCGAAGGCGATTTCTCGTTCCTGCGCGCGGGGCTGGTGTAGCACTATTTCTTACTTCCGGCATTGCCGCATATTGCTATGATAGCGATGGCAATGAGCGCAATCAGAAGTTTCATCGTTCCCGTCATTTGTTTGGGTCGTTTCATCGGGGCGGGACGCAAAAGCGCGGACTCGATCCTACATCCACGGCAGAGGTATTGGACGACCCGAACGGTAGAATGGTAGAATATGCCCGCGCTGAAAAACAGCGAGAGCATCAACCTTCGTTCCTTACCGTCCGGGAAAGTGTCCAATTTTCTGCCGGAAGAAAAAAGCCGATGCACTTTTTTGTCTCTTATGTCGGCGGCCCATGGCAGGCCGCCGTGGCAAATATAGAAATAAATTCGCTACGGAAAGACGTAGTTCCCAATTATTTTGTACTTTTGTAATTCGGAAAATAATTTAAAAACAAGATAAAATGACGCAGGAAGAACTTTTCAAAAAACTGGTGGCGCACTGCAAGGAGTACGGGTTCGTATTCCCCTCGAGCGAGATATACGACGGGCTCGGCGCCGTCTACGACTACGGCCAGAACGGCGTGGAGCTGAAGAATAACATCAAGCGTTATTGGTGGGATTCGATGGTCAAGCTGCACGAGAATATCGTGGGGCTGGACGCCGCGATCTTCATGCATCCCCGCACGTGGGAGGCTTCGGGCCATGTCGGTGCGTTCAACGACCCGCTGATCGACAACAAGGACTCGAAGAAGCGTTACCGCGCCGACGTGCTGATCGAAGACTGGCTCGCCAAGCAGGATGAAAAGGTCGAAAAAGAGGTCGAAAAGGCCCGCAAGCGCTTCGGGGAGTCGTTCGACGAGGAGAAGTACCGCGAGACTTCGCCCCGTGTGGCCGAAACCCTCGCCAAGCGCGACGAGGTGCACAAGCGTTTCGTGGCTGCCCAGAACGCCAGCGACCTGAATGAACTGCGTCAGATCATCGTCGACTGCGAGATCGTGTGCCCGATTTCGGGTACGCGCAACTGGACGGAGGTGCGCCAGTTCAACCTGATGTTCTCGACCCAGATGGGCTCGACGTCCGAGGGTGCCAATACGATCTACCTGCGTCCCGAGACGGCACAGGGTATCTTCGTCAATTTCCTGAACGTGCAGAAGACCGGCCGCATGAAACTGCCGTTCGGAATCGCGCAGATCGGAAAGGCGTTCCGCAACGAGATCGTGGCCCGCCAGTTCATCTTCCGTATGCGCGAATTCGAGCAGATGGAGATGCAGTTCTTCGTACGCCCCGGCGAGGAGATGAAGTGGTGGCAGCAGTGGAAGGAGACCCGTATGGCCTGGCACCGTGCGCTGGGCTTCGGCGACGACCGCTACCGTTTCCACGACCACGACAAACTGGCGCACTATGCCAATGCCGCGACCGACATCGAATACAACTTCCCGTTCGGTTTCAAGGAGGTCGAGGGCATCCATTCGCGTACGGATTTCGACCTGGGCAACCACCAGAAATTCTCGGGCAAGAAGATCCAGTATTTCGACCCGGAAACAGGCGAGAGCTACGTACCCTATGTCGTCGAGACCTCGATCGGTGTCGACCGCATGTTCCTGCAGGTGATGTCGGCGGCTTACACCGAGGAGCAGCTCGATGGCGGCGATTCGCGCGTCGTGCTGCGTTTGCCGGCTGCGCTGGCGCCCGTGAAGGTGGCCGTGCTGCCGCTGGTGAAGAAAGACGGCATGCCCGAGGTGGCGCAGCGGATCGTCGACGACCTCAAATACGATTACAACGTCGTTTACGACGAGAAGGATTCCGTCGGCAAGCGCTACCGCCGCCAGGATGCCATCGGTACGCCGTTCTGTGTGACCGTCGACGGGCAGACGCTCGAGGACGGCACCGTGACGGTGCGCCACCGCGATACGATGGAGCAGGAGCGCGTCATGATCGAGTCGCTGCCTTCGCTCGTCGAAGAGGAGTGCTCGTACCGCAAGCTGTTCCGGAAAATGAACCTGTAGCGGGGCGATTATGGGCCGGTTCAATATTTTCGATTCCGACAGCATCGTCGAGGGTGAAAAACGGCGTTTCCCCTGGTGGGCGCTGCTGCTTTGCCTGGCGGCCGGAATGCTGGCCGGCTGGCTGCTGAGGAACTACTGTTATATGGGCGGCGAATCCGGCTTGAACCTTTAGTGCATGGGACGGATACTTGCCATAGACTACGGGACGAAGCGCACGGGGATTGCCGTGAGCGACCCGTTGCGTCTGATCGCCGGGGGGCTCGATACGGTCGATACGAAGGGACTTGAGGCGTGGCTGGCAAAATATTTCGCCTCGGAGGACGTTAGTACCATCGTGGTGGGAAAGCCCTCGCGCATGGACGGCACGCCTTCGGAAACGTGGCGTTTCATCGAGCCGCTGGCTGTGCGCTTGCGGAAGGCCTGGCCCGACAAGGAGGTCGTCTTCCACGACGAGCGTTTCACCTCGGTGATGGCGCACCGCACGATGCTCGAAAGCGGTATCGGCAAGATGGCGCGCCGGGACAAGGCGCTGGTGGACAAGATCTCGGCCACGATTATTTTACAGAGTTATATGGAGTTTAACAAATGATTTATCCGATAGTAATTTATGGTTCGGACGTGCTGCGTAAGCCCTGCGAGCGGATCACGCCCGATTATCCCGAGGTGAAGAAACTCGTGGAAGATATGTTCCTGACGCTCGGCGAAGCCGAGGGCGTCGGGCTGGCAGCACCGCAGATCGGCAAGAATATCCGCCTCTTCATTGTCGATTGCACACCCTGGGGCGAGGACGATCCCGAATGCGCGGACTACAAACGCGCCTTTATCAACCCCGAGATTTATGCCTTGTCGGAGGAGAAGAAGACCTACAACGAGGGATGTCTCTCGTTCCCCGGCATCCATGCCGACGTGCCCCGCTCGCTGGCGATCCGGATGCGTTATATGGACGAGGATTTCGTCGAGCACGACGAAGAGTTCCACGGGCTGAAGGCCTGGGTCATCCAGCACGAATACGACCACATCGAGGGCATCGTCTTCACAGACCGGATTTCGCCCCTGCGCCGCAACCTGCTGAAAGGAAAGCTGATGAACCTGGCAAAGGGCAAATACCGCTGCGCGTATAAGACCAAATGACCCGTATGCCGGGGCCATGCGCCCGCAGGGGCGGCCCGCAGGCTGCGCAACAGGTTCCGTCCGGCGGAAAAGTTGTTCCGGCCATGCAAAGGCGAACGGGACGTTCGCCCGGCCGGCAGGCTCCGTAACGGCGCGGCCGCGGGGAGCTGGCGGTTTTGCCGCATGGCGAAACAGGAAAGGGGCTGCCTGACAAGCTCCCAAGATAAAACGCACCCCTGCCAGAGATTGTTCTGGCGGGGGTGAAATCGTAAAATGCGGACTTGTCAGGCAAGCCGGTCTGCGTCAGGAACGGCCTCTGTCAGAACCTGTATGCTGCGCCTACGAAGACCACGAGCGGATTGCTGCGGCCGCTGTCGAACATGGGTTCGTATTTCAGACCTGCGGAGATATTCCAGCGGCGCGCGACGTTGAAGTCGAAACCACCGCCGACGCTCATGCCGAATGCCCAGTCCTTGATGTCATTGGCGACAACGCCCACCTGGGGATAGACGCCCCACCAGTCGGCGATGCGGAATACGTAGTGGGCGTCGAAATTGATGTCGACCGAACTGTCCTTTTCCGTCAGGACATAGATCGACGGTTCGATACGCCAGTGGGAATCGAAACTGTACCGGTAGTAGGCACCGATTCCGACGGATGCGTCGCCCGTATTGGTATAGAAGTTTACGCGCGGACCCACGGCGCTGCGGTAATTTTCCGGCGTGCTGCGGTAATTGCCCGCCTGGGCCGCGTTGCGGTTGTTGTCACGGGTGTTGCGGTAGTTGCTGTCCTGGGCAGACGCCGTCCAGGCAAACAATGCCGCGGTTGCGATCAGAAGAATTTTTTTCATGGTTTTCAGTTTAATTTTATATGAATAATCAAGTGGTTGTCAATTAGTCGTAGGATCCCATTCCCGGCCCGGGGACGGCCTTCCCGACGCACTGTCTTGTCGCCGAATGACGTACAACACTCGTGCCGCGATATGCGTTTTCCGGATTTTGCGGATGGCGGTTTTGTAATTCCTATCGTTGGAGCCGGCTTCCTACGGATTCTATTCGGGCGGCGGGGGAGATGGGCGGGATTGCATCGGCGGGCATGAAAAATCCCGGCACTTAACGAATAAGTGCCGGGATTTTTGTTTCCTTCTCGGAGGGGGCTAAAACCTGTAGGTCGCGCCGATATTGATGACGATCGGGTTTTTGCGCTTCACAAAGCCGGGGATATAGTCCTTGGCCGTCTGGATCATCCATTTGAAACCGGCCGAAACGTCCCAGTTGCGGGTGATCGAGAAGTCCGCGCCGCCGCCGAGATTGATACCGCACGACCAGTCGCCGATGTCGTTGGCGCTGATACCTGCCAGCGGATAGATATGCCAGTCGGGGGCGATGTTGAACAGGTACTGTACGTCGGCGCTGATATCCACCGAGCAACCCGTCTTGCACAGGGCGAGGATGCTCGGGGCTACGCGCCAGTTGTCGGTGATGCTGTACTGTCCGGCCGCGCCGATACCGAAGATGGCACCGTCGGCACCCGCATTCGTATACACCCCGATTTTGGGGCCTACTCCCCAGTCGCCTTTGTACTGTGCCGAAACGGTCGTCACAGCCAGAAGCGCGACGATCACCGTAAGAAAAATCTTTTTCATGTCTGTTACTTTAATTTAACAAAAGTTGCGTGTTATACTGTTTGCCGTAACAAATATACAAAACTTATCCGCTGCAGCAAAAATTTTTCAACGAACCGGACTTTTTTGTCGCTAAAAACGAAAGCCCGCGGCATGCACGCCGCAGGCTTTCGCTGGTATGGGAGTTCCGGCGGTTGCCGGTGAAGGCTTATTTCTCCTTGAGGGCTGCGTGTGCGGCCGCCAAGCGTGCGATGGGCACGCGGAACGGCGAGCAGCTCACGTAGTTCAGGCCCGCATAGTGGCAGAATTCGACCGACGAAGGTTCGCCGCCATGCTCGCCGCAGATACCGCACTTGAGCATCGGGCGCTTGCCGCGGCCCTTGAATACGGCCTCGCGGATCAACTGTCCTACGCCGTTCTGGTCGAGGATCTGGAACGGGTCGTTCTTCAGGATGCCCTTGTCGAGGTAGATCGGCAGGAACTTGCCGATGTCGTCGCGCGAGAAGCCCAGTGTCATCTGCGTCAGGTCGTTGGTGCCGAACGAGAAGAACTCGGCGACCTCGGCGATCTGGTTGGCGGTCACGGCTGCGCGGGGAACCTCGATCATCGTGCCGACCATGTAGTCGATCTTGTCGTTGCGTTCCGAGAACACCTGTTCGGCCGTCGAGTCGATGATGCCCTTCTGGTAGCGCAGCTCCTTGTGGTTGCCCACGAGCGGAACCATGATTTCGACGTGTACGGGGGTGCCCTGTGCACGGACGTTCATGGCAGCCTCGATGATGGCGCGCGCCTGCATCTCGGTGATCTCGGGGTAGGTGTTGCCCAGACGGCAGCCGCGGTGTCCCAGCATGGGGTTGAACTCGGCCAGCGACTCGACCTTGGCGACGATCTTCTGAAGGGGTACGTTCATCTCCCTGGCCATCTCCTTCTGGCCTTTCTCGTCGTGCGGCACGAACTCGTGCAGGGGCGGGTCGAGCAGGCGGACGGTCACGGGGAAACCGTTCATGGCCTTGAACAGGCCTTCGAAGTCGCTGCGCTGGATGGGCAGCAACTTGGCCAGTGCCACGCGGCGTCCGGCCTCGTCGTCGGCGAGGATCATTTCGCGGAAAGCCTTGATGCGGTCGCCCTCGAAGAACATGTGCTCCGTGCGGCAGAGGCCGATGCCCTCGGCGCCGAACCCGAATGCCTGTGCGGCATCCTTCGGCGTGTCGGCATTGGCGCGGACTTTCAGCACGGCGTATTTGCCTGCCAGATCCATCAGCTGGCCGAAGTCGCCGCTCAGGTCGGCGGCCATCGTGGCGACCTGTCCCAGGTAAACTTCGCCCGTCGAACCGTTGAGCGAGATCCAGTCGCCCTCCTTGACGGTGAAGCCGTTGACTTTGATCGTGCGGGTTTTATAGTCGATTTCCAGCTCCCCGGCGCCCGATACGCAGCATTTGCCCATGCCGCGGGCAACGACGGCCGCATGCGAGGTCATACCGCCGCGGGCGGTGAGGATGCCGGCGGCGTCGAGCATGCCTTTGAGGTCTTCGGGCGAAGTTTCGATGCGCACGAGGATCGCTTTCTGACCGGTTTGGGCGAGGGTTTTCTCGGCATCTTCGGCGAAGAATACCACGGGGCCTGTCGCGGCGCCCGGCGATGCGGGAAGGCCCTTGGTGATGACCTGTGCATTGGTGATGGCCTTCTTGTCGAATACGGGGTGGAGCAGCTCGTCGAGCTTCGCGGGCTCGCAGCGAAGCACGGCCGTGCGTTCGTCGATCAGCCCTTCGCGGAGCATGTCCATCGCGATCTTGACCATGGCCGCGCCGGTGCGTTTGCCGTTGCGGCACTGGAGCATCCACAACTTGCCGTCCTGGATCGTGAACTCGATGTCCTGCATGTCCTTGAAATACTGCTCCAGGTGGTGCTGGATCTCATCGAGTTCCTTGTAAACCACCGGCATGACCTCTTCGAGCGAGGGATATTTCGTGCGGCGGTCTTCCTCGGAGATGTTCTGTGCGGCCGCCCAGCGCTTCGACCCTTCGAGGGTGATCTGCTGCGGGGTGCGGATGCCGGCCACGACGTCCTCGCCCTGGGCATTGATGAGGTATTCGCCGTTGAAGAGGTTTTCACCCGTCGCGGCGTCGCGCGAGAAGGCTACGCCCGTCGCCGAGTTGCTGCCCATGTTGCCGAATACCATGGCCTGTACGGTCACGGCCGTTCCCCACTCGGCGGGGATGTTGTTGAGCTTGCGGTAGAGGATGGCGCGGTCGTTCATCCACGAACCGAATACGGCGCAGACGGCGCCCCAGAGCTGATCCCAGGGACATGCCGGGAAGTCCTCGCCGGTCTGCTTCTTGACGGCAGCCTTGAAGTTCCTGACCAGCTCCTTCAGGTCGTCGGTCGTCAGGTCGGTGTCGTTCTTCACGCCGCGTTTGTGTTTCTGCTCCTCGATGATTACCTCGAACGGGTCGTGGTCTTCTTTCGATTCGGGTTTCATGCCCAGCACCACGTCGCCGTACATCTGTACGAAACGGCGGTACGAGTCCCATGCGAAACGGGGGTTGCCCGTGCGCTTGGCGACGGCTTCCACGGCCTGGTCGTTCATACCCAGGTTGAGGATCGTGTCCATCATGCCGGGCATCGAAGCGCGGGCTCCCGAGCGTACCGACACCAGCAGCGGCATCTCCTTGTCGCCGAATTTCATCCCGGTGAGCTTCTCGATATTTTTCATCGCCTTCTCCACTTCGGGACGGAGCATCTGGATCACGGCGTCCTTGCCGTGGGCGTAATATTCGGAACATACTTCCGTGGTGATCGTGAAGCCCGGGGGGACGGGGATGCCGATGAGGTTCATCTCCGCGAGGTTCGCACCCTTGCCGCCGAGCAGCTCACGCATTTTGCCGTTGCCTTCGGCTTCCTTGTTGCCGAAGGTGTAGACTCGTTTAACGTCTGCCATAATTTTTCTTGGTTAATTTAATTGGTATATAAATTTATAAATTTTTTGTCAACTTGCCGCTTTTCACAGACGAAAATTGCGGTGACATTCCTGTTACCGCCTCGTCAAAGAATTCATATTCGCCGTTGGGAATGCGAATATATAAAAACTTTTCCGGAATTCCAAAAAAATCTACTCCAAGTAGACGAATACCGGCAGGGCGTAGCCGTAGCCGCCCCTGTACCGCCTTTTTTCGTAGGTCGGAAGCGGGGTACCCGTCTTGGGGTCAATCAGATAACGGCGCGCATAGACATCGCCCGCCGAGGTGCGGAGCGCCGTGTCGGCCAGAATGCGGTCGCGCATCTGCCAGCCGCCCCGGCGGCGGACGTTGCCCCGCCCGAGCCGTGCCGGGCGCTCCAGTGCGTCGCGTAGCCCGAAGGCTCCGGGGGCGAGCGACGAGGTGCGTCCCGCGACGAGCAGCTTCACCCCGGGGCGCTCTTCGCGCAAGTCGCGGACGACCCATTCGGCCATGCGGGTGTCGCTGCACAGCACGAGCCCTATGGTGTCGGTGCGCGTGGGACGGACGACGCGTCCGGATCCCCGTCGCATGGGTTTGCCGCGGCGGTAGAGGAGGCCCTCGATGTAGAGGTAGCGGCGCCCCGGCTCGTCGTAGTGGGGCTCGAAGAGGTCGCCGTAATAGAGCAGTGCGAAATCCATGCCGTCGAGGGAGTTGAGCGTGCGGTGCAGGTAGCTGTAATCGCCCTTGCAGGCGGCTGCGATGTCGCGGACGACGGCTTCGTTCTCGACGCCCCACAGCGCCACGAGCGGCATGCGCATCGAGTCGATGACGGCCGCCGTATGGCGTATCTTGCGGCGGTAGCGCTCCGTGTCCCACGCCAGGCGTCCCGAGGGCGTGTAGTCGGTGTCATTGTAGAATAGGGCGGGGACAGTGTCGTAGAGGTGGTCGAGATCCCAGTAGACGATGCCCGTGCGCGGTTGTGCATGGGCGGGGATGCCTGCCAGGAAGAGCAGCAGGACGGTTATGATGCGTGGCAGCCGTTGCAAGGCGCGTAAAGCCCGGCTGCCCGGGACGAGGCGTGCGTGGCCGGTTGCGGCGAGGGCGGTTATGATGCGGCGCAGCGACATAGGCCGGGGTTATAACGGCTCCTCGGGCAGGAACTTGCGCGGCGAGCAGCCCAGGAACCGGGCGATCTCGTTGATATGGTTGAGGTTGTATTTGATCTCGTACTTCGGGCTTTCCGCCATGCCGATAAAACTTTTCGATACGCCGATGCCGAAAGCCAGCATGGCCTGCGACACATGCTGGGCCATGCGCTCCCGGCGGACGGCTTCAATCACATATATATCGACAGGCGTTTTCATGCAGCGGCGTTTTTCGATACAAAACTAAAAAACGTGCCACTTGTGTTGGTCTGTTATACATGAGTGTTGCTCAGCTATAACAGAGTGCTGTGCTTCCTGCTTCCTTTTGCGGAAAAGACATATTGGTACCTTTTGGTGGCAAAAGGTACCCAAAACCATCCGCAAACCGTTTTCACGGGAGCAGCCACGGCTCCTCGCTGAACGGGCACGAAAGACTGCGCTTTTCGCACACCCGTTCCGGGCGCGCGGAGCCGCGGCCGCTCTTTCTCCGCTGCAAACGGAATGCGGAAAATACGCCTGTCCGGAATTTTCGCGGTACGGCTAAAAGCGGGGAGACGCGACAGCAGGGATTCCGACTCGATGGCGGAGCCGTCGGCGGACGGCGGACTAAAAGCGCGAGAAACGGGGCAGGTTTGCTTGCAAACCCGCGGTTAGGCGCCCGTTTCCAGCGTTAGGGCGCCGGAAGCAGGCGAGGCATCCGTCGGAGAGTTTTTGGTACTTTTTGCGGAAAAAAGTACATGGCGGAATTCGCAAAAAAAGTTTTTGCCACCAAAAGGTACAGATCGCATGCGTTGCTGAAAGCAAACCGACTTTTCCTGAAATACGGATTATTGGCGTTTCAGGTGAAAATCCGGGCTGGAGCGGGATTATTCCGAAATCACCCCCGAACCGACCAGCTCGTCGCCGTCGTACCATGCGGCGAACTGCCCCGGTGTGATGCCCCGCTGGGGGGCGTCGAAGAGGATGTAGGCTCCCTGGTCGCGGACGAAGAGCGTGGCCTCCTGCAAAGGCTGGCGGTAGCGGATGCGGACGCTGAAGCGGGCGCTTTGGCCTGCCGGCATCGTGCGCGCGGGGTTGACCCAGTGTATCTCGCGGGGGGCGATATGCAGTGCCTGTCGCCACAGGCCGGGGTGGCTGTCGCCCTCGCCGACATAGATGACGTTCTGCATGGTGTCGGTGGCGAGGATGAACAACGATTCCTTGCGCCCGCCGATGCCGAGCCCCTTGCGCTGGCCGATGGTGTAGAAGTGCGCCCCGCTGTGCTCGCCGATTTTCTTGCCGTCGCGGACGGTGTAGCGCCACGGGGCGGCCAATGCCGCAAGCTGTTCGGTCGTGGGGGGTACGTCGGCCGCGTGCTGTCCGCCCGGGGAGTGGAGATCGCCCTCCGGGCGTTCGGCGGCCGGGGATGCCGGGGCGGGGATTGCCTGTCCGGCATCGGGTGTGCCCGCCGGGATTCGGGCCTTGGGGCCGTATTTCGGCCAAGTGGGGAGTATCTCGTGGACGTTGCCCCTTTTCGAGGCCAGCTTCTGTTGCAGGAAGGCCGGAAGGTCGACCTTGCCCACGAAGCAGATGCCCTGCGAATCCTTGCGCTTGGCCGTGGCCAATCCCTGTTCGGCGGCGATGCGCCGCACCTCGGGTTTGAGCAGATCGCCGACGGGGAACAGGGCGTAGCGCAGCTGCTCCTGCGAGAGCTGGCAGAGGAAGTAGCTCTGATCCTTGTTGGGGTCGGCGCCAGCGAGGAGTTTATAGATTGTTCGCCCGTCGGGCAGCGTCTCCTCGGCCTTGCGGCAGTAGTGTCCCGTGGCGACAAAATCGGCGCCCAGCCGGAGCGCTTCGCGCAGGAAGACGTCGAATTTGATTTCGCGGTTGCACAGCACGTCGGGGTTGGGCGTGCGTCCCTTTTCGTATTCCGAGAACATGTAATCGACCACGCGGGTGCGGTAGTCCGCCGAGAGGTCGACGACGTGCAACGGGATGTCCAGTTTTTTTGCGACCAGCTCGGCGAAGACGCGGTCGTCGTGCCACGGGCAGTCGCCCTCGAGCGTTCCCGTCGTGTCGTGCCAGTTGATCATGAACAACCCCACGACGTCATGCCCCTGCTGTTTGAGCAGGTAGGCGGCGACCGATGAATCCACGCCGCCCGAAAGTCCGATTACGACACGTGCCATATTATGGGATAAAAGCGATTAAGTTATTCAAAGCATGCACCGCGACCACCAGCCAGAACGCCTGTGCAAAACCGCGCCGTTCGAGGCGGCTCAAGTAGGCGAAAGCCCAGACCAGCCCGACGAAGAGCATGCAGACTGCATAGATCGGGCTCGCGGTGTGTCCGCAGCCGAACAGGATGCCCGAAACGGCGATCGGCAGGAGGAATGATGCCGGGGCAACCCAACGTACGAGCCGGATGACCAACGCCTGGGCTATCAGCGTTTCGAACAGCGGCGCAAGGATTACGGCGACGAACCAACCGATGCGTTCGGCGCGGTCGGAATCCATATCGGCGTCGTCGATGCCCGCGGTGAGCCCGAACAGCAGCAGCGCGAGCAGTTTTGCGGCGAAGGTCATGACGAGCAGCAGGACGGCGAACCTCCACCATGCCATGTGTCCCAATGCTATGCGCCAGCGGTGCAGGAGGCGGGGCATACGGCGGGTGTTTGTCGGGCGTAGCGGTTTCATGGGTGTTACAGGTCGAGCAGCCCTTCGGGCAGCACCAGTTTCATCGTGCGCCCCTCGAAGTCGATATGGGCGATGAACTCCTCGGCGGCGGGGACGAGTACCGTGCGGCCGCCGATCTCCAATTCGAAAAGCGGGTTGGCGTCGCTGTCGTAGTAGTCCGTGACCGAACCCGTGAAGGCGGCCGCTCCCTTTGCGCCGTCCGCGCCCGCTTCGGTGCAGGTCACGGCGAAACCGATCAGGTCTTCCAGGTAGAATTCGTCGTCGTCCTCCTCTTCGCATTCGATACGGAATTCAAGCCCGACGAGCTCCTGAGCCCGGCGCTCGGTGTCGAAATCGGCGAATGAGGCCACGGCGCCCGAGGTGCCGCGGCGTTCGAAGCGCTCGCAGTAGAGCGGCACCTCGAGGGCGTCGATCGTGACCAGCAGCGGGGTGCCGGTACCGAATTCCTCCGGGAAATCGGCATAGAGCGACAGCATCACACCGCCGTCGGTGCCGAAAAGCCTGTTGATCCTGCCTGCGGGAATAGTAACGCTCATATCGGTTCGTTTTTTTTCTCTTATGTCCGTATCGCGGTGCGGAACGGGGGAAGTGGGTATCCCGGCCGCTCCGTTACACCCGGCCCTGCTGTGCTGCCGCCTTGTCGTGCCGTGCAGCGCCTCGCTGTGCCTTGCCGGACGATTCCCGCACGGGATGCGCCCGCGTGGGAACTATCTGCAAAAGTAATGAAAAAAACCGGTAAACCTCCCGTTGCGGGAAATTTACCGGGATTCCGGAAAGAAGCTTTCCTGGTGTTATTCTGCGGCAGGAGCCTCTGCTGCGCCCTCTGCGGGAGCCTCGGCAGCTTCGGCGGCGGCAGCCTCCTCGGCCTCTTTGGCAGCAGCTGCGGCAGCTGCCTGCTTCTCGGCGATGGCCTTTGCGCGCTCCTCCTTGATCTTGGCTTCGGCAGCCAGGCGTGCTTTCTCGGCCGACTTGGCATCCGTGGCGAGTTTGTTGCTCTTGGCCTCGATCTTGCCGGCCTTCTCGCTCAGCCATTTGTTGAAGCGGGCTTCGGCTTCGGTCTCCGAGAATGCGCCCTTGGCGACACCGCCTAACAGGTGCTTCTTGTATAATACGCCCTTGTACGAGAGGATGGCCCGACAAGTATCCGTAGGTTGTGCGCCTTTCTGTAACCAACCCAATGCTTTCTCGAAGTCGAGGTCGATCGTAGCAGGATTCGTGTTGGGGTTGTAGGTTCCCAACTTTTCGATGAATTTACCATCACGTGGCGCTCTGCTATCTGCGGCAACGATGTGGTAGAAAGCAAAACCTTTCTTACCGTGGCGTGCCAGACGAATTTTAACAGCCATTTGCTATAAAATTTTGTTGTAATTAATTAAAAAACGCTCACCCACTTTGGGCTTTTAAGCCTGCAAATGTAGACAAAATATTCCGCCCGGCAAAATAATTCGCCGAAAAATCGGTGCGACAGGCTGTTTTTCTGCCGGATACGGTGCATGGCGGGCCGCGGCGGGAACTGCCGGAAAAAGGGCGGGCTTGTGGCTGTGCAGGGTCGTGCCCCTAATCGGGTTCCCGCGGGGTTGCAGGCCGTTGCACCCCTGCGGGAAGTGATATTTTTCGTTCAGCCGGGGGCTGTTGTGAAAAAAATTCCTATCTTTGCGGCGCAAATCGTCACCGCAGGGTGCGGTTTTGCCGATGGTTCCGTAGCTCAGTTGGATAGAGCAGCAGCCTTCTAAGCTGCGGGTCGCGCGTTCGAACCGCGCCGGAATCACCCGGAAAAGGGAGCGCTGGAATCGAATCCGGGCTCCCTTTTCGTTTTCCCGCCTGCATCTTCCTTCGCCGGGTTTGGCGTCCTGCGGACTTTTTCGTAAATTTGGGTCGAATCCGATATTTTCAGGCATGGAACCGCTACCGGGCTGCAACATAAAGTATCTCAACATCAGCCGCAACGACGAGGCGTGGGGGCTGGTCGTCACGACGGCCGGGTACCAGGCGGTCGCGGCGCACAGTTCCTACCCGCAGGCGCAGCATCCCGAATCCCATATTTTCGACCCCGGCAAGGGGCGCGTCCTGAAGGAGTACCAGTTGGTCTACATATCGCGCGGGGAGGGCTATTTCGAGTCCCGTTCGTGCCGCCGCCAGCGGATCAGGGCCGGGACGATGATCCTGCTCTTCCCCGGGGAGTGGCATACCTACGAGCCCGACAGGGCTACCGGGTGGTTCGAACATTGGGTGGGATTCCGGGGTGGCAGCGTCGATGCGCAGGTCGCCAACGGGTTCTTTTCGCCGCGCAACCCGCTTTTCGGGCTGGGATTCAGCCAGACGATCATCGGCATGTACGAGGAGGTCGTCGGCTATGCGCTCCGGGAACAGGCCGGTTACCAGCAGGTCGCGGCGGGGATCGTGCAGTTCCTGCTGGGTTCGGTCTACTACAAGCACCGGAACCTTCTGTTCAACGACTCGATGGCCATCCGCAAGATCGACGAGGCGCGCGCCCTCATCAAACGCGAGGTCGAGGGCGGCCTCACGCCGCAGGGGATCGCCGAACGCCTGTCGGTCAGCTATTCGTGGTTCCGCAAGATGTTCCGGCAGTATGCCGGAGCCTCGCCTGCGCAATATCTCTCGCAGATCCGGTTCCTGCGTGCCAAAGAGCTGCTCGATACGACGGAGCTCACCGTCGCGGAGATCGCATACAGGCTCCGGTTCGAGACCCCGAGCCACTTTTCCACATTCTTCCGCAAAAGGGAGGGCGTCCCGCCCCAGCAGTACCGCCGCGAGCGGAGGCAGCCCGGGCGGTAACCTCCTCAGCAGACGACCGTCACCGGGATTCCGAGCAGCGCGGCGTATTTGCGGATCGCTCCGGCGACATGTCCCACACCGATGGCGCAGTGGTGCGAAGGCCCCGCCTTGCTCCAGCGGTCGATGAATTCCCGCGCGGGAAGCGGGAACCTGTAACGGCTGTTGATGTTGCCGATGTTCAGCACGGGGCCCGGCACCGATTCGCCTTCGGCCAGCAGGAACGAAATCCCGTCGCGTCCTTCGACCACCGACAGGAGTGTCACCGGGCCGTGTTTCACGGACATCTGGATCGACAGCCCCTTGCCGGGTTTGCCGTGGTAAACGGGAAGCGGCACCAGGCGGGCTTTCTCTTCGCCGAGCAGGAAGTGCGCCGGGCCGTCGTGCCCCAGCAGGATGACGTCGTCGGTGAAGTCCATGCCGTAAAATTCCGAGAAACAGCCCCCGGCACCCAGCAGCGACATGATTTTCATGGCCTGCACGTTCTTCACCTCGTATTCGCCCGCGACGGGGATGCCGCGCCCCGTCAGCAGGGTGTTGCCGGCGATGACCGAAGTGACGATGTCCTCGTAGGCGTTGCCCGCCGCCCCCGCGTAGTAGTAGGCCAGGGAACCCAGCCGGTGCGCTTCGGCGAGCTTGTCCAGCGCTACGGAAGTGCGTGCGGCACGCTCGAGTTCCTCCCGCGTGCAGCCCTCGTCGATGACGAACGCCTCGCCGAACGCGGCGACCCTCGCGTCGGCCTCGCGCTGCGTCACCGAGCGGCGCAATTCGTGCAGTTCGCACATCTCCAGGATTTCGGCATGGGTGCCGAAGACGGTGCTCTGCAGCCTGAGGTCGGAGTAGACGTCGACCATGCCGCCGTAGTAGTTGCCCAGCAGTCCCATGCGGTTGCGGCGCATGCCGCAGGCGACCTTCGCCGCGTCGATCCACCCGTAGATCTCGGCCCAGGCCTGCGCGTCGTCGAGGTAGCCCGTCACCACGTCGTATTTGGTGCCGGCGCGGTTGAATACCGAACAGAATTCGGGCAGCGAACAGGCCTGGCAGTTGGCAAGCCACTCGCCCGTCATCTCCCCGCGGTCGGACATGCCGTTGAGGCGGGCGTAGTCGATGGCCGGGGCGGGTTGCAGGTTGAGCAGCACGACCGGGATGCCCTCCCCGAGGAAGGGGATGAGCGTGGACGAAAGGGCGTAGGTCGAGATGAAGATGAACAGCACTTCGGCTTCGTCGCGCCTGAAAAGGGCCGCGGCTGCGTGAGCCTTGTCCACGTCGTCGACCATGCCTGCGTCGGTGACGATCTGCCCGCCGTAGGCTTCCATTTTTTCCTTTATGGCGTTCCGGTAGCCGTCGAGCCTTTCGCGCAGTCCGCCGAACTGGTGCCAGTAGGTGTTCAGCCCTACTGCGATCAATCCTATTTTCATGGTTTGTGATCCGTTATTTTGTCATGACGATTTCGAAATCTTCCAGCAGGCCGTAGTCCCGCTGGTCATAGTCGCTGCCGGGCAGCTGTTTGGGCACATTGTTCCAGTGCCACGGGCCTGCGATGCCCTTGTCGGCGCTGTAATGGGGGCCGAAGAGGTTTTTCAGGCTGCCCACCACATGCACTTCGACGCGGTTGCGTCCCTTGCGCAGGTAGGGCGTGAGGTCGAACGCATAGGGCTGCCAGGCGATGATGCCCGCTTTGCGGCCGTTCACGCAGACCCGTGCGAGCGTCCCTTCCCAGGCTCTCAGCCGGAGCGTGTAGCCGGCCGCGGGGTCGTCGATGTCGTAGTCCCGGCCGTAGGCCATGTCCCACGAATAGAAGGGGAGCCCCTGCCGTTTCCAGCTTCCCAAGGCCGGTTTCCCGGCGGGTTCGCGGACGATCCATCCCGCCCCGGCCGATTCGAGCGCGAAGTCGCCGAAAAGGTAGACGGGGGCTATTTCGGCATAGATGCTCATGGGCGAGACGCTCAGTTCGACGGTGTTCGTCCCCCGCCGCACCAGATTGCCTACGGGGTAGATCCCGAAGCGGCTGTCGAGCAGCGTGTCGGGCGCCGCGGCTTCGACGGGCGTGCCGTTGAATTTCACGTTCCAGATGCCGGGTTGTTCGGCGACCAGCTTCATGCCGCGCGTGTCGAAGTCCCCGGCCACGACGAAGTGGTAGCTTACGCGGATGTCGCCCGTGGTCAGCGTGTCGCGTTCGACGATAGTCTGCCTGTACTGGATGGCCGAGTCCCACGGGTTGCCTGTCCCGTAGCAATGGTTGAAGAGTTTGTTGCACGCCTCGAACGTGTAGAGGTTGCGCTCGGTGCGCCCGTCGACCGTCAGGTCGCAGAAATCGAGGTTGAGGACGTTGTCCTTCAGGCGGGTGACCTCCAGCGGGCCGGCGGGCTCCAGCTTGACGCTCCCTGCCGTGGGACGCTCGGTGCCGGATGCCGCCCGGGAGGTGCGTGCAAGGGCGCTCCGGCCCGAAGCCGGGGCGAAGAGCAGGAGACTCCCGGCGGGCGGCAGGCTGAAGTCCGCCCCGACGCTCTTCCCGTCGGCGGTGTGCGGGTAGGGACGCATGTCGCCCGTGACGGCGTCCAGCTCGACCAGCTCCCCGGCCGGGAGGCCGACGCTGCCCGTGGCGGTGTCGCTTAGCGAGGAGTTGACCAGGAACAGGAGCTCCCCGTCCTCGTAGGTGCGCCGCTGGTGGTAGAGGTCGTTGCCCCTGACGTTGCAAAAACGGATCCTGTCGTCTGCGAACGATTCGGCGATTGCCTTATCGTCCAGTGCCGTGTAACGGCGTATCCGGGAGGCGTTGCGGTCGAGGAAATCCGCCAGTTCGGGGCTGGGCCGCCCGTCGACGAGCGTCGGTTGGGCAAAGAGCACCAGTTGCCCGCCCGCCTCGACGAATTGGCGGATGAGGCTGAAAGTCCCGGCGTTGAGGTTCTCGGTCATGGGCGGGATCACGACCTTCGCATAGGCGCGTTTTCCGACGACGAATTTACCGCCCCTGACCGAGCCGCGATCCTTGATGATGTTCTCCGAGCCCAGGTCGTATTCCGCCTGCGCCTTTTCGAGCGTGGTGACGAAACGCTGGAATGCGCTGCCGATCTCCATGCAGCGGGGGTCGTTCATGACATAGGAGTAGTAGAGCCAGATGGTCGTGGTCGGTTCCAGGACGAGGATGTCATTCATCTGTTCGCCCTGGCTGAGCACGAGTGACAGGCGGGCGAAGTAGTCGTTCAGCACCTTGTAGTCCTCCCACCACGGCGAGAGGCGGGTGAAGACCGGCGGATAGTCATATTTGCGGGCGCCTACGATGGTCATGTGCGAGAGGTGCTGGTTCATGAAATTCACGCCCAGCGCATATTCCCAGTCGCCCAGCCGCTTGAAATCGCGGAACGTCTCGTCCCAGCCCCCGCCGCCGTAGGTTTCGCTCAGCGTGCGTACGCTCCCCGTCTGGTTGGCGGCGCTGCGCAGCTCCTTCACGGCGCGGACGTTGCCGAACTGCGCCTGCGGGCTGTCGTCGTTGTACTGGTTGAAGAGCATGTCGATGGCGGGCATCTGGTGCCACGCGTACATGGCCATATTGTCGCCGCCCTGGTACATGCTCGGCCAGTCGTGTTCCCAGTAGTGCCCCGTCCAGAGCATGCCCTTGCGGTCGCAGTAGGCCGACATGGGCTTCGCCCAGCGGTCTACGAACATTTGCGTCAGCGTTTCGAGGTAGTTGTGGCGCACCCGTTTCCAGTCGCCCGTCTGCTCGGAGAGCAGGGGCAGCGAAGTTGCCAGGTCGTAGCCCCACTGTTTGCGGAACACTTCGAACAGGTCGGGCGTCCAGCGCACGCCGCCCGAACTGGGAATGCACGGTTCGTCGGAGAAAAGCCCCTTGATGACCGGGCCCAGCTCCTTGCCGAAGGTCTTTTCGTAACCTTCCATGGTGATGCCGAGGAATTTTTCGGTGACGCCCTCGACCAGCAGGTCGACGTACGAGTAACCCCCGTGCCAGCCCGAACGGCCGTAATAGGTCTTTTCGTAAAGGTAGTATTCGCCCGGGACGTCTTTGTAGCGGCCCGTGTCGGCGGTGATGTCGCGGAACGTGCCGCCCTCCTTTTTCAGGCAGAGGAAGTATTTTCCCGCATCGGCCGGGGGCAGTGCGGTTTTGGTGAGCGCGAGCCCCTGTCCCTGGTCGTAGGATTCGGGCATCTGCGCGGGAACATGTCCGCCTGCGAAGCCGCTCGGGTAGGAGTTTTCGTCGTAGATCCAGATGTCGAGCCCCAGTTCTTTCCCCTTTTCCACACTGTATTTATAAAGGTCGAACCACTCGTCGGAGAGGTATTCGGTGATCAGCCCCGGCCGCGGGTGGACGAAGGCGCCGCCGAAGCCCTGCGCCTTGAAGTCGCCCAGCATCCGGTCGATGTCGGCGCGGGTGACCTGTGTGTTCCAGACCCACAGGGGCGCCGGGCGGAATGCCCGCGGGGGATCGGCGAATTCCTTTCGGAGCTTCTCGAATTTCATTTCCCGTTTCTGGGGGGCTGCGGCGTAGCTGGCGAGGCACGATGCCGCCAGGGCGGCCGCCAGCAGGCTTTTGATTGCGGAGGGTTTGGTTTTCATGGTCGTTCCGGATTGTGTTTGCTTTACAAAGGTAAAGGTTATGCGCTTCGGGCGGTAACGAATCCTGATAAACGACTTTTCATTTCTGATAAAGCGTGCGGAGGATGGCGCGGGCGAACCGGGCGAACCGGGCGAACCGGGAGGTTCGGGGCGGGATGCGGAGCAGGGAGTAGGGAGTAGGGAGTAGGGAGTAGGGAGTAGGGAGTAGGGAGTAGGGAGTGATGGTATGGACGGGGATGCTGCCGGGCCGGGCAGGCGGGAACGTTAGGAATGGGGGATTGGTGGAATCGGGGAATCGGAGGATCGGAGGGCCGGGTAACCGGGAGAACGGTGGGGTGCTGAAAGCCGGCGGAAAAAACACGGCGAGCCGGGGCGGGTGCCCTCGCACGGCCGGCACGGCGGGTGCGGGCGGGGTTATCTGCGCGGCAGGATGGCGACGATGCGCGTCCCGCCCGTGTATCCGGAGTCGATGTATATCTCCCCGTGCAGGTGGGTGACGATCAGGCGGCAGAGGTAGAGTCCGAGGCCGTTGCCCTGGCTGAAGGTGTCGAGCTTGGTGAAACGCTCGAAGACATAGCCGTGCTTCTCGGGCGGAATGCCGCAGCCCGTGTCGGTGACGGCGATGAAGACGCGGTCGTCGCCCAGACGGTCGCATTCGAGGCTGATCGTGCCTTCCTGCGTGAATTTATAGGCGTTGCCGAGCAGTGCCGAGATGAGTATCGCCAGGTATTTGTCGCTGGTGTTGAGCGCGATTTCCGCGACCGGGATCGCACCTTTGTAGACGATGCCCGGCTTGGGGTACCTCACCTTCATGATCCGCAGTTGCGCATGGCATACGGCACAGAGGTTCGTATACTGGCACGGCAGCGGTGCGTGCAGGTTTTCGAGGTAGGCCACTTCGAGCATGTCGTCGAACAGGAAACGCAGCTGGCGGCGGTTGTCCCGGATGATTTCGCAGTATTGGACGCGGGATTCCGGGGTGACCTCCTCGGCGCAGAGCAACTCGGAGAACCCCAAGATACAGTTGAGGGGCGTACGCACTTCGTGGCAGACGGAGTTGACGAATGCGGCCTTTTTAAGCTCGCTTTCGTGGGCGTGCTTCATTTGCAGGAGCAACTCTTTCTGCAGTCGCCGGGTGCGGCGGTTGCCGACATAGATCGCACCGACGACCGCGGCGATCACCAGCAGTGCGAGCGAGACGTAGACCAGGGTCGTTTTGTGGTGGTGGGCCGTGAGCAGCGCCGCGTCGAGCGCCATCCGGTCGAGTTCGTACGACTCCTGCTTCTCGCGGATGACTTCGCCCTGTTCGAGCCGCAGCAGCGAATCCTGCACCTTCACGGCACGGGCATAGGCCATGCAGGCCTCGGAATCGCGGTGCAGCTTGCGGAACATGCCTGCCCGCTCCTTGTAGCAATCCGTGAAATGCACGCCCGCCATGGGGTGGCGTTCGGCGGTGCGGATCAGCGAATCCGAGAAGGACAGCGCCCTGGCGTACTCCCCGTGCCCGACGGCATCGAGGTAACCTTCGCGGTAGTGGCGCATGCGGGCGAAGTGGAGCCGGTCGGCCTGGTGCGTACGGATGAACCCGCTTTGCAGGAAAAGGTGCATGCCGGGCGTACCCCCGAATTCGTTGTCGCCCTCGGGTTGCAGCGGCTGTGCCGTCGCGGCGCAGAAAACCGCGAGCACCAGGCACATTGCCGGGAAGAGTATCGGTCGGCGTATGCTCATGGCTTGGCGGGGATTGTGAAGATGAAACGTGCGCCTGCGGTATATTCCTCGTCGAGGGATATGTTGCCCGAGAGGTGCCGGGCGATCAGGCGGCATAAAGCGAGGCTCAGCCCCGGCGTCGCCTTCGAATCGTCGGAGGGCATGCCGAAGATGTCGTTGCGTTTTTCGGGCGGGATGCCGCAGCCCGTGTCGGTCACCGTAACCCGCAGTTGGTTGTGGCGCGGGTCTATTTCATAGCGGAGCGTGACGGAGCCTTCCCGGGTGAATTTGCGGGCGTTGTCGAGCAGCGCGCGCACCACGAACGAAAAGTATTTGGCGTGTGTGCGGACGGTGCCCGGGTTCTCCGGGGCTTCGATCGTGAAGGCCACTCCGGGATTGCAGCTAAGCCGCGAAGCGGCGAGCAGTTCGGCGCGGCACACCTCGTCGATGTTGGTTTCCTCCAGCCGCAGGGCCTCGGTCAGGCTGTCGAGGTTGGCGGCTTCGAGCATGTTGTCGAGCGCCGAAAGCAGCAGGTCGGCGTTGACGCGGATGGAGTCGCAGCAGGTATTCCGCTCGGCAGCGTCGATGTCCGACAGCATCAGCCGCGAGGCTGCGGTGTCGATGGCGTCGAATGCGGGGCCGATGCCGCGGCAGATCGTGTTTACGAAGACCGATTTCATGTGTTCGCTCTCCTGGGCCTTGCGGCTGTGGCGGAGGATGTCGGCCTTCAGCCTGCGGTTGCGCAGCAGCGACCGCAGGAGGTAGATCCCCGTGCCGGACATCAGCAGCACGATGACCACGATCGAGAGGCTCGTGGCGGCGCGGTTACGGATCAGGGCCCGCGTTTCGGCCAGCTTGCGCTTGTCCAGGTCGTGTTGCCGGCGGATCGTTTCGAGGCGTTCGCGGCGTTCGGCGGTGAGGATCGAATCCTGCACCTGCATCGTGTGCTCGAAGGCCTCGAAAGCCTCCGGGTAACGCTTGGCCTTGGTGAGCAGGATGCTGCGGTCACGGTAGGCCTGGTAGACCTTGTTGGGCAGCATGCTGAAATAGCCCTTGCCACTCTCGATCAGGCGGATCAGCGAATCGGAATACTGGATGCTTTCGGCATAGGCACCGGTGTTGGCTTTCCAGAGGTAGCCCATTTCGTAGAGGTAACTTTTGTTGCGCAGCAGGTTTTCCCCTTCGGCCGCGAGCATACGGCTGCGGAACTCGTTGAAGTACCGGGCGGCGTAGTCGTTGCGGCGGATATTGAGCGCACATTGCATCAGCTGCTGGTAAGGCCGCACGTAGCTGTTGTCCTTATAGAGGTAGGGGCGCCGCCCGAGGGTGCTGTCGGCGGAATAGTAGCGGTCGAGCAGTGCGATCTGGTCGTTGGTGAGCGCGACCTGTTCGTCGTAGCGGTAGCTTTGGTTGTAGGCGCCGCTCAGCACGTAGTAAATGATGCTGGCGAAGCACCTGCGGATATTGAGGTTCGGCATTTGCTCCGTCAGCTCGTAGGCTTCGCGCCACGTGTCGGTCTGCGGGATATAGGCCCGCCGGTTTCCGCCCTCGTGGTAGCAGAGCGTGAGGTTGGCGTAGCCGCGCAGGAGCAGGCGTTTGGTGCGCTGGTAGATGTTCTCGGGCTCTTCGGGCGGGGTGTTGCTCCAGTCGTAAACCTCATGTGCCAGCCTGAGGTTCTCCGCAAGGTCGTACTGGTGTCCCAGGCGGTAGAACCCGATGCACATTTCGGCATAGGCGTCGGCACCCTCTTCGGGTGTGCCGGGAGTCAGGTCGCGGAGCGCCTGTACGTAATAGCGGAGCGTATCTTCCTTTTCGACATAGATCGAATACCGGCTGAGGATCGGGATGACGGACACCGACATGGCGTAGGTGTCGCGGATGTCCGCCGCTTCGCGGAAAAGCTGGATGGAATAGGGGAGGTTGAGGTGCGTGTCCTCGTTCAGGTCTTTGAGGTTGAGCAGCAGCTGCACCCGTTCGCGGGGATCGGACGTATGCGCCAGCCTGCCCTGGAGGCTGTCCGTGACGGCGGACGGCGCGGCCATAAGAGATACGCCTACGCCGAAGACGACGCAGTATATGCATAAAAGCAGGCGGACAGGGGACATGTGGGTGTAACGCAAAATTGGGACTAAGGTAGTAAAAAAAACGGGCCGGACAAAAAGTCCGGCTCCGTTCTGTGGAAAATTATGCGAGACCTTATGCCTTTTTCAGGCTCATATCCAGATACATTTTCAGTTCCCTGGGCATTACCGGCTTGGTAATAAAGCCGTTGCATCCTGCTTCCTCGGCGATGCGGCGATCCGTATCGAAGGCATAGGCGGTCTGCATGATGACGGGTAGCTGGGTGGTATGCCGGCGTATCTCCTTGAGCGCCTCGATACCGTCCATTACAGGCATTTTGATGTCCATCAACACGGCATCGGGGTGACGCTCCAATGCATAATCGACGGCCTCCTTGCCATTTTTCGCCCATAGCAGCTCATACTCTTTTTTGAGTATTATTTCCAGCAATTTGTAATTGCTTTCAACGTCTTCCGCAATAAGTATCAGCGGCTTACGTGCGTCGGGATTGTTATCTGTCATTGTTTTTACAGTTGGGACGAGTGCAAATATAAAAAAATTTTCCGGAAAACAAATAGGATTACCGGCGAATTGTTCCTTCCCAGCAGGCCGTGTTGCCGCAGGCGTCGGTCAGGGTGAGCCGGACGCTGTGGCTTTTGCGGGCCGGGGGTTCCTCGAACAGGTGGATCAGCGTGCCCTGCATCGGGAGGCGGTCGCAGGGAACCCATTTGCCGTCGATGAGCAGGGTGCAGGAGGCGATGCCCGAGAAGTTGTCGCCCACGCGGAAGCGCATGCCCGAAGCGCGTGTGAGGTCTGCCCCGTCGGTGAAGAGCGGGCGGATGCGCGGCGGGATGGTGTCGGCCACGACGAACAGTTCTCCGGTGGTGCGGGTCGTGGCCGTGACGGCACCGTCGGCGTATTTCCCGCCGATGCAGGTAAGGCGCCCCTTGACGTTGCGGGCGGCCAGCACCGTGTGGGGCTGCAGGTTTTCGGGGACGAACGCCCGCACGCTGACCGTCATCGCCCGGTGCAGCGGCGTGGTGGCCGGGAGGATGCGGTAGCCGGGCGAGAGGACGATGAGCGTCGAATCCGAGGCCGGGGCGGGGCAGCGTTCCGGGCGGCAGAAAACCGGTTCGTAGAGCGCTCCGGCGGGGATGCGTGCCGTGACTTCGCGCCCGAGGCGGACGATGCCCGTCCGCTCGGGGGTGAGCGCCGTGGCGGCGCTGTCGGCTTCGGCACGGAAGCTTGCCGTCCGGCCGAGGATGTCGAATTCCAGCTGCGAGCGATTGCCGCAGTCGTCCCATGCCTCGATGCGGATGCGGCGGGTCTGTCCCGCTTCGGTGCGGACGATTCCGCGCTCCTCCATGACGGGGTAGAAACAGGCGGGGGATTGGGCCAGCTGCGCAGCGCGGATCACCTCGTTGCGCGAGGTGAGTTGCAGCGGGTAGTAGCTCACGGCATCGCAGCAGCGCGATTGCGCTTGCTCGAAACCGTCCATGCGGTATTCGAAAAGGGGCTTGCCGTCGGCCGACAGGGCGAGGCGCCACAGGCCGAAGGTGTTGCTCACGCCGTTGCGGCGGTCGCTGGCCTCGACGACGAAGTAGCCTTTGCGCCCCGCGCCGACGGGCTCTTCGCGCGTCAGGCGGTAGCTGCCCCCGGCGCTGCGGACGACGGCATAACTCTCCGGGCGGCTGTGCACGGGGATGCCCTGCACGGTGTCGACCTCGATGTAGTGGATCCGCATGATGCGCGGCGGGAGGTCGTCGTCGGGGCGGATGATCCCGGCGCTTACGACGTTGTAAAGCCGCTGCGTGCGGGTGTCGCGCAGTTCGTAGTGGAGGTGCGGCCCCATCGACGAGCCGCTGTTGCCCGAATAACCGATCACGTCGCCCTGCTTCACGGGCCAGGTGTCGGGGCCGAACCAGAGGTTTACGCTGTTCGAGCGGCGGGCGTGGCGCTCTTCGCGCACGCGCTCCTCGATGTCCTTGCGGAAGCGTTGCAGGTGGCCGTAGACGGCCGTCGTGCCGTTGTGCAGCGTAAGGTAGACGGCGCGCCCGTAGCCGTAGGCGCCCAGGCTTACGCGCGAGACGTAGCCGTCGGCCACGGCCACGAGGGGTTTGCCCTCGGCACCGTCGGTCTTGATGTCGATGCCCGCGTGGAAATGCGCCGGGCGCATCTCGCCGAAATTGGCCGAGTAGAGCCCTTCGACGTCGCGGATCGGGTATATGTACTCCTCCGGGGCGGGGTGTTGTCCCCGGGCCCCGAGGCAGGCGGCGGCCAATATCAGCAGTGTCAGAATTCGTCGCATGTCTCCGTGTCCGTCACGAGCCCCGAGGCGGCCTCCACGACCGTTTCGTAGTCGTAGCCCAGCGAAAGCCCGTAACGTATCAGTTTGGTTTTCAGTTCGTATTGTGTCGAATATTTCGCCGTTCGTGCTTTCCGTTCCAGTTGCCGGCGCAGGCGTTCGCCCATCGCCGGGCGGTCGGCTTCGGCGAGTGCCGCGTCGATCAGCGCCCGGTCGATGCGCTTGCGTTGCAGGGCCGTGCGGATCTTGTATTCGCCCCAGCCGCTCAGCCGCAGTTTTTCGCGCACGAAAGCCCCGGCGTAACGGGCATCGTCGATGAAGCGGTCGCGGACGAGTTTGGCCAGCACCCCCTCGGCATCGCGTTCCGCGAGTCCCCAGCCGCGCATCAGCCGCCGGGCGTCCTCCTGCGATTTTTCGGCGCGGGCGCAGAGCCGCATGAGCGCAGCGAGTGCCTGCTCGGGTGTCTTGACCTTCTTTTTCCTTATTTCATCCGGCTGCATACCATGCGGGGTTTTCCGTTGAGGTCTTCGCGCACCTCGGTGTCCGTATATCCCTCCTCGCCGAGCAGGAGGCGCATCTGCCCGGCCGAGCGTTCGTAGATCTCGAAATAGAGCTTCCCGCCGGGGCGGAGCATCCGCCGCCCGGCGCGGGCGATGGCGCGGTAGAATCGCAGTGCGTCGTCGTCGGGGACGAACAGCGCCTCGCGGGGTTCGTACCCGCGGACGTTGGCGTGCATTGCCGCAAGGTCGCTTTGCGGCACGTAGGGCGGGTTCGAGACGATCGCGTCGAACGGCCCCGGGAAGGCTTTGTCCAGGCCGCCGAGCGCATCCGCCTTGCGGAGCGTGACCCGGGCGCCGAGCGTGCGGAAGTTTTCGGCGGCGATCGCCAGCGCCGCGTCCGACAGGTCGGCCGCGCAAACCTCGGCCCCGGGCAGCGCGAGCGCCAGGCTCGCGGCGATGCAGCCGCTGCCGGTGCCCACGTCGAGCAGGGCATGGGCCCTGCGTTCGTCGTGTACCACCCAGGAGACCAGCTCCTCGGTTTCGGGGCGGGGGATCAGCACCCCTTCGCGTACGGTGAAGCGGTGCCCGTAGAATTCCGTGTGCCCCACCACGTATTGCACGGGACGGCCGGCGGCGAGTTGTGCGGCCATCGCCTCGAACCCGTCGGCTGCCATCGGTGCGCCGGGGTCGGTCAGCAGGGCCGATAGGGGAAGCCCCGCCAATTCGGCGAGGGCGATCAGGGCGATGCTCCGTGCCTCGCGGGCGTCGTAAAGTCCCGTGAGACGGGCTGTGAGTTTGTCGAGGAGCCCGCGGCGGGTGGTGACCTCCGGTGCCGCCTGCGAGGGCGGGTTGCCGTGGCCTTCCGCCGCGCCCAGCGGCTGCGGGGCGTGCCGGGGTGCCGGTGCCTTCTGTTGCGGCTGTCGGGCATCGTGGCCCTCCGGTGCCGCCTGCGAGGGCGGGTTGCCGTGGCCTTCTGCCGCGTCCAGCGGCTGCGGGGCGTCCATGTATCCAGATCCGTCCAGTGGCTGCGGGGCGTATGGGGCGGGGGTTTCGGGGGCGGACATCAGTGCCGGATGAAATTGGCCAGCGCGATGGCTACGGCGGCTTCGACGACCACGGCCCCGCGCAGGGCGACGCAGACATCGTGGCGGCCGCGGATCGTGAGCGGCTCGACCTTGTCCGTCGCCAGGTTGTAGGTATTCTGTTCGCGCCCGATGCTCGGGGTCGGCTTGACCGCCGCGCGTACCACGATCTCGTTGCCGTTGGTGATTCCGCCGTTGATACCGCCCGCGTTGTTGGTCGCAGTGGTGCCTTCGACGTCGAGCAGCGGGTCGTTGTTCTGCGAACCGCGCATGCGCGCCCCGGCGAAGCCGCTGCCGAATTCGACCCCCTTGACGGCCGGGACGGCGAACAACAGGTGGGCGATCAGGCTTTCGGCCGAATCGAAGAAGGGTTGTCCCAGTCCCAGCGGGACGCCCTGTACGCGGCATTCGATGATTCCGCCGACCGAATCCCGGTCGGCCGCCGCCGCGCGCAGCACCTCGTCGAAGCGCGCAGGGTCGGTGCATCCGCCGATCTCGGTGATGCGCGTGTCGAAGGCGATGCCCGGCGGGAGCATCTTCTTGGCGACGACGCCCGCGGCGACGAACGCCACGGTCAGGCGTGCCGAGAAATGGCCGCCGCCCCGCGGGTCGTTGAACCCGTTGAAGCGGTGGTAGGCCACCAGGTCGGCGTGCGAAGGCCGGTAGTGGCGGGCTACGGTGGCGTAATCCTGCGAATGGGTGTCGGTGTTGGCGAATTCGATGGTGAGCGGCGCCCCCGTCGTCATGCCGTTGTAAAGCCCCGATACGATCTGCGGGATGTCCGGCTCGCGGCGCGGCGTGGTGCCGCGGGCCCCGCTGCGGCGGCGTGCGAGGTCGGCTTCGAAATCTTCCGTCGAGAGCGGAATACCTGCGGGAACCCCGTCGATCGAGATACCGATCTGCGGGCCGTGCGACTCGCCCCAGATGGCGAGCCTGAAATTGTGTCCGAAAATATTCATGGCGTTCAGATTCTGATTTTTTCCAGGTCTTCGAAGAATCCGGGGTAGCTCTTGGCTACGCATTCGGCGCCTTCGATGGTCATTTCCCCGTCGCAGAGCAGTCCTGCGACGGCCATCGACATGGCCATGCGGTGGTCACCGTGGCTCTGCACGCGGGCCTGGCGGATTCTGCCGCCGCGGATGCGCATGACGTCCTCCTGGGAGGTGTCCACCTCGATGCCCGCCTTGGCGTACTCTTCGCGGATGGCGTCCGCACGGTTGCACTCCTTGTGTTCGAGCCGCGAGGTGCCGCGGATGACGCTCTCGCCCTGGGCCGCCGCCGCGAGTGCCGCGAGTGCCGGGAAAAGGTCGGGGCAGTGCGTGGCGTCGAATTCGAAGGCGCGCAGGGGCCGGTGCGAGGCCGTCACGGAGTCCTCGTCGTTGATGACCGCGGCCCCGGCCCGCACGAGTGCCGTGCAGATGGCCGTGTCGGCCTGCTTCGAAAGCATGGAGACGTTCTTCACGGTGACTTCGCCCGCGACGGCGCCCGCCACGAGCAGCATGGCTGCGGCGCTCCAGTCCCCCTCGATGCTGAAAAAGGCCGGGCGGTAGCGCTGTCCGCCCTCGATGTAGAACTCCTTGTAGTCGTTATGGCAGATTTCCACGCCGAAACGTGCCGCCGTGTCGACGGTCATGTCCAGATAGGGGGTCGAGACGGCGCTGCGGACGTGGAGCGTGGTGTCGTGCTGCGAGAGCGGGAGCGCCAGCAGCAGCCCCGTGATGAACTGCGACGAAACCGAGCCGTCGACGTCGATCTCCCCGCCCCGGATCGGGCCGCGCACTTCGAAGGGCAGGTAACCGTCGTTGTCCCGTACCCGGACGCCGAGGCGGCGCAGCGGGTCGATCATCATGTGCATGGGACGCCGTAGCAGGGTGCCCTGGCCTTCGATGGTGACGGGCATCCCGCAGAGCGAGGCGATGGGGGTGAAAAGCCGTGTGGCGAGCCCCGATTCGCCGACGTGCAGCACCTTCCCGCGGGGATGCAGCCCGCCTTCGATCGAAAGGGTCGAGGCGTCCACGTGCTTTACGCGGGCGCCGAGCGTCTCGATGCACCGCAGCGCCGAGCGCGTGTCGTCGCAGAATTCCAGGTTGCGCAGCACCGAGGTCTCCCCGCAGAGGAGCGATGCCGCCAGGGCACGCTGTGCATAGCTTTTCGAACAGGGCGGCGTCAGCGTGCCTTTAACGCGGCCCAATGGAACCGTCTTGTCCATTGTGTAGGTTATATGCTTTTATGGGCACCGGGGTTGGCCGGCACCCTGAAATTAAAATCCTCGCCTCTATTCCTGTGTTTCGGTCTCCTCCCCGGCCTGCTGCGCCTGCTGTCCCTTGCGGTTCTTCATCTGCTGGGTCAGCTGGTGGCTCTTCTTGAGCTCGAAATGCTGGCCCAGGTAGACCTTGCGAACCATCGGGTCGGCGGCCAGTTCCTCGGCCGTACCCGTCTTGAGGATCTTGCCCTCGTAGAGCAGGTAGGTGCGGTCGGTGATGGCCAGCGTCTCGTCGACGTTGTGGTCGGTGATGATGACGCCGATGTTCTTGTGCTTGAGCGTCGCCACGATCGACTGGATGTCCTCCACGGCGATGGGGTCGACGCCCGCGAAGGGCTCGTCGAGCAGGATGAACGCCGGGTTGATGGCCACCGCGCGCGCGATCTCTGTACGGCGCCGTTCGCCGCCCGAAAGCTGGATGCCGAGGCTCTTGCGAACCTTTTGCAGGCGGAACTCCTCGATCAGCGACTCGACGCGCTCGGTCTGGTACTCCTTCGAGAAATCGGTCATTTCGAGTACGGCGCGGATGTTGTCCTCAACCGACAGGCGGCGGAAGACCGATGCCTCCTGTGCCAGGTAGCCCACGCCCATCTGGGCGCGTTTGTAGACCGGCTCCTTGGTCAGTTCGGCGACCTTGCCTTCGTCGTCCTCGAGGAAGATGCGCCCCTCGTTGGGCTTGATAAGTCCCACGATCATGTAGAAAGTCGTGGTCTTGCCGGCTCCGTTGGGGCCGAGCAGTCCGACGATCTCCCCCTGGTTGACGTCGATCGAGACGTGGTCGACGACGGTGCGGGCCTTATATTTTTTGACAAGTTCGCTGGTGTATAGGCGCATTGCGTTCTCTCGCTATAAAATTTTTACAAAGTTATGCTTTTTTCCGAAAAGTTTTTTAACTTTACATTGAAATTTCTGATTTTAGAGTAGAAACGGCGAAATGAAACAATTTGAATCGTCCCTGTTGCATGACAAGCTGAAGGAGTACTTCGGCTTTTCGTCGTTCAAAGGGAACCAGGAAGCGGTGATCCGCAATGTGCTGGAGGGGAAGGATACGTTCGTGCTGATGCCTACGGGCGGCGGGAAATCCCTCTGCTATCAGCTTCCGGCCATGCTCATGGAGGGCGTGGCGATCGTCATTTCCCCCCTGATCGCGCTGATGAAGAACCAGGTGGACGCCATGCGCACCTTCTCGGCCGAGTCGGGCATCGCCCATTTCCTCAATTCGTCGCTCAACAAGACGGCCGTCGCGCAGGTGCGCGCCGACGTGCTGGCCGGGAAGACGAAATTGCTCTATTTCGCCCCCGAATCGCTGACCAAGGAGGACAACGTGGCCTTCCTGCATAAGATAAAGGTATCGTTCTACGCCATCGACGAGGCGCACTGCATTTCGGAGTGGGGACACGACTTCCGGCCCGAGTACCGCCGTATTCGCCCGATCATCAACGAAATCGGCGCTGCGCCGCTGATCGCCCTGACGGCGACGGCGACGCCCAAGGTGCAGCTGGACATCCAGAAGAACCTCGGCATGTCCGACGCCTCGGTGTTCAAGTCGTCGTTCAACCGGCCGAACCTCTATTACGAGATACGCCCCAAGGGGGACGTCGACCGCGATATCATCCGCTTCATCAAGCAGAACGAGGGAAAGAGCGGCATCATCTACTGCCTGAGCCGCAAGAAGGTCGAGGAGCTGACCGAACTGCTCGTGGCCAACGGTATCCGCGCGCTGGCCTACCATGCGGGCATGGACGCCGCGACGCGCGCCGCCAACCAGGACGACTTCCTGATGGAGCGGGTCGAGGTGATCGTCGCCACGATCGCTTTCGGCATGGGCATCGACAAGCCCGACGTGCGCTATGTCATCCATTACGACATCCCCAAGTCGCTCGAAGGCTATTACCAGGAGACGGGGCGTGCTGGCCGCGACGGCGGCGAAGGTTACTGCCTTACCTTTTACAGTTACAAGGACATCCAGAAGCTGGAGAAATTCATGCAGGGTAAACCCATCGCCGAACAGGAGATCGGCAAACTGCTGCTGCTGGAGACGGTGTCCTATGCCGAGAGTTCGATGTGCCGCCGCAAGACGCTGCTGCACTACTTCGGCGAGGAGTATACCGAGGAGAACTGCGGCAACTGCGACAATTGCCGGAATCCCAAGCCGAAGATCGACGCGCGGGCGGCGCTCAAGATGGCGCTCGAGGCGCTGCGTGACATCGGCGACAAGTTCAAGGCCGACTACCTGATAAACGTGCTCACGGGCAAGACCACGGCGCTCATCAAGAGCTACGGCCACAACAAGAGCAAGTGGTTCGGGGCGGGTGCCGAGCACGACGCGCGTTTCTGGGGCGCCGTGCTGCGCCAGGCGCTGATCCTGGGGCTGGTGGACAAGAATATCGAGAATTACGGGCTGATCTCGGTGAACCGCAAGGGCGAGAATTTCATCGCCATGCCCTTCCCCGTCACCGTGACGCTCGACCACGACTATGACGAGGAGGAGAAGGAGGCCGAGGCCGTCGTCCCGATGGGCAAGGGCGGCGCGGCGGACGAGGAACTCTTTGCGATGCTCAAGGATTTGCGCAAGAAAGTGGCCAAGCAGCACGGGCTGCCGCCGTTCGTCATCTTCCAGGATCCGTCGCTCGAGGACATGGCCGTGCAGTACCCGATCACCATCGAGGAGATGCAGAACATCACCGGCGTGGGGGTGGGCAAGGCCCGCAAGTTCGGCGAGGAGTTCATCAAGCTCATCAAGGCCTATGTCGAGGAGAAGGAGATCATCCGTCCGCAGGACATGATCGTCAAGTCGGTCGGCAACAAGTCGGGCAACAAGATCTTCATCATCCAGTCCATCGACCGGAAGATGGATTTCGAGGACATCGCCCGTGCCAAAGACCTCGATTTCGACGAACTGCTGACCGAGATCGAAGGCATCGTCAACTCGGGTACGAGGCTCGACATCTCGTACTATCTGAGGGACTTTATGGACGAGGACAAGATCGAGGACATTTACCTCTATTTCAAGGAGGACGCCCAGAGCGATTCGCTCGATGCGGCCATCGACGAACTGGGGGCCGACTATACGGAGGAGGAGATACGTCTGGTGCGTATCAAATTCATCTGCGAGCAGGGCAACTGATGCCCTCTGTACACCTGCCATCCCACGGCTGTTGCGTCACTGTTCCGAGGATTGACACTAACTTAATAATACGCCTATGAACAAAAAGACTTTTACTGTTGCCGTGATTTTCATGATCGTGACGCTCGTGTGGCTCGGAGTCAATATATTCTGGGCCTTGTCGAACAGCAATTGTATATTCGACCTCGTCGTGGCCGTATTGTTCGTGCTTGCAGGCGTCGGGATGGTGTATAACGAATGCCACAAGCGCAAGCGCAAGCACCTCGACGAGGTGAACAAATACAAAATACCGTAACCTATGTGTGCCATGCAACGGTTCCTGACGATCATGTCCGTGTTTTTCTTCGTGTGCGGCGTCGTTTCGCTGTGGCGGATCCTGTCCGACGACGGGCGGGATATCTGGTACGTGCCGCTCGTACTGATCGGTGCGTCGGGGATTCTGGCCGTCCGCGCCCGGAGCATGGGCCGCAAAAATACGCAAAACGAAGACTGATATGAAAACCAATGTGATGCAGATAGTCCGCCTCGTGATGATGATCGTGGCGGTGGCCGGGATAATCTACGCCCTGGAGTATATGGAGCGCGGCATTGCCGTGTGGTTCTGGATCACGCTGCTCGGCGTGGGTTTCGTGGGGCTGCTCTATACGTTCCGCCTCACGCAGCGCCGCGTGCGGCTCGAACGCCGTGCCCGGGAGCGGCAGGAAAAGAAAAAATCCCGCCGGTCGAAACGCTGACCTTCATCCGCCGGACATCGTTGCCCGGCGGTTCCGTTCGCGGTTCCGTTCGCGGTTCCGTCCGGGGTTCCGTCCGGGGTTCCGTTCGCGGGTACGGCGGGCGGGGCACGCTGCGGATGGTGGGGCGGAACGTTGCCGGGGTAAAGGTAGTGAGATGGTAATTTACAAGGACGATATTCTGATGCTGCGCACGTGGCGCGCGGCGGATGCGGCGTCGCTGGCGGCCAATGCCGACGACATCACGCTGTGGAACAACGTGCGTGACCTTTTCCCGCATCCCTATACGTTGGCGGACGCCCGGGAGTTCATTGCCGCGGCGGCCGGGAAACCCTGCCCGGTGGATTTCGCCGTCGTGGCAGGCGGCAAGGCCGTGGGCGGCGTGGGGTTCGTGCCCGGGACGGATGTCGAACGCTTCGGCGCCGAAATCGGTTTCTGGCTCGGAAGCCGCTGCCGGGGGCGGGGCCTGATGACGGCAGCCGTCCGGCAGGCCGTGGAGTGGATGTTCGCAAATACCCCGATAATTCGTATCTTTGCCGCGGCTTATGCCACCAATCCCGCATCGCAGCGGGTGTTGGTGAAAACCGGGTTCCGGCATGTCGGGACGTTCCGCAAGGCTTTTTTCAAGAACGGGGCGTTCGTAGACGGCTGTTATTACGAATTACTGAAAGACGAAGATGAGTGAAGTAAGGGCAAAAAAGGCGCTGGGACAGCATTTCCTGGTCGACCTCAATATCGCGCGCAAGATTTGCGATGCGCTTTCGGGGGGCGAAAGACCGGGGGCCGGGGCAGAAACTCGGGCGGTGGCGGCTGGAAGTGCCGATGCCGATGCGGAAACCCGGACGAGGGTGGCTGGATATGCCGGAGCTGGGGCGGAAGCCCGGAACGGGGACGGTGCCGGGATGGCTGCCGATGCCCGGCTCGCGGCGGATACGACCGCTGCCGGTGCGCCGGCGGCCGCGGAAGAGGAACGGGGCGGCGCAGTCCCCTGCGACGTGCTGGAGGTCGGCTGCGGGATGGGGGTGCTGACGCAGTACCTGCTCAGGCGCGGCGACATTACCACCTACGGCGCCGAGATCGACCCGGAGAGCGTTGGGTACCTCCATGCGCATTTCCCCGAGTTCGCACCGCGGCTGATCGAGGGCGATTTCCTGAAGATGAACCTGCGCGAGCGTTTTCCGCGGGGACTGAAGATCATCGGGAATTTCCCCTACAACATCTCCTCGCAGATATTTTTCAAGGTGCTCGAGCACCGCGACCTGGTGCCCGAATGCGTCGGTATGATCCAGAAGGAGGTCGCCGTACGGATCGCGGAGCCTCCGGGGTCGAAGGAGTACGGCATCCTGAGCGTGTTGTTGCAGGCTTGGTACGACATCGAATACCTCTTTACGGTCAACGAAACGGTTTTCAACCCGCCTCCCAAGGTCAAAAGCGCCGTTATCCGCCTGCGCCGCAACGGCGTCGGACGGCTCGGCTGCGACGAGGCGCTGTTCGTGAAGGTGGTGAAAGCGTCATTCGGCCAGCGCCGCAAGATGATCCGCAACTCGCTGCGGGCGGTGTTCGGCGATTTTGGCGGCGCAGAACATCCCTTTTTTACGCAGCGCGCCGAGCAGCTCTCGGTCGCCGATTTCGTGCAGCTGACCGACTGGGTCGCGGCCAACCGGAAATAATCGCGGCGGGTCGTGGACGTCGGATACCGCAGTTTGGGTGTGGGTTCGAGTCGTCGGATGCCGGGCCGGGAAGGGCGGACGGTGTGTACTGGAGGCGGAAATGGAAAAGCACCGGGAGCCCGGTGCTTTTTTTCATGCCGTTCGACGGGCGGGGTATTGCTCCGCAGCCGCAATGCGCAGGCGTCTATTTTCTCAGGTCTCCCGCAATGACCGTCACCAGTTCTTCGCGGGAGAGGTATTTCCGAGCCAGTTGCTGCACGTCGGCCGGCGTCATGGCCTGTATGCGGCGGATGTTCTCGTTGATGACGGTATGGTCGCGGCCGCAGAGGATGTTCTCGATCGTAACGTCGGCAATGCCGAACGGCCCGTCGAGGATGCGCATCATCTCGCCGACCATAATGTTCTTCACGAGCGAAAGTTCGCCCTCGGGCATCGGCTCGGAGCGCAGCCGTTCGATTTCGGCGTAAATCTCGCGCAGGGCCTCCTGCGTGACCTCCGTCCCGACCTGTGCCGCTACGGCGAAATAGCCCTCCCGTTCGAAGTTGACCATGGCGGCCACCACGCCGTACGTATAGCCGTGCTCCTCGCGCAGGTTCTGCATCAGGCGCGAACCGAAATAACCGCCCAGGGCGGATGCCACGACCTGCATGCCGAGGAAATCGGGATGCTGGCGCGGGAAAAGCAGCCTTCCGATGCGGATCGACGACTGTACGGCGCCCGGATGGTCGACCCGCGCTTCGTGCTGCGTCACGGGTGCCGGGAACGGGATGCCGGCTTCGGGTTTGCGCCGCGGCAACCGTTCTGCCAGCGCCGCGACGGCCTGCCGTTCGTGGTCGCCGATGCGCCCGCTGCATATCGTGAACCCGTTGTCCGCCGTGTAGTGGCTTTCATAAAACGCCGCTACATCCCCGCGCGTGAGTTTATCGTATTGGGCTTCGTCGGCCGAGATGCCGTAGGGGTGCGAGGGCCCGAAAAGGGCGCGGGCGAAAGCCTCGCGGGCCTGGGTGTCGACCTTCGTGCGTTCGACGGCCAGCCGCTGCTTGCGCTTGGCGCAGTAGGTGCGCAGTTCCTCTTCGGGGAAAACGGGGTGCAGGAGTATCTGTTCGGCTACGGCGAGCGTTTCGTCGAAGAATTTGGAGAGCGTGCAGAAGCTGATGTAGGCATAGTCGCGGTCGATGTTGACGTCGTAGTACGAGCCGTAGTAATCGAGCCGTTCGGCGATCTGGTGCGCCGTCATGTCGCGCGTCCCCTCGGCGAGCATGTTGGCGGCGGCCGATGCCGAGAAGGGAACCCGCTGCATGGCCGAACCGGCGCGGAACACGAAGGTGATGCGCAGCACTTCGAAGTCGTCAGAGGCGAGCGTGTAGAGCGCCGAGCCGTTTGCCAGTAGGCTCTTCCCGGCTTGTGCGACCTCGACGTCGGAGGGTATTACGAGGGGTGGTTGTGTCATTTTTTCGCTTTGTAAATAAGGGTGGAACAGTTTTCGGGGCGGAAGGTGCGGCGGCTGAAGGCGAGGATGTCGCCGGTCGTGACGGCACGGTAGGCCGCGACCTCGCCGTTGACTAACGGCAGGTCGCCCAGCATCTCGTAGAAGCCCAGGTTCATTGCCTTGTTCATCACGTTCAGCTCGCCGAAGAGCGTGTTGGCCTCGAACTTGTTTTTGACCTTCTCGACCTCGTAGTCCGATGCCGGGATGCTTTGCAATGCTTCGATTTCGGCACGGAAAGCCGCTTCGGCCTGTTCGGGAGCGGTGCCCGGCAGCAGTTGCCCCGTAAAGACGAACAATCCCGGGTCGATGTCGCCCGAAATGTAGGCGTTGACCGAGGCCAGCAGGCGCTGTTCCTGCACCAGGTGTTTGTAGAGCCGCGACGAGTCGCCGCCCGACAGGAGGTCGGATACCAGGTCGGCGGTATAGAAATCCTGCGAGGTGCGGCTGCCCATGTGGAAGGCCATCGACAGGGTCGTGGCGGGCACGTCGCGTTCGACCTCCTCCCGGCGCGGCGCCTCCTGATCCGGTTCGCGGGGGATGGGCTGGGGGGCTGCGGTGCGGTCGGCGAGCGGGGCGAACCACTTTTCGGCAAGGTCGAGCATGCGTTCCTCGTCGAAGTCGGCCGAGATGGACAGGATGGCGTTCGAAGGATGGTAATGGGTGCGGTAGAAGGCCTGCACGTCGTCGAGTGTCGCCCCGGCGATGTGGTCGGGCGTGAGCCCGATGGTCGCCCAGCGGTAGGGGTGTACTTTATAGGCCAGCGCCCGCAGCAGCATCGGCTGGTCGCCGTAGGGCTGGTTGAGGTAGCGCTGGCGGAACTCCTCGATCACCACGCGTTTCTCCGCCTCGAGTTTTCCGGGGGTGATGTCCAGCCCCTCCATGCGGTCGCTTTCGAGCCACAGTGCGGTCTCGATATTGTCCTTGGGGAGGGTGATGTAGAAATCCGTATAGTCGTTGTTGGTGAAGGCGTTGTTGTCGCCGCAGGCCATCTGCACGGGCAGGTCGAAATTCGGAATTTCGCGCGTGCCGCGGAACATCAGGTGTTCGAACAGGTGGGCGAAACCCGTGCGCGCGGGGTTCTCGTTGCGCGCCCCGACCTTATATAATATGTTTACTGCGGCGAGTTTCGAAGCCTTATCCCGGTTGACGACGATAGTCAGGCCGTTGGCCAGTGTTCTCTTCTTGTATTCGATCATGGATGCAAAGATATAAAAAAAGCAGCGGCAGGAAAATTAAGTGACGCCTCATTTGAAGATGGATTCGAAGACTATGAAGTTTGGGGATTGTGAATCCATTACCCTGCCGCTGCGTGTGGAAAACGCTTCGGCAGAAAACGGGAAGAGTGGTGCCGAACCTGTGGCCCATGGCTCTGGTCAGCCTCTATCCCACAAGTCACAGCACGCACCCTTCTGGGTACGACCTGTATTGTGGGATAACAAAAAATTTACCAGATTTTAGGGCCCCAATACTATCGTTTATACACGATGATATGTAAAGAACGAATTATGGAACAAAATTAGGAAAAAAATCCCGATTTGCAATCCCCGCGCCCGAACAACCTATTCATAGGCCTTTATTTCCCAGTGTTTCGCCGCGTAAAATTTGTTGACGGCCAAATTTTTACCTATATTTTTCCGCCGTGCCGCGCCCGGGAGAAAAAAATCCGCCGTTTTTCCGGCCCGGGATTTGCCCTGCCGGCTGGGATGGCGCTCCGGATGCCTGCGGGGCCTGTCCGGATTGCGTCAGAGGGGGCGTGCCGGGTAATCCGCTATCGGATAATAAGTTCGGCAACTCGGTGATTATCCGTGAGTTCGCTGTTAAAAAAATAACAACGAGGTTGTTATTCCAATAACATTCCGAATGGTGAAAAAACCGGGTGATTTGTCAGAAAATCGGACTGGTTTTTCCGCCGGAATTGTTATCTTTGCAACGCATTTTGTCCCGAATCCAGGAAAAACACACAATATCATCTAAAATTTTAACAAAATGGCAGAAAAGAAATTTATCACTTGTGATGGTAACTACGCTGCGGCACATGTTGCATACATGTTCTCGGAAGTTGCGGCGATCTATCCCATCACGCCGTCGTCGACCATGGCCGAACTCGTGGACGAGTGGGCCGCCCAGGGTCGCAAGAATATTTTCGGCGAAACGGTGAAAGTTGTCGAGATGCAGTCCGAAGCCGGTGCCGCAGGCGCCGTGCACGGTTCGCTGCAGAGCGGTGCCCTGACGTCGACGTTCACCGCGTCGCAGGGTTTGCTGCTGATGATCCCCAATATGTATAAGATCTCCGGCGAATTGCTGCCGGGCGTGTTCCACGTCTCGGCGCGTGCGCTGGCCGCACAGTCGCTGTCGATTTTCGGAGACCACCAGGACGTCATGGCCACCCGCCAGACCGGGTTCGCCATGCTGGCCACCTCGTCGGTACAGGAGGTGATGGATCTGGCGGGCGTGGCGCACATCGTGTCGCTCAAATCGCGCGTGCCGTTCCTGCATTTCTTCGACGGCTTCCGTACCTCGCACGAGATCCAGAAGATCGAGCTGATCGACGAGGCCGCCCTGACCGCCATGCTCGACCGCGATGCGCTGGCTGAGTTCCGCCGGCGGGCGCTCAACCCCGAGCATCCCGTCACCCGCGGTACGGCGCAGAACCCCGACATCTATTTCCAGACCCGCGAGGCCGCCAACCGTTTCTATGACGCCGTGCCCGACATGGTTGCCGAGGCGATGCGCGAGATTTCGAAGATCACCGGCCGCGAGTACAAGCCGTTCGTATACTACGGGGCAGAAGATGCCGAGCATGTCGTCGTGGCGATGGGTTCGGTGACGGAAACCCTCAGGGAGACGGTCGACTACCTGAACGCCCGTGGCGGGAAGGTGGGCGTCGTGACGGTACACCTCTACCGCCCGTTCTCGGTGAAATACCTGGGCGAGGTGCTGCCCGAAACGGTGAAGCGCATCTGCGTGCTCGACCGTACGAAGGAACCGGGTGCCAACGGCGACCCGCTCTACCTGGATGTCGTCGAGGCATTCGCCAACTGCAAGGATATTCCGGCCGACCGCAAACCGCTCATCATCGGCGGCCGCTACGGCCTTTCGTCCAAAGACACCACGCCGGCGCAGATGCTGGCCGTGTTCGCCAACCTCGGGGCTAACGAGCCCAAGAACCAGTTTACGGTGGGCATCGTGGACGACGTGACCTTCCGCTCGCTGCCCGTGGGCGAGGAGATTTCGCTCGCCAAGCCCGGTACGTTCGAGGCGCTGTTCTTCGGCCTGGGGGCGGACGGTACGGTAGGCGCCAACAAGAACTCGATCAAGATCATCGGCGGCACGACGAACAAATATTGCCAGGCATACTTCTCGTACGACTCGAAGAAGTCGGGCGGTTACACCTCGTCGCACCTGCGTTTCGGCGACCTGCCGATCACTTCGCCCTACCTGGTCACCACGCCCGACTTCGTGGCCTGCCACGTGCCTTCGTACGTCGATAAGTACGACGTGCTGAAAGGGCTGAAAGCCGGCGGTTCGTTCCTGCTCAACTCGGTGCACGACGCGGCTACCACCTGCGCCACGCTGCCCGACCATATGAAAGCCTATCTGGCCAAGAACAGGATCAATTTCTATATCATCAACGCCACGAAGATCGCTGCCGAGCTCGGGCTGGGTTCGCGTACGAATACCATCATGCAGTCGGCATTCTTCAAGATCGCCAACGTCATCCCGTTCGACAAGGCTGTCGACGAGATGAAGCATGCCATCCTGAAATCCTACGGCAAGAAGGGCGAGGACATCGTCAACATGAACTATGCGGCCGTCGACGCCGGCGGCAACGCCGTGGTCAAGGTCGAGGTGCCGGCCGAATGGGCACAGATCGACGACAAGGGCTTCGCACATGTCTCTGACGCTTCGTGTCCCGAATTCGTGCGTAAGATCGTCGAGCCGATCAACGGGCTGAAGGGCGATGACCTGCCGGTATCGGCTTTCACGGGCCGTGAGGACGGTACGTGGGAGAATGGCACGGCCGCCTACGAGAAGCGCGGCATCGCCGTGAATGTTCCCGAGTGGAAGATCGAGAACTGTATCCAGTGCAACCAGTGCGCCTATGTCTGCCCGCACGCCGTGATCCGTCCGTTCCTCGCGACGGAGGCCGAGGTCGCCGCATCGGGCGTGGAATGGAAGCAGGGGCTGGGCGAGACCAAGGAGTACAAGTTCCGCATCCAGATCTCGCCGCTCGACTGTACGGGCTGCTCGAACTGCGTGGACGTCTGCCCGGCCAAGGAGAAGGCGCTGGTGATGCGCCCGCTGGAGGAGCAGATGCCCCAGCAGAAGAATTGGGAGTACATCACCCGGCACATCGGCTACAAGCAGGTCGTCGACAAGACCAAGTCGGTGAAGAATCTCCAGTTCGCACAGCCCCTGTTCGAGTTCTCGGGTGCCTGCGCCGGCTGCGGCGAGACTCCCTATATCAAGGCTATCTCGCAGCTGTTCGGCGACAAGATGATGGTTGCCAACGCCACGGGCTGCACCTCGATCTATTCGGGCTCGGCACCGTCGACCCCGTACTGCACCAACGACAAGGGCCAGGGCCCGGCATGGGCGAACTCGCTCTTCGAGGACAACGCCGAATTCGGCCTGGGTATGCACCTCGGCGTCGAGAAACTCCGCGACCGCATCCAGGCCAGGATGGAGGAGGCGATTGCCAACTGTACGAAATGCTCCGACGAGCTGAAGGGCGTCATGAAGGAGTGGATCGCCGCGCGCGGTTCGTCGGCCAAATCGGCCGAGGTCTCGGCGCGCCTCGTCCCGATGATGGAGGCCTGCGGCTGCGATTACTGCAAGGATATCCTGGAGATGAAGGACTGGCTGGTGAAGAAGTCGCAGTGGATCATCGGCGGCGACGGCTGGGGCTACGACATCGGTTTCGGCGGTGTCGACCACGTGCTCGCATCGGGTGCCGACATCAACATCCTGGTGGTCGATACGGAGGTTTACTCGAATACCGGCGGCCAGTCGTCGAAATCGACACCCGTGGGTGCCGTTGCCAAGTTCGCTTCGGCCGGTAAGCGCATCCGCAAGAAGGACCTCGGCGCCATCGCCATGACCTACGGTTATGTATACGTGGCACAGGTTTCGATCGGCGCTTCGCAGATGCAGTTGTTCAACGTGCTGAAGGAGGCCGAGGCCTATCCCGGCCCGTCGCTCGTGATCGCCTATGCGCCGTGTATCAACCACGGCATCAAGGGCGGCATGACGCGCACGCAGACCGTGGGCAAGGAGGCCGTAGCCTGCGGTTACTGGCACCTGTGGCACTACAACCCGCAGCTCGAGGAGCAGGGCAAGAACCCGTTCGTGCTGGACTCGAAGGAGCCCGACTGGTCGAAGTTCCGCGACTTCCTGATGAAGGAGGTGCGTTACACTTCGCTCAAAAAGTCGTTCCCGGCCGAGGCCGACGAGCTGTTTGCCGCCGCCGAGCAGAACGCCAAATGGCGTTACAACGGTTACCAGCGCCTTGCGAAGATGGAATACTAATTATATTATACGCGATGCGGAGGGCCGCGGCATTGTGCCGCGGCCCTTTTTTGTATACCCGGGAAATGCTTCGTGATTAAAAAACGCGCGTTCGTTTTTGAAATCCCCCCCCCGAGTGAATTTATTTGTCCATATAGACCTGAGAGGATAAATTTGCGCACATTTGAATTACAAACAAGTATCTCTCTTATGAAAAATTTCTTGCACAAAATTGCGTATGTGCTCGTCATGTGCGCTGCCATGTCCGCGTTCACGGCATGTAGCGACAGCGACAACAAGGGCGGTGGCCCGCTTACCGGTACCCTCAGCGTGGAAACCGGCTCGCTTAAATTCACGAGCGGCACCTATTCGAAGGGATTCGAAGTGAAGACCGACGGTACGGTCGGTGCGATCCAGGTCGATGTGAACTACAAGGGTTCCGAAACCGGATGGATCACCGCGAAAGTGAACGACGGCGACGTGGTGGTCACCGTGGCACGCAATACGGGCGATGCCCGCACGGCGGATGTCGTCCTGAGCGCCAAGGGTGCCGAGTCGGTGACCGTTTCCATCAGCCAGAAGGCCGTCTTCTCGTCGGATCTGGTGGGCAGGTATACGCCCTATGTTCCCGATCCCGAAAATCCGATCGCTAATTTCTTCATCAACCCCGTATACGCTGATATGGATTCGGAAAAGGTGCCGCAGATCGACATGGGTTTCCTTTTCGGTGTTCCCGGATTTACTTGGCCCGTTACCACGATTACCGATATGGCCAACCAGCTCGTGGGGATGATGTATGGCGGCGGCCTCACCTATTTCGACTTCAAGGACGACGGGACGATCGGCGCGGGTTACCGCGACATGCTCGGGTTCGACCTGACTGCCGGCCCTACGTTCGGCCCCGAGGTCGAATTCCCCAATGCCGAGACGCTGGAGGTGCTGCCTGTCGATGCGATCACGTATTACACCAAGGACGGCAAGGTCTATTTCGCCATCGACAAGGAGTACCTGACCTATATCGGCCAGGCGGAACTCGAGATGGATCTGCCCCAGATCATCGACGCCCTGCTGGCACAGTACCCGGGCCTTGGGATCGAAGCGACCGACGATTACTATGCCATCCCGCTCAAGTACGGGGTCAAGGATGGCGTTACGACGCTGAAGGTCGACAAGGAGATGATGATGCCTTACATGCCGCTGATCACTTCGCTGGTCGAGGCCTTCCTCCCCGACGGGGATATCGAGGTGTCGCTCGACCCCGAATCCGACCCGATGAAAATCCCGGCCAAGGCGCTGGTCAACTCGTTGCTCGACGCGCTTTTCAACCAGAGCCAATCCATCGAGATCGGCATCGGCCTTACGAAATAGGACGGGCGGCGACAAGCCCCTCGCCAGGCAGGTTGCGGAAACTCCGCAACCTGCTTTTTTCTTTTGTATAGTTTGTCTGTCCGAATAATATTTCCTATTTTTGCTTTCGACAACCTAAAACGAATCAATTATGAAGAAAAGTTTCCTTTTGTTGACTGCAATGCTCCTTTGCTATTGCGGTACGGCATTCGGCTGGGGCAAGTCGGGGCATGACGCCATCGCTTATATCGCCGAGTGCAACCTGACGCCCAAGGCCAGGAAGAACATCGAGAAATACCTCGACGGCCGTTCGATCGTCTATTATGCCTCGTGGATGGATCTGTACCGCCATACGCCGGCTTACAAGGTGACTTCGGGCTGGCACGGCGATACGGTCGACGCCGACGGAAAGTACGTTCCCAACGCAAAGGGCGATGCGGTGCAGTGCATCGAGGAGGCGATCGCCAGGCTGAAGGATTACCGCAGCCTGGACGATTCGACGGTGCTGGTGTCGATCAAATACCTCGTGCACCTGGTGGGGGACATGCACTGCCCCGTGCACGTGAAATACCCGTGGTATAAGAATTTCAAGTTCGACCTGAATGGGAGGCCCTGCGAGTTCCATAGTTTCTGGGACAGCGGTGTGCTCGACCTGAACCACCGCTGGGGGTACGTGGAATACCGCCACCAGTTGGATCGCCTTACGAAGAAGCAGATCCGTGCCCTCGCTGCCGGGACGCCCCGCGACTGGCTCGAAGAGAGCGCCCGGGATTGCCGCGTGATTTACGAGTGGACGAAGCCCGGCCAGAAGTTTACCAAGAACGAGGCCCGCGACCTGCTCAACACGGTACATCCGTTCGCCGAGGAGCAAATCCTCAAGGCGGGCTACCGTTTGGCCGCCGTGCTTAACCAATTATTCGGTTAATTTTGTAATTTTGCAGGCGTGAGGCGGTTTTGTGCGATTCTTGCAGGGGCCGTCATGTTATTAATTCTTACAGGTACGTTATGAAAAAGTATTTTGCAGCCGCAGCGCTGCTCATGATGATGGCCGCCTGCGGGAGCGCCGGCCAGGACAAGAAGCTCGAAGGCACGACATGGAAACTCGCCAAGATGGAGGCGATCCCTGCCGCGGCCGTCGGCAAGGAGGCCGATTTCTTCACCCTGGAGTTCAACGCCGCCGATACGATGGTCGCAGGGCGTACGAACTGCAACCGTTTCTTCGGCAAATATGAGCTCAAAGGCAAGGAGCTCGAACTCAAAAACCTGGGCATGACCCGCATGGCCTGCCCCGACATGCAGTACGAGGATGCCTTCGTCAAGATGCTCGACGAGGTCGACCGATTCGAGATCAAGGGTGCGGAGCTGACCCTCTTCGACGACCACAAGGCGCTGGCCGTGTTCAAGGCCGTCGAAAAAGAGCCTGCGAAGAAATAAACCCGTCCCGTTTGCCGGGAAATGAAACGGGCAGGATGGTAAACCCTGCCCGTTTCTATTTGTAGCCGTAAGGGTGCCGCGCTGGCTCAGTCGAGAGCCGGCAACAGATATTTCCAGATCAGGTCGAGCTGTGTCCCGCCCCGATCCGTATATTCCGTGACGACGACCACAGCATCCTGCCGGGGGGCTACGACGATATATTGCCCGTAGGCACCGTCTGCCCGGTAACAACCGTCGAGCGAACGCCACAACTGGTATCCGTAACCCTGGGCCCATTGGCTTGTGGCACGCAGTGTGGCGACCTGGTCGGCCGGCGTACCGGGACTGATGTTCGACACCTGCTCCCGGGTGGCTTCCCCGACCCACCATGACGGGAGAATCCGTTTGCCCTCCCACATGCCGTTTTGCAGCAGGAGCTGGCCAATTTTGGCCATGTCTTCCGTTTTCAGGAAAAGTCCCCAGCCGCCGCAGTTGATGCCCTGCGGCGATTCCTGCCATTTGATCCCGTCGATGCCCAGCGGGCGGAACAACCGGGGCGTCAGATAGTCGCAGACCTTTTGGCCGGAGACCCGCTGTACGATTGCCGAAAGCATGTAGGATGCGAGGTTGTTGTATACGAAGACCTTGCCGGGTGCATGGACGACCGGGTAGGAAAGAAACTGTCCGACCCAGTCCTCGTCGCTCGAACGCACCAGGTCGAGGCGGTCGCGGTCATGCCCGCACGACATGCTCAGCAGGTGGCGCACCTCCATATTTTTCAGGTTCCCGCTCACCGAGTCCGGCAGCTTGTCCGGAAAGAACGAAATGACCTTGTCGTCGAGGCTGAGCCGTCCTTCGCCGATGGCGATGGCGACAGCCAGCGAATTGACGGTCTTGCTGACCGAATAGACGTATTGGGGCTTTCCGGGTGCGCCTTCGTGCATCCATCTCTCTGCGACCACGTCTCCGTGGTGGAGAATCATCAGGCTGTGCTGTTCGATCCCGGCTTTTTCTACTTCGGACAGGTACTGCCGTACGGCTGCCCGGAGGGCGGCATCCGCCTGTCGCCGGGGCAGGGGGTGTCCGTTTTCGCCCGCGGCCGGGTACTCGGCCGACGGATTGGCTGCATGTGCGCCTACGGGCAGGGCGCAGACGATGCAGAAAAGGGATAAAAGGAGGAGCTTATTCATGGGTAGTACGTGTTTTACAGGATAAAGATAGGGAAAATTATGCAAAAATCTGGAGTCGGAGGTGTTTGCCGCCGAGAACGGCAGGGTGCCGGAAAACACAAGCGGCCTCCCGAAAGGGGAAGCCGCTTGTGGGTGTTTCTTATGGAACGCTTACTCGCTCAGGGGAGTTACGCTCACGTACGATTTGCCTGCGCCTTTCTTGCAGAATTCGACGGTGCCGTCTACAAGGGCGAAGAGCGTGTGGTCTTTACCGATACCCACGTTTTCACCGGGGTTGTGAACCGTGCCGCGCTGACGAACGATAATGTTGCCCGCCTTTGCGAACTGCCCACCGAATAGTTTGACGCCGAGTCGCTTGCTTTCCGACTCGCGGCCGTTCTTCGAACTACCTACACCTTTCTTGTGTGCCATTTCTCTTCAGTTTTAAAGGTTATGCAACAATTTCCTCGACAAGGACCTGTGTCAGATACTGACGGTGGCCGTTGCACTTCTGATATCCCGTTCTGCGCTTTTTCTTGAAGACCAGGACTTTGTCGTCCTTCAGATGCTTCAGGATCTTGCACTTCACCGAGGCGCCTTTCACTACAGGTGCACCTACTTTGACCTGACCGTCGTTGTCTGTGAGCAGGACTTTGTCGAAACTTACGGACGAATTTTCTTCGCCCTGAAGACGGTGGACATAAAGTTTCCGACCTTTCTCAGCTTTAAATTGCTGACCTGCAATCTCTACTATAACGTACATTTAATGCGATAATATGTATTTGAACATAATTCGGAGTGCAAATATACGCATATTTATTTTATAAGCAACACCCCGCACGAATTTTTTTCGGCACAGTCGGCTCTGGCATGGTTTAGGCAGGGGCGCAGCGGACGGTGCCGCATGGCGCCGCGCTGGCGCCCGGCGACGGCGGGCGGCCCGCACCGGAGGTTTTATCTTGCGCCGAAGCTGCCCGGGGTGGTTCGGCGTGAAATAGCTGTTAAAAATTTCACAATGTCATAAATTCTTGTTACCTTTACCATGGCAACCAAAGTTTCCGAACTCAAAAAAAGAGCTACGATGATAAACGACAAGGTGAGGATGTACCTGCTGCCGCCGCTCATCAATGCGGCAGTCAGGGCCGGTGCCTCGATAATGAATGTCTATAAAAACCTCGACGATTACGATATAAGCCTCAAAGACGACAAGACGCCGATCACGCTCGCCGACCGGCTGGCGCACAAAACCATCCGCGAATACCTGGGCCCGACGCGCATCCCGATCCTGAGCGAGGAGGGGCGCGAGATGCTCTACGACGAGCGCCGCAACTGGGAGCTCTACTGGTTGGTCGACCCGCTCGACGGGACGGTCGAATTTATCAAGGGGAACAATGAATTTACGGTCAACATCGCCCTGATGGAGAACAATGTCTGCATGGGGGCGGTGATTTACGTGCCCTATTTCGAGAAGCTGTATATCGCGGGGCGGGATGCAGGCTCGTATGTCAAGGAGCATGTGGCGCCCGATTCCGGGGCGGAATATACCTACGAGGAGATCGTCACCGGGTGGACGCGGCTGCCGCTCGAAAGCCAGGCCGTGCGTCCGCATCCCCGCCTGCGTGTGGCCGTGTCGCGCTCGCACCAGACGCCCGAGACCGCCGAGCATATCGCCCGCCTGCGCGAGGCGCACCCCGACCTGGAGATCGTCGAACAGGGCAGTTCGTATAAGTTCTGCCTGCTGGCCGAGGGGCGGGTCGACTATTATGTCCGCACGACGCATACCTACGAGTGGGACACGGCGGCCGGGGAGCTGATCCTCGCCGAGGCCGGCGGCCGGACGCGCACGCTGCCCGACGACGGGGTGCTGCGCTACAACGAAAAAGACCTGCGCAACCCGTGGTTCGTCTGTCGGTCGAAGTACTGCAAGATTTGACGCCGCAGCAATGCGGAACCGGTAAGTCAGGGCGGATTTGTTTCCGCCTTTTTTCGTGTGCTTGCCCCGTTGTGCTGTTTTTACTTGGAATAGTTGCACTTTCGGGCAAAAACTGTTAATTTAGATGTGTCAAAGCTTGCCTCCCATGAAAAAAATCGCCCTGTTCTGTATGCTGGGATTGTTGCTCGGCGTATCCTGTTCGAAGGAAAAAGTAAAGCCGCCCGCCATGACCGATGATACGGTGGCCGTATTCGGCGATGACGCATTCGGGGCATTTTGCCTGCGGACGTACGACCGTAACGGGGATGGTGTACTTACGGTCGGTGAAATCAAAAATGTGGTGTCGCTGGATTTTGACGATAAGGATATCCGGTCGCTGGACGGGATCGAATACTTTACCGGATTACAGTCTTTATATTGTAACCAATCTGCCGGGGGTAATCTGGTGCGGCTCGATGTCAGCCGGAATGCGGAACTCAGGACTTTGTGTTGTGCGGGGAACAAACTCGAAGAACTCGTCGTGGATGGCCTCCGGAACCTAAGCCGTGTCGATTGTGCGGCCAATAACCTGGAAAAACTCGATTTGCAAAATTTACCTGTGTTGACCTTTTTGCTTTGCCGGAATAACCGGCTTTGCAACCTGGACTTTTCCGAAACTCCCGGCTTGAAATCCATAGATTGTGCGAATAACGGGATTTCCGCGCTTGATGTGAGGCCGTGCGGGGATATTACGATGATTTGGTGTGAGGGCAATGCGGGGATGCGGATCTCGCTGGATTGGCGGCAGGCACCGGGCATATTTGGTGACGACGATGTCGTTTTGGAGGTGGCCGGAGATGAAAACCTTGTCTTTGCCGATGCGGCGGTAGAGGCGGCACTGGCCGCAAGGAATTTTGATAAGAACGGGGACGGGCGGATTTCCCGCCATGAGGCGGTTTATGTCCGGGAGTTGTTCGATACCGATTGCAGCGGGTTCGAATCCCTCTCTGATCTTAGTTATCTTATCAATTTGTACTGGTGTGAGTTGGTGTGTGCGGATAAGGGGGCGTGCAAACTGCGCTCGCTGGATTCTTTTGCCCGGAACGGGCTCTTGTATAATCTGGATTTGAGGAACCTGCCGGTGGCAGCTGTCGATTTGTCGAGATATCCTGCTTTGAAATACGTGAGGATGTCGGGCTGCGATGTGGAGGAGCTCGATGTGAGCGGGCTGCAATATTTGGAAAGCCTGGTCTGTGACAATTCGCCCGTCTTGAAAACCGTATTTTTCAGGAATAGTGCCCAATACGACCGGATGTCATGGATCAACCTCGATAAGCACATCCTGATAAGGTTCAAGGAGAGCGATTGATACGAAAAAGAGGAGCGTCACTCCTCTTTTTTCGTTGTCTGTTCGATGTCGCATGCCGAGCAGTTGCCCGAACAGCCTGCGGCAGAATGCGTATCGGAGCAGCCGGCGCCGCCGTCCGCTTCGCGCGTTTCGTGCACGGCGCACTTGATGCCCAGCCGCTGCATGTTCTTGTTGGTCGATATTTCCGAGTCGATATGGTGCCCCTTGATCATCAGCGTCAGCGACATGCCCACTACGAAGAGGGCTACGGCGCCGAGGGCGAAGAGGAAAACGATTAACCACGTTGGCATGACGATATAGGTATTTTTATGTGCTGAAATTTTGGCTTTCGGCCACAAATGTATACATTTGTAAGATAAATTGCAAAAATGCTGCCTTATCCTGTCGGCGGGCGGCGCTGAAACGAAACGACAACAGACGCAATACTATGAAAATCGTGATAGCGGGTGCGGGCGAGATGGGGAGCCATCTGGCGAAAATGCTCAGTGGCAACGGCCACGACATTACCATCATCGACGCCGACCAGAAGTTGCTTTCCGACGTGGGGAGCCTTGCCGACGTGATTTCGGTCGAGGGCGATTCGACGACCTTCGCTGTGCTCCGCAAGGCGCAGGTGCGCAAGTGCGACCTGTTCATCGCCGTGAACCACGTGGAGAACGACAATGTCGTGGCGGCGATGCTGGCCAAGAAGCTCGGGGCCAAAAAAGCCATCGCCCGCATCGACAACAACGAATACCTGGAACCCAACAACAAGGAGATGTTCATCGACATGGGCATCGACTACCTGTTCTACCCCGAGAAGGTTGCGGCCAGCGAGGTCATCAACCTCCTGGGGCATACCTCGACCACGGAGTTCGTCGATTTTTCGAGCGGCAAGCTCTCGCTGGTGGTTTTTCACCTGGAGCCGACCTCGCCCCTCGTGGGCAAGCCGCTGGAGGGGTTCGATGACGACGAGGCCCCGCTGAGCTACCGCACGGTGGCCATCACGCGCGGCGGGCAGACGATCATCCCGCGCCGCGGCGAATTGTTCATGGAGGGCGACGCGATCTATGTGATCGCCCGCCAGGATGCCGTGAAACAGGTCATGGAGTTCTCGGGACAGTCGAACATCGAGATCAAGAACATGATGATTCTGGGCGGGTCGCGCATCGGCATCCGCATCGCCACGGAGTTGCAGGACGAGGTGAACATCAAGCTCATCGACTACAACGCCGAGAAGGCCTACCGGCTGGCGGAGATGCTCGAAAAGACTCTCATCATCAACGAGGACGGCCGTAACACCGAGGCCATGATGGAAGAGGGGCTTTCGAACATGGACGCCTTCGTGGCCGTGACGGGGCGCAGCGAGACCAACATCCTCGCGGCGATGCTCGCCAAGCGCATGGGCGTCAAGAAGGTGATCGCCGAGGTCGAGAACCTCAATTACATCAACCTGGCCGAGTCGATCGGCATCGACACGATCATCAACAAGAAACTGGTGACGGCGTCGAACATCTTCCGCTTCACGATGTCGACCGACGTGCAGGCCATCAAGTGCCTTACGGGCAGCGACGCCGAGGTGCTGGAATTCATCGTCAAGCCCAATGCGCCGGCCGTGAAGAGCCGCATCAAAGACCTGGGGCTGCCCGAGGACACGATCATCGGCGGCATCGTGCGCGGCGACAAGGTCTTCATCGCCGTGGACAACATGGAAATCAACCCCTACGACCGCGTGGTGGTCTTCGCCATGCCTGCGTCGGTGGGCAAAGTGGGATACTTTTTTAACTGACGACGGCGCTGTCGGGCCCGGCGTGCGCCGGGGCCCGCACACCGGCGGAAAATGAAACCGAACAGACAAGTGTCGTTTAGAAGCATATTATTCAAGGCCTGGTTTTCGCAGCGCGAGCGGGCTATCGACCGTTTCCGGCGCCGTCCTGCCGAGACGCAGGAGCGTATCTTCAGGCAGTTGCTGCGCCGTGGGCGCGGGACGGAATTCGGGTGGAGGTACGACCTGGGGCATGTCCGCAGCGTGGAGCAGTTCCAGTCGATGGTCGAGACGTTCGATTACGAAACCTTCAAACCCTATATCGAAAAGATGCTGGCCGGGGAGCGTAACGTCACCGCGCCGGGGCGGGTGAAACTCTTTGCCCGCTCGTCGGGCACGACTTCCGACCGGAGCAAGTACATTCCCGTCACGGAGGAGTCGCTCTGGTGGAACCACACGCTCGGCATGCGGGACGTGGCGACGGTATTCGCGGCCAACAACCCGAAAACGAAGGTCTTCGACGGCAAGACGCTGACCCTCGGCGGGTCGTGCAGCCGCGAGGGGCGCAACCTTGTGGGTGACCTGTCGGCGGTGCTGATCCACGAAACGACGTTCTGGAGCGGCTGGTTCCGGGCGCCGCGCACCGCCACGGCGATCATTCCCGATTTCGACCGCAAGGTCGAGGCCATCTGCCGCGAGTGCACGGGCGAAAATATCACGGCCTTCGCCGGGGTGCCGTCGTGGAACCTGGCGATGATGCGCCGCGTGCTGGATTATACGGGGCGGGAGAACCTGCTCGAAGTGTGGCCCAACCTCTGTATGTTCGCCCACGGGGGCGTGGAGTTCGCCCCCTACCGCCGTTCGTTCGAGGCGCTGATCCCTTCGGACAGGATGCAGTACATGGAGACCTACAACGCCTCGGAAGGGTTCTTCGCGCTGGCCGACGACCCGTCGCGGAGCGACATGCTGCTGATGCTCGACTACGGCAATTTCTTCGAGTTCCGCAGCGGGGATACCGTCGTGCCGCTCGAAGGCGTGGAATGCGGCAAGGTTTACGCCATGCTCATCACGTCGAACAACGGCCTGTGGCGCTACGAGATCGGCGATACGGTGGAATTCACTTCGACGAATCCCTACCGCATCCGTTTCGCGGGGCGGACGAGGCAGTATATCAATGTCTTCGGCGAGGAATTGATCGTCGACAACGCCGACCGCGCACTGCTGGCCGCCTGCAACGAGACGGGGGCCGTGGTCGGGGAATATACCGTGGCGCCGTGCTACATGTCGCTGCGCGAGCGGGGCGCCCACGAATGGATCCTGGAGTTCGAGCGCGAGCCCGACAGCCGCGAGCATTTCGCCGAGGCGCTCGACCGCGAACTGCGGGCCGTGAATTCGGACTACGACGCCAAACGCCGCACGACGCTCGAGCGGCAGCGGCTGACGGTCGTCGGCCACGGCCGTTTCCTCGCGTGGATGCGTGCCCGGGGCAAGAACAAGGTGCCGCGGCTGGTCAACGACCGCCGTGTGGCCGACGAGATACTGGCGTTCGGCGGTGAAGCGAAGTGACGGCGCGTGTTGCTGCGGCGTAATGCCGTGATGCACCGTTGTGGAGCACTTCGGCGGCTGTCCGGAGCGGCCGGGCAGTATTTAAAATGTAAAACAAATATCGTATAATATGTATATAGCCATTGCAGGCAATATCGGAAGCGGGAAGACCACGCTGACCCGGATTCTGACCGAGCGTTACAACGCCAAAGCCTACCTCGAGGAGTGCAACAACCCCTACATCGGCGATTTCTACGAGGACATGAACCGCTGGTCGTTCAATTTGCAGATTTATTTCCTCGGGAGCCGCATCCAGCAGACGATGGACATGCTGGCCGACAACCGCGATTCGGGGGCGATCTTCCAGGATCGCACGATCTACGAGGATGCGCATATCTTCGCGGACAACCTCCACGAAATGGGGCTGATGGCCTCGCGCGACATCGAAACCTACATGAAACTGTTCCGGCTGATGACCACGCTCATCCCCAAACCCGACCTGCTGATCTACCTCAAGGCGAGCGTGCCGACGCTCATTTCGCAGATCCGTAAGCGCGGACGCGAATACGAGATGAACATCGACGAATTGTACCTCAAGCGTCTGAACGACAAGTATAACAACTGGATCGACAACATCTACGAAGGCGATGTGCTGGTCGTCGACAAAGACCATGAGGATTTCGTCTCCGACCCTACGGTGCTGGAGAAGATATGTGCGCGCCTCGATGCGCTCGAAAACAGATAGCGACGCATGACGCTGCCTGAGAAATTCGCCGCACGCGTCCTTTCGGAGCTGGGGCCGGAAGAGGGGGCGGCGCTGTGCGCCGCACTCGATACCGAGCCGCCCGTCTCCGTGCGGCTGAACCCTGCCAAATGTGCCGGTGCGGCCGAACCCGGAGCGGTGCAGGACGGCACCGGGGCGGCACCGGGAGGATACGGATCGCCGCAGGGGAGCTCCGGGACGGATGTGCCCGCCCCGCTTCCGGTTTTGCAAAACGCCGACGGCCGTGTACCCTGGTGCGCCGACGGGTATTACCTGGCGGTGCGGCCGCAGTTCACCTTCGACAGCGATTTCCATGCCGGGGCATATTACGTGCAGGAGGCGTCGTCGCAGTTCGTGGGGCGCCTGATGGGCGGAGAGGGGGTTGCGGGGAAGCGAATCCTCGACCTTTGCGCCGCCCCGGGCGGCAAGACGACGCTCTATGCCTCGCTCGCGGGGCCCGGCGGGCTGGTCGTCGCCAACGAGATCGACCGCCGCCGTGCGCAGGTACTGGCGGACAACGTCCGCAAGTGGGGTACGGGCAATGTCGCCGTGACGACCTGCGAACCCCGGCAACTGGGCGACTTCGAGGCGTGGTTCGACATGGTGGCCGTGGATGCCCCCTGCTCGGGCGAAGGGATGTTCCGCAAGGATGCACAGGCCCGCGCCGAATGGAGCGAGGGGAATGTAAAGCTCTGTGCTGCAAGGCAGGACGGGATATTACGTGAAGCATGGCGTGCGCTCAAACCCGGTGGCAGGCTGATATACAGCACCTGCACCTTCAACCGCGACGAGGACGAAGGCGCTTTGGAGCGTATGCTCGCATGGGCGGGCGACGAGGTCGCAGAGGCGGAAGACATGGCTGTCGACGGGGCGTGGGGGATCGTCTGCGGCCGGGTGGGGGCTTTCCGCACCTACCGGTTCTATCCCCACCGGGCACGCGGCGAGGGTTTTTTCGCCGCCGTGGCCTGCAAGGCTTATGATGCCGGCGGCCGTTGCCGCACCCCGAAGGCGCGGCGCACGGTATTTGCGCAGGTGGACAAGGCGTCCGCGGCTGAGCTGCGCCGTTGGGTTCGCACGCCGGAGCGGATGTGCTTCGCGGCGGTGGGCGATACCTGCTACGGATATTACGTCGCGCAGGCCGAGGCCGTGAAGGCGCTCGGCGAAGCGCTGCCCGTGATCTATGCGGGCGTGGCGATGGGGCAGCTCTTCAAGGGAAGCCTGCGGCCCGATCCGGCGCTGGCGTTCTTCTGCGGATTGAACCGCGAGGCGGTGCCCGCTGCGGAGCTGGACGAGGCGCAGGCGCTGTGTTACCTGCGCAGGCAGGAGGTCGCCGCCGGGGCGTTTTCCGAAGGGGTGAACCTGGTGTGTGCCCGCGGGCGGGCGCTCGGGTTTGCGAAGCGGATCGGTAACCGGGTGAATAACATGTACCCCAATACATTGCGAATTATTAAACGATAGATATGGCCGAGAAACTTTTTTATTCGATGGGCGAAGTGGCCGAGATGTTCGACGTCAATGCGTCGCTGATCCGCCACTGGGAGTCGCAGTTCAGCGTCATCCGCCCCAAGCGCAACAAGAAAGGCAACCGTCTCTTCTCGCCGCAGGATGTGGAGAACCTCAAACTGATCTACCACCTGGTCAAGGAGCGGGGCATGACCCTCGAGGGCGCCAAGAAGGCCCTGAAACAGAAGCCTGCGGCCGAGGGCGGCGTGCAGCGCGATGCCGAGCTGATGGAGCGCCTGCAACGCATCCGTGCGCTGCTGGTCGAGGTGCGTGAAGACCTGAAGGCGGGCCAGGGCGAACTCCTCGCCGACGGGGATGCCGAAGTCCCGGCGGCGGAGGCCGGAGCGGCAGTGCCCCGCCGCAAGGCGAAACCCGTGGTGAAGATCGTCCCGGAGGATGCCGCGGCGCAGGGGGCCGCCGAACCCGGGCAGCCCGCGTCGAAACGTCCGCGCAAGCCCCGCCGCAAAAAGGAGGAGCCGGAACACAAGGAGCTCTTCGCCTTTTACGAACAGTCGCTCTTTTAGGGGCGCAACGGGCGCCGCATCCCTTGGGGAAGGCTGCGCTGCAAGGCGGAAAGCGCAGTGCCGCGGCCGCAGGGCGGATGGCCCCGCCGGGGCGGAAAAAATGATAACCAGACAAATCAGGATACTATGCTAATCAGGGAAGTGACCGATGTCATCGAGCGTTTCGCACCGCTCGCATGGCAGGAATCGTACGACAACGCAGGCTTGATCGTGGGGCGCCCGGACGACGAGGTGCACAGGGCGCTGCTGGCCGTGGACGTCACCGACGAGGTGATGGCCGAGGCCGAACGCGAAGGGTGCGACATGGTCATCACGCACCATCCGATCGTTTTCCATGCGCTCAAGCGCTTCAATTCGGCAGACCAGGTGCAGCGCTGCGTCGAGCGGGCTATCCGCGGCGGCATTGCGCTCTATGCGTGCCACACCAACCTGGACAGCGCCCCCGAGGGGATGAGTTGGCGGCTGGCCGAGATGCTGGGCGTGGGGGACTTGCGCGTGCTCCAACCCGCGCAGGCGGACGAAAAGGTCGGGTTCGGCGTGGTGGGCGAGCTGCCTGCGGCGGTCGCCACGGTGGAGTTCATGCGCCGCATGCAGCGCGTGCTGGGCGTTCGGGTCGTGCGCCACAGCGACATCGCTTCGCCCGAGGTGCGGCGCGTGGCGGTCTGCACCGGTGCGGGGGCTTCGATGATCGGCGACGCGCGCCGTGCGGGAGCTGACATATACGTCACGGCGGATATGAAGTACAACGACTTCATGACGCCGGATAAGGCCCTCACCGTAGCGGATATAGGCCATTTTGAAAGCGAATATTGCGCAATTCAGATTTTATTTGATATTTTGTCGAAAAATTTGATTACCTTTGCGGTTCGCAAGAGTGAAAGCTCTCGCAATCCGGTGAACTATTTGGTTTAAGTCTAAACTATACAAGTACATTATATGGCAACACAGAAGAAAACTGCCGACGTTGACTATTCGATGCAGGAGAAGATCATCGCACTCTATGAATTGCAGAAGATCGACAGCAAGATCGACGAAATCAACAAGGTGAAAGGTGAACTGCCTCTCGAGGTTCAGGATCTCGAAGACGAGATGACCGGCCTGAAAACCCGGATCGACAACATCAATGCCGAAATCGAGGAGCTGAACACGCTCACCAAGCAGCGCAAGCGCGAGGTCGACCAGGCCAAGATCCTCATCGGCAATTACAAGGAGCAGCAGAACAACGTGCGCAACAACCGCGAGTTCGATGCCATTACCAAGGAGATCGAGTACCAGGAACTGGAGATCGAACTGGCCGAAAAGCGCCTCAAGGAGTATGCCGCCGGTGTGAAAGCCAAGAAACTCCAGCTGGAGGAGGCCGAAGCCGTAGCGGACGGGCGCGCCGCTGACCTGGCTGCCAAGAAGAGCGAGTTGGAGGGTATCGAAGCCGAAACCGCACCCCAGGTTGCAGAGTACGAAGTACAGGCCGACCGGGTCAAGGCCAAGATCGACGAGCGCCTGTTGTCGGCCTATGGCCGCATCCGCAGCAATGTGCGCAACGGGCTGGCGGTCGTGACCGTGAAGCGCGATGCCTGCGGCGGTTGCTTCAACCGGATTCCCCCGCAGCGCCAGGTGGAGATTCGCCAGGGCAAGAAACTGATCGTCTGCGAATATTGCGGACGTATCCTTGTGGCCGATCCCGAAGAGGGGCTGGAATAGCCCTGTGGAAAATTTAGGAAAGCGGGCCGGAGTGTAAACTCCGGCCTGCTTTGCATTGGGGCAACCATGTCCCGGGCTCTTGTCCGCCGTAGCATTCGGGCGTTCATGCCCCCTGTGCCCCTGGATTAACCGTCCTTGCCGTATGCGCGTCGCGTCGGTTTTCCGGGGTTGTTCGCCTTGTCGTGCCGGGGCGCACCGACCCCGGGCTGCCTACCAGACGACCTGGTCGGGGAGGATTTCGCCGTCGGCGGCGTCGCCCGCGTCGAAGGAGGCGGCTTTGTACTGGATGCAGATCATCGTCATCGGGCTGTCGCCCGTGTTGCGCAGCGAGCGCCTGCCTGCGGGCGAAACCCGTACGATGCTTCCTTCGCCTACGGGGAAGACCTGCCCGTCGACCTGGAACTCCCCATGGCCGCCGAGGATGATGTAAAGTTCTTCGTGGGTCTTGTGGGTGTGGAGGAACCCGACGCTGCCGCCCGGTGCGAACTGCTGGAACGACATCTCGGCCCCGGTGGCCTGCAGGTCGCCGCCAACGAACACTTTCCCCGGGATCTCCACGCCCGGTGCCAGCGGCAGCGTGTACCGGTTCAACTCTTCGGTTTTCCCGACCGTCACGGCTGCGAAATTCGCGCCCGAGGCCACTTTTTCTACCTTTTTCATTTTTTACGGATTATTAAAGCGTTTATTAATCGTGTTGCCTGTATTGCCGTTGCGAAGGTAAGGAGAATGCAGCGTTCGTGCAAGACGGTACGCTGGCGTATGTTGCTAACATTTAGGTAACTAATGTTGTATGTCAGGCAGAAATCCTGGTGAAAAAAAAGATTTTTTTGCAGGCTGCGCGTGCGCGGCGATACGCGCGGCCGTGATACGGGGCGTTTTGCCCTCCCGCGCAAAGCCTGCCGGGCAGGGGCTCGGCGTGTGCTGGCCGGCTGCGGGAATAGCGGCCGGACAGGCGGTTTTGCGGGGCTGGGTGGGAGCGGCCGGGTGGGGGCTTGTTGTGCGCCGGGAGGTTGGGGAATGGTGTCTGCCGGGCGGTTTGCGGCCGGGACAGGTCAGAGTGCCGGGGTTTCGGGGTTTTTAAATTTTTTTGTAAATTGGGAAATGTTAATTTATTAACACCGAAAATCCTTCCTATTTTTATAAATAATCCTTAACTTTGCGACGTTGTAATTTGCCTACTAAAATTACTGATAGATGAAAATAGCCCTTGCCCAGTTGAACTATACGATCGGGGATATCGACGGCAATGCCTCGAAAATCATCGATTCGATCAACAAAGCGAAAGCGCAGCGTGCCGACCTGGTCATTTTTGCCGAACAGGCCGTGAGCGGAACCCCGGCTTTCGACCTGTTGCGTAAAACCACCTTCCTCGAACTGTGCGAGGATGCACTGGTCGAAATAGCATCGTGCTGCGACGGTATCGCGGCCATCGTGGGACTCCCGATCCTGACGCGCGAAGGCACCATCAGCGCCGCGGCGCTGATCCAGGATCGCAAAGTGCTGCGCTACGTGGGTAAGAAATATATCACCGCACGCCGCGAAATGGGCTTCCTCGTCCCTTCGAAGGGGTTCGAATATGCGACGATCAAGGGCCACAAGTGCGCCATCATCGTGGGCGACGACCTGAGCCGCGAGCATGACTTCGACAAGTCGGTCGAGACCGTCATCTCGATCAACGCCCGCAAGTACGGCCGGGGGACGATGACCTACCGCTACGAGATGATGCGGCACCTGTCGTTCGTCGAAGGCAAGAACCTCGTGCTGGTGAACCAGGTCGGCGGTTCGACGGACATCGTCTACGACGGTACGTCGGGGGCGTTCAACAACCGCGGGGAACTGGTGCTGATGATGAAGCACTTCGAGGAGGATTTCCAGATCTTCGACACCAAGGCGGCCGGCGAGCCGGTTACGATCCCCTCGACCTACAACGACCGTACGCGGATGGTCTACCAGGCGGCCCGGTGCGGCCTGCGCGACTTCTTCGTGAAGAACGGCTACAAGAAGGCCTGCATCGGCCTTTCTGGCGGCATAGACTCGGCCGTGGTGGCCTGCCTGGCCGCCGACGCGCTGGGACGCCAAAATATCCGGGCTTTGCTTCTGCCCTCGCAGTTCTCTTCCGACCATTCGGTCGAAGATGCCAAGAAGCTGGCCGAGAACCTCGGCATCGAATATAACGTAATTCCCATCACGGAAATATACACCAGCGTGGTCAATACCCTCAAGCCGGTCATCGGCGGCAGGGAGTTCGACGCCACGGAAGAGAATATCCAGACCCGTATCCGCACGGTGCTGTTGATGGCCGTGCAGAACAAGGCGGACTACATCCTGCTCAACTCGTCGAACAAGAGCGAGAATGCGCTGGGGCTCTGTACGCTCTACGGCGATACGGCGGGCGCTTTCAGCCCTACGGGCGACCTCTACAAGAGCGAGATGTACGACCTGGCGCGCTACATCAACCGCACGCAGGGCGACCCCATCCCGGGCAATATCCTCGACAAGGAACCCTCGTCGGAGTTGCACCCGGGGCAGAAGGACAGCGACATCCTGCCGCCGTACGAAGTGGTGGACGCGATCCTTTACCGCATGATCGAGGAGGGGCAGCACCGCGAGGAGATCGTCAATGCGGGCTTCGATTCCGAGGTCGTGGAGAAGATCCACGCCATGATCATGCGCAACGAGAAGAAGCGCTACCAGTTCCCGCCCGTACTGCGCCTGTCGATGTGCTCGTTCGGGCACGAGCGCCTTATGCCGCTTACCAACAAATACGGCGATTGAGGGCGGTGGCTTCACGGATTGAACATAGCGGCGTGGTGGAACGCACGGAACGCGACACGGTCTATGTGAGGATCACCTCCCACAGTGCCTGCGGTAGCTGCAAGGCCCGCGAAGCGTGCGGCCTGGCCGAAGCGCAGGACAAGATCGTGGTCGTGAAGAGTCCCGACGCGGCGCATTATGCCGCGGGGGAGAAGGTTATGGTCGGCGTCCGTCGTAGTGCGGGCGCTGTCGCCGTTATATTGGCCTATGTCGGGGCGTTGGCCGTGCTGTTGGCCGTGCTGGTCGCCGCCGTTGCGGTGCTCGGCTGGAGCGAAGGCCGCGGCGCGCTTGCCGCTCTGGGAGCCGTGGTCGTCTATTACTGCGTATTATGGCTCTTCAGGCATAAAATCGAACACACAATTCATTTCTCAATAACCAAACACTACTGATGGAAGTATTACTTTACACAATCCTGACGCTTTGTGCGCTGGGAGTGCTTTCCGCGGTGATCCTTTACTTCGTGGCCCAAAAATTCAAGGTCGAGGAAGATCCCCGGATCGACGAGGTGGAGAAGATGCTGCCGGGCGCCAACTGCGGCGGCTGCGGCTTCGCCGGGTGCCGCGGCATGGCCGACGCGCTCGTGAAACAGGACGACATCTCGGCGCTCTTCTGTCCGGTGGGCGGCGGCGACTGCATGAAGGCCGTTGCGGCCTACCTCGGCAAGTCGGCACCGGAAAAGGAGCCGCAGGTGGCCACCGTGCGCTGCGGCGGCACCTGTGACAAACGCCCCCGTACCAACGAGTACAACGGTGCCAAGTCGTGCGCCGTGGCATCGTCGCTTTACATCGGCCAGACGGGGTGCGCATTCGGCTGCCTCGGGTTCGGGGACTGCGTCGTCTCGTGTGCGTTCGATGCGATCCGCATGAATCCCGCGACGGGGCTTCCCGAAGTCGACCCCGACAAATGTACGGCCTGCGGGGCCTGCGTGAAGGCGTGTCCCAAAATGATTATCGAACTGCGCAAGAAGTGGCCGAAGAACCGGGCGGTGTATGTGTCGTGCGTGTCGAAGGACAAGGGCGCCGTGGTGATGAAGGCCTGCAAGGCGGGTTGCATCGGATGCGGCAAATGCCAGAAGATCTGTGCGTTCGGTGCCATCACCATTGAAAACAACCTCGCCTATATCGACCCGCAGAAGTGCAAGCTCTGCCGTAAGTGCGTGAACGAGTGCCCGACAGGCGCCATCGTGCTGGCGGGCATGGATCCGCTGCCCAAGGCACCGAAGGCACCGGCTGCCCCGAAAGCCGCACCTGCGGCCGCAAAGGAGGCTCCTGCGGCAGCCCAGGCTGCCCGGGCCCCGAAGTCCGCCGATGCTGCGCCCGCCGATGCGAAGGGAACCGCACCGGTGCCTGAAGCCGCCCCGAAGGCCGCACCTGCGGCCGCAGAGGGTGCGCCTTCCGTAGCCCCGAAAGCTCCTGTAAGCGAAGCTGTACCCGCTGTTGAGAAGGAGGTTGCACCGGCATCCCCCGCTGTGCAGGAAGCAGCGGCAACCGGGAATGCGGCGGAGGCTCCGAAAACTGGCGGGGCAGCCCCGGAAGCCGAATAAACGGATGTTTCCGCAATGCCGGGCGGGCGGGTGACGCCGTGCCGGGCATGGGAGATGAAGGAAGAAACCCAACCGAAAAATCAGAGAAACACAAGATATGAAGACATTTCCAATAGGCGGAGTCCATCCGTCGGAAAATAAACTGAGCGGCGCCAAACCGATCGAGGTGCTTCCGCTGCCCGACGTGGTGACGATCCCGCTCGCACAGCACATCGGCGCCCCCGCCGTGGCCAAGGTCGCCAAGGGCGACAAGGTCGTGACGGGGCAGCTCATCGCCGAGGCGGGCAGTTTTATGTCGGCCAATATCCACGCCCCGGTTTCGGGGACGGTAACGGCCGTGGACATGGTGCCCAACGGGCAGGGGCTGCGCCAGGTGATGATTACGATCAAACGCGAGGGCGACGACTGGGCCGAGGGGATCGACCGCTCGGAGACGATCGTCAGGGAGTGCACGCTCTCCGCACAGGAGATCGTCGCCCGGATCAAGGACGCCGGCATCGTCGGCATGGGCGGCGCGACGTTCCCTACGCACGTGAAACTCTCGATCCCTCCCGGGAAAAAGGCCGAGGCGCTGATTATCAACGGTGTAGAGTGCGAACCTTACCTTACGTCCGACCATCGTACGATGCTGGAGCACGGCGAGGAGCTGCTCGTGGGCGTGACGATACTGATGAAGGCCATCGCCGTGGAGAAAGCCTATATCGGGATCGAGAACAACAAACCCGACGCCATTGCGCACCTGCGCCGTCTGGCCCAAGGGTATAAGGGCATCGAGGTGGTGCCCCTCAAGGTGAAATACCCGCAGGGCGGTGAGAAACAGCTGATCGCGGCCATTACGGGGCGCGAGGTGCCGCCCCCGCCCGCACTCCCGATCGACGTGGGTGCCGTGGTGTGCAATGCTTCGACGACCTATGCGGTCTACCAGGCCGTGCAGAAGCACAAGCCGTTGATCGAGCGCGTGGTGACGATCACGGGCAAAGGCGTCCGGGAGCCCAAGAACCTGCTGACCCGCATGGGTACGCCCGTCGAGGCGCTGATCGAGGCGGCCGGAGGGCTTCCCGCCGATGCGGGCAAGGTCATCAACGGCGGCCCGATGATGGGGCGCGCGATGGTCAACCTCGCCTCGCCCGTGACGAAGGGGTGCTCGGGCATCACCGTCATGAGCGGCCGCGACGCCCAGCGCCGCGAGGCCTCGCAGTGCATCAAGTGCGCCAAGTGCGTGGCTGCCTGCCCGATGGGGCTCGAACCCTATTATCTCTCGAAGATGACCCAGAAGAAAGGCTGGGAGGAAGTCGAGGCGCAGATGATCACTTCGTGCATCGAGTGCGGCTGCTGCCAGGCCTCGTGCCCCGCTTACCTGCCGCTGCTGGACTGGGTGCGCCTGGGGAAACAGACTGTCATGGGCATTATCCGCGCACGTGCCGCGGCACCGAAAAAGTAAATGGAAAAACAGAAAGATATTATGGCAAACAAACTTGTTGTTGCTCCCGCACCGCACGTGCAGACTTCGCAGTCGACGGCCAGGATCATGCGCGACGTCGTGATCGCGCTGATGCCCGCGCTGGTCGTCTCGGCGGTGGTGTTCGGGGTGGACGTGCTGCGTGTCACGGCGCTCAGCGTGGCGTGCTGCGTGTTGTTCGAGTACCTCATCCAGCGGTTCCTCGTCGGCGGCTCGCTGACAATCGGGAACTGGTCGGCCGTGGTGACGGGCGTGCTGCTGGCTTTCAACCTGCCCGCCTCGATTCCCTGGTGGATCGTCGTGATCGGCGCATTCGTCGCCATCGCCATCGCCAAGATGACCTTCGGCGGGCTGGGCAAAAATCCGTTCAACCCCGCGCTGGTGGGGCGTGTGTTCCTGCTGATCGCCTACCCGGTGCAGATGACTTCGTTTCCGATGCCGGCGAACGGGGCTTTCGACGCACTTTCGGGCGCTACGCCGCTGGCGGCCGTGAAACACGGCGCCGCCCCCGACGTGCTCGGTGTGCAGGAACTGCTGCTGGGCAATATGCCCGGCTCGCTGGGCGAGGTGGCGGCATTGGCCCTGATCTGCGGCTTCGTATACCTGCTCTGGCGCCGCGTCATCACGTGGCAGATTCCCGTGTCGGTGCTCGGTACGATGGCCGTATTCGCGTTTGTCGTGGCCCTCGCTTCGGGCAGTACCGGGGCGGTGCTGTGGCAGCTCCCGCTGTTCCATGTACTGGCCGGCGGAGCCCTGCTGGGCGCGATATTCATGGCGACGGATTATTCGACCTCGCCGATGACCGTCAGAGGGGGTGTGATCTTCGGCATCGGTATCGGCGCCATCACGATGTGCATCCGCCTGTGGGGCGCCTATCCCGAGGGTATGTCGTTCGCGATACTGATCATGAACGCCTGTGTGCCCCTGATCAACAAATATGTCAAACCCAAGCGCTTCGGCGTTAAATAGGAGGTGACGCAGTATGAAAAGTACACTTGTGAATATGACGGCCGTACTGTTCGGCATCACGCTCGTGGCTTCGGCCGGTGTGGGCGCCGTGAACATGATTACGGCCGAACCGATCGCCCAGGCCGAGCAGGCGGCGAAGGTCGAGGCGCTGAAGGTCGTGCTTCCGCCGTTCGACCAGACCGCACCCGAAGCGTTGACGATCGACGATATGCCGATCACGGTCTACACCGCAACCAAGGGAGGACAGGTCGCGGGTTACGCCGTGGAGTCGATGACCAAGAATGGTTTCGGCGGCGCGATCAGCATGATGGTGGGCTTCACGCCCGACGGTGAAGTGGTCAACGTCAACGTGCTCAGGCAGGCTGAGACCCCGGGGCTCGGGACGAAGATGGCCGACAAGGAAAATGTGCTGCTGGGGAGCATCCAGGGCAAGAAACTCGAAACGATGAAGCTCGTGGACGGCAAGCTGGCCGTGAAGAAGGACGGCGGCGACGTCGATGCACTGACGGCCGCGACCATATCCTCGCGCGCCTATGTCGATGCGATCAACCGCGCCTGGATGGCTTACAAGAGCGTAGCGACGGGTACGGCGCCGACAGACGTATCGTCGGGAGCGACTTCTGCGGCCGGAGATTCGGCAGAGGAACAAACCAACGGGCCGGCGGCTCAGGAAGGAGGGCAAAATGAATAAACTGAACATCATTCTGAGCGGCATCGTCAGGAACAACCCGACGTTCGTGCTGGTGCTGGGCATGTGTCCCACGCTGGGTACGACGACCTCGGCCGAAAACGGCATGGGCATGGGGCTGGCGACGATGGCCGTGCTGATCATGTCGAACCTGGTGATCTCGCTCATCAAGAACATCATTCCGGACAAGGTGCGCATCCCGGCGTTCATCGTCGTGATCGCCTCGTTCGTGACCGTGGTCGAAATGCTGATGAAAGCCTACACGCCGCCCCTGTACGAGGCACTGGGCGTCTTCATCCCGCTGATCGTGGTGAACTGCATTATTCTGGGGCGTGCCGAGGCTTTCGCCTCGAAGAATACGCCGCTGGATTCGGTGCTCGACGGTGTCGGGATCGGTTTGGGCTTTACGCTTTCCCTGACGGCCGTAGGTGCCGTGCGCGAGATCCTGGGCAGCGGCGCGATCTTCGGCATCAGCCTCGGAACGGCCGATTACATGCCGCTGATCTTCGTCCTCGCACCGGGGGCATTCCTGGTGCTGGGGTACCTCATGGTATTGTTTAATAAATTAGCCAAGAAATAGTTATGGAGCTTTCATATTTCGCAATCATCATCGGCGCCATCTTCGTCAACAACGTCGTACTGGCGCAGTTCCTCGGCATCTGCCCGTTCCTGGGCGTGTCGTCGAAGGTCGAGACCTCGATGGGTATGGGCGCTGCCGTAACGTTCGTCATGGCAATCGCCGCCGTGGTGGCCTGGCTGATCCAGGCTTATGTGCTCGTGCCGCTGGACATCGTCTACATGCAGACGATCGTCTTCATCCTCGTGATCGCCGCGCTGGTACAGATGGTCGAGATCATGCTCAAGAAACTCTCGCCTTCGTTATATCAGGCACTGGGTATCTTCCTGCCCCTGATCACGACCAACTGCGCCGTGCTGGGCGTGGCGATCCTGATGATCCAAAAGGAGTTCAACCTCTTGCAGAGCGTCACTTATTCGGTGGCTACGGCGTTGGGATTCGCCCTGGCGCTGGTGCTCTTCGCCGGCATCCGCGAGAGGCTCGAATTCGAGGACGTGCCCAAGGCATTCAAGGGGGTGCCTATCGCGCTGATCACGGCCGGTATCCTCGCCATGGCCTTCATGGGCTTCTCGGGACTGGTATAACGACGTCCCGCAATGCGAAACAGCCACCTTCGGAAAAGAGGGTGGCTGTTTTTGTGAAGGGGGGCAGCCCTTACCGTTTTTTTCCGGATCCGGGACTCGCCGGTCACGCCTCGCCGGTCGAGACCGAAGTCGTAGCGGCTGCCGTTTTCAAGCTTGCGGATGAATACCGGGACGTAATCGGATTCACGGGGGCTGTTCGTCGATGGGCAATGGTGTTCGAGGAGCCTACGGTTGCAGGGTAAATCCGTTTTCGGCCCGGAAGGTTTGCGGGGACAACGAATTTTACCGGATTCTCTTCCGGTTGAGTAAAAGTAAGGCGGTCAACTCCGTCGGAGGTTGAAAATTTACCGGAAAGCCTCTCTTCCGTGCTTTTCCCGGAGGTAAATCGGATATCCGGCGTTGCGGATGAGGAAAAAATGTGTAATTTAGAATTCCGAAAACTACCGTCCATGCGTCCGAACCTGATACTTTCCCGCCTTTTTGCAACTGTGCTTGCCATGCTGACCACGGTGGGGTACGTGTCTGCCGAACCCTATTCCAAAATCCGGTTCGTGCCGATCCCTTCCGACATCCTGCCGTCGAGCGAAGTACGCAAACTCTATCAGGATTCCGACGGGTATATCTGGATTCCGACCTATAACGGTCTGGCCCGCTATGACGGATACGGAGTAGTCACTTACGGTATGCACGACGTTTCGGGCGTGGCGTTCAATTCGTTCGTGAATGTGGTGGCCGAAGACCGCGACAAGGTGATCTGGATCGGGACTGAGCGCGGACTGTTTCGGCTCGACAAGAAGACGGGCATGATTTCGACGACGGGCTGCGAGCAGGTCGGCGATTGCAACATCTCGGTCATCATCTGCGATACGGGCAACGGGATTTGGGTCGGAAGCGACAAGGGCTTGTTCCGGAAAAATGCCTCGGAACATGATTTCCGTCCGGTTACGATGCGCAATGCCGATGGGAAGCCCGTCACGGACATCACTTCGGTCGTCAAGGATGCCAATTGCAGCCTGTGGATCGCTTCCTACGGCAGCGGATTGCTGCGCTACGATCTGCGCGAAGAGCGTACCTACACGTATGACGACGAGGTCCTGCGGCATGCGCATGTCGTTTTCTGCGATGCGGGCGGGAATGTCTGGGTGGGCACCTGGGGCGCGGGCCTGATCCGCCTGATAAACCCCTATGCTCCCGGGCGGATGCAATATGCCCGTTACATGCACCGTGAAGACGACGATACGGCGCTGCTCGACGACATTGTCTATGCCATCGAAGAGGATATTACGCAGAACACGCTGTGGGTGGGAACCCGCAGCGGACTGAGTATCCTGCATGACCCGGATCACCGGCCCTCGTTCCAGAATTTCAAACCCGGCGAGGATGTGGGCGACCTGCCATACAACGAGGTCAATTCGATTATGCGGGCCCGGGACAACCTCATGTGGATCGGGATGCTGGGCGGCGGTGTTTGCAAGATACAGACCGCAGGCATGAAATTCGAATTCAACCGGCTCGATCCGGTGCGTGCCCGCTTCAACACCAGTTCCGTACGGAGTATGTATTACATCGGCGAGGGCGAATATTGGCTCGGGCTGCTCGATTTCGGGCTGATCAGGTATAATACCCGCAGCGGCCGTATCGTCAGCTACCGGGAGCATCCCGACCTGTGTGTGCTGCCTTATACTTCGACCGTCAATGCCATAATCAGGAGGAACGCCACTTCGGAGCTGTGCTTTGCGACGTGGAGTTCGGGTGTATGGTGCTACGACGAGAAACGCCATCGCGTGCGCCAGATCAACCGGAATACGCTGCCGCTGTTTGCCGACGACTGCGTGCTCGCGCTGCGGGAGGATCCGGACGGGAATTTGTGGATCGGTTCGAGGTCGGGAATTTATATCGAATCGGCGTCCGGGCAGCTCTCGACGCTCGACATGTGGCTGGGGCGGAAGACGCCCTTCGCATCGACGCGCATATTCGATATCTGCTGCGTCGGCGGCGGGGTCGTATGGATTGCGACCAACGGCGACGGGATCATCCGTGTCGATACGAAAAGACGTGACTGGATCCAGTATCGACGCGGGGCGGGGATGACGGCCGATAACGTCTATTGCCTCGGTACGGACGATGCGGGTAACCTCTGGGCGGGGACGATTGCCGACGGACTGGCGGTATATTCGCCCTCGGAGGATCGTTTCAAGGCGGTCACGGCATTTCCCAACATCGAGAAAAAGGGGATCACCAACATTGCTAGGGATGAGAACGGCCGCATGTGGATTACGACCAACGATGCCGTGTTCTCGTTCTCGCCCGACGAAAACGGTACTCCCGAGCATATCAACACCTATATTATTACGGCAGACCTGCAATCGTTCTTCTTCAACCGCAATGCATCGGCACGTGTCGAATACGGACGCATGGCGTTCGGCGGTTCGAACGGACTGCGCATTTTTACGGGTAACCGCATCCAGCCCCACCAGTCGAAACTTCCGATCGTGTTGACCGATTTCCGGGTTCACAACCAGTCCCTGCGTACCATGCCGGAAAAGGAGCGGGAGCATATCAGCTCCCGGGAGATCGACTATGCAGATGAGGTGACGCTGACCCACCGGCAAAACAATTTCTACATCGAATTTTCGATGCTCTCCTATGCCAATCCGAGAGACAATATTTTCAAATACAAGCTGGACGGGTTCGACAAGGAGTACGTATTGGTCGATTCACAGCACCGCTTCGCCTCCTACAACAACCTGCCTGCGGGCATTTATACCTTCCATTTGCAGGCGGCGGGCGGCAACGGTGTCTGGAGCAGCAACGAGCGGGTGCTGAAGGTGCGTATCCTGCCGGCACCCTGGCGCTCGTGGTGGGCCGTGGCGTTCTATCTCGCAGCCCTTGCGGGGGTGGCCTACGGCGCGATCCGCTTCCTGCGCTACCGACTGCGTATGCAGCATGAAATCCGCATTTCGAAATTCGAACGCCGGAAAACCGAGGAGCTGAACCACGCGAAATTGCAGTTCTTTACCAATGTCACCCACGAGCTGATGACGCCCCTGACGATCATCATTACCTCGCTTGACAGCCTGCGCAGCACCTCCACAGACTGGGAGGCGCTCTACAACGTAATCTCGGTCAACGCGACGCGTCTGATGCGCCTCATCCAGCAGATACTCGAATTCCGCAAGGTCGAGAGTGGTAACCTGAAGATCCGGGTTTCGCAAGGCGATGTGGCGGCATTCGTTCGCAAATGTGTCGAGGCATTCGCCCCGCTGGTATCGAAAAAGCGCCTTCGGGTCTACTTCCAGAGTTCTGCCGACCGTATCGAAGGCTGGTTCGATTCCGACAAACTCGATAAGATCGTCTACAACCTGCTTTCCAACGCTGCCAAATACACACCCGACGAAGGGGAAATAAAAATCCGTGTGGGGATGGAAAGCCCCGGTTTTGTCGGTATAATGATCGCCAATAGCGGTGAATGCATGAGCCAGCAGACTATCGACGGGCTTTTCAAGCGCTTCTACGACGGTAATTACCGTAAGTTCCATACCATCGGTACGGGTATCGGGTTGTCGCTGGTGAAGGATCTGACCGATATCCACAAGGGGCATATCCGGGTTTCGAGCAGCGAACGGGAGGGAAATTGTTTCCGGGTCGTATTGCCCATAGGCCGGGACGCCTACTCCGGGGAAGAGGTCGACGAATCGGTGCCAGGGCCCGATTCGGCGGATTTGATGCCGGGATCGGCGGAGTTGCCGTCCATGCGGCCGGACGAGGCGGTTGCCGGAGACGGGCGGATGTATACGATTCTGATCGTGGATGACAACGAGGAACTGCGGGTGCTGGTGTCCAACTTGCTGGCGGCTTATTTCCACATCGAAATGGCATCCGGAGGCGAAGAGGCACTGCAACTTTTGGCCGAAAAACCGGTCGATCTGGTCGTTTCCGACATCATGATGCCCGGGATGGACGGGATCGAGTTGTGCGCCAAGATCAAGGGGACGTTCGAATATTGCCATATCCCTGTCATCCTTCTGACGGCCAAAAACACGGACGACAGCCGTATCGAAGGGTATGACTCGGGGGCTGACGGTTATGTTACCAAGCCGTTCAACTTCAAGCTGCTCCATGCACAGATCGTGAACCAGCTCAGAAAGCAGGAGCGCAAAGGTTCGCATTTCCGCAACCAGCTTGTCTTTGAGATCGAAGCGTTGGAATATACCTCGATGGACGAAGATTTCATGCGCCGGGCTATGGCGTGCGTCAATGCGCATATCGACGACGGCGAATTTTCGCAGGCCGATTTCACGCGGGAGATGAACACGTCGCGTACCGTCCTCACCGAGAAACTCAAATCGCTGACAGGGCTTACTCCGACCGCGTTTATGGTCGACATACGGCTGCGCGCGGCGTACCGGTTGCTGGAACAGCAGCGCCACATGCGGATCGCCGATCTGGCTTATGCCGTAGGGTTCAACGACCCGAAGTATTTCAGCACCTGTTTCCGGAAAAAGTTCGGCGTCAGTCCCAAGGAATTCATCGAACAACTCGATGGCAAGGGTGAAAAAATCGTATAACCCGGATATTTCCCGGAGGTGTTTGTGTAATGTGTTGTTATGCATTGTATTGCCTGCGTTGTGTCGGTCGGCTGTTGCAGCCGGCCGATTTGCGTCAGAGCCGTTTTACGGTAAAATTTCAACCTCGAAGCCGTCGGGGCAGAGTATTTTCGTATCCGGCAAAAGCCCTTTGGACGGGGCTGTCGGAACCGAAAACTAACCTAAAAAACAATGCCATGACATGATGCAGCCATCCCGGATGAACCGTAGTGTCCGATCCCTTTCCCTTTTTTCCGAATAAACCAACTAAACCCTAATCTATGAAAGCAGATTTCTACAAGAATTACATGAGTGCCGTATTCGTCGCAGCGGCGCTGTCCTTCTGCTCCTGTTCCGACGATCGGACGGTCTCGTCCGGCGGTCTGCCCTATAAGTCAATCCGCGTGACCGTCGACGGCGAGACAGTCACGGCGGAGCGGATAGATGATAAAAACCTGGCCCTGAGATTCGATATGGCCGAGGATTTCTCACATGCCCGGATCGACGTCGAGCTCAGCGAGGGCTATTCGGTCATTTTCCCGACGGACGTTACCGCCGCCGACCTGAATACCTATCCGGTGCTGAACTTCCGGGCACCCGATAACCGGATCGTCAAGGTGTGGTTCACGATTTCGTCGAAGGCATTTCCGATCACCGATGCTACGAAGGTAACTGCTTCGGGAATCGGGGGCTGCGTTTCCGTATCGGGCAAGACGCTTACGATCACTTATGAGCGGAGTATGAACCGGGGTGAAATCGAACTCGATTTTGCCGAAGGTGCCCTGATGGAGGGAGCTTCGATCGCCTCGTCTACGACGTTCGATTTCACGGAGTCGCTTACCCGGCAACTGAAAGTCGAAATGGATGGCAAAGAGCGCATCTACAACGTCAGGATAGACTATTCGAAAGTGATGGACAAACCGATCGTCTACGGGTTTAGCGAGGTCACGGGCAATTATGTCGACCAGCAGCTCTATCCGTTCCTCAATGTCTATAAGGCAACTACGGTCAACAGCGTACCCGTACGCGGTGCGGCAACATCCGAAACCCCATGGAGCTGGGATCCCGGTGCCGGTGACCTGGACGTTTACCTTGCCTTTATCGGCAACTGGGCCGCAAATCGCCCGACCGAAACGATCGAGGGAATCGAATTCGCCTTCGCCACGATCGACATTGACAAGGCGAAAGCCTATATGGTCAGCAACGATACCCGCTCGGTGGTCATGGACGATGTTGCCTCGCTGATCGCACTCACCGGGATGATGACCAAGGAGAGCACGATGATTTACTACAATGGGAAAGTGCTCTCCGACCGCAATTCCGAGGGCGATTGGCGCGGGACGGTCGGTTTCTACGAGGACGGGCACATTGAATTTTGGAATGCGGGTATCCGCAACGGCGAACTGGTCAGGATGACCCAATGGGTCGATGAGGCGGGACGCGACGGGTATCTTACCTCGGGGACTCCGTGGGATGTGGTCTCCGCGGCGTCGGGACACCCGTGGTTGGTACGCGAGGGGCATCTGCTGACCCGCCTGGAGATGTATTGGAACGATACGGGATGGGAAACGGCCCTGGGCGAAGCCTGGAACGGCACGCGCAGCCGTTCGTACATCGGGCTGACCTATGACAACAAACTCGGTGTCGCCGCCGTGTCCGAGGGGACGGGAACCTGCCAGGCTGCGTGGCTGCTCTACAAGATGGGCTGGAAAGACGTGTTCTACGTGGCCGGAAGCAACTACTTGGATGACGGTTTCACGCCGACGCTCAAGGTGGGCGGAAACGTCGTCGTGGGAAAGGCCGACCAGGCCGCGCAATATGCAATCGCCATAGATGTCAAACAGTAACAACTCGCAAATCATGAAGCAAACCATATATCTGATCGCCGTCTGCCTGATGTTCCCGGCTTTTGCACTTGCCGCCGGCGCGGGAGAGCCGGATGCGGCGGGCTTGCAGGCCATCCAGGGCGGCAGCCGGTCGGTAACGTATAAGGGCCGTGTGGTCGACGAAAGAAGTTCCGTACCGCTCGCCGGTGTCGCCATTGTTGTCAAGGACGCCCCGCAAATCGGTATGACGACAAACTCCGAGGGTGAATTCCGGATCACGATTCCCGTCCGCTATCAACCGCTCGTGTCGGTTTCCTATATTGGCTACCAGCCCCGGGAGTCGGTGCTCGTGGCTGCGGCGGACAATGAAATCCGCCTGAAGGAAGAGGCGCAGGCGCTGGAGGAGGTGCAGGTCATCGCCTACGGGCAACAGAAAAAGGTGTCGGTGACGGGCGCCATCGCCTCGATCAATACCAAAGACCTGCTCAAGTCACCGAGCGGCAGTGCCGGCAGTGCCCTTGCGGGGGCCGTGACAGGCATTTCGTCGGTACAGATTTCCGGACAGCCCGGTGCCGAAGACCCCGATATTTATGTCCGCGGTACGGGATCGCTTTCGGACGAGGCGTCGAAGCCGCTTATCCTGGTGGACGGTGTCGAGCGTTCGTTTTTCCAGATGGACTCGCACGAGATCGAGAGTGTGACCGTCCTCAAGGATGCATCGTCGACGGCCGTATTCGGGGTTCGCGGCGCCAATGGTGTCATCCTGGTCACGACGCGGCGCGGTACGAAGGGCAAGCCACAGATTTCATGGAACTCGACCTTCGGACTGACTCAGTCGCTGCGACACCTGACCGGTGTCGACAGTTATACTTACGCTACGCTCTATTCCGAGGCCCAGCGCTCCGACAATCCCGGCATTAAGGATGACCAGCTCACCTTTTCGCCGTTCGTAACGGAAATGTTCCGCACGAAGGCCGATCCGATCATGTTCCCGGATGTGGACTGGAGCAAATACATCTTCAAGAACGTCGCCTGGCAGACACAACATAATGCGACCCTGTCGGGCGGCGGCGACCGCATCCGCTATTTCGTGTCGTTGGGTTACCTGGATCAGGACGGCATGATGAAGCGTTTCGACGAGAGTTATGACCCGAATTACAATTATCAGCGCTTTAACTACCGCTCGAACATCGACGTAGACATTACGAATACGACTCAGTTGAAAGTCAATATCGGCGGGCGCGTGAGCGACAAACGAGAACCGCTGACTTATTCGCTCTGGCAGAATATCATGTGGTGTACGCCGTTCGCAAGTCCGGGTTTCGTCGACGGGAAGTACATCTACAATTACAAGAACAACTACATCCCACTTACGGAACTCACGAGCGGGCTGGACTGCTACTACAACTGGGGTTACCGCAAAACGACCCAGAATGAACTGAACCTCGACCTTGCGCTTTCCCAGAACCTCGATGTGATTACCAAGGGATTGACCCTCAATGTGAAAGGAGCATACAATACCTCTTACTACCTGGCGACCAAACGCGCCCCGACCGGTACGAACAGTTCCTATACGCCGATTTATCTGGGGACGATCACCCAACCCGGAATGGATGTCTCAGACCCGAGGTTCGACAATACGATCGTCTACCAGACCGACGGCGTGACGGGTATGCGCGAGCCGATGACCTATGGTGAGGACGGGTCGGGCAAATCACGCAACTGGTATATAGAGGCGAGCCTCGGCTACCAGCGTACGTTCGGTGACCACGCGGTGTCGGCACTGCTGCTTTACAACCAGTCGAAGACCTACTACCCGGGTCAGTATACCGACATCCCGACCGCCTATGTGGGTTATGTGGGGCGTTTGACCTATGCTTACAAGAACCGCTATCTGGTCGATTTCAACGCCGGTTACAACGGCTCCGAGAATTTCGCCCCGAAGAAGCGCTACGGGTTCTTCCCGGCAGGTTCCGTGGGTTGGATCGTCTCCGAGGAGAATTTCATGAAGAACCAGCAAACCGTCGACTTCCTGAAGTTGAGGGCCTCGTTCGGACTGGTCGGGAACGACAAGTACAGCGGTGCCCGTTTCCTCTACCTCGACGGCTCGTGGACGGGCAACCATGCCGTATGGCAGAACGGCTATGGCAGCTACCAGTTCGGTATGGGCGGAAGTATGACGATGCTGCCCGATGCGGTCGAAAATACGGTCGGCAACTCCGAGGTGACGTGGGAAAAAGTACGCAAGCAGAACTATGGCATCGACCTCAAAATGTTCGGTGCGCGCCTCAGCCTGACGGCCGACTACTTTTTCGAACACCGCTACGACATTCTTTCGACCCGCAATACGCTGCCGTCGATCGTCGCCATCGAGCTGCCGCTGATCAATCTAGGCGAGGTTGATAACCGGGGCTATGAAATCTCACTGGGCTGGAATTCGCGTACCGAGAAGATCGACTGGTGGGTACAGGGCAACGTCTCCTACTCGAAGAACAAGATTATTTTTATGGACGAAGTCATGCCCAACTATCCGTGGATGGCTCAGACCGGACGCAGCACGGGACTGAACTACGGGTACAGGTTCGACCGTTTCCTGCGAGCCGACGACTTCGATGCCGACGGAGCCCTGAAAACCGACGGGGAGGGGAAGCCGCTGCTACCCGTCATGTCGCTGGGATCACCCCGCCCAGGCGACGCGCTCTTTAAAGACCTCAACGGGGACGGCAAGATCGACGGCAACGACAAGACCTACTTCGGTTACAGTCAGCGTCCGGACTACGTGCTCGGCCTGCTGGGCGGATTCCGGTACAAGAATTTCGAAATTTCGATGCAGTGGACGGCCGGCCTGCATGCCTCGCGTATGCTCAGCGGCGAATACCGTAATGCTTTCGGCAGTACAAACGGCCGTGCGCTGCTCAAATTCCTGGCCGACGGGCGTTGGACGCCCGAGAACCCCGATGCGCGTTTTCCACGGCTGACCTTCCTCAATAAGTCGCACTACCTGGAGGATTCCGACCTGTGGCTGATGGACGGCTCGTACCTGCGGCTGAAGGTTGCCGAAATAGGTTATACGTTCAGGGATATTCCGGCATTCCGGAAGGTCGGCGTCAAGTCGCTGAAGGTTTATTTCAGCGGGTACAACCTGTTGACGCTTTTCTCCGATCTGAACGACATCGACATCGACCCCGAGGGGGCGACGAGCGGTTCGAATATCGATTCCTACCCGAACGTGCGCATTTTCAACTTCGGTGTAAACATCACATTCTAATCGACACTCCACTATGAAAAAGACGATAATATCCATTCTGATCCTGGGCGGTTTCGTGTCGGGACTGACCAATTGCAGCGACCTGAAATTCGGGGACGGGTTCCTGGAGAAAGCGCCCGGCGGCGATGTGACCGTCGACACGATCTTCTCGTCGAAGCTCTATGCCGACCGGGCCCTCAATTCGGCCTATGCCACGTTGCGCTGCGGGCTCACGATGCACAATCCCAGCGTGAACGGCGGGTCGTACGAACACCAGAATGCCGGTAACAAACTGGCATGGGACAACCTCGATGCCCTGACCGATATCATCAACACGCATTGTTCGTGGGGCGGCGTTTACAGCATGTATTACGGGGGCGCATACGACGCCGAGACCGAGAATGAGTCGAGCGGTACGAAGATGGGGTTCAACCCCGAGCAGGACGTGACGTGGACGGGTATCCGCAAGGCGTTCCTCTACATCGAGCATGTCGACCGTGTGCCCGACATGAGCGAGGCGGAAAAGATTCGGCGCAAGGGCGAGGCCCGAATGGTCATTGCGTGCCAGTACCACGAATTGCTGCGCCACTTCGGTGGGGTTCCCCTGCTCAAGACAGCCGTCGAGGCGGGTAAGGAGGCCGATATAGACTATTCGCGCCGGACTTTCGAAGAGACGGTCGAATACATCGTCGCGCTGTGCGAACAGGCTGCCCGGGAGCTCCCATGGACGGTCGACCCAGCCGATGACGGGCGTTTTACGAAAGCTTCGGCGCTGGCGCTCAAGATTCGTGTGCTGCTCTATGCGGCCAGCCCCTTGTTCAATGCGAACCAGCCTTATGCCGAGCCGCAACAACCGGTACTGGGCAATATCGGCAAGATCGCCGAGGAGAGTGTCCGGAAAGTGGCGTGGTATGGCAATTACGATGCCCAGCGCTGGAACCGCGTGGTTACGGCCTGTGAAGAGTTCATCACGGAGAATGCCAACAACGGCAATCCCTATAAACTCGTCGAAGCGACCGAAAAGACAGCCGAAGGTTACGGAAAGGCATTCGGTGCGTGCTATGCAGACCGTTACAACGGCGAAATACTGATTGCCACCGGGCGGTCGAAGCGTACCTACGGCGATACTTACCATGCCTATTACTTCGGCATTTCGACCGATTTCAACGGAGCGAACGCCCAGGGGTACGGCGGTGGCTGCGTGACGCTTAACTATGTCGATAAATTCCCTTTCTCGAACGGGGAACCGGCGCCTTATGCCGAATGGATCCGGACGCACAATTCGACCGGAACGGTGACGGACAATCCTTTCTCGAACCGGGATCCGCGCCTCTACCAGTCGGTGATGGTGCCCGGCGGCCCGTTCCGCGACCGTGTGGCCCAGATGTGGGAAGGCGGTGGCAGCGAGGATTTGGTGAACTATGCCAAGGATCGGGCCGCAACGGGTTTCTGCAACCGTAAATACCTCTGGGACTATAACCGTGCGACGTTCTACGACAAACCGATGAACTACTCCTATATGCGCCTGGCCGAGGTTTACCTGGCCTATGCCGAGGCATTGAATGAGACGGGACGCAAGGACGAGGCCTGCAAGTGGCTCGACAAAACCCGCAACCGCGTGGGGCTGCCCTCCATGACCGACGAATTGCTGCACCGCCTGCACCGCGGCAAGGTGCTGCCGTCCTATCCCGAATGTGCGCTTGCCGGGGATGCCGAGCTGCGCGAGGAGATACTCGACGAGCGGGCCCGGGAATTCGCCTTCGAGGAGATCCGTTGGTTCGACATCGTGCGCTGGAAACGTGCCGATATTTTCCGGCAGACGCTTTACGGGATCAGGGTGACGATCCTGGACGGAACGGATTCCTCGAATTTCCGGTTCAATTTCTCTGAGCCGATTCCCGAAACCGACCGCGCCTGGAAGAACAGCTTTGATCCGAAGTGGTATCTGAGCGCCTTTCCTTCGAACGAAGTCAACAAGGGGTACGGCCTGACTCAGAATGCCGGATGGTAGACATACATGGTTAAACAAACAGAGAGCATACAATGAAAAAGATATCAATCATACTGCTGTTCCTGGCTGCCGTTTGTCCGCTGGCACAGGCGCAGCGCGTCAAGGTGTATGTGACCGATGCATGGGACAAGCCGCTCGGCGAGGTTGCCGTGACGCTCGGCCGCGGGCGGATCCCCGTGGCGGTTACGGGCGCCGACGGCATGGCCGAGGTCGATGCCGGGGAGGGTGACCGCATGACGCTGACCCTTCTGAACCGCATGAGCCGCACGGTAGCCGTCAGCGGTGGCGAGATGCATATCCGCCTGACGGACGATGACGTGCTGTTCGACGTGGGCTATGACGAGCGCGTCCGCAAAGGCTCCGCGTCGGCATCGCTCGCCGGCGCTGCGGCACGTGAAATCGAAGCGGGCGGCCGTACCGACCTGATGAGCAACCTTTACGGCCTGATTCCGGGACTCGGCGTGCGCCAGGGCGAGAACCTGCCATGGGACTCGGCGCCCGACCTGAATGTGCGCGGCGTTGGTTCGTTCGGCGGGAACAGTGTGGTCGTACTGGTCGACGGCATCGAACGCGATGCGGCCTGCCTGGATCGGGAGGAAGTGGAGCGCATCACCGTGCTGAAGGACGCCGCATCGCTGGCACTCTACGGTAACCGGGGCGCCGACGGTATCGTCGCCGTCACGACCCGGCGCGGCGGCGACCACGGCCTGCGTACCCGCATCGACTACAATTTCAGCGTGCAGACCCCGTTCCGGGTTCCCGATATGGCCGATGCCGCAACCTATGCGACGGCTGTCAACGAGGCGTTGGAAAACGACGGGCTTGCACCCCGCTATACGCAGCGCGACATCCGTTCGATGGTGCGGGGGGAGCGCACCGATGTACTGCCCAATGTCGACTGGCGGAAGGCTGTACTCCGCAATGCGGGTTTCAACCACGACCTGAACCTCTCGTTCGACGGGAGCGGCGGCCGTATGCGCTATTTCGTGCTGGCCAACTATAACTCCAACCGCGGGATGCTGGATAATACCGACCTGAACGATGGCTATTCGACCCAGATCGAGATGTACTCCCTCAAGCTGCGTTCGAACCTCGAGGCGGCGATCACGAAAACCACGACCGCACGGATGAACCTGATGGGGCGGCTGATGCAATACCAACTGCCAAATGCAGGCGTCGCGCTCGATGATATGTACGACACGCCGTCGGCGGCGTTCCCGATCCGGGTTCCCGGCGGGGGCTGGGCCCGCAGCCAGCTGTTCGCCAATCCCCTGGCCGACAAGGCCGCGGGCGGGTACAACACGCTGCTGCAACGTACGCTGTTCGCCGACCTGACGATCGATCAGGACTTGTCGGCACTTACCCCGGGACTTTCGGTACAGCTGCGTGTCGCCTATGACAATTCCGCGGAGATTACCGATGCGCACTCACGCAAATACGCCTATTCGAATACCTCGACGGTCTTCGATGCGGACGGCAATGCCGCTTCCCTGGCATTCGTTCCGCAGGGGAACGATACCGAACTGGCATTCGACAGCTTCCTTTCCTATTCGGTCATGCGGGCGTCGGTGTGGGCCAAGGTGCTCTACGACCGTTCTTTCGGAAAACATACGGTGACGGGGCGTCTGATTTTCAGCGAGAACAAATCCCGTTACCGCGGAGCCAACAATACGTACATGTACCGTGACTATATCGCCAGCGCCGGCTACAATTACGACGACCGCTACGTGGTCAATGCCGTCGCTACTTACGGCGGGAGCAGCCGTATGCCCTACGGGGACAAGTACCGCTTCTATCCTGCCGTGTCGGGCGCATGGATCATCTCGAACGAGGCGTTCCTGCGTGACAGCCGTGTCGTCGACCTGCTGAAACTGCGCGCGTCGTTCGGCATCGCGGGCATGGACGCGCGATTGTCGTATGACATGGACAAGCAGTTCAACGGCCCGGGCAACAGTTATATTTTTGCCGGGATCACTTCGTCGAACAGCCTCGCGCAAGGGGCGTTGCCGTCTGCGGGGATCGAACCCGAACGCGACTATAAAACCAATGTCGGGTTGGAACTCAGCCTGCTGGGAAGCCTGAGCGTCGAGGTGGATTTCTTCCGCAACATGCGTCATAACATCCGGACGTCGGCCGCGGGTACCGTTTCCAGCGTGCTGGGAGTCGGCGTGCCCGACGTCTTTACCGGTAAGGTGCGCAACTATGGCGGGGAATTGGCGGTGGGATGGCGTCGCCGCACAGGCGACTTCGGATATGCCGTGCGGGGGAATATCGCCTATGCCCGCAATAAGATACTCAACAAGGAAGAGGAATACAAACCTTTTGACTATATGCGTATTACAGGGCAGCCGGTAGGGACGTTCTACGGATTGGTGGCCGATGGGATGTACCAGGACGGCGATTTCAATGCCGACGGTTCGCTCCGGGAGGGGCTTCCGGTCTCCTCGTACCAGAATACGGTACGCCCGGGCGACGTGAAATACCGCGACCTGAACCGGGACGGCAGGATCGACGACTACGATCGCACCTACCAGCTCTATGCCGCGGTGCCCGAGATTTATTACGGCTTCAGCGTCGAGCTGAAATACAGGGGCTTCGGTGTCAGCGCCTATTTCCAGGGTGTCGCCCATTCGACGCTGGAGACGACGCTGTCGAGCATCTACCAGCCGCTGTACGGCAACGACCGCAACGTTTCGGAGTACTATATGGAGCACCGCTGGTCACGCTTCAATACCGAAGGCCGCTATCCGCGCCTGACCACATTGGCAAACGGGAATAACTACACGCAAAGCTCACTATGGACGGAAAACGGCAATTTCCTGAAGTTGCGTACATTGCAGGCTTACTACAAATTGCCGTCGAAGATTGCCCGCAAACTGCGTATGCGCGAATGCAGCTTCTATTTCCGCGGTCTGAACCTTTTCTCGGCCGACCATGTCGGTATTCTCGATCCGGAATACGTCAGCACGGGGTATCCCTCGTCACGCAGCTACCAGATCGGCCTGAACGTCATATTCTAAATACGCCACAACGATGAAAAAATACCTGATCCTATTCGCCGGATGCACGCTCCTGATGGCTGCGTGCAGCGATTTCCTGGAACTCGACGAGTCGGTGTACCAGACGACGAAATATCAATTCTCGACCTTCGACCGCGTGAAGCAGAGTGCGACGAACGTCTACTCGTATGTGCAGGAAGGGTTGCTGGATGTCGAAGGTACGATGATCGACGCTGCGACCGACGATGCGGTATACGCCTGGTCTACGGGCGGTATCAAACGTTTTTACGACGGGAGCTGGAACGGTACGAACCTGATCGACGACCGCTGGGCTTCGCTCTATTCGGCTATTGCCGCGGCCAACTATTTCCTCGACAACTGCCCGGATGATTTTCCCGAGGCACAGTATCAGGACAATTACAAGACGAATCTGGCGGAGCTCAAGAACTATCCGTTCGAAGTGAGGGCCCTGCGTGCCTATTTCCATTTCGAATTGCTCCGGCGCTATAACCGGATCGTGATCGGTGACCGTTCGTTCACGATGCAGGAGGTCAATACGCTCGTTCCGGTCTCATACGACGATGCCGCCGGATGGATCGTCTCGGAATGCGATGCCGTAATCCCGTCGTTGCCCAAGACCTATCTGGGGACGGAAAAGGGTGAAGTCGCCCGTGTGACAAAGGGCATGGCGATGGCGCTCAAGGCGCGTATGCTGCTATATGCCGCCAGTCCGCTCAACAACCCCGGCGGTGATGCAGGCCGTTACTTGGAAGCCGCGGCCGCGGCCAAGGAGCTCATAGATGCCGGTATTTACAAGCTTGTCAGCGAGGAAACCACGAACAATGCCGATGCGCAGGGACTGATCTTCGGCAAGTGGTGCCCGGTGAGCAGCGATTTCGAGGCGGCCAATTTCCCGGTAGGCTTCGAAGGCGGGAATTCGGGCGTCTGCCCGTCGCAGAACCTCGCCGAGGCATTCGATATGGCGACGGGCGAACCGTTCGACTGGAACGACGAGTCGATGCGGTCGCGGATGTTCGTTGCGTCGGCACGCGATCCGCGCTTTGCCAGGACGCTGATATACAACGGGGCGACGTTCAAGGGACAGCCCGTCCAGTCGTATGTCGGCGGCCGTAATGGCCGGCCGCTCGACGGTGCTACACCGACTTCGTACTACCTGCGCAAACACATTGTCGAGGCGACGAGTTTCGTGACGGGCAGCGAGATGAGTTATCAGCACATCTTTCCCTTCTTCCGTTATGCCGAGGTGTTGCTGAACTATGCCGAGGCATTGGCTGCCGCTACGCAGAACCCCGATTTTACGGGCATGAAGGGGGAGGTGGAGTATACGCTCTCACCACGCGAGGCGCTCAACGCAGTCCGTGCCCGGTACAATATGCCGGGGATTACGGAAACGGATTATGCGGCCTTCGTGAAGCGTCTGCGCAACGAGCGTCGTGTGGAACTGGCTTTCGAGGGGCATCGTTTCTGGGACATCCGTCGCTGGAAGATCGGTGCCGAAACGACGAAGGTTTATGGGCTTACGATTACCCCGCAGAACGATGGCTCGTTCAGCTATGTGCGGTCGGTGATCCAGCAGCGCGGCTGGGACGACAGGATGAATTTCTATCCGATTGCGGATGCCGAGCTTTTCAAAAATCACAACCTCGTCCAAAACGACGGTTGGAAATAGTCAAACCGATAAAAATACGATACGATGAAAAACAAGATTTGGGCGACATTCGCGTTTGCGGCGATCTTCTGTTCGGCATCCTGCGCCGAGGACGATACGTTTGCCTTCAATCCCGATTACAACACTCAGGACGGGTATACTCCTGACGGGATCGCCTCCTGGCCGCAGGCTATCTTCTGCTTCGACGACAACCGCTGTACGGAGGTGGAAATGGCTCCCAGCCAGGCTGCCCTGCGGGGGATCGAAACATCCGGCAACCGGGCGACGGCGCTCGCATTCGCCTCGCAGGACAACCTCTCGTTTACGAACACCTCCACCGGGGCGCACTCGACCGAGTATATCCTGCGTGTGGAGGATATCGACGCCGAAATCCCTGCGATCTGGATGCAATGCGCGACGCGGCAGCAGATAAGCAAGGGTTTTACGCTCAAACCGCTTACCTCGTCCGTGAAGGTGGTACTGGTAAATGCCCCCGATACGCTGCGATCCGTCGTACTCACCCTTCCGCGTATGACCGATGCGCTTTACATCGCTTCGGGAAAGACCGAACCTTTCGGTGAGGCGCTGGAAAAACAGATCGAGGTAGGCCGCGCGGGGGCGGAGTTCAACATCTTCCCGATGGCCCGGCAGACAGCGGCCTGGAAATTGGGGTTCAAGGTCAGGTTCCCCAATTCGGAAGCAGATGGTTACATGATGCTGCGGGAGGGTGTCGCTGCAGGGCAGACGATCGACCTGGAGATAGACTTCTCGAAACTGGAAGAGGAGTTCACGTACGATGTGGCTTACCGCGTTGCGGCCTACGGTGAACAGGGCGGTGAATTGACGAAGGGCGAATTCTTCCCGGTGCTGCCGGGCGACGACAAGTTCAGGGACGCGAATCCCTATTACAACGTATACGTGCTCAAGGATCGCCGCTGGCAGACCGTCGAGGTGCGCAATGCCCTTTGTTCCGATTCCCCGAACCATCACGAGGAAATATGGAACGACTGGGACAACTCCAAGAAACTGCGCGATACGATGTGTTATGCGCTCTTTACCCACGATTTTGCGGATGCCGTGCGTGTGAAGGTCGAAAAACGCAGCGGATTTTCGCGTGTGGCCGTACGTCCGTCGGCGTACGGGATTACGACCAAGGAGAGCGCCAGCAGCAATACGGTCGAATTCACGCTTCCGGCGTATGAGAAACGCAAGGTGTCGGTCGAGTTCGACGGCGACCGCTACCACAACCTGTTCCTCATGCCGAGCCGTCCCGATACACGGAAGCCTGCGGTGTCGGGCGGCAATGTGAGCTACTATGGCCCCGGTGAGCATACGGAAGGCATTATCGTCCTGACCGAGGGGCAAACGCTCTATGTCGACGAAGGGGCGGTGCTCTATCCGCAGAACATACAGGTCAGGGGCAACGGCGTGACGATTGCAGGCCGGGGCGTCATCTCCGGCGAGAAGATGCGCCATTGGGGCGAGGAGTTTTCCAACGCCGATGTGATGATCGACGTGCAGGGGAACAAACACGAGGGCGGCTATACGGACTTCCGGATCGAAGGCGTTACGATGATCGATGCCCCGAGCTGGTGCCTGCGCGTCATGAATACCGATAACGTGGCCATTGAAAACATCAATATGATCCACTGGGATCTCAACGGCGACGGTATCGATCTGTGTACGGTCACCGGGGCCACGATCAACGATTGCATGTTGCGTGCTTACGACGATTGCATCACGCTCAAGGTGCGTTCCAATGCCGATCCCTATGGCAATGTCCACGACATCAGGATCACCAACTGCATCATCTGGGGCGACTATGCCCGCGGCATCGTCGTGGGCCCCGAGTGCGGCAACGTATGGTGGGCATCGGGCGATATCCGCAATATCGAGATCCGCAACTGTACCGTGCTGGAGGCTGCCCGCGGACAGGCGCTCGCCATTATGCAGGAACTGGGCGATTTTTCGGAAGCCGGAGGGCCGGCGCTGATCGACAACGTGCTCTTCGAAGACTGCGTGGTGGACAATATCCATTCTTCGGGCACCCCGATCTATACCAGCCAAGTCAACAAGGGCGAGTCCTGCGAGATGAAGAATGTGGTCTTCCGCAACGTGACGATCCTCGACGGGCTCGGGTGCCAGCCTTCCCGGATAAACGTCAACAACACCTATACAAGCATAGATTTCGACAACCTGATCTATAATTCGCGCAAGATTACCTCCTTCGGTAAGGAGATCGTCCTGGAGGATACTTCGAGCGAACCCTGGGAACACACCTGGATATCGTTCAAATAATTAATTGATCCATTTTATTCATTCCAACCCTTTTAGGCGGAGCCCGGACAACCGGGCTCCCCGGCAGGGAGTATAATTTCTATTTCGTACGTATATGAGATTCATTTCAGAGATTTCCGTTGTCGCGAGCCTGCTTTTTGCGGTGGCATGCCACAATCCGCAGCCGGGTGCAGACCTTGTTCCCCTGCCCGCGGAGATGACCTTTACCGGCGGCTATTTCCAGACCGACAGCGTGTCTTTCGCCCGGGGTGTCGCCGACGGCAGGGTCGTTTGTGAACTCGATACCTCTTCGTCGAACCTTTCACGCGAGGGGTATGGGCTCGAAGTCCGCAGCGACGGCATTCGGATTACCGCGGTCGACTCTGCCGGGCTGTTCTATGCCCGGCAGACGCTGCTGCAACTGCTCACGGCAAAAGGTATCCCGTGTGTGAAGATTACCGATAATCCGCGTTTCGGTTACCGGGGTATCCACCTCGACGTTTCGCGCCATTTCTTTGCCAAAGAAGAGGTTTTCAAGATACTCGATGAAATGGCACGTTACAAGCTCAATGTCTTCCACCTGCACCTGACCGACAACGGCGGCTGGCGCATTCAGATCGACAGGTACCCTTTGCTGACCCGGTTCGGGGCTTTCCGGACGGAGGCCGACTGGCTCAAGTGGTGGGAATTCGGCGACAGGCGCTACGTTCTGGAAGGGACGCCCGGGGCCTATGGCGGTTATTATACGAAGGATGACATTCGCCAGATCGTGGCTTATGCTGCGGCCCGTTATATCGAGGTGATTCCCGAGATCGAATTCCCGGCGCACTCCGACGAGGTTTTCATCGGCTATCCGGAATTGTGTTGCAGTGGAAAGCCCTATACGAGCGGCGAATTCTGCGTGGGCAATCCCGCAACCTTCGAATTCATGGACGGTGTGCTGACCGAGGTCATGGAGCTGTTCCCTTCCCGGCGGATACACATCGGCGGCGATGAGGCCCGCAAGGTCGCCTGGAAAACCTGCCCCAAATGCCAGTTGCTCGCCAAGGAGCTGGGAGGCCTGGACGAAGTGCAGTGTTACCTGATCGAGCATGCCGAAAAATTCCTTGCCGAACACGGTCGGGTGATGGTCGGGTGGGACGAGGTACTGCGGAACAATCTGCGGCCTACGTCCGTTGCGATTTCGTACCGCGGACAGAGGGGGGCTATCGAAGCCGCCAACCGCGGGTACGACGCGGTCATGTCTCCGGGCGAAATCATCTATTTCGACTGGTACCAGGCTAATCCGCACACGCAGCCGCGGGCGATGAGCGGATTCTCGCCCATCAAGAAAATGTATAGCTTCGAACCTGTCCCGGATACGCCCGAAAGGGCTGCGGCCAACGAGTCGCTTGTCAAAGGCGAATATGTGGCCCCGGATTCGGTCGAGCACATCCGCCCGAATGCGGCATCGCATATTATCGGGGTGCAGGGATGCACATGGGCCGAGTTCATAGGTACTCCCGAGCATTTGGAATACATGATGTTTCCGCGCCTGCTCGCCATTGCCGAATTGGGATGGACACCCCGGGAGCGCCGTCTGTGGGCGGACTTCCGCCGTCGTGTCAACAGCCAGATCCCCCGCTTGCTTGCCCGTGGGGTCAATGCCTTCACGCTTAGCAACGATGTCGAGATCACGGCACGCATCGTCAGGGAGGGCCGCAAGGCCCGGGTTACGCTGGATACGGAAAAATATCCGGCCGAAGTGCGTTATACGCTCGACGGCAGCGACCCGACGGCCGGGTCGGACATCTACTCCGGCCCGTTCGTCGTGGAGGCCGGGACGACCGTGAAGGCGGCCCTGTTTGTCGGAGGGAAACCTGCCGGCAGCATTGCCGGGCTCTATGTCGATGCGTGCCATAATGTGGAGAATTATTATGCCTACCTGGAAACTCCCGAGGTATATGCTTCGACGAACCGCTGATTGGATCGGCTTCCGATGTGCGGGAACCGCACTGGGGCGGGAGCGAAACGGCATAAAAGTGAAATATGTTAAAAAATGAATGTCGGTAGAATGAAGAAAATTCCGATTTTGTTTCTGGGCTTGCTGGGCGGATTGGCCGCATGTACCCGGATACCCCCGGCCATAGCGCCCGATAAAAAGATAGAAACCCGCATCGGGGAGCTGCTCCAAAAGATGACCCTCGAAGAGAAGATCGGGCAGATGTGCCAGTTGACGGCCGGGGTGGTGATCGACCAGAGCGACCCGCAGCACCCGGTGTTGAGCGAGGCGCTGCTCGATACGGTGATCGGCCGCTATAAGGTTGGGTCGATCCTGAATATTCCCTTCGGTGTGGGACAACCCCGCGAGGTGTGGATCAGGTTTATCAATCGCATCCAGCAACGCTCGCTCGACGAACTGGGGATTCCCTGTATCTACGGGGTTGACCAGATACATGGCGCATCCTATACGCAGGGGGCGACCCTCTTTCCGCAGGGCATCAATATGGGGGCGTCGTTCAACCGCGGACTCATGCGCAGGTGCTCCGAAATTTCGGCTTATGAGACCCGGGCATGTGCGATCCCGTGGACTTTTGCCCCGGTCATGGATCTGGGGCGCGATCCGCGCTGGCCGCGCATGTGGGAGAGTTACGGCGAGGACACTTACGTCAATTCGCAGATGGCCGTGGCGTCGGTGCTCGGATTCCAGGGGGAGGATCCTAACCGTGTCGATGACCGCCATGTCGCAGCCTGCATCAAGCATTTCATGGCCTATGGCGTACCCGTGTCGGGCAAGGATCGCACACCCTCTTCGATGACTCGCAATGTGTTGAGGGAGAAGTATTTCGCTCCTTTTATGGAGTGCATTCGGGCCGGGGCGCTGTCGCTGATGGTCAACTCGGCCAGCAACGGCGGTATGCCGTTCCATGCAGACCGGGAGTTGCTCACGGGATGGGTCAAGGAGGAACTCAACTGGGACGGTCTGATCGTGACGGACTGGAATGACATCTACAACCTTTGCGAGCGCGACCATATTGCCGCGAGCCGTAAGGATGCCGTGCGCATTGCGGTCAATGCCGGTATCGATATGTCAATGGTACCGTCGAGTTGGGATTTCTGTATTTATCTCAGGGAACTTGTCGAGGAGGGGCAGGTCTCCATGGAGCGCATCGACGATGCGGTGAGCCGTGTGCTGCGCCTGAAATTCCGTCTTGGCCTTTTCGAAAAACCGTTTTGGGATACCGGCGATTTCCCGGAATTCGCCAGTGACGAATATGCCGCCGTGGCATTGCAGGCTGCCGTGGAGTCGGAGATACTGCTCAAGAACGAGGACGGCCTGCTGCCGCTGGAGCGGTCTGCACGGATTCTGCTCACGGGGCCGAATGCCAATTCGATGCGCTGCCTCAACGGAGGATGGTCGTATTCGTGGCAGGGCGACCGCTGCGATGAATTTGCCGGGGATTACAATACCATCTATGAGGCTTTATGCAATAAATTCGACCATGTGGACTATGTCCCCGGTGTGGAGTATGTGCCGTCCCGCTATGACAACTGGCAGGAAGAATGCGTGACAGGGATCGACAAGGCCGTGTCGGCGGCAGCCGGAGCCGATGTGATTATTGCCTGTATAGGCGAAAATTCCTACTGCGAAACGCCGGGCAACATGGATGACCTGAACCTTTCTCAGAACCAGAAGGAACTGGTGCGGGCCCTTGCGGCGACCGGAAAGCCGCTTGTGTTGATCCTCAATGAAGGCCGCCCGCGCGTTATAGGCGATATCGAGCCGCTTGCGCAGGCCGTGGTCGACATCCTGCTGCCGGGCAATTACGGCGGCGATGCCCTGGCCGACCTGCTTGCGGGGGATGCAAACTTCAGCGCCCGATTGCCGTTCACTTATCCGCGCATGGTCGGCGCATTGGCGACCTACGATTACAAGCCTTGCGAGAATATGGCCGCCATGGCGGGCGAATACAATTACGATGCTGTGATGGATGTGCAGTGGCCGTTCGGGTATGGGCTGAGCTATACGGAATTTGCATATAGCGATTTCCGTGTCGACCGCCGCATGTTCGGTGCCGACGATGTGTTGACCTTCACGGTCGATGTGGCCAATGTCGGTGAAGTGGCCGGCAGGGAGGCTGTGATGCTCTATTCGAGCGACCTGGTCGCCAGCCTTACGCCGGACGTAATCCGCCTGCGTAATTTCGCGAAGGTTGCGCTCGAACCCGGCGAATCCCGCACGGTGACGTTCGCTGTTCCGGCCAGCGACCTGGCTTTCGTCGGGCACGACGGCCGCTGGAGGCTCGAGGAGGGAGAATTCAGGATGCGCTGCGGCAGTGAAACGCTTCGGATCAGTTGCACGCAAACCAAAGTCTGGGATACACCCAATATCCCATAGTACGATTAGGTGTAATATTGAAAGGCCGTCCTTACCACAGGGGACGGTTTTTCTTGCCTCCTGCCGGAATTATGCGTTGTCGATCCGGCCTGTTGCCGGCCCGGAAACGGGCGACGGCCTTCCGGGGTTTTGCATTATTTCGGATTATTTTTGTCGGAATCGTTCGTTTCTTGCAGGCAAATAGTTATTTTTGCACAAATAACCGTAACTGAAATGGAGGATATCATCAAACTTCACGACAAAAAGTTCAGGATCATGATCCCCGCTGCCAAGATCGACGAGGCCGTGGCCGCCGTAGCCTGCCGCATCAACGAGGATTACCGCGACAAGGAGACGCCGTTGTTCGTGGGCGTACTGAACGGCTCGTTCATGTTCATGAGCGACCTGATCAAGAAAATCGAGTTCAACAACGAGCTGTCGTTCGTGAAGCTGGCCTCGTACGAAGGCACTTGCTCGACGGGATGTGTGAAGAACCTGATCGGGCTGAATAACAGCATCGAAGGCCGCCATGTGATCATCGTCGAGGATATCGTCGACACGGGCGAGAGCATCGAGCACATGATCGGCGAGCTGAAGTCGCATAACCCTGCGAGCATCGAAGTCTGCACGCTTTTTTTCAAACCGGGTTCCTACCGCAAGCAACTGCCGATCAAGTACCGCGCCATGGAGATCGGCAACGAGTTCATCGTGGGCTACGGCCTGGACTACGACCAGTTGGGACGCAGCCTGAAGGATATTTACGTGGTTACCGAATAGATGGATTCCAAGACCGATAGCGAACTGCTCGACGGCGGGCGCAAGCTGCCTCTGGTCGAAGATTTCTACACGATCCAGGGCGAGGGCTTCCATGCCGGGAAACCCGCCTATTTCATCCGCCTGGGCGGATGCGACGTGGGATGCCGCTGGTGCGACGCCAAATACACGTGGAACCCTAGGCTCTATCCCCCGACCGACGTACGGACGGTAATCGACCGTGCTACGGCGTGTCCTGCGCAGGCGATCGTCATCACGGGCGGCGAACCGCTGCTTTATCCGCTGGGGGTGCTGACCGAAACACTGCACGGCAAGGGGCTGGAGATATTCCTCGAAACGTCGGGGACGCACCCCTTCTCGGGGTATTTCGACTGGGTGTGTCTGTCGCCCAAGCGGCAGCAACCGCCGCTGGACGAGGCGTTCGGGAAGGCGCACGAACTGAAGGTGATCGTCGGGGACGAGGCTGATTTCGAATGGGCCGAGCGCAATGCCGCACGGGTGGGAGCCGGGTGCATCCTCTACCTGCAACCCGAGTGGAGCGTTGCGGAGCGCATGATGCCCGCGATCGTCGAGTATGCGAAGGCGCATCCGAAATGGAATATCTCGATCCAGACCCATAAATACATGCACATACCCTGATGGGCTTCGAAGTAGGCAAAAAGTTCTGGATCGCCGCCACGGCGGTCATCGTCGTCGTCACGTTGTTCGTGGTGGGGCGGAACCTTTTGCATGCGGTGAAGATCAAGCGGCAGATCAACGCCCTGAACCGGGAGCGGGAGTTTTACCGGGCCAGGATCGAACAGGACAGCACGCTGCTGGAGCGCCTGCGCTACGACGACTATCTGGAGGAGTATGCCCGCGAAAACTATCACATGCAGCGCAGCGACGAGCATGTGTACATCATCAAGGAGTGATTTTCCGATCCGTATGACTTGACGGCGACCCGGCGGGCTGCCGTTTTTTTGTGTTACAGCCGGGCCTGCCGGGATGCGGCTTTCCCGCCTGTCTAGAAAATCCGGGTAGGCGGCCGTTGGCGGCGCCCGGTCAGTAATGCGTGAACCCGTGCCAGTCCAGGGCCCGGGGCCGGTCGTTTTCGAGCCACTCCAATTTGCCGCTGTCCGTGATGCGGCCGACGGGGTGGAGCGGCGTGCCGAAGCGTGCGCGGAAATCGGCGGCGAGCCTGTCGGCAGCCGCCGCGTCGGCCGTGAGCAGGAGCTTGTAATCCTCGCCCCCGCAGGCGGCTGTTTCGACGTCTGCCCCTTGGGCGAGGGGGATACGGCCGATGTCGATCGCGGCGCCTACCCCCGAGCGCTCCATGATGTGGCGGATGTCCGAGGCCAGCCCGTCCGAGAGGTCCATCATGGCGTGTACTTCGGAGCGTGCGCCGAGCCAGATGCCTTCGGCCACTTGGGGCAGCGGGTTACGGTGGGCTGCGGCGGCGGGGGTGTCGTAGCGTCCGGCGAGGATGTCATGCAGTCCGGCGCCCGAAAGTCCGAGTTCTCCGGCGACGAGTATCGCGTCGCCGGGGCGTGCCCCGCTGCGGCGCTTGATGTGTGCGTCGGCGATGCGGCCGATGGCCGTGACATTGATCGTGATGCCTGCCGCCGAGCGGGTCGTGTCGCCCCCGGCGAGCGTGACGCCGAACGCTTCGGAGAGTTCCCGGTAGCCGAGCATGAACTCTTCGGCCCATGTACCGGCCGTGTCGGCCGGGAGCGACAGCGACAGCAGGGTGGCCACCGGGCGGGCGCCCATCGAAGCGACGTCGCTCAGGTTTACGGCAAGGGATTTGCGCCCCAGTTCGCGGGGCGAAGTTGCGGAACGCAGGAAATGGACGCCTTCGGCGAGCATGTCGGTCGTGAAGACCAGCGATTCGCCCTCCCCGACGGGGAGCACGGCGCAATCGTCGCCGATCCCTTCGAACCCGTTGTCGGGCAGAGCGGCGAAGAGTTCTTTTATGTGGTCTATGAATCCGAATTCGGTCATGGTTCTCGGGTGTGTCCGGCCGCGGCGCCCTGCCGGCCGGTGCGGGTTTTCGGGTTTTTCACGTGCGGCCACCGCCCCGGGCGGTGGCCCCGCTTCGGGATGGGGTCGAAGCCTGTACGAACCGCGGCAGGGGCGTGGGCGGCATTTGAAATCATTATTTAACGGGCGATGTCGAACAAAGGTATTAAAAATTCTTTAAAATCACTATCTTTGCCTGCGGATTGCGCCCGGGTGTGCCGTGCGTGTCAAACAGTCTCGAAGATGAAGATATTGATTCTCAACGGCCCGAACCTCAATTTGCAGGGGCGGCGCGATACCGGGGTCTACGGCACCCGGACTTTCGAAACCTTTTTCGGGGAGCTCGAAGCACTCTATCCGGCCGTCGGGTTCGGTTATTTCCAGTCCAACCTCGAAGGCGAGCTGATCGACGCCGTGCAGCAGGCCGACGGCACCTACGACGGTGTGGTGCTCAATGCCGGCGGATATACTCATACGTCGGTGGCGCTGCGCGATGCGGTGTCGGCGGTGTCGGTGCCGGTCGTCGAGGTGCACATCTCGTCGATCCTCGCGCGCGAGGAGTTCCGCCACGTCTCGCTCCTGGCTCCCGTGGCCGTGGGCTCGATCATGGGTTTCGGGCTGGATTCCTACCGGCTGGGCGTCGAGGCCCTGTTGCTCCGCGGCAGGGAGTAAGCCCCGGCTTCCCGGAGCGCCCCATTCCCCGGCCCGGTAGGGGAGGGAGTGCGTGCGGAAGGCCCCTCCCCGGCTGTTCGCGCGGAGCGTGTGCAGGAGCGGGCACCGGGCGTAACGTGAAATGTCGAAATACTAATATTTTAGCATCATACTTTTATGTATAGAATGAAAAAAACCAAGATTGTCGCAACAATGTCGGATTTCCGTTGCACCGAAGAGTTCGTGAAAAACCTTTTCGATGCCGGTATGGACGTGGTTCGTGTCAATTCGGCGCATGTCTCGGAAGAGGGCGCTACGCATATTGTCGAGACCGTACACCGCGTTAATCCGGCCATCCCGATCATGATAGATACGAAGGGCCCCGAAATCCGTGTCACGACGATCGCCGACGAATACGGTAACAGCATCAATTTCCGGCCGGGCGACCGTGTCGCCGTGCGCGGCTCGGACGGCAGTGACAAGACGACCCGCAAGGTGGTTTACATGAACGTCCCCAATATCGTGGATGACATTCCCGTCGGGGCGCGGATGCTGATCGCCGACGGCGAACTGGAGATCCGTGTCGTGGGAAAGACCGCCGAGGAGCTGACCTGCGAATTCGTCGTGGGTGGCGCCATGCGTTCGCGCAAGAGCGTCAATGTGCCGTCGGTGTCGATCAACCTGCCTTCGGTGACGGAGAAAGACCGCCGGTTTATCGAGTGGGCCGTGAAGAACGACGTGGATTTCATCGCACACTCGTTCGTGCGCAGCGCCAAGGATATCAAGGCCGTGCAGGACATCCTCGATGCCCACGGCAGCAAGATCAAGATCATCTCGAAGATCGAGAACCGCGAGGGGCTCGACAACATCGACGAGATCATCGAGGCGTCGTACGGCATTATGGTGGCGCGCGGCGACCTGGGGGTGGAGCTGCCTGCCGAGGCGATTCCCAATACCCAGCGGCGCATCGTCGAGAAGTGCATTTGCGCCAAGCGCCCGGTGATTATCGCCACGCAGATGCTCTATTCGATGGTCAAGAGCCCGCGACCGACGCGCGCCGAGGTGAGCGACGTGGCGAGTGCCATTTACGAGCGCGTGGACGCCGTGATGCTGAGCGACGAGACGGCGATGGGCGACTTCCCCGTGGAATCGGTGGAAACGATGGCCCGCATCGCCCGCGAGATCGAACGCGACGAGACGCATTTCAAGCCGATGATCGACATGGACATGGTCTCGGTGAACCACGAGATCACGGCGCAGCTGGCACGTTCGGCCGTGCGTGCCTCGACCAACCTGCCGATAAAATATGTGGTGCTCGACACCAAGACCGGCCGTACGGGCCGTTACCTGGCGGCGTTCCGCGGGCAGAAAACCGTGATGGCCGTATGCTATCAGCTGCATGCGCAGCGTATCCTGGCCCTGTCGTACGGCGTGGTGCCGATCCTGCGCAACCAAGAGCTGAAGGACAGGTATCACTTCCTGATCGACGCGCTGGAGGTCATCGAACAGCACCAGAAGCTCGACGGACAAGACCTGCTGGCAATCGTGGGCGGCAGTTTCGGCCCCGACGGCGGTGCGTCGTACGTCGAGATCGCCAATGTCCTCAATATCCGCAGGCGTAACGAAGAGATCGTTGCCGCGCAAAAATCTTAGGCGGTGGACGGGCAGCTCAGGGATAAGGTAGCCAGCGGCGTGGCGTGGAGCATGGCCGAGAAAGTCGGTACGATGCTTCTCCAGCTGGCCGTGAGCCTTACGATCCTGCGGCTGCTGAACCCCGCCATCATGGGTGTGATCGCGATCCCGACGGCCTTCCTTGCCGTGGCGATCGTGATTGCCGACAGCGGCTTTTCGCAGGCGCTGATCCGCAAGGGGACACCTACGGCCGACGATTACAAATCGGTCTTCGCCTTCAACGTCGGGGTTGCGCTCGTGCTTTACGGGGTGCTGGTAGCGCTGGCGGGGAGCATCGCGCGGTTCTACGACATGCCGGAAATCACGCGGATAGCACCGGTATTCTTCCTCCAACTGCCGCTGAGCGCCGCATGTGCGATCCAGAATACGATTTTTGTCCGGACATTCCGCTTCGCACTGCTCTCGAAGGTCACCTTCGCCTCGTGGTTCATCGCCGGGATGGTGGCCATCGGCCTCGCATTGGCCGGGTTCGGGATCTGGTGCATCGTGGTGCAGCGCGTATTGCAGGCCTCCGTGCGGGCCTTGCTGTTGTGGTGGCTGAGCGACTGGCGTCCCTGCGGGAAGTGCAGCCGGCGGCCGCTGCGCGAAATGGCGCCGTACAGTTTCAGCCTGCTGGCTACCGATTTCATCTCGACCCTCTATAACAAGGTGCCCCAGATATTTCTCGGGAAACTCTATCCGCAGGAGACACTCGGCTCGTACGAGCAGGCCGTCAAGCTGAAAGACCAGCCGGCGACTTCGGCCATGCAGGCCGTGCAGAACGTGACCTTCCCGGCGCTGGCCAAGATCAAGGACGACGCGCCGAAACTGGCCGAAAGTTACCGGCAGATCGTCATGGTCGTGGCCTATGCCATGTTCCCCGTGATGCTCGGTCTGTCGGCCATCGCCGAGGACATGTTCGCCGTCTTCCTGGGAGGGGAGTGGATGGCGACGGTGCCTTATTTCGAAGCGGTATGCCTGGCCGGGCTTTTTTACCCGCTGGGGTTGGTGGCCTACAATGTGTTGAAAGTCAAGAGCGGCGGTGCGCTGATCGTAAAACTGGAGGTCGCCAAGAAGGTGATGATGTCGGTGGTGTTCGCCGTGACGATTCCGGTCAGCGTCCAGGCCGTCATCTGGGGGCTGGTGGTGATCGCCTTCTGCGAGATGGCGATCAACTTCTTCGCCACGACCCGTTTCACGTCATTCGGCGCAGGACGCTTCGTGCGCACGGTGCTGCCGATGCTGCTCGTGGCCGGGGCGATGTACGCTCTCGTGCGGGTTACGGCGCTGGCGGTGCCGGGCAATGCGTTGTTGCGGTTGCTGGCCGAAGTCGCCGCGGGCGTGGTCAGCTACGTCCTGCTTTCTGCACTGTTCCGGCTCGAAGCCTTCCGCGAGGTGGTCGCACTGGCCAGGCGCCAGTTCATCCGCAAATAGGCCGGCTGCCGGGGCTGGCCGTCACTGCCGGATATACACAGGCAAAACGTCCGCCGGATATTGATCCGGCGGACGTTTCTGTTGCGGCGCGGTACCTGTTTGGCGGTGTGTTTCCTGTTTGCCTGTGAGGTGCTTTGGCGCGCGGTTCCGTTTTGCAGCCCGGTTTCTGTTTGGCGCGCGGTTCGCCGTTTCGCACGGCGTATGCGGTGTCCGGGAGTTGCTGCCTTGGAGGTCGCTGCCGCATGGGCGGCTCCCTCGCGTGCGCAGCTCCTTTGCCCGTCAGGCGTAGACCTTCGGGACGATGGTGCCGCGGAGGACGACCAGTGCGTTGGCGACCAGCGATTCGAGTTCGTTCTCGCCGGGGTAGACCGAAACGGGGGCGATGAACGAGCAGTGCTGTTCGATGTACCGCACGACGAACTCGTTGTGGGCGATGCCCCCGGTGAGGATGACGGCGTCGACCCGGCCGCACATGGCGGCGGCCATGGCGCCGATCTGCTTCGAGATGCCGTAGCACATGGCCTCGGCCACGAGCCGGGCTTTTTCGTCGCCCTGCGCGATACGCTCCGAGACCTGCATCATGGAATTGGTGCCCAGGTGCGCGACGAGCCCGCCTTGGCCGGCCAGCATTTTCTGGACTTCGCGGCGCGTGTAACGCCCCGAGAAGCATAGGTCGGCGAATTCGCCCGCAGGCAGGCTGCCCGCCCGCTCGGGTGCGAAGGGGCCGTCGCCGTCGAGCGCGTTGTTGACGTCGACGACACGTCCCTGTTTGTGCGCGGCGACGGAGATGCCCCCGCCCAGGTGTGCGACCACGAGGTTCGCCTTTTCGTAGACGATGCCGATGCGGTCGCAGTGCAGGCGTGCCGTGGCTTTCTGGTTGAGTGCGTGGAAGATCGACCTGCGCGGGCAGTCGGGATGGCCGCTCAGGCGTGCCACCTCCTCCATCTCGTCGACGACCACCGGGTCGGCGATGTAGGCTTTGACGCCCGCCATGGCGGCGATCTCGGCGGCCAGCAATCCCCCGAGGTTCGAGGCGTGTTCCATCGTGGCGTTCGTCAGGTCGCGCCGCATGGCTTCGTTGACTTCGTATACGCCGGCCGGGATGGGGCGTACGAGCCCGCCGCGTCCGATGACGGCCGACAGCTGCATGATGTCGAACCCGTGTTCGGACAGCGCCGTGAGTATCATTTCCCGGCGCCAGTCCAGTTGGTCGATGATGTTGGCGTAACGTGCGATCTGTTCGGCCGTGTGGCGCAGGGTCAGATCCAACGAAGGCCGCTCCTCGTCATAGAGGGCGACCTTGGTGGACGTAGAGCCGGGATTTATCGCTAAGATTTTGAAGCCCATAAATTCGGTTCCGGTTAGTAGTTGGTAGGTTGGTGTAGGTGTGTGCCTATTGTTTTACGGCCAGGCAAGCCAGTGCGATCGAGTAGAGTTTGGTCTTGCTCGTGTCGCCGCGCGAGGTCAGTACGCAGGGCACCTTCGTGCCTGCGACCATGGCGGCCAGTTCGCCTCCGCAGAGGTGCGTCACCGACTTGAAGAAGACGTTGGCCGACTCCAGGTTGGGGAAAAGCAGGCAGTCGGGGTCGCCCGCTACGGACGAACCTTTGACTTTCTTGTGCTCGGCGACATCCTTGTAGAGTGCTACGTCGAGCGACAGGGGGCCGTCGATGATGACGTTGCCCAGCTGTCCGCGGTCGCCCATTTTGGCCAGCAGGGCGCCTTCGGTCGACGAAATGACGCTGGGGAGCAGCTGCTCGGAGGGGGCGATGCAGGCGATCTTGGGGGTTTCGATGCCCAGCAGGTTGGCGACTTTTGCAAGGTAGCCGATCTGCTTGATCTTCTGTTTGAAGTCGGGCAGCGGGATGACCGCGACGTCGGAGATGACCAGCAGTTTGTGGTAGCAGGGCATCTCGACGATCGACACGTGGCTCAGCACGCCCTTCGGGGGGAACAACCCGGCTTCCTTGTTGAGGATGCCGCGCATGTACTTGTCGGTCGAGACAAGTCCCTTCATCAGCACGTCGGCGTTGCCCGCCACGACGGCGGCCACGGCCTGCTGCACGCATTTCACGTCGCTGGCCTCGTCGACGATGTTGAATGCCTTGATGTCGATGTCGTTTTCGGCGCATACCTGCTCGATGACTTTCTTCTCACCGAACAGCGTGGGCTCCACGATACCTTCCTTGTAGGCTTCGTAGACGGCTTCCAACGTATGCGAATCCTGGCCGTAGGCTACGGCCAGCCGTTTTTTACCCCTTTTTCTCGCCTCGTCGACGATTTCTGTAAGATGTTGGATCATTGTGGTGTTGTGCTTTTATTTATTTTACCAGATTGTACGTGTCGGTGGCGATGACCAGTTCCTCGTCGGTGGCGATGACGGCGACCTTGACCCGCGAGGAGGGTTTCGAAAGGATTTTGTCCACGCCGCGGGCGCCCTTGTTGGCTGCGCGGTCGAACTCGACGCCCATGAATTCGAGCCCCGTGCAGACCGTCTCGCGCATCTCGCACGAATTCTCGCCCACGCCGCCCGTGAAGACGATCAGGTCGACGCCGCCCATTTCGGCGGCATACTCCCCGACGAATTTGCGGATGCGCCCGTAGTGCATGTCGCGGGCGAGGATGGCGCGGGGGTTCCCTTCGTCGTAGGCGCGGTCGATGTCGCGCATGTCGCTCGAAAGGTCGGTGAGCCCCAAAACGCCCGATTTCTTGTTCATCATCTCGTTCACCTCGGCGTAGGACATGCCCTCCTTTTCGCCGATGAAGGTGATGGCGCTGGGGTCGACGTTGCCGCAGCGGGTACCCATCACCAGCCCGTCCACGGGCGAGAAGCCCATCGACGTGTCATGGGACTTGCCGTTGAGCACGGCCGTGACCGATGCGCCGTTGCCGATGTGGCAGGTGATGATCTTCGAATTCTCGAAGTCGAGGCCCGCGAGCCGGGCACCGGTCTGTGCCACGTATTTGTGGCTGGTGCCGTGGAAGCCGTACTTGCGTACGCGGTACTTGTCGTAATAGGCGTGGGGCAGGGCGTACATGTAGTTTACGGCCGGGATGGTCTGGTGGAACGAGGTGTCGAAGACGGTGACCTGCGGGACGCCCGGCAGGACTTTCTCGATCGACAGCACGCCTTCGAGGTTGGCCGGGTTGTGCAGCGGTGCGATTTCGAACAGCGAACGGATCTTGGATTTCACCTCCTCGGTCACGATGCAGCTCTCGGGGAAGAACTCTCCGCCGTGCGCCACGCGGTGTCCGACGGCCTTCACCTCGTCGAGCGAGCCGATGACGCCGTGTGCGGGGTCGGTCAGCGCGTCGAGCACCAGTTTGATGCCGGTGGTGTGGTCGGGGATGGGGCGGTGCAGCTCGAACGGTTCTTTGCCGACGGGCTTATGGGTGAGGTCGCCTTCCGGCAGGCCGATGCGTTCCACGATTCCTTTCGCGAGCAGTTTGCTCGATGCGGCTTCCATGTCGATCACCTGATACTTGATCGACGAGCTGCCGCAGTTCAATACCAAAATTACCATTTCTCTTTATAGTTAATTTCTAAATGTCGTTCCTATCCACATGCCGGCGGCTGCAAAAACAATGCATACCGCCACGCTCAGTCCCACATAGGTCGCCGCCGCCGTGTAACACTCCTCGCGCAGCAGGCGCACCGCGTCGGCCGAAAAGGTCGAAAAAGTGGTAAACCCGCCGCAGAAACCCACGATGAGCAGCCATCCGAGCGTCTCGGAGCTGGTCGCTTCGAGCAGGATGCCGATCAGCAGCGAACCCGCGGCATTGACCGTGAACGTACCCGCCGGGAATCCCAGCAGCGTCTGCCCCGCCATGATTCCGCCGCAAAGCAGGTAGCGGACGATGCTGCCGGCAGCGCCGCCGCATCCTACGGCCAGAAGTTCACGAATCATAAGTTAAATATACACCAAATTTTAAGGATATGCAAATTTACAGAAAAAATGCTTACGGATTGTTATTTTTCCTGCCGTTTTTTGAGGTTTTTTTGTCGTATCGGGATTTAAGGTTGGCGGATTTGTCCGTCGCCCGAGACGATATACTTGTAGGTCGTGAGTTCGGGCAGTCCCATCGGGCCGCGGGCGTGGAGTTTCTGCGTCGAGATACCCACTTCGGCGCCGAAGCCGAACTGCCCGCCGTCGGTGAAGGCGGTCGAGACGTTGACGTAGACGCAGGCGGCGTCGACGCTGCGCGTGAACTGCGTGGCGGCCTGCTTGTTTTCGGTGACGATGGCCTCGCTGTGGCGCGACGAGTAGCGGGCGATATGCGCCAGCGCCCCGTCGAGCGACGCGACGGTTCTCACGGCCAGTTTGTAGTCGAGGAACTCGGTGCCGAAATGCTCTTCGGCGGCATGTTCCAGCAACCCGGCGGGGTAGTGCCCGTCGAGGGCGGCGAAAGCCTCTTCGTCGGCGTAGACCGTCACATGCGCCCCGGCCAGCGGTGCGCACAGCTCCGGAAGGTCGGTGAGGCGGCCGCGGTGGATGACCAGGCAGTCGAGGGCGTTGCAGACGCTCACGCGGCGCGTCTTGGCGTTGCAGACCACGGCACGCCCCTTTTCGAGGTCGCCGTCGATGTCGAAATAGGTGTGGACGATGCCGGCGCCCGTTTCGATGACCGGGATGCGGGCGTTCTCGCGGACGAAGCGGATCAGCCCCGCCCCGCCGCGCGGGATGACTACGTCGACATAGCCCACGGCGCCAAGCAGCGCCCCCACGGCTTCGTGCCCCGCGGGGAGCAGCGTGAAGGTGTTTTCGTCGATGCCTTCGGCGCCGAGCGCTTCGTGCAGCAGCGCCGCGATCGCCTCGTTGGAGTGGCGGGCGTCGCTGCCCCCTTTCAGGACGCAGGCGTTGCCCGTCTTGACGCAGAGGGCGAAGATGTCGGCCGTGACATTGGGGCGGGCTTCGCAGACCATGCCGACCACGCCGAACGGTACGCGGCGCTTGACGATGGTCATGCCGTTGGGGCGCGTCCAGCGCGCCAGTTCCTCGCCCTGAGGCGAGCGCAGGTGCGATACGGCTTCCATGTCGGAGGCGATGGAGCTGATTCGCTCCGGGGTCAGCCGCAGGCGGTCGAGCATGGGTGACGAGGCGGGCATGGCCTCTATGTCGCGGGCGTTGGCTTCGAGCAATGCGGGCGTATGCCCGCGCAGGAGCCTTGCGGCGTGTTGCAGGATGCGGCCGAGGCGTTCGGGTTCGACGTCGGCCAGCGCCGTCCCGGCCTTCCGGGCGGCCTTGAACAGGGATTCGTATTCCATAATCGGTTATTCCAGGTAGAGGTAATCGCAGTGGACGAGGGGCTTGAGCCCTTTGCGTCCGATATTGCGGCGGGCGGTGGCGCTGTCGCACGAGATGCGTCCCACGGCCAGCTGTGCCCCGTCGGGCGAGAGGATGCGCACCAGGTCGTCGCGTTCGAAATCGCCTTCGACGGCTGTGACGCCCACGGCGAGGATGCTGGCGGCCTTGCTGGCGCGGACGGCTGCGGCGGCGCCCTGGTCGATGTGCAGGATGCCCTTGGCGAAGCCTTCGCTGCTGGCGATCCATTTCTTGACGCCCGAGGCTGCCCTCGGAGCCGGTTCGAAGCGGGTGCAGGGCACCTCTTCGCCGGTCAGCACCAGGTCGGTGAGGATGCCGTCGCGGCGGCCGTTGGCGATGATGACCTCGATGCCTTCGGCCGCCGCACGCGATGAGACGCGGCTTTTGGTGGCCATGCCGCCGCGGCCCCGCGACGAGCGTACGGGGTCGATGTATTGCGAAAGGTCTTCCGACGGTTTCACGCGGCGGATGACCTGCGACGCGGGGTCGGCGGGCGAGCCGTCATAGATGCCGTCGATGTTGCTCAGGATGATGAGCGCCTCGGCGTTCATCATGGCCGCGACGAGCCCCGAAAGCTCGTCGTTGTCGGTGAACATCAGTTCGGTGACCGAGATGGTGTCGTTCTCGTTGACGATCGGCAGTACGCCGTTGGCGAGCATCATTTCCATGCAGTTGCGCTGGTTGAGGTATTGCCGCCGTGTGGAGAGGCTCTCCTTGGTGGTGAGCACCTGCCCGCAGACGATGCCGTATTCGTTGAAGAGGTCGTAGTAGCGGTTGAGCAGCTTGACCTGCCCCACGGCGGAGAAAAGCTGCCGCGCGGAGACCGAATCGAGTTTCCCGGTGCGTCGCTCCAGGATACTGCGCCCCGAGGCCACGGCCCCCGACGAAACGAGGATGACCTCGGTGCCCGCGCGATGGAGCCGGGCCACCTGGTCGACCAGGGCCGAGATGCGGGTGGTGTCGGGACGGCCGTCGTCGCGGGTCAGCACATTGCTGCCCACCTTGATGACGATGCGCCGGTATTTGTTCTGTGCGTCCATAATCGTTTTATTCGCCGGGTATGGCCCCGGCTCAGGGTTCGAATTTGTAGCCCACGCCCTTGATGGTGACGATGCGTTCGTCGCCGATCTTCTGGCGCAGTTTGCGGATGTGCACGTCGATGGTGCGGTCGCCCACGACCACCTCGGTGCCCCATATCTTCGCATATATCTCCTCGCGCGAGAAGAGCTTCCCGGGCGAGGAATAGAGCAGGTCGAGCAGCGCGAATTCCTTGCGCGGGAGGGCGACCTCGTGCCCGTCGCGCAGCACGGCGTACCGCTCGCGGTCGACGGTGATGCCCGCTGCGGCCGGTTCCGCCGGCGCGGCTTCGGCGTCGATCCGTTTGAGGATGGCCTGCACGCGGCTGACCAGCAGTTTCATCTTGATCGGCTTGGTGAGGTAGTCGTCCGCTCCGACGCCGAAGCCCGTAAGCTGCTGCTCCTCCTCGCCCAGCGCCGAGAGGAATACCACCATCGTGTCGCGCAGCCGCGGGTCTTCGCGGATGGCGCGGCAGGTCTGCGCTCCGTCCATGACGGGCATCATCATGTCCAGCAGGATCAGGTGCGGACGGCACTCGGCGGCGGCTTTCAGCGCCTCGGCGCCGTTCTGCGCCGTGAATACTTCGTAGCCCTCTTTCAGGAGGTTGTACCTCACGAATTCGAGGATGTCGATTTCATCGTCGACAAGCAGGATGCGGTGGCTCATGGTTCCGGTTGACAGGTTTTGCATCGCACGCGGCACCGGTGCGGTTGCGTGCCGCGCATATCTTGGGCGAAGTTAGCAAATTTCCGGCTAAATCGTTCGGCAGCCCGGGAAAAATGGTTATATTTGCGAGATTTATATACTTCCGTATATATGGAAATCAAAAACGTGTACTGAGATGGCTACTGAAAATCCGAATCTTCCTGCTCCCGAGGAGCAAGTCAGCGATGCTGCTGAAGATGTGCAGACTGTAACTTCCGAAGCGACTCCCGAAGTCCCTGAAACCGAGGCTCCCGCAGCGGCGGAGGCGGAATCCGTGGCGGAAGCGCCCGCGGCAGAAGAACCCGTTGCGGAAACGCCTGCGACGGAGGAACCCGTCACGGAAATGCCCGCGGTGGAAACGCCCGCGGCAGAGGAACCCGTGGCGGAAAAACCCGAAGCGGAAACGCCCGTGGCAGAGGAACCTGTTGCGGAAACGTCGGCGACTGAGGAATCCGTAGCGGAAAAGTCTGCGGCGGAAAAACCCGAAGCGGAAACGCCCGCGGCAGAAGAACCCGTTGCGGAACCCGATGCTGCGCCGCGTGCGAAGCGTGCCCGTATCAAGCCTGTTGCCGAGGTGGTAACGGCCGAACCCGACGAGGAGGCAGTGCCGGCCGGCGCCGAAGTGGACTTCGCGGACGAGGAGGCGGCGCTCGCGGCACAGGATGCCGGGCTGGAACTGGAGGGCGAGACGGCCGAGGAGGCTGCTGCCGACCAGCTGGCCGAAGGGGGGCCGTCTGCCGAGGACAAATTTGCCGGGAAGGGCAAGGAAGAGTTGGTAGCCCTCTTCACGCGTATGCTCGAAGAGCAGCCCGTGCAGTCGATCCGCCGGGATGTGGAGGCGCTGAAGATCGCCTTCTACCGCATCCGCCGCGCCGAGGTCGAGGCCGCACGCCGCAAGTTCGTCGAGGAAGGGGGCCGCGAGGAGGATTTCGCACCGGCCGTGGACGGCGCCGAAGTACAGCTCAAGGAGTTGTTCAAGGAGTACCGCCATCGCCGCGACGAGTTCATCGCAAACCTCGAGGCCGAGAAGGAGAAGAACCTCCAGGTCAAGCTCGGGATCATCGAGGAGCTCAAGGAACTGGTCAATTCGGACGAGACGCTTAACCATACCTTCAACAAGTTCCGCGAATTGCAGCAGCGCTGGAAGGAGACCGGCATCGTGCCGCAGCAGAACGTCAAAGACCTGTGGGAGACCTACAATCTGCATGTCGAGAATTTCTACAGCTTCATCAAAATCAACAAGGAGCTGCGCGACCTCGACCTGAAGAAGAACTACGAGCAGAAGATCGCCCTCTGCGAGCAGGCCGAAGCGCTGGTGCTGGAGCCTTCGGTCGTGGAGGCGTTCCACAAGTTGCAGAAGCTGCATGACGAGTGGCGCGAGACGGGCCCCGTAGCCAATGAATATAAAGAGGTGCTCTGGGAGCGCTTCAAGGCGGCGTCGAGCCGTATCAACAAACAGCATCAGGAGCATTTCGAATCGCTCAAGGGCGAGCAGGTCAAGAACCTCGAACTCAAGACGGAGCTTTGCGCCGCCACCGAGGAGCTGGCCGCACAGCCGCTCACGACCCGCAAGGAGTGGAACCGTGCGAGCGACCGCCTGCTGGAGATCCAGAAGACCTGGAAAACCATCGGCTTCGCACCCAAGAAGGACAATAACCGTATCTACGAGCGTTTCCGCACGGCATGCGACAAGTTCTTCGAGGCCAAGCGGCAGTTCTATGCCGGGGTGAAGGCCGAGATGGAGCACAACCTGCAGCTGAAGACCGAGATATGCGAGGCCGCCGAGTCGCTGATGAACAGCGAGGAGTGGAAGAAGGCCACCGACGAGCTGATCGCCCTGCAGGCCCGCTGGAAGGAGATCGGTGCCGTGTCGCGCCGCCATTCGGATGCGATCTGGAAGCGTTTCCGTGCCGCATGCGACAAGTTCTTCGAGCGCAAGGCTTCGCATTTCGCCAGTGTGGACGGCGAGCACGAGGAGAACCTCCGGCAGAAACTCGCCTTGCTCGATGAGATGGCCGCGGCCGACGTCAAGGCCGGCGGATACGACGTGATCCGCGAGTTCCAGCGCCGCTGGGGCGAGATCGGGTTCGTGCCCATCAAGCAGAAGGATGCCGTCCAGAAGAAATACAAGGCCGCCGTCGATGCGCTGTTCAACACGCTGCGCGGTTCGGAGCGCGACCGTTCGATGAACCGTTTCCGCGAGAAGGTCTCGACGCTCAAATCGGCGGGCAGCAACCGCCTGCGTTCGGAGCGCGAGCGCCTTTACAATAAGGTGCGCCAGCTTGAACAGGAGATCGGCCTGCTGGAGAACAACATCGGTTTCTTCGCCAAGTCGAAGAACGCCGAGGCGCTCGTCGCCGATGTGAAGGCCAAGATCGACCGCGCCCGCGAAGAGATGGCCGCCGCGATCGAGAAGGTGAAGCTCATCGACCGCCAGGCACAGGAGGAGAACCAGGAGCACAACGAAAATAAATAGATATAGTCAGTAATGAAACTTTCCAAACCCAAGTACATATTTGTTACGGGCGGTGTCGCATCGTCGCTCGGCAAGGGTATTATTTCGGCCTCGATCGCCCGCCTGCTGCAGGCCCGAGGCTATTCGGTGACCATCCAGAAACTCGACCCCTACATCAACGTCGACCCCGGTACGCTGAACCCCTATGAACACGGCGAATGCTACGTGACCGAGGACGGCGCCGAGACCGACCTCGACCTGGGGCACTACGAGCGTTTCACGAACCAGCCCACGTCGAAGGCCAACAACGTCACGACGGGAAAGATCTACAAGAGCGTGATTGAGAAAGAGCGCAAGGGCGAGTACCTGGGCAAGACCGTGCAGGTCATCCCCCATATCACCGACGAGATCAAGCGCCGTATCCAGATGCTGGCGCAGAAGAAAGTTTACGACGTGATAATCACTGAGATCGGCGGTACGGTGGGCGACATCGAGTCGCTGCCGTTCATCGAATCGGTACGCCAGCTGCGCTATTCGCTGGGCTACAAGAGCACGGCCCTCGTGCACCTGACGCTGATCCCCTATATGGCCGCTTCGGGCGAACTGAAGACCAAGCCCACGCAGCATTCGGTCAAGGCCCTGCTCGAAAACGGGTTGCAGCCCGACATCCTCGTGCTGCGCACGGAGCATCCGCTGTCGACCAACTTGCGCCGCAAGGTGGCGTTGTTCTGCAATGTCGACGCCAACGCCGTGATGGAGTCGATCGACGTGCCGACGATCTACGAAGTGCCGCTGAAGATGCACGAACAGCACCTCGATGAGGTGGTGCTCGACAAACTGAACCTGCCGGCCGAGAAGGAACCCGACATGGCGGCGTGGACGGCCTTCGTGGAGAAGGTGAAGCACCCTGCCAAGAAGATCGAGATCGCGCTGGTCGGCAAATATACCGAATTGCCCGACGCTTACAAGTCGATCTGCGAATCGTTCATCCACGCAGGCGCCGTGAACGACTGCAAGGTCAAGCTGCGCTATGTCAATTCGGAGAAGATCACCGCCGAGAATGTGGCCGAGAAGCTGGGCAGGATGTCCGGTATCCTCGTGGCCCCGGGCTTCGGCAACCGTGGCATCGAAGGCAAGATCGTCGCCGTGCGCTATGCCCGTGAGAACAAGATTCCGTTCCTGGGAATCTGCCTCGGCATGCAGTGCGCCGTGATCGAATTCGCGCGCAACGTGCTGGGCATCGCCGATGCGAATTCGAGCGAGATGGAGTCTACGCCCCATCCGGTGATCGACCTGATGGAAGAGCAGAAGGGGGTGACGGCCAAGGGCGGCACGATGCGTCTGGGCGCTTATCCCTGTACGCTGAAGAAGGGTTCGAAAGTCGCGGCGGCCTACGGCAAACTCCATATTTCGGAGCGCCATCGTCACCGTTACGAATTCAACAACGACTATATGGCTGCGTTCGAAGGTGCCGGTATGCAGGCCGTGGGTATCAACCCCGACACGGGGCTGGTCGAGGTCGTCGAGGTCGAGGGACATCCCTGGTTCGTCGGTACGCAGTACCATCCCGAGTACAAGAGTACGGTGCTGAGCCCCTCGCCGCTGTTCGTGGCATTTGTGGGAGCGGCGCTCGAATATGCCGGGAAGAAATAGTAACAACACTTATCACAGCGAAAGAACGAAACATTTTTAAATGGATAAAAAAACAATTTTAGGTATTGTCGTCGTGGCGGCGCTTTTCCTGGGGTTCGCCTATTTCAATACCAAACAGCAGGAGAAATATCAGCAGGAAATGGCCGCGTATCAGGCCTATCAGGATTCTGTGGCCGCTGCGACGCGCCCCGTAGTCCCCGTAGCCGACAGTACGGCCGTGGCGGCTTCGGATACGGCTGCGCCCGAGGCTGCGGCAAATGCCGCCGATGCCGTACGCCGGCAGCAGGTCGCTGCGTTGGGCGAATACCTCGCCGGTGCGCGTGACGCGGAGGCGGAGGAGTTTACCGTCGAGAACGATGTGATGATCGTGACCTTTTCGACCCGCGGCGGCCGGATCACGGGCGTGACGCTCAAGGATTATACCAAGTATGCACCCCGCGGCAAGCGTGACCAGCTGATCGAGCTGATGGATCCCGCGAGTGCCAGGTTCGACCTTTCGTTCTACGTGAAGAACGGGTTGAACAACGTCAAGGTCAACACGATGGACTATGTCTTCCGGGCGCAGCCCGAGCAGGTCGAAGGCGATGCCCGGAGGGTGGTGATGCGCCTGCCCGTGGCAGCGGATGCCTGGCTCGAATATGAGTACCTTATATATAATAAGCAGGTGCCCGAGCGCGACTACCTCGTGGACTTCAACGTGCGGCTGGTGAATATGGCGCCGCAGATGGCCAACCAGGCGTCGATCGGTATCGACTGGTCGAACAATTCCTACCAGAACGAAAAGGGATTCCAGAACGAGAACATGTACACGACGATTTCGTACCGGTTCCCGGGCGAGAGCTCGATCGAGGATCTGGGGATGAGCGAAAAATCCAAGTCGAAGAGCATCTCCACATCGGTCAACTGGGTGGCTTTCAAGCAGCAGTTCTTTTCGTCGGCGTTCATCGCCCCGCAAAATGTCACCAACGCCAACCTGGCGTTCGATACGGCGGCTCCCGGTTCGGAATTGCTGAAGAGTTTTTCGGCGCAGATGACCGTGCCCTATACGGTGCAGACCGAAGGGTATGATTTCGCATTCTATTTCGGCCCGAACAAATACGCCATCCTCAAGAAGGTCGTCGCTGCGGACGGCGAGGAACTGCACATGGAGCGCCTGATCCCGCTGGGATGGGGTATCTTCGGCTGGGTGAACCGCTGGTGTGTGATCCCGGTCTTCGACTTCCTGCGCAACTATATCGCCAGCTTCGGCATCATCATCCTGATCCTGGTGATCCTGGTGAAACTCGTCATCTCGCCCCTCACGTACAAGAGTTACGTTTCGATGGCAAAGATGCGCCTGATAAAACCGCAGGTGGACGAGCTCAACAAGAAATACCCCAAGAAGGAGGACGCCATGAAAAAACAGCAGGCGACGATGGAGCTCTACAAGAAAGCGGGCATCAACCCCATGGGCGGATGTATCCCCATGCTGATCCAGATGCCGATCCTGATCGCCATGTTCCGTTTCTTCCCGGCTTCGATCGAGCTGCGCGAACAACCGTTCCTCTGGGCCGACGACCTTTCGTCGTACGACAGCATCGTGAACCTGCCGTTCTCGATCCCGTTCTACGGCGACCATGTGAGCCTTTTCGCCTTGCTGATGGCCGTGTCGCTGTTCGGGTATTCGTATTTCAACTACCAGCAGACGGCTTCGTCCCAGCCCCAGATGGCAGGTATGAAGTTCATGATGGTCTACATGATGCCGATCATGATGCTGTTGTGGTTCAACAGCTATTCGAGCGGCCTTTGCTACTACTACCTGCTGTCGAACCTCTTTACCATCGGCCAGACGTTGCTGATCCGCCGCATGGTCGACGACGATAAGATCCATGCCGTCATGCAGGCCAATGCCGCCAAACGGAGCAAGGGCAAGAAGTCGAAGTTCCAGCAGCGCTACGAGGAGCTCCTCCGCCAGCAGGAGGCGCAGCAGCGTACCAAACGCAAGTAAACGGTTCGCACCGGCGCAGGGCCGGCGGCGGGGATTGCCGGATACGGTGCAGGCCGATGCGTGAAGCCCGGTGGCCCGCGCGGTTCCGCGAAGCCCGACGATACGCGATATGAATAGGCCGGAGGCGGTTCCTGCGATGCGGGTTTCCGGCTCCGGCCTCGTTTTTGCTCCGTCGGGTTTGCGATCGTATATCCCGACTACGCGGGGCCTTTTCAGGTGTTGCCGGGCGGCGAGGCAGAAGTCTCCTTGGGAAGCGCTCAGGGGAGGATCGGGCCGCGGGCGCAGCCGGGGCGGTGCATAACAGCTGCCGGGGCGCGCAGCCGGGGATGAAAAAATCCGGGCAGCAAGGCCGAAGTTGCCTCGGGGCGGGACGGAGTTTCGGGCGCGGCCCGGGGGGGGGACACGACAGCTGCCGGGGTACGAAGCCGGGTGTGAATCCGGGGCGCAGGATTTGGAGCACGGAAATCCAGGGGCGCAGAGTGGGGAACGAAAATCCGGGCCGTGAGGCCGGGCGTATCAAGTATATGATTGCCAAATAGTATTGCAGATAACGATGAAACGAACTTTTTTTGTATTGCTCCTGTTGACGGCCGGAACCGCACTCCAGGCGCAGACACTGGGCGGGGAGTATCGCCTGTCGCGGGTTTTCCCGGTCGAAGGCCGGCAGGGGATCGCCGCTGACTCGAACTACTATTATGTTTCGGGCAGCACGGTGCTCTACAAGTACGACAAGCAGGGGCGGCTGGTCGCCCGTAACGGGCAGCCGTTCGAAGGGTTGCCGCTCGCCGCGAACCATATCGGCGATATCGACGTATGGAACGGTGAGATTTATGCCGGCATCGAGACTTTCGAAGACGGCAAGGGTGAGAATATCCAGGTCGCCGTGTACGATGCCGACGACCTGACATGGAAGCGGTCGATCGATTGGGAACCGGCTTCGGGGCAGGTCGAGGTGTGCGGGCTGGCCGTAGACCGCGACCGGAATATGGTCTGGATGGCCGACTGGATCGACGGGCGCTACCTGTACGGTTATGACCTGGCGACGGGTAAGTATGTGCGCAAAGTCCACCTGCGCCCGGTGCCGCAGTGGCAGCAGGGGATATATATGGCCGGCGGGCAGATGCTCATTTCGGCCGACGACGGCGATGCCGACCTGGACGAGCCGGACAACCTCTATATTGCCGACCTGCGCGACGGGAAAAGCTATGCTGCGGTGTTGCCGTTCCGTATGATGTCCGATTTCCGGCGCGCGGGCGAGATCGAGGGGCTGACCGTCGACCCTGCGACGGATGAGCTGCTGGTACTTTCGAACCGGGGTTCGCGCATCGTGCTGGGAGTGGTCAGGGGTTTCTACCCGGGGTACGACAGCGAACTGCACGAAGTGTATGTCTATGAAAAGGTAAAATAGGAAAAGTCCCGGAAGGGACTTTTTTTGTTGAGGTTATGTGCCGGATGCCGATCTCGTTGCCGCCAGCCGATGCCTTTGCGGGCGCATTTCCGGGGGGCGACTGGCTCCCGCTGTCTTGCTTGCGGGGCGCCCGGTTCCGCGGATGGGCGTTTCCCGTTGCTCGTTGTGGGAGCGTCCTTATTTTGCTGTCGGCTGACAACGTTTTGCCGACGGCTGACGACAGGGGGCTGTCCGCGGGTATCCGCTTGATTTGCCGGGCGGGCCCTGGCCGTCGCTATATCTTTTCCCGTTCCCGGTCTTCGAGGATGGCGTCGAAATTTTCCTCTGCCCACCCGATAAGCGCTGTGAGGTGGGGCATGAGCGACTCGCCGCGGGGCGTGAGCGCATATTCCACGCGGGGCGGTACCTCGGGGTAGACCTTGCGCGACAGCAGCCCGTCCTGTTCCAGCTTGCGGAGTGTCGATGTGAGCATCTTCTGCGAGATGTCGGCCGTCCGGCGGTGGATTTCCGAAAAACGCAGGCACCCGCTCGTATGGAGGTTGTAGAGTACCAGCAGCGACCACTTGTCCCCGAAGCGGTCGACGATATGGCGGATCGGGCAGTGGGTGTAGGTCGGGTGTGCGGTTTTTTCCATGTCCGTTCGGGGCGGTCTTTCCTTATTCTACATACAACACCAGTCCCTTGAGGTACTCGCCTTCGGGGTGGTAGATGCTCACCGGGTGGTCGGCGGGCTGCGTCAGCTGGTGCAGGATGCGCACATTGCGGCCCGCGATGGCCGCGGCCGAGAAAATCATCGTGCGGAACAGCTCCTTCGACACCGCCTGCGAGCAGGAGAACGTGAAGAGGATGCCGCCGGGGCGTATCTGCGATATGGCGCGGGCGTTGAGGCGCTTGTAGCCCTGCATGGCATTACCCAGCACCTTGTGGTGCTTGGCGAAGGCCGGCGGGTCGAGGATGATCAGGTCGTATTTGTCTTCGATGTCCTTGAGGTACTCCACGGCATCGGCGGCCGTTTCCGTAAAGTTGGCCTGCGGGCCGAAGTTGAGTTTCATGTTTTCCGTGGCCAGCACGACGGCGCGTTCCGAAGAGTCCACCGAGCAGACCTTCTCGGCGCCACCGGCCATGGCATAGACCGAGAAGCCCCCCGTGTAGCAGAAGGTGTTGAGCACCGTGCGCCCCTTCGAGTAGCGTTTGACCAGCTCCCGGTTTTCGCGCTGGTCGAGGAAGAACCCGGTTTTCTGCCCCTGCTCCCAGTTGACGAGGAATTTCTCGCCGTTCTCCGTCACCACGTGCGCCGAATGGTCGGAACTTCCCCACAGGTAGCCGTCCACGGCACCCAGCTTGGCGTTGAAGGGCACGGTTTGCGAACTCTTGTCGTAGATGGCCGTGATGCGGTCGCCGTAGGCAGCCAGGATCGCCCGCGCGATGTCCTGGCGGGCGAGGTACATGCCGACGGAGTGGCACTGGATGACGGCCACCGTGCCGTAGATATCCACGACCAGCCCCGGGAGCCCGTCGCCTTCGCCGTGGACGAGGCGGTAACAGTCCGTGTCGGGGTTGTCCGTGAGCCCGAGCGTGCGCCGCACGTCGTAGGCCACGGCGATGCGCCGGTTCCACCAGTTCTGGTCGATCGGTTCCTTGTCGAATGTAAGCACACGCACGGCGATCGAGCCGATCTGGTAGTGTCCCAGGGCGATGAAATCGCCCGTGCGGGTATATATTTCGACCAGGGCGCCTTCCGTGATTTCCGATTCGTCTTCGGCCTTGATGTGGTCGATGGCGCCCGAGAAAATCCACGGGTGGCGGCGCATGAGCGATTCTTCCTTGCCTTTGCGCAGGTATACTTGAGGTGTCATAATTCGGGATGTTTGATTTTGGGTGTGTGAAGCAGTCGGTCGTAGATCGCCGTGCAGACCCACGCATCGGTCGCGGCGTAGAGTTTTTGTTTGTCGGTGAATGTCGCGGCCTCCCAGTTACTCAGCCGCTGGGCCTTCGATACGCGCTGCCCCAGCACGATGGCCGAGAGTTTGCGCAGGCTCTTCTCCCCGATGCCCCATTGGGGGGCTATCGTTTGCAGGTCGACGAACCCTGCGTCGCGGAAATGGCGTATCTGGCGCAGCGAGCGCAGGTCGCCCGCGACGTCGGCGCCTATTTTCAGGATCTCCTGGCTTTCGAGCACCTGCAGGATCGGCTTGGCGAGCGGGATCTTGTTCAGCCGGAAGAGGAAGCATAGCTGCGGCGTGGAGAGTTGCAGCAGCGACACGCGGAACGTCACCCCCGGCCGGAACGACGGGCGGGTCTCGGTGTCGAAACCGATGACGCGTTGTTTCATCAGGAATTTGCAGGCGGGGACGATGTCGCGCTCGTTGTCGACGATGCGTATTTCGCCCCTGAATTCGATGGCCGGAAGCGCTGCGGCCTCCTCGTTGCTGATCTTATCCGTAAAGTTGTTTGTCGTAGTCATGCGGTGGAACATTCTCACAAAAATACGGAATTATTTCCGGAAAACGGCATGCGGGGCGATTTTTTACATCCCCGCGGGCGGTTGCGGCCCTATTTTAACCCGATTTTTCCATCCCTGCCCGTGCCGGCGATGCCTTCGTCGAGCAATTCGCGCAGCGCCCGGCCTATCTGCTGTGCCTCCCCGGGGAATTCCGCGGCCAGTTCGTGCGGGTCGGCTGCCCCGCGGGATAGCCTTTGCCGCAGTTTTTCGCGCAGCCCGCCGTCGGCCGACGGCGTGGCGCAGCCCTGTGCCTGCTGCTTCCCGGCACGTTTGTGTGCGAGGCAGATGTCGCATACGCCGCATGCCGCAGGGGCGCCTTCACCGAAATACCCTTCCAGAACGGCGCTGCGGCAACGGGTCTCGTTCGCGGCGTAGGCGAGCATGTGTTCGAAGCGTTCGCGCATCAGCTCCTGCCGCCGTTTGTAGGTCTCGGGGGCGATGTAGAGGTCGGCGCGGGGCAGCCGCTCCTCGTCCATGAAGAGGATCGGCGAGCGGTTGGAGGGGACGTAGCGGATCACGCGCAACTGCCAGAGGCGTTTGAGCAGCTCCTTGACCCGCTGTACGGTATAGCCGCTCCAGGTGGCGATCTCGCCCTCGTCGATCTGCCGGAATTCGGTGAAGACCCCGTTGTAGAGGCGCAGCAGCGTGCGGATGAAGTGATCCAGCTCGTCGCGCTGCACGCGGAGTTTGTAGAGGTCGTCGCGGCTCACGCAGAACATGATCCGCGCCGGGTTCTCCTGTGCGTCGGTCAGCGTCATGTACCCGTTTTGCTGCAGGAGCTTCAGGGCGCTTACGACCGTGCCGGAGTAGAGGTGCTCGCGGGCGCAGAAGTCGTGGATGTTGAACAGGAACGACGCCTGGGCACCGTCGCCGATGCCGACCTGCAGGTAGGAGCAGACCCGTTCGTAGATGTCCTTGATCTTTTCGAGCGGCGGGAATTCCTGCTCGAAACGCCGCACGATGCGTTCGCCGTCGTCCGACGAGACCAGCAGCAGGGCGTAGCTCCGCATGCCGTCGCGGCCCGCGCGGCCGGCCTCCTGGTAGTAGCTCTCGAGCGAGTCGCACATGCTGTAATGGGCGACGAAGCGCACGTCGGGTTTGTCGATGCCCATGCCGAAGGCGTTGGTGGCGACCATCACGCGCGTCCTGCCCGAGACCCACTCCTCCTGCCGCAGCGAACGTTCGGCATGCCCCATGCCCCCATGGTAGGCCGCGGCCGTTATACCCTCCCTGCGCAGCATGTCGGTGACCTGCTCGGTGCCTTCGCGCGTACGGACGTAGACGATGCCCGAGCCGGGGACGTTGCGTACCAGGCGCAGCAGCTGCCCGTTCTTGTCGTCGGTGTGGCGGACGCTGTACGAAAGGTTGGGACGTGCGAAGCTGCTCCGCAGGATATGCGGTTCGGCGAACCGCAGGTGGCGCATGATGTCTTCGGCCACGAGTTTCGTGGCCGAGGCCGTGAGCGCCAGCACCGGGACACCGGGCAACTTCTCGCGCAGCTCGGCGATACGCAGGTACGAAGGGCGGAAGTCGTAGCCCCACTGCGAGATGCAGTGGGCTTCGTCGACGGCCACGAGCGATATGTTCATGCGCACGACGCGCAGGCGGAAGGCCTCTGTCGCGAGCCGCTCGGGGGCGACGTAGAGGAACTTGACGTCGCCGTAGACACAGTTGTCCAGCGCGATGTCGATTGCACGCGGCGAGAGCCCCGAATGGATCGCCACGGCCGGGATGTGCCGTGCCCGCAGGCGGTCGACCTGGTCTTTCATCAGGGCGATCAGGGGCGTCACGACGATGCACAGCCCCTCCTGCACAAGCCCGGGGATCTGGTAGGTAAGCGACTTTCCGCCGCCCGTGGGCATCAGGGCCAGGGTGTCGCGCCCGTCCATCACCGAACGGATGATACGCTCCTGTACGGGGCGGAATTCGGTGAAGCCCCAGTAGCGTTTCAGCACGTCGTATATCTTGTCCGCTGCCCTTTCCATGAATACAAAGGTAGGAAAAATTAGGTGTTTCCCGGAATTTTTTATACTTTTGCATCGGATTAGACGTTCGACAAATGAAGATAAGCGAAAATTTCAAAGTGCGCGAGATGGCGGGGGAGCATGTGATCATCATGCCGGGCCGCTGCGGTGCCGACATGACCCGTATTCTGGCGCTCAACGATTCGTCGCTCTATCTTTGGGAGGCGCTCGGCGGCAAGGACTTTACCACCGGGGATGCAGCCGCCCTGTTGTTGGAGCGTTACGACGTGGACGAAGCCACCGCACAGCGCGATGCCGAGGCCTGGGCTGCGAAGCTCGCCGAATGCGGCGTGCTGGAGTAACCGGCGGCACGTGTCCGGCGCACGGACGGAAAACTTGAAAGGTAGCATGAAATTGAAAAGACTCATATCGCTGTTGCTGCTCGCCATCTACCTGACGGCGTGGGGCGGCCCTGCGTATGTGTCGCTTTCGTGCAAGTGCGTCACGATGTCGTCGCATGTCTGCTGCCACCACTGCCAGCACGGCGCCGATGCCGCGGGTGCCGGCGAGTCGCTGAAGGCTCCCTGCTGCGGCAACCACCATTCGACCGAAATCGAACTCTATACGGGTTCCTCTTCCGATAACCACGAGAAATTCATCCGCTGCACGGTCACCGACCTGCCGCCCGCATTGGTTGCGGAGGCTCCGGTTGCGGCCGACCTCAAGCTTTTCGGGGAGACGCTTCCCGAACGCGGCGCTCCTTTCGTCATGCGGGGCCATGTGCGCTCCGCAGGGCTTCGTGCCCCTCCCGCATTGGCTTAAAACCTTTTTGGGACGGATGCTGCGCGCATCCGCCCGCAAATAGTTTTAACCAATAACGGAATGTAATGAAAATCAACAAAATCATTTTATCTGTTTCTTCCCTTGTCGTGTGCGGTACCCTCTGCGCACAGGATTTGCGGGGTGTAGTCCGCGACGCCGACAACCAGCCGCTGGTGGGCGCTTCGGTTTACTGGGAGGGTACTACGATCGGTGCCAGCACCGATGCCCAGGGGGCGTTCCTGCTCCACCGGGTAAAAGGTTACGACAATCTGGTCGCCTCGTATCTGGGATATGTGAACGACACGCTGCGTGTGGCAGGCGGTGCGGAGCGTATCGAATTCACACTCGCTTCCGAAGGCGTGGCGTTGGAGGACGTGGTGGTCGAGGGTAACCTGAGCGGCAACTTCGTCAAGCGTGACGGCATCGTCAAGGGCGAGATGATCTCGTTCGCGGGCCTCTGCAAGATGGCCTGCTGCAACCTGGCCGAGAGCTTCGAGAACTCGGCGTCGGTGACCGTCGGGTACAGCGATGCCATTTCGGGCGCACGGCAGATCAAGATGCTCGGCCTGGCAGGTACCTACACTCAGATACTCGACGAAAACCGTCCGATCATGCGCGGGCTGAGCGCCCCCTACGGACTGAGCTACACGCCCGGCATGTGGCTCAATTCGATTCAGGTGTCGAAGGGCGTGGCGTCGGTGACTGCCGGGCATGAGGCCATCACGGGGCAGATCAACCTCGAGCACCGCAAGCCGACGGACGACGAGAGGCTGTTCGTGAACCTCTATCTGGACGACGAACTGCGCCCCGAGGCCAACATCTCGACGGCGTTCCCCGTCACGAAGGACAAGAAACTGTCGAGCGTCATCCTGCTCCACGGTTCGATGGATACCGACGTCCGCAAGATGGATCACAACGACGACGGATTCCGCGACCTGCCGATTTCCGACCAGATCAACGTGGCCAACAAGTGGCTTTATGCGGCCGATAACGGTACGCAGATCCGCTGGGGATGGAAATTCGTACAGGAGAACCGCCTGGGCGGTATGCTCGACTACAAGAATTCGATGCGCGATGAGATGGAGAAGAACTGGGACTGGAAGGAGACGGGTGCCGATATGCCCCTCTACGGTTCGAAGATCCGCAACCGCGGCGCGAACGGTTATTTTAAAATAGGTATGCCCGTCGGCCCGTCGGTCTACGATGCCGACGAGCAGGATGAGATGCGTTCGAACCTGGCTTTCGTGGCCGATTTCGACCACTTCAACGAGAACGCCTATTTCGGGCTGAACGACTACCGCGGCAATGAGAATACGCTCTCGCTGAACCTCATGTACAACCACTATTTCACCTACCGGTCGTCGCTGATCGTCGGTGCACAGGGACATTTGCAGTACTACCGCGAGAGTTTTGCCAACAACACCCCGTGGATTGCGGCGGCTCCGGCTACACTCTACGACTTCGACCGCAACGAGCAGGAAGTGGGTGCCTATGCCGAGTATACCTATTCGATCAAGGACAAGTTCTCGGTCGTGGCGGGTATCCGCGGCGATTACAATGCGTTTTATGACAAGTTCTTCGTGACGCCCCGCGGGCATATCCGCTGGAACATCACCCCCTCGACCACGCTGCGCGGTTCGGCCGGCCTGGGATACCGTTCGACCAATGTCATCACCGACAACATCGGTATGCTGGCGACCGGACGGCAGATCGTAATCCCCGATTTCGACGGTTTCAACCGGCTGGAGAAGGCACTTACGGTGGGCGGAAGCCTCACGCAGACCTTCGGGCTGGTCAGTCCCGGCGACGCAACGCTGAGTTTCGACTATTTCCGTACGCAGTTCTACAATTCGGTGATTGCCGACCAGGAGTACAGCGCCGACCAGATCGTGCTCTATAATTCGGACAAGCGTTCCTATACGGATACCTACCAGATCGACTTTTCGTGGACGCCTGTCGAACGGTTGGACATCTTCGCCACGTTCCGTTATACGGACAGCGAGATGACGATCGACCGCCCCGACGGAAAGACCGCCCGCGTGGAACGGCCGCTGGTGAGCCAGTACAAGACGCTGCTCAATATCCAGTACGCCACGAAATTCCGCCGCTGGGTGTTCGACGCGACGGCACAGCTGAACGGCCCTGCGCGCATCCCGACGCAGACGGGCGACCTGGCCGACGACAAGTATTCGCCGCGCTACCCGATGTTCTTCGCCCAGATAAGCCGCAAGGTCGGCAAGTTCGACATCTATGCCGGTTGCGAGAACATCGCCGACTACCGCCAGCACGACCCGATCCTCAATGCGGACAACCCCTATTCGACGGGTTTCAACTCGATGAACGTATGGGGGCCGCTGATGGGGCGCAAGTTCTATATCGGCCTGCGGTTCAATTTGTATTGATTAACCTTTAAATAAACACCAGGATGAAGAAAATTTTAATGCTGTGCCTTGCACTCGTGATGGGTGTGGGCATGTGTGCAGCGCAGAAGGCTGCCGACAAAAAGACGGTGACGACGGTTTTCACGACCGACATCGACTGTGAACACTGTGTCAAGAAGATCATGAACAATGTCCCCTCGCTCGGCAAGGGCGTCAAGGACGTGAAGGTCGACCTGCCCAAGAAGGAGGTGACCGTGGTCTACGATTCCACGAAAAACAGCGACGAGAATATCGTCAAGGGTTTTGCTTCGATCAAGGTCAAGGCCGAACCGAAAAAAGCCGACACGAAGAAATAACGCCGGCGGGTTTTGTTATCGGAAAGGGAGGACACCATTGTCCTCCCTTTTGTTTCGGTCGGTGGGCGGGCTCCTGTGCAGCCGTCGGTTTCCCCCGATCCGCTATTCACTGCCCGCCGTTCGGTGCCCACAGCCCACTGGTGCCCCTTGCTCACAGCCCTCTGCCCATTGTCCGCCGTCGGCCGTCTGCTGATCGCTGTCCATTTTCTGCGGTGGGTATGCCGTCCGGTATCGTACGGCAGCCGATAAGGGCCGGTGCATGCCGAACGACGGCCGGGAGTGTTCCGCAGGCCCGGAATCCGCCCGGCTGCCGGTGTGCCCGGTTTATCGGTGCGGGTGTGCGTTTGTTTTCGCGGCATTGTGCCTGCGCCTGCGCAGGTAGAGGTCGAGCCCTGCGAGGGCGAGGAACGTCGCGGCGATAAAGACGTAGAACAGGGACAGCCGCCTGCTTTCGGCCGGGAAATCCGGTTCGGGAAGTTGCATGGAGCCCAGGCCGGGCAACGCGGGTATGTCGGGGAGTGAGGGCATGTCGGGCAGATGCAGCCCGACGCCAGGTTCGTACCATAAATACCAGGCGAGTCCGGTGATCACCGCCAGCAGGCAGAGTACGCCCGCCGTGCCCAGTAACCATGTTTCGCGCCGCTCGCGCCGTTCCGATTCGCGTTCCAGCCGTTCCATGAGGCGCACGCAGAACCCTTCGGGCAGCTGCGTGCCCGGAGCTTGCTCCAGCGCACGGCGGATTATGTTATGTTTCGTTTCCATGCAGTAGCGTATTTACCAGTATATACAGTTTTTTGCGGATGCGGTGAAGACGGACTTTGACGTTGGACTCCGACATCTGCGTGATCCCGGCGCATTCGCTTACGGAGTACTCCTCGTAGTAGAAGAGCGTAACGAGCGCCCGCTCTTCGGGCTCCAATTCTCCGACGGCACGGGCCAGTGCGTCGAGGTATTCCTGTCTTCCCTCCCAGGCATCCATCCGCTCGGCTTCGCTGTCGGGCAGGTTCGCCAGCCGCGCCTGGTCGATGCAGGCCCATTCGCGTTTGCGGCGCCGTGTCTCGGAGACCGCCGTGTTGTAGGCGATCCGGAAGAGCCAGGTCGGGAACGAACTGCGCCCGTTGAACCTGTGCAGGTTGCGGAACGCCTTGAGGAAAACGTCCTGAGCCAGCTCCTCGGCATCCTCTGCGCAGCCGACGATGCGGGAAACCAGCGTGTAGACCACCCGCCCGTACCGCCGGGCAAGGATGGCATACAGATCGGTTTCTCCGTTTACGATCCGTCGGATCAGCTCCAGTTCCTCCTGTTGTTGCATTGCTATCCGGTTAGACGCATTTTGCCTGGAAAGGTTACATGCCGACGCCGTTTTTCCGGAACCTGTAACCTTTTTCGCGGAGCTGCGTCTAATAAGGCAAAGATCGCAAAAACGAATTGGTAATCTTTAATACTTTTAAAAATTATGATGGATTTTATTTTTGTTCCCCTGGTCGTAGGCGTGATTACGCTGGGAATCTACAAGTTCTTCGAATTGCTCGTGTGCCGTCGCGAGCGCCGCATGATCATTGATAAAATGGACGGCAATGCTCTGATCGACTACCTGAAGTTCGTACCGATGGGTGTGAGGATCGGCGCTCCCGTGTCGGTGCGTCCCGTGTCGGGCGGGGTGTCCGGAACCCTGAAGGCCGGTTGCCTTTTACTGGGCATCGGTTTCGGGCTGCTCTTCGCCTTCATGTTGCTGAACTGGTGTGCCTATGATGCTTCGTACGAAATGCGCAGCATCGTCTACGGCGGGTCGGTTCTCTGCTTCGGCGGTGTCGGACTGATCGTTTCGTTCGTCGTCGAGCGCAATATCGTCGGCAGGGAGTGCAAATAACCCGGCTTTTCCGGATGGAAAAAGGAGTATCCCGCTTTTGGGGGATACTCCTTTGGTTTTGCCGGGGGCCGTGCGGCGCACCGGGGGCAGGACGGTTTGCTGAGGGCCATGCGGCGCACCGGGGGCAGGACAGTTTGCCGGGGGGGGCGGTTGTGGGGCGGGACGGTCGGGGCGGAACGGTTTGCCGGAGCCCGGACGCCTGCCGTTTGCCGGCCGGGCAGCCTTATTCCATCGGCCGGATACGCACCTCGGTCACGCCTTCCAACTCCCGTGCGAGACGGTCGATGTCGGTCTTTTCCTCGACTTCGCCGTAGTGGTAGGGGTAGAATATCGTCGGCCGGATCGCCTTGACGGCCTCGACGGCCTGGTCGACGGTCATCGTGTAGGGCTGGTTGACCGGCAGGAAGGCGATGTCGATATTCTTCAGTGCCTTCAATTCGGGTGTGGGTTCGGTATCGCCGGCGATGTAGATGCGCGAGCCGCCGAGGGTGAGGATATAGCCGCAGTCCTCGCGGTCTTTGGGATGGAATTGCAGGTGCCCGTCGGTCGTGTTGTAAGCGGCCACGGCCTCGACTTTCAGGTAATCGCGCGGCGTGGCGACGCTGCCCGGGCGCATCGTGTAGCAGTTCATCTCGAACGCCTCGGCCGACGTGCGGTCGCAGAGTATCTCGGTCTGCGGGGTCTGGATCGCTTCGACGGCTGCCACGTCCAGGTGGTCGTAGTGCGAGTGGGTGATGAGCACCACGTCGGCCTTGGGCAGGGCGGCGTAGTCGGCATAGCCGCTTACGGGATCTACGTAGATGTATTTTCCCCCGGCCTCGATCGCGAGCGAGGCGTGTTTGAAAAAGGTGAGCGTGATTTGCGTGCCGTCGCGCGTAGTCAGCGTGTCGGCAGGGTATTCGGGAGCTTTCTTTCCGCATCCGAAAAACGATAGGAACGACATAAGCAATAAGAATTTTGGGTTCATGCTCAAATATTATACATTACAATGCCAATATAATGAAAAAAAGTGAAATATTCGTACCTTTGAGCCGCAATCGAACCCGAAAAAACGATAGGGACGGTTTCCGGGATGTTTTTCGTACCGGTTCTGGCGTACTTTATGGCGGCGGGCGTCCCGGCGCAGGATGCGGACAGGAAACCGGCATATGCAAGGCTGCGGAGAAACGCCGGGTGCCGAAGATGGCGTTCCGCGCGCCAGGCGGACGGCAGCAGCCGGGGACGGATCGCCTGGTTCAAAACCCGGACATCCCGACGCGACGCCCGGGAAGGATGGGAGGAACCCTGCCCCCCCCCCTCTCCGGAGGTGCCCGGGGCGGCCGGCCGGGTCGCGGCGGTGGAGGGCGAAGTCCGATGCCGGAAAAACGGCTTGGAGGGCGGATGGGTGTGCGGGGCGGAAGAGCCGTTCGCTGAGGTTGGTACGTTGCGTGTGACAGGCTCGCTGCCGGAGTTTGTCCGTCCGGTTTGCCGGATGAAAATAGAATAATTTGCATATTTTTTATGCCCTGGCGCAGTATTTTACGAATCGGGACGTTTATAAGAGTAAAGTATTATTAAAATTACATATGATGAAAAAAATTTTGTTTGTGGCGGCGGCGGTAGCGTCGATGGTTTTCACCGGGTGTATCAACGAGGACGACACCTATAAGAAGTTGCAACCGGTTCAGCAGGGGATCAACATCTACAACTGGACATCCAGCCAGTATTCCATGGCGACCGAGCAGGCCAACATAGGTATGCGTATGGCGATGCTCGTGGCCGAAGCCGACAAGCAGGGGGTGGAAAAACTCGAGGACGTGAAAATCGAAGGCGTCTCCATCAAGAGCAAGTTGCTCGGTACTTCTTCGACGATCGAAAAGACGACCACCGGTTACAAAATCACCTTCAATCCTGCATATATGGATATGGACGGCTATTCGCGCGAGGGTGCCGTGCTGATCGACACGGGCGAGGCCCCGCTGCTCGAAGAGGCCGTGGACGGAAAGGTCTGGACGGTGACGTTCGACGAAAAACTGGTGCTGACGGCCACCAACGGCAATGCGTCGGTAAAGGCTTCGCTGGTGGGCGGTTCCACGCAGCTCTACAACGATGAGAACGGAGCCTATGCGATCAGCATTGCGAACCAGGCCTGCTACCTCGATTCGGGCAGCAATTTCACTTCGAATTGGGGCGGCCGCATGACGTTGAAGCCCGAGAACATGAATTTCACCTATTCGGATTGCGTGGGCGAGAAGTTCGTCGTGAAAGAGGGATTGCTTTACGGCCCTTCGTTCTATACGATGGACAATGCAACGCATCTGGAGCTGAGCATGACGCTCTCGAATGTCGAGTACTATACGAAGTCGAGCATCAGGGAGGGTAAGATCGAAGCGATGATGACCGGCGGGTATGATTTTACTGCCTTCCCCTCACCGAAAGTGACGGTTCAGTATGCCGTGAGCGCCGACGGTAAGAAATTGCTGACGACGATTACTTACAACGGGAATACGGTGACGATCTGAGCCATAGCGGCAAAAGTAAAAGCGGTGCGAATTTTCGCACCGCTTTTTTATTTTCCGGGCGGCCTGTTTTCTGAGCGGCAGGGTTTCCGGGCGTGTTTTGTCGGGCGCTTGCCCCGGTGATGCCCGGGTATACGGTTTCTTGCTGTCGCCCCGTGGCTTGACCGGGATTTACTTCCCGTCTGTTGCCTGTGTCTGGTGCTCCGCGCTTTTTGACTGCCTGTCGAGCCGCATGACCGAGGGGATGCAGAAAGCCGTGAGTCCGAGCGTGCAGATCACAAGTCCTGCGATGACGAAGGTCGTGGTGAGCCCGACCTGTTCGGCCAGGAACCCCGTACCGAGCAGTCCGATAGCCGACGGAAGCAACCCGAAGCTGTAATAGAGCGACATCACGCGCCCCAGGACACCCGCGTCGATGCGGGTCTGCACGACTGCCACGAACGATGCGTTGAAGATACCGCCCGCGATGCCCTCGATGCACGAGAGCACGGCGAAGAGGGCGAAGGCTCCCGGCGAAAGCATACCCGACAGCGTGAACGATACGCCGACGATGAAGTTCATCAGGTTGATCAGGACGATGCGGTTGACGCGGTAGACGCGTGCGCCCATGATGGCGCCGCCGACAAGCGCGCCGCCGCCCCATACGATCTCGATGAGGCTCATGTCATAGGTGCTGCCGCCGAAATGTTGCAGGGTCATCAGCGGGAACATCACGCCGACGGGCATGATGAAGAAGAGCACGAGGATCGTCAGCGTGAAGAGCCATGCCATTCCCGGTACGGCGGTGATGGCGCTGAATCCCTCGCGGAACTCCCTCCAAAGATTCGGTTTGAGTGTGCTCCGCACGGGATTGGGGATGTGTACGAACAGCAGCGAGGTGCAGGCGATGATGGCGCCGGCGACGTCCAGAAGCAGGATATTGCCGATGCCCGTGAAGCTGATGAGTACGGCGCCCAATGCCGGGCCGATGATGTTCGACAGCGAATTGATGATCTGGTTGACGCCCGCCACCCGGGTCAGCTGGGCCTCGGGAGCCAGCAGCGGCACGGAAGCCTGCATGGATGGCGAATGGAAGGCCGATCCCACCGAGCGGCAGGCCAGCAGGATGTAGATATGCCACATCTGCGCCACGTCGAACCAGAAAAGCACGGCTAGGATGAGCGTGCAGAACGCGATGAAGCTGTCGGCCAGGATCATCGTGCGTTTGCGATCCCATCGGTCGACGTAGACCCCGACGACCGGGCCCAGCAGCGATTGGGGCAGCATACCCGCAATTGCTGCCAGCGCCAGCACCTCGGCCGAACCGGTCTCGATACTCATCCAGAAGATGATCGCGTAGCCGACGACCGAGCTGCTGAGGATCGAGGCGAGCTGCCCGCTCCAGATGATCCCGAATGTCTTTTTCCAGTTTTCCATGTTTGTTTCGCTGTGATACCAAAAAAGGCGGACACCGAGGTGTCCGCCGCTGCAAACCCTTCGCAGAAGGGTTTATTTAACTGCTTTAACTATTGCCTCGAATGCTTTTGGCTCGTTCATCGCCAGGTCGGCCAGAACCTTGCGGTTCAGTGCGATGCCCTTGGCGTTGAGTTTGCCGATAAATTGTGAATAGGTCATTCCCTGTGCGCGGACTGCGGCGTTGATACGCATGATCCACAGCGAGCGGAATGTCCGCTTTTTGAGCTGGCGGTGTGCATATGCATACTGCAAACCCTTTTCGACCGTGTTTTTCGCAACGGTCCAAACATTTCCCCTTGAACCAAAGTTACCTTTGGCAAGTTTCAAAACTTTTTTTCTACGTGCGCGTGATGCAACGGCGTTGACTGAACGTGGCATACTTGTAAAGTTTTTGAAGAGCTGTCAGCGACGCGGTTCTCCCGCGTTCTTCGGGGCTGATTCGCTCCGGTTAATAAATTCCGCAGGTCGGTTACTTGACCAGCAGGTTCTTGATTTTGGCCTCGTCGGCCGCAGAAACCGTACCCGAGTAGCAGAGGTTACGCTTCTGTTTCGTCGTCTTTTTGGTCAGGATGTGACTGTGATAAGCGTGTTTACGCTTGATCTTTCCTGTGCCGGTGAAGGTAAAACGCTTCTTCGCAGCGGCATTGGTTTTCATTTTCGGCATTGTCGTAAATAGTTAATTAGTTAAACTTAGCCTGCAAAGATAACAAAAATTCGGCATCCCGCAATCGCGGGGCTGAAAAATCTCCCTCTTTTTATTCCCGTTGCGCAGTTATTGCAGGGAAACGCCGGGGCTGTCCGCCGCCTGTGTCCCCGGGCGGTTTGCGTTCCCGATAATTTTCCGTATATTTGAATTTGCAAATCAAAAACCGCAGGATGATGGAGATGGAGTGGGATTTTATCATACGCTTGTGCGTGGCGGGCCTTTGCGGTACGGTGATCGGCCTCGACCGCGAATACCGGGTCAAAGATGCGGGTTTCCGTACCCATTTTCTGGTGGCGCTGGGCAGCGCGCTGATGATGATCGTGTCGCAGTACGGTTTCGCCGACATCCTGACGCATACAGGCGTGGGGCTCGACCCCAGCCGTATCGCTGCGCAGGTGGTGAGCGGCATCGGCTTCATCGGGGCGGGTACGATCATCATTCACCGGCAGCTGGTGCGCGGGCTTACGACGGCGGCGAGTCTTTGGGCCACGGCGGGCATCGGGCTTGCGGCCGGGGCGCACATGTATATCGTGGCGGCTGCGGCTACTCTGCTGACGCTCTTTGCGCTGGAAGTGCTCACACTCGTGTTCGGGGGATTGGGGCGCCGCAGGACGATGGTGGTCTTTTCGGCTGCGAGCCGGGCTGCGGTCGACGACATGTTCAACGAATTGCAGAGCCGCGAATATGCGGTGATCTCCTATGAGGTCGAGGCGCAGCGCGGCGCAGACGGCATCGTCTACCGGGCCACCCTGGTCATCCGTGCCAAGGGAAATGCCGACGAAGACCGCTATATCGACCTGCTGCGCGAGAATCCCGACATTACCGTCGAACGGATCGTCTGAGCCGGTCGTAAAGCACGCAGAAACCCAGTGGCACGGCAATCCCGGCCAGGGTATAGGGTATCCACCACCAGGGCGATCCCGTGGGAATGACCGGGTGGCAGGCCAGGCTGCGGAGCGGGTAGTGACAAACCCACATCTGAAAGAGTATCACCAGTTTGAAAACGGGGACGTGCCAAAGCATGATCGCCATCGTGTGCCGTCCCGTATAGTCCAGCATACGTGTCAACCGGTTGCCGTATGCCGCGAGGCGGCTTGCGGCGGTGACGAGCAGGTAGCATCCTGAGCATACCAGCACGACGAAGAACACCGGGTTTGCGAAAAGTCTCCCGCCGAGGTTGACGCGGCAGCCTGCGGCTGCCGCCGCGAGCAGGATGACCAGGCAGAGCGTTGCGATGCGCGCGTCCAGCGGGATCCGCGCGCGGAAGATGCGGAAGAGTTTTCCGAGATAGATTATCCCTGTAATGGCGAATGTCCTGACGGCGATCCACTCGCCCGGAATGCCCGACGGATGGCGGGCGAGCAGCATGGCGACCGTAAACAGGAACAGGATGCAGCCCCCGCGCAGCCGCTCCGCCCCGGCCTGCGTCGGTGCGAGTTTCCGGGTCGCCAGCGTGATGCAGAAAAAGAGCATCAGCCCGAGGAACAGCCCTTGCAGGAACCAGAAGGGCGCCAGCATCTGCTCGTGGTGCAGGAACAGGAATACCCTTCCCAGCGTCCGGAGCAGTTCCGGGGTGTCGTAGGGCAGGATGGCCTCCCGGGCGCTGAAGTCGTAGGCGATCAGGTGCCACTCCAGGAATCGGTTGTGCAGCAGCACGAAGAGCGTGCCCAGGGCGACGTAGGGCAGGTAGAGGCGCCGGAGCTTGCGGCCTATGAAACGCCCCGGGGCGGCGGTCTGTCCGTCGTCGAAGAAATAGCCCGCGACGAAAAAGAAGACGGCCGTGTTGAAATAGTAGGTGAAGGTTTCCAGCGGTGTCAGGATCGCGGCGTGTGAAATCACCACCGCTACGATGCCGAGGGCCTTGACGATCGAGAACGCCGTGTCATGGTGGTGTGTGCCGGTGCCCATCGGTCAGAAATAACGGTGCACTTCTTCGAGGAGCTCCTCGCGTGCCATGTCGTTGGGGTTCGTGCCGGGCAGCCCTTCGGGAACCTGCTCGCCCAGTTGGTCGAACAGGTCGGCCCAGAATTGCGGCAGGGTTCCGTCCGCGGCGCGGAAGTTCATCGGCCGCGCCGTGAAAAGCGGGGTGCCGTCTTCGGCGCGGTAGCTTTCCCACACCAGTTCGCTGCAATAGAGTTTCTCCCTTCCGGGCCGGAACGAATAATCGTAGGGGACTCCGAGGAAGCTGCGCGCACGGCGGACGGCAGCCGCGATGCCGGCCGTGTCCTTCAACCGCATGGCAACTACTGCCGGGTGTCCGTCGATTTTTGCGGAGCGTCCGAGAAATTCCGCCAGTAATGTGAGCCGGACGCCGCCGTCGGTCGTGGCTTCGAGCACCGAATCAGCCCCTCCGCCTACGACGGCGATCCCCACGTGTGAGAAATTCAGCAGCCCTTCTTCGCCCGTCGCGGCCGTGATCGCCCCGGTCATCTCCGTGTTTTTTCCGGCCTGGAAGAGCAGGTCGCCCGTGTGCAGGCGATCGCGGTTTCGGCCGCAGGAAATGGCCAGCAGAAGCATACCTATATATATTAAAGCCTGTTTCATAGTCTCCGCCGTTCGTTTTTGCAAATATATTAAAAATTTTTCACAACTAACTCGCTGACCGATAGCCGTGTGTGAAAAAGGTGGTGAAATTGTCGAAAAAAAGTCCCGGAATTATTTGGAAATAACTCCGGAATGCCCTTATCTTTGCATCCGCTTCGAGAGAGAAATACTGCTCCGGGGCGGAAAAAACAGGTTCTGAAAAATTTTGAAAAAAGTTCCAAAATCTTTTGGAGATTCGGAAAAATGACTTACCTTTGCACCCGCTTCGAATAAGAAATACGGTTCGAAACGATAAGAAAAAAGGTTCTGAAAATTTCTGAAAAAATTCTTTCGAAAAGATTTGGTGGTTTCAAAAAGATGACTTATCTTTGCACCACTTTCCGCTGAAAAATCGGCGGTCGGAACAACGGGGAAGGCCGAAAGGACAGACCCGGCAAAAAGAAAGAAATTGTTCTTTATAGCGATATATTTGAACAGCGTTCTTTGAAGTATTTGAGCAGCTAAAAGTTTTCCACTCTCGCGAGAGAGTGAATTTCAAACAATACCTTTGAGATTTGAGCTAAAGATTTAAAAACAAAACATTTTATACAATGGAGAGTTTGATCCTGGCTCAGGATGAACGCTAGCGGCAGGCCTAACACATGCAAGTCGAGGGGCATCGGGATTGAAGCTTGCTTCAATTGCCGGCGACCGGCGCACGGGTGCGTAACGCGTATGTAACCTACCTATAACAGGGGCATAACACTGAGAAATTGGTACTAATTCCCCATAATATTCGGAGAGGCATCTCTCCGGGTTGAAAACTCCGGTGGTTATAGATGGACATGCGTTGTATTAGCTAGTTGGTGAGGTAACGGCTCACCAAGGCAACGATACATAGGGGGACTGAGAGGTTAACCCCCCACACTGGTACTGAGACACGGACCAGACTCCTACGGGAGGCAGCAGTGAGGAATATTGGTCAATGGACGCAAGTCTGAACCAGCCATGCCGCGTGCAGGAAGACGGCTCTATGAGTTGTAAACTGCTTTTGTACGAGGGTAAACTCACCTACGTGTAGGTGACTGAAAGTATCGTACGAATAAGGATCGGCTAACTCCGTGCCAGCAGCCGCGGTAATACGGAGGATTCAAGCGTTATCCGGATTTATTGGGTTTAAAGGGTGCGTAGGCGGTTTGATAAGTTAGAGGTGAAATCCCGGGGCTTAACTCCGGAACTGCCTCTAATACTGTTAGACTAGAGAGTAGTTGCGGTAGGCGGAATGTATGGTGTAGCGGTGAAATGCTTAGAGATCATACAGAACACCGATTGCGAAGGCAGCTTACCAAACTATATCTGACGTTGAGGCACGAAAGCGTGGGGAGCAAACAGGATTAGATACCCTGGTAGTCCACGCAGTAAACGATGATAACTCGTTGTCGGCGATACACAGTCGGTGACTAAGCGAAAGCGATAAGTTATCCACCTGGGGAGTACGTTCGCAAGAATGAAACTCAAAGGAATTGACGGGGGCCCGCACAAGCGGAGGAACATGTGGTTTAA